>Ga0210394_10001470_pt1 | contig 37536 bp, 33 predicted proteins | sample IncBWC12MmetaG_FD_160121 | JGI IMG/M metagenome (GOLD analysis project Ga0210394, IMG submission 160121) | Forest soil microbial communities from Barre Woods Harvard Forest LTER site, Petersham, Massachusetts, United States - Inc-BW-C-12-M | ecosystem: Environmental > Terrestrial > Soil >... | reverse complement strand
TGAATTTCGCATACGACTGCCAGCCGTTGATCAGCCAGGGCTCGATCTTCAAGTCCTGCGTCGGCCACCACTGCACGCGCATTCCGTTGAAGAACCAGGGAGTGTTGGATGACACGAACGAGGGTTGGTAAGTCCAGTTGTCGAAGTTGTAGTAGCTGAACAGGCCGACGTACGAGACGAAAACGCCTGCGTCAACATTGAGGCCGTGGTTCACGTCGAAGTGATACCCGGCATTTGCTTCCGAGAAGTAGCGGTAAGCATCCGAGAGTTGCCACTGGCCGACCGCGTTGCTGGCGTCATTGCGCGGCGTGGTCGTCGCGAACATGCCGAACATCGAGAGAAAACGCGCTCGCACGTTGTCCCAGTGGAAGTCGCCACCCAAGCTCACCTGTTCGATCTGGAATTCGCCCGAGCGGAACTCCTCGGTCGAGCCGTCGATAGTATGGTCGATCGGGTGGTTGAGGCTTTGCAGGTAGTTCACGTCCAAGCGGACTTCGGGCGTGAAAAACTTCGTGTCGAATATCGGCGATTTTTCACGTGAGGTACCGTTCATCCAGCCCACGTACCCCACATTAGCCCATGGGGTTTGGGTATCCACTTCGGGGCCGGGTTCTGGCGCCTGGAGTGCCTCGGGTAGCGTCGGCACCGCCGGGGCGGCAGCAGCGACTTTGGGCGCCGAGGGTGTGGGTGTCACGGCAATGTTCATGGCAATGTCATGTCGAGTGGCCTTGCCGGCGACCACGTTGAGGGGCGGCACCCGCACATCCGGCAATCCCTCCACGGTGATGGTCAAAGACCACGAACCCGGAAGAACATCGGCAAACGAATAGATGCCGTCGCTGCTGGATATCGTGGAGCGAATGCCGCCGCCGGCGCGGATGGCTGTGACTGTCGCCCCACCGATGGGGGCCTTCGCCGCATCCGTGACGAGTCCGACGATCGTCCCAAAAGACTCCGCGGCCGCCGCCGGGGCCGGCGCCTCCGCCTGGACCACCGAGCCAGTAAATGCAATTGACGCGACCCCCATAACGAAAGCTGGCAGGCATTTCAAGATCTTGAGAAACCTTCGAACTCTCACGGACCTTTCCTCAAGCTTGGACGAGCCGAAAGCTTAGGCAACCGCTCGACCAAAGGTCGTTAAAAGAGGCTCACGGCGCGTAACAAAGTTGTTAAGAAGCACGGGCCCGCCGCCTCGAAGTTGCCGCGCCCGCGCAAATCAGTCGGTGCGTATCTAACCGACGCTGCGGCTGAAGGTCCGCTGCAAAAATTCTGTAAAAAATTCGCGCGAGTCCGTTGCGTTACGCCCGCCGCTCCGGCTTGACGAAGAATTTCGCGATGCGTTTGGCCGCATCCGGCGCCAACCCTTCGTTCTTGAACAGATCGAGTGCGTGTGCGTCGTTCAGGCTCAAACCGTCGATTTCGATCAGCGCGCGCTTGTTGACGCGGTTGGCGTACCACGAGTTGCACAAGATGTCGGCGCACAACGAATCGAGCTCCGCATCAAATCGTGCGTCGGGGAAGCAGAAATTAGCCAGATGCATGGCTTCAGCCTGCGCTCCCGTGTAGCTTCGGCAGGTGAACATCATCTCGCTCGCCTTGGCGTTGCCGATGCGGTGCGGCAGCCGCAGGCTCAGCCCCCACACAGGCGTCAGCCCCCAGCGGGCGTAAACGTCCGCGAATTGCGCCGACTCCGATGCGACGATCAGGTCGGCCGCCAACGCGAGTTCCAAGGCGCCCGTCGAGCAATGGCCCTGAACGGCGGAAATCACCGGCTGCGGCAGATCCGCTATTTTCTGAATGACCTCCGAGTGAAAATGCGGCTTGGCATGCGCCTTGACATGCTCGAGCACCTCGTTCATGTCGTAGCCCGCTGAAAAATTGGCGCCCGCGCCGCGCAGTACGACGAGGCCGATGGTTTTGGTCTCGCGCGCAATCGCTTCGACGTGCTCGTCGAGTGCCTCGAATACATCCTTGTTCAGCGCATTACATTTCTCGGGCCGATTCAGCCACAGAGTTGCCGCACCGCGGTTATTCTCGCGCCGGACTAAATTGCTCATAGCGAGGCATCTCCTTTGTGCGATTCCACCAGCCGCCGCCGAGCGACTGAAACAGGCCTGCGGTGTCGGCGTAGCGATTGGCTTGCGCCTGCACCAGACTCAACTCCGCCTGCACGTAGCTTTGCTCCGCGTTGAGCACCGCCACCAAGCTGATCGTGCCCAGCAATCGCTGCTGCCGCGCGAAATCAAGCGTCTTTTTGGCGGCACGTTCCGCCTGGGCGCTCGCCTTGAGCGCGTCGGCATCCGACTGCAGAGCGCGCAGTGAATCCGCCACGTTTTGGCATGCCAAAATGACTGCAGCCCGATATTGCGCCGCCGCCTGGTCCAGTGCCGCATCCGCCGCGCGTTTCTTGTGCAACAGCGCACCGGCATCGAACAACGTCTGGGTCAAAGAAGCGCCCGCATTCCAAAATCCAGTATAGGGAGTAAACAGCTGCTGCAACTTCAGTGCACTCGAGCCGATGTCGCCGGTGATCGCGAATTGCGGCAGCATATCGGCGATCGCGACGCCGACCGCCGCGGAAGCCATGTGCATATTCTCTTCGGCCTGACGAACGTCCGGCCGCTGTTCAACGAGTTTCGAGGGCACGCTCACCGGAATGTCGGCGGGCAATGTCAGCTCGTCCAGGCGGAACGTTTCCTCCGGTTCATCGGCGGGCAGCCTGCCGAGCAATGCGGTCAATGCATCGCGTGTTTGACCCAGCTGTTTTTGCAGCGGCGGCAGCATCCCTGCGGTCTGGGCTTCCAAGGATTGCTGCGCGAGAATGTCCAAATTGCTCGCGGTGCCGAGTAGCCGCTGTTTTTGCACGAATTCGGTCAATTGGTGTTGCAGCTCGAGCGCCCTTAAGGTCGCCGCGATCTGACCGCGCAGGGCAGCTTCCTGCACCACCGTCACGACCACGTTGCTGCTCAAGGTCAAGTAGGCGGCTTCGAGTTGGAAGCGGGTGCTCTCGACCTGTGCCTTGGCGATCTCGACCTGCCGGCGAGTGGCGCCCCAGACATCGGGAAGATAGCTTACGCTGAGCTGGGCCGTGTAAAGACTGTAGTAGGGGTTCGTTTGCGGAAGACTGGTGGGATTGGCGATGCTACCGAGGGCGTTCTTGGCGCGATCGGCGCTGAAATTCCCTTGGATGGTCGGGAAGAAACTGGTCCACTGCGCCAAATACAACTCATGCGCCTGACGCAGCGCCGCCTGGGCGGCGCCCACATCGGGATTGGCCTTGAGCGCTTGCTCGACCACATGATCGAGCTTCGGCGATTGGAATAAAGTCCACCACTGGCCCGGAATGTCCATGGCGGCAACGAAGCGCTGCGCGCTGCCCGCGGTATCTTCGGCTGAAACGGTTTCGCCCTGCACGGGTGCGCTGCCATATCCCATCGCCGCCGGCGCCGCTGGCCGCTTGAAATTCGGCCCGACGGCGCAGGCAGAGAGGCTCGCGACGAGGGCCCCGATGAGCGCCGCGCCAATGAGTCCGGCGCCGATGGGCGCTCCGGCAGTGTGTCGGGAAGCGGTGTGCCGCGAGGAAATCACCGGCCCCACCTCGCTTCGCCGTGGCGTTGTTCGGCCCAGTGTTCGATGACGTGGTACATCGAAGGGAGAACAACCAGGGTCAGCAGGGTGGAGATCGCCAGACCGCCGACCACCACGGTTGCAATCCCGCGCTGCACGTCGCTGCCAACCCCGGTGTGGAGCGCCGCCGGCAGCATTCCCAAGGTTGCGACAGTTGCCGTCATCAAAACCGGCCGCAGGCGCTCGGTCGCGCCCTGCATGATGGCCTCGTGCAATTCCAGCCCGGATTTTCGCATGCGATTGAGGTTCGACACCATGATGATGCCGTTTTGCACGGCCACGCCGAACAGTGCGATGAAACCCACGCCGCTGGCCACATTCAAGTTCTGTCCGGTGAGGTGCAGCGAAATCAGCCCACCCAGGGTGGCGAGCGGCACCACCCCCAAAATCAGCAGAGCTTGGCGAAACGATTTGATGCCAACCGTGAGGAAGATCAGCATCATTCCCATCACCAGTACCAGGATGATGAGCAGCCGCGCTTCGGCGCGCCGTTGATTTTCGAACTGCCCGCCCCATTCCAGCCTGATCTTGTTCCTGTCGAAGTGGACCTGGGCGCCGATCTTGGCCTGCGCTTCGGCAAGATACGAGGTCAAATCGCGGTCGCGATTATCGATCCGGATGGTCAGATTGCGCTGGCCGTTCTCGCGCGTAACAGTGCTCTCTCCCGAACGCGCGCGGATATCGGCAAGCTCGGACAGCGGTATTTGCGCGCCGCTCGAGGTATTCACGAACAAGTTGCCCAGCGCCTGCGGCGAATCGCGGGCATCCTTCGCGAACCGCACGGTCAGCGGGTAGGTCCTTTCTCCGACATAGACTGTCGAGACCGGCGCCTGGCCGACTCCGGTTTGGATGACATTCTGCACATCGATCATGTTCACCCCGTAGCGGGCGGCCTTTTCATGATCCAGTTTGATTTCGATTTGTGGAATCGGCGGTTCTTGGAAAATCGATGCGCTGGAAGTACCCTGGATGCTGTACAGGATTTTGACGATTTGATCGCCGATGATGCGCAGCTCATCGAGATCATCGCCGTAGATCTTGGCCACCAGCGGGCTGTGCGCACCGCCGATCATGTCGTTGACGCCGTCGATGATGGGCTGGCTGATGCCGATGGAATAGCCCGGAAGATCTTTGCTCAAGCCCGCCGCGAAGCGATCCACGAACCTCTTCTTGGATTCTCCCGCGGGCCAGGTGTCATAAGGCGTCAAGCCCACCGGCGCTTCGATGTGAGACATGGTCCAAGGATCCGTCCCATCGTCATTGCGCCCGGTTTGCGTCACCACATAAGACACTTCGGGATACTTGAGGATGGCGCGGCGCAGGTCGCTCGCCATGTCGGTGGCTTTGTTCAAGGCGAGTCCGGTGGGCATTTGCACCTGCAGCCACAGCGCGCCTTCGTCCAGATCCGGCAGGAAATCGCGGCCGACCGTCGCTCCCAGACCGACCACTGTCAGCAGCGCAAAAATCACCACCCCGTAAATGATCCGCGGCTGATCGAGGCAGATGGCGAGAATGCGATCGTAAAATACCGTCAAGCGCTCGAGCCAGCGGTTGTGATACACGCGGCCGGGTTTGCGAAACGCCAGATAGGCCAAGCCCGGCACCAAGGCCAGCGCCGTCAGCAGAGCGCCGAACAGCGCATAGCCCATCGTGTAGGCCATGGGCGTAAATAATTTCGCCTCCGCGCGTTCGAACGAGAACAGCGGCAGGTAGGCCGTGATGATGATCAGGCTGGCGAAAAAAATCGGTCGCGTCACCTGCAGCGTGGCCGCCTTGGCCTCGCTTTCGCTCAGTTCTTCCTCCGGCATGGCTTCACGCCGGCGCAGCACCGCCTCGGTCACGACAATGGCGCCGTCGACCAGAATGCCGAAATCGATGGCGCCGAGCGACAGCAGATTGGCCGACACGTGGGTGAGGTTGAGCAGGGAGAATACCGACACCAATGCCATCGGAATGCTGACCGCCACCACAAAGGCGCTGCGCGGGCTGCCGAGGAACAGAATCAGAATGAGAAAGACCAGCGTGATGCCTTCGAGGATGGTCTGGCCGACCTTGTGGATGGTGGCCCGCACCAGATCGTCGCGGTCAATATACGGCACGATCCGCACATCGGCGCCGGCCAGTTTGGCGTTGAGTTCGGCCACCTTGGCGTGGATGCCTTGCAGCGTCAGCGATGGGTTTTGGTATTTCAGCATCAGCACGATGCCTTCGATGGTGTCGGGATTCTTGTCCTTGCCCAAGATGCCCTCGCGCTCTTGGTGGCTTAAGGCCGTACGGCCGAGGTCGCGCACCAGGACCGGCGCCCCGCCCACCTGCGTGACGACGATGGACCCCATCTCCGCTAGAGTGTGAATCAGGCCGACGCCGCGGATGACATAGCTTTGATCACCCCGCGACACGCGGCCGCCGCCCGCGTTGGCATTGTTGTTGTTGATGGCATTGATGACATCGGTGATGCCAAGTCCATAGTGCTGGAGCTGCTTGGGATCGAGATCGAGCTGGTATTCGGTGGTGAAGCCGCCGAAATTGGTGTCATCCACCACCCCGGGCACGGATTTCAAGGCCGGAATCACCGTCCAGCGCTGGATCTCCGATAATTCCTGCAGGTTTTTCGTGTCGGACTCGAGCGTGTAGCGGTAGATCTCGCCGCCCGGGCCCGCCACGGGATCGAGCGACGGCGCCGCGCCGGGCGGCAGCACCGTTTGATTGATGCGTTCGAGCAGACGCTGGCGCGCCCAATAGTCCTCAAAGCCATCGCGAAACAGCACGGTGATCAAGGACAGACCGAAGGTGCTCGAGGAGCGCATCAACAATATTCCGGGCGTGCCGTTGATCTCGCGCTCGAGCGGCACCGTGATCAGCTGTTCGATCTCTTCGGCGGCAAGTCCCGGAACCTGGGTGGTTACCTGCGCCGCGACGTCGCCGAGTTCCGGGTAGGCCTCGACCGACAGTGTTTCCCAGGCATAAATGCCGTATCCGGCGAGCAGCGCAGCCAGAATGAACACCGCGACGCGCCTGTGCAGGCAGAAGCCGACGAATTGATCAATCATTGAGCAGGATTCCGCCTTTGACCAGTACCTGCTCGCCGGCCGCGACGCCGGAACGAATGGCGACCGACTGGCCCTCGTCGAGCAGCGGATCGACGGTGCGGCGCTCGAAGGTCCAGGGCGCAGTGGCGACAAACACGGTGGTGCGGTCGTTATTCATCAGCAGCGCCGAACTCGGCAACACCACCAAGGATTGCTCGCGCCCCGCCAGGATGACGGTGGCAAACATATTGGGCTTCAGCTGATAGTCGGCATTCGCGAACGCGATGCGGATCTTGTTGCGGCGGGAATCAGCCTCGAGCACATCTGAGACGAACAGGACTTTGCCTTGCAGCACTCTGTCGGGATACGCGCTGAGGCTGACCTGCGCGTCTTGATTCTTGGCGACTGCCTCCAGGTCATTTTCGGAAACCAGCGCAGTGACCCATATGGTGCTCAAGTCCGCGACGGTCATCAGGGGCTGCGCCGGATCGTTGATCATGTTGCCGGGCGCTACGCTGAGCGTGGTGACGCTGCCGCTCATCGGTGCGGTCACCGCCAACAGGCGGGGCGATGACTTGTTTTCCAGAGCCGCGCCGAGCATTTTCAAGCGCGCTTGAGTGCGTACGTATTCGGCGGCAGCCTGCGCATGATCGCTTCTGGCCTGATCCAAGTCCCGGTCCGAGGCCACACCCAGTTTGTTCTGCGCCTCTTGGCGCCCCAGGTTCTTTTCAGTCAGTTTCAAGGCATCGGCGGCCTTCTCGTCATCGTCGTAGGCTTGCCCCAGATCCGGCGCATCGATGACGGCCAGCACCTGACCCTGCCTCACGCGATCGCCCAGCCCGACTTTGAGCGCTATCAACCGGCCGCTTAAGGGGGTGAGCACCGCGGCGGTGCGCGCAGGGTCGGGCTCGACCACGGCGGGCAGAATCAGCCGGGGACTGACGGTGCGCGCCGGCGCCGGCATTACGCTCAAGCGACTGCGCAGTGCCGAGCCCTCGGGAACCAGGATCTTGTCTCCCTGGCGGACCATCAATTCTGGTTCGGCTGCTCCTTTTCCACTTCCGCCCAGCAATCCAAATCCCTTGGTGAGAATGGCGGCCAGAAACAACACTCCCAGCCCGATGCCGCCCCAGAGAAAAGCGCGCCCCCGCGTTGATGGCTCATGGTCGTGTATCGGCATGGCATATCCCCGGCTTTCGACTCCGACAATGTTCGCTTTCGAATATGAATATTTGAGTGCCGAAGCCTCAAGGCGGGGGATCGGGCGGTAAGACTCTCCGCCTCAGCCCTTGGGTTTTTTCATGGCGGCATCGATGATGCGGGCCTTCTCTTTGTCTCCGAGTTTGTGCGGCCGGGTCCAGCCTTCCACGATCGTCTGCTTCGACCGCTCGAGAGTGAGTTTGCCGTCAGGAGTGCTCGCGCCGATCGTCGATCCCGCGCCAATGGTGGCGCCTGCGCCGATGCGCACCGGTGCCACCAGCATGCTGCCGGATCCGATGGAGGCGCCGTCTTCGATAAGGGTCGGCCACTTGTTGGCGCCGTCGTAATTGCAGGTGATGCTGCCGGCCCCGACATTCACGCCGCTGCCTATGCGCGCATCGCCGAGATAGGCCAGATGGTTGGCCTTGGAATGCGCGCCGATTTCAGTGTTTTTGACCTCGACGAAGTTTCCGATATGTACCTCGCCATGCATCACGGTGCCGGGCCGCAGGCGCGCGAAGGGACCGATGCGGCAATTCTCCGCCACGATGGCGTGGTCGATCACGCAGTTCGCGAAGACTTCAGTGCCCGCGCCGATTTGCGACTCGACGATGAGACAATTGGGTCCGATCTTCACTCCCGCCGCCAGCTGTACTTGACCGACCAGGACGGCGTTGACGTCGATGAAGACGTCGCGGCCGACCTTGACCTCGCCGCGAATGTCGATGCGCGAAGGATCCGCCAGCGTCGCGCCCGCCAGCATCAACTTCTCCGCGCGTTCGCGCCGCAAGGCTGCCTCGGCCAGCGCGAGTTGGATTTTGTCGTTGACGCCCATGACTTCCCCTGGGTTTGCGGCGGCAATCACCTCGACTCTCGTGCCCGCCTGCACGGCGCCGGCGACCACATCGGTCAAAAAATATTCGCCCTGGGCATTATCCCTCTTCAACCCCGACAGCCATTCGCGCAACTGCCCAGCGGGCGCGGACAGCAGGCCGGAATTGACTTCGCGTATCTTAAGCTGCTCGGCGCTGGCTTCCTTGTGTTCTATGATGGCGCGTACGCGGCCATCATCGCCGCGCACGATGCGTCCATAACCCGCCGCATCGTCGAGCTGGACGGACAGCACCGCGAGCGCGCCCGCGTCGGCGGCGGCAACCAGTTTTTGCAGGGTAGCGATGCGTATCAGCGGTACATCGCCGTACAGCACCAGGACCGTGTGGGTGTCGGGTATCCGGGGCATGGCCTGCATCACGGCGTGCCCGGTCCCCAACTGATCCGCCTGCAGGATCCAGTCGACTTCTTCGTGGCTTGTGGCCGCCTGCACTTGCGCGCCGCCATGCCCGTAAACCACGTAGGTTTGGGCCGGACTCAAGCCGCGTGCGGCGCGGATCACATGCAGAAGCAGCGGCTCACCGGCCAGCGGCTGCAGCACTTTCGGCAAGTCGGAATGCATCCGCTTGCCCTGACCCGCGGCCAAAATGACGACGGCAAGCTGCATGAGGGTTCCGTTTCGGATTTCCTAGGGTTCCGCTTGGGATTTCCTAGCGTTTCTTGCGCAAACGCTCGATGGCGCGCAATTGTGCCACGGCGCGCGCCAGCTCGGCCTGCGCCTCGGCGATTTCCACCTTGTCTTTGCGATCCCGCACGGCATCCTCGGCGCGCTGCTTCGCGGCCAATGCCGCGGCTTCGTCCAGATCGCGCGCCCGCGCCGCGGTGTCGGCGAGCACGGTCACAAGATGCGGCTGAATCTCGAGGGCACCGCCGCCGACATAGAACACTTGTTCCTCCTGGCCTTCGGTCTGCACGCGCACTTCGCCGGCGCTCAAGGTCGTCAACAGCGGCGCATGACGCGGCGCGATGCCGAGTTCGCCCAGCGAGCCGGGCACGAACACCATGCTCGCCTCGCCCGAGAAGATCTGTCCTTCGGCGCTGACGATATCGATGTGTATGGTGTTGGCCATGAGCGCTCAGGCCAGTGTCTTGGCTTTTTCGACGGCCTCTTCGATGGCGCCGATCATGAAGAAAGCCTGTTCCGGAAGATGATCGTATTCCCCGGCGATGATGGCCTTGAAGCCGCGGATGGTGTCCTTGAGGGGCACGATCTTGCCGTCCTGCCCGGTAAACACCTTGGCCACGTTGAAGGGCTGCGATAAAAAGCGCTGAATCTTGCGCGCGCGGTACACGCTCAATTTGTCTTCTTCGGACAGCTCGTCCATGCCAAGAATCGCGATGATGTCCTGCAGTTCCTTGTAGCGCTGCAAAACGGCCTGCACGCCGCGCGCCGTGTCGTAGTGTTCCTCGCCCACCACCAGCGGGTCGAGCTGGCGGCTGCTGGAATCGAGAGGGTCCACCGCAGGATAAATGCCCAGCGAGGCGATTTGCCTTGATAACACCACGGTGGCATCCAAGTGCGCGAAGGTGGTCGCGGGAGACGGGTCGGTCAAATCGTCGGCCGGCACGTACACGGCTTGAATCGACGTGATCGCACCGATCTTGGTCGAGGTGATGCGTTCCTGCAGCACGCCCATTTCCTCGGCCAGTGTCGGCTGGTAGCCCACTGCCGAGGGCATGCGGCCGAGCAGCGCCGAGACTTCCGTGCCCGCCAGGGTATAGCGGTAGATATTGTCGATGAACAGCAGCACGTCGCGGCCCTTGCCGGAAGGTTGAATTTCGTCACGAAAATATTCGGCCATGGTCAGGCCGGTGAGGCCTACGCGCAGACGATTGCCCGGCGGCTCATTCATCTGGCCGTACACCATGGCTACCTTGGAATTGGCCAAATTATCCTTGTCGATGACGCCCGATTCGATCATCTCATGATAGAAGTCATTGCCTTCGCGCGTTCGCTCACCCACGCCGGCAAACACCGAAAGACCGCTGTACTGCTTGGCGATGTTGTTGATGAGCTCGAGCATGTTCACCGTCTTGCCGACGCCGGCGCCGCCGAACAGGCCGACCTTGCCGCCCTTGGCAAAGGGCACCAGCAGATCGATGACCTTGATGCCCGTGACCAGAAGATCCTGGCCGCCGGCCTGCTCGTCGTAGGCCGGCGCGGGACGGTGAATGGGCAGGTACTCGGTGACCTTGACGGGACCCTTTTCATCCTGCGGCTTGCCCAGCACGTCCATGATGCGGCCGAGCGTGCCGGCGCCCACCGGCACCATGATCCCCTTGCCCGTGCCCTTGACGGTAAGACCCCGGCGCAAACCTTCGGAAGGACCCATCGCGATCGCGCGCACGACGCCGTCGCCCAGCTGCTGCTGCACTTCGAGGGTCAAATCCACATCATCGAGTTTGAGCGCGTCGTAGATCTTTGGGATCTGATCGCGCGGGAATTCCACATCGATGACCGCGCCGATGATTTGCACGATTTTGCCGCTGGACATGCTTGATAACCCTCTTCGCTTAAACCGCTGCCGCGCCGCCGACGATTTCCGAAAGTTCTTTCGTGATCGCGGCCTGGCGGGCCTTGTTGTAAATGAGCTGCAACTCGTCGATGAGATCGCCGGCATTGTCGGTGGCGCTCTTCATCGCCACCATGCGCGCCGCCATTTCGCAGGCGACATTTTCGACCGCGCCCTGGAAGATTTGCGATTCGATATAGCGCATGAGAATGCCATCGAGAATTTCCGCCGCATCCGGCTCGTAGATATAGTCCCAGCGCTCCTGCAGCTCATCCTTGTCGATGGTCTGCAGCGGCAGCAGCTGCGAGACGACGCCCTTCTGGGTCATCGTGTTGACGAACACATTGTGCACCAGCAGCAGCTGGTCGACCTTGGTGTCGCGATAGAAATCCAGCATCACCGTGGTGGTGCCGATCAGATCCTTGACGTGCGGCCGATCGCCCAAATGCGTGACCGAGGCGGCAATTTCGATTCCGGACAGGCGGCGGAAGAAGGTCAGCGCTTTCGAGCCGATGACGCACAGGTAAACCTTGGCATTGCGCGACTGCGCTTCGCGGATTGCGGTCAGGGTGGTCTTGAACAGGTTCAAATTCAGCGAACCGCATAGTCCGCGATCGGTGCTGATCACGACGATACCGACCGCCTGCACCGGCCTTTCCAAGGTGAAGGGATGCTTGTAATCCAGATTCACCTGGCGCAGGTGCCCGACCAGCTTGCGAATTTTCTCGGCATAGGGACGCGCCGCGCGCATCCGATCCTGTGCCTTGCGAATCTTGCTCGCGGCCACCATTTCCAGCGCCTTGGTGATCTTGCGGGTATTTTTAATGCTCGCAATCTTGCCGCGAATTTCCTTTGCGCCTGCCATTGCCTTACCTGCCTCGCATCACAGCGTCGCGAAGAAATCGTCGCAGCACTTCTTGAGCGCCGCCTCGACATCTTTCGACAGATCCGGCTTGGTATTGATGCCCTTGAGCAAATCGGCGTAAGCGTTGCGCGCGAAGGACTGCAAGCCGGCCTCCGCCTCCACCACCTTACGGCGGTCGACCTTGTCGAAGTAGCCGTTGCTCGCGGCATACAGCGACAGCGCCATCTCCGCCACGGACATGGGCGAGTATTGCTTCTGCTTCATGAGTTCGGTGACGCGCTGGCCGCGCTCTAGCTGCCTGCGCGTGACTTCGTCCAAGTCCGAGGCGAATTGCGAGAAGGCTTCGAGTTCGCGGTATTGAGCGAGCGCCAAGCGGACTCCGCCGCCCAGCTTCTTGATGATATTGGTCTGCGCGGCGCCGCCGACGCGCGACACCGAAATGCCGGCGTTGATGGCCGGACGCATGCCGGCGTTGAACAAGTCCGTTTCCAGGAAGATCTGGCCGTCGGTGATGGAAATGACATTGGTCGGCACGAATGCCGTCACGTCGCCGGCCTGGGTTTCGATGATGGGCAGGCCGGTGAGCGAACCGGTCCTGCCCTTGATGCGGCCCTTGGTGATCTTTTCGACGTATTCCTCGTTGACGCGCGCGGATCGCTCCAGCAGCCGCGAGTGCAGATAGAACACATCGCCGGGATACGCCTCGCGTCCCGGCGGTCTGCGCAGCAGCAAGGAAATCTGGCGATAGGCGACAGCCTGCTTGGAGAGATCGTCATAAACGATCAGCGCGTCCTCGCCGTTGTCCATGAAGTACTCGCCCATGGTGCAGCCGCCATAGGGTGCAAGGTATTGCATCGCCGGGGGGGTCGAGGCGGAGGCCGCAACGACGATGGTGTGACCCATGGCGCCATGCTCTTCGAGCTTGCGCACCACATTGGCGATCGAACTCTGCTTCTGTCCGATGGCGACGTAGACGCATTTAATGCCGGTGCCCTTTTGATTGATGATGGTGTCGATGGCCACCGCGGTCTTGCCGGTCTGGCGGTCGCCGATGATGAGTTCGCGCTGGCCGCGGCCGATCGGCACCATCGAGTCGATGGCCTTGAGGCCTGTCTGCACCGGCTGCGACACGCTCTTGCGGAAAATCACGCCCGGCGCCACGCGCTCCAGCGGCGATTTCAGCTTGGCATTCACCGGGCCCTTGCCGTCGATCGGCACCCCCAGCGCATCGACCACGCGGCCCAGCAGCTCGGGACCCACCGGCACCTCGAGAATGCGCCCCGTGGTTTTCACCTCCGACCCTTCCGATATGTGCTTGTAGTCGCCGAGCACCACGGCGCCCACCGAGTCGCGCTCGAGGTTCAACGCCAGGCCAAAGGTGTTGCCGTCGAATTCCAGCATTTCGCCGTAGCGCGCGTCGGCGAGCCCGTGAACGCGCACGATGCCGTCGGTGACGGTCACCACCGTTCCGACATTGCGCGCCTCGGTGGCCGACTGGAATTTTTCGATGCGTGCCTTGATCAGGTCGCTGATTTCCGATGCCTTGATGGACATGTGTTCCTCTTGCTGCGAGCCTTGTATGGCGCGCTTAAAAACCCGTTCTAACCGGTTAAATCTGTCGCCAGCCGTTGCAGACGGCCTTTCAACGAGCCGTCGATCACCAGGTCTCCGGCGCGCACCACCGCGCCGCCCAGCAGCGCCGCATCGACGGAGTTTTGCATGCGCACCTTGCGCTTGAGCCGCGTGCTCAGCGCGTGGGCCAGCTTTTCCTTCTGCTCGGCGTTCAGGGCGACTGCGGAGAGCACCTCGACATCCACGGTGTTCTCGACTTCCGAGCGCAGTGCCTCGTAGTGCGCCGCGATCTCGGGCAGCAGCAGCAGGCGGTGATTCTCCGCAAGGATACGCACGAAGTTCTGCATGGGGGCATTGAGATTGGCGCCCGCGACATCCGCGATGAGGCTGACCAAATCCGCGACGCCCAACCGCGGGCTCTTGGTGAGCGGCGTGACGCGCTTGTCGGCGACAATCTCTGCCGCAACTTTCAGCCCAAGCGACCAAGCTGCAGTGGCATTCGCGTCGCGCGCATATTCGAACGCGGCTTTCGCGTAAGGCCGGGCGATGGTGGCGCGCTCAGCCACGGGCAATCTCCGCGGCCAATTTATCCAGTAACTCGGCGTGAGCCCGCGGATCGATTTCGCGCCCGAGCAGGCGCGAAGCGCCTTCGACCGCGAGCTTGCCGACTTCTTTGCTGAGTTGTTCGCGCGCCCGCGAGCTTTCGCGCGACACATCATCATGCGCCTGCGCCACCAGGCGCTGCGCTTCGCTGCTGGCGGTGCCCTTGGCTTCCTCGACGATTTCGTTGGAGCGCTTGCCGGCCATATCCACGATCTGCGCCGCGCGGTCGCGCGCTTCGCGGAGTATTTCCTTGGCGCGCGCCTCGGCTTCGGCCAAATCCTTTTCGCTCTTGCTGGCGGCGGAAAGGCCCGCTGCGATCTTGCGCGAACGCTCTTCCATCGGCCGCAGAATCATCGGCCACACGACCTTCATCGTGAACCCGATGAGGGCGATGAACACGAGCATCTGCACGATCAGCGTCAGATTGATGTTCACAGTCGTCTCCTGACCAGCGCGATTGCCGGCCGCATCTTCAGTGCGTCAGCCCGGCAGTAAACGGGTTCGCAAACGTAAAGAACAGTGCGAAACCGATTCCGATCATTGCAACCGCGTCGACCAGTGCCGCCACGATGAACATTTTCACCTGCAGCATCGGCGCGAGTTCAGGCTGGCGAGCCGCGCCCTCGAGAAAACGGCCGCCGAGGATTCCAAAGCCGATCGCGGTACCGAGCGCCCCCATACCGAAGATGATTCCGACGGCGAGCACGGTCATGGCTTGGACGTGTGCAATATTTTCCATTCAATTCTCCTATGCGAAACAGATGCGAAATTGGTGTGACTGCCGGACTCGGGACATCAATGGTGCTCCTGCGCCATCGCCAAATAGACGATCGTCAACACCATGAATATGAAGGCTTGCAGCGTAATCACAAGTAGATGAAAGATCGCCCACAGAAGGGCCAGCAGGAATTGCATCACTATGAACATCCAGCCGCTGACGCTGCCCAGCTGTTGGATGCCGTGCAGCGACAGAGTCGCCAGCAGCAGGAAGATCATCTCGCCGGCAAACAGGTTGCCGTACAAGCGCAGCGACAGCGATATGGGCCGCGCCAGCAGCGGCACGATTTCCAAGATCAGGTTCACAGGAACCAGCAACACCTTGAGCAGCGGGTTCTTGGCCGTGAAAGGCTGCAGCGTCAGCTCGCCAAGAAAACCGCCAATGCCTTTGACCTTGATGTTGTAGTAGATGATCAGAACGAATACCGTCAACGCCATCGCGAATGTGGCGTTGAGATCGGTACTCGGCACCACCTTCAGATGCTCTATCCCGGCGCCGTGCGCGATTGCCGGCAGCAGATCGACCGGCAGAATGTCCATGATATTGAACAGCAATACCCAGCAGAAAATGGTCAGCGCCAACGGCGCGAGCAGCTTGTTGGTGCCGTGAAAGCTGTCGCTCACCTGCTCATTGACCTTATCAACAAGCAATTCGACGAAGTTCTGAAACTTGCCGGGCACTCCGGAAGTGGCCGTGCGCGCGGCGAAGTAAAATGCGCCGCCGAATAACACCGCCAGCGCCACGGAAAAGAACACCGTATCCAAATGGATGACGGAAAAGTCCACCACCGCCATTTGTTTCTTGTTGGAAAGAAACGTCAGGTGATGAAGGATGTATTCATTGGCGGTGGTGGGCTGTTCTGCTGCCATTTAAGTTGTTATGCGCTCAATTGCCTCGATTTCAATTACCTTCCGAGTCATCGCGCGCACGAGCCCCGCCCAGCGGTGGCAGCGCGTTCGCCAGCGCAACCCAGTTTACAAAGAAGGTCGCGACGTACGTGCCGAGCATCGCCAGCGGAACCACCTTCATCGTCTTCAACACCAACACGAACAGCACGATCATTAGCGCGATCTTGGCCGTTTCGCCCACGAAAAACGCCCGCACCGCCCGCTGCGGATCCGCGGCGATGCGGCCGCCGAAGCCGAGCAGCGCCATTGCGAGACTCGCGGCCGTGCTGATCCCGCCTCCCAGCAGCGCGGAAAGCGCCGCTTGCGGACCGGCAATCAGCCCGGCCAGAAGCGCACAGATCACGGTCACGCCCGCTTGCCCCAGTACGACGCTGAGAGCCAGCCGCCGCGCTAGGGCTAAGTCGATGGCGATCACTTTAAATTCCCGCTGTGGGGCGATGCCCGCGGTCCCGAAATTACTCGGCAGACGCGAACGACGCTTTTACGTTGAACTAGGGTCCACTTACGTGGCAGGCCGCCCCGGCCAAAATACCGCGCGCATTATAGAGACGCCGCCTTGGGTCATCAAGGCGTTTCAGTTGGTGCGCGCCTCAACGGATGTGGGCCAGTATGCCTTCGAGCTCATCGAGACTGTTGTAGCTGACGATGAGCTTGCCCTTGCCCGACGCCGCATGTTGGAACGCAACTTTGGCGCCCAACTTCTCGGCGATTTCGGTCTCCAGGCGATGAATATCCGGGTCCACGGCTGCGGGGCTTCCCGGCGCAGCGGCGTGCGGATTAATGATGCGACGCACCAAACTCTCCGTATCGCGCACCGATAAGGACTTTTTGACGACCAGCGCGGCCACCTCGATCTGCTGGCGCCGCGTACTCAGGCCCAGCAGTGCACGCGCATGGCCCATTTCGATCTGGCGGCTCTCCAACAGCTCCTTGACCTCGTCGGTCAGTTCCATGAGGCGCAGTAAATTGCTCACCGCGGCTCGCGAGCGGCCGACTGCCTCGGCAGCGGCCAGATGCGTCAGACCGAATTCTTCAATCAAGCGCAGCAGCGCCCTGGCCTCTTCCAGGGGGTTGAGATCCTCGCGTTGAATGTTCTCGATGAGGGCCATGGCGACTGCGTCTTCGTCGGCCACATCGCGAATGACGGCAGGAATCTCCGACAAGCCGGCCATTTGCGCCGCTCGCCAGCGCCGCTCGCCGGCGATGATTTCATAGCGTTGCGATTCGGTCGGGTCGGGCCTCGGCAGCGGCCTGACCAGAATGGGTTGGACCAAACCCCGGGATTTGATGGAGTCCGCCAGTTCGCCCAAGGATTCGGGCCGCATGTCGACGCGCGGCTGATACCTGCCCCGCTGCAACAGATCCACCGGCAGGCTGGCCAGCCGGTCGCCGACCAGAACCTGCGCTGTCTCGGAGGCAGGCATGCCGGCGCGGCGTGCGAGCAAGGGAGAGAGTTCAGCGAGGCCACGACCCAAAGACGGCTTTTTGCCGGACATGTAATTTCCCGTAACCGATGCTGCGATTATACGGGCGCGGGCGGCAAATCGTCGCGGCGAATCATTTCACCGGCCAGCGCGAGATAGGCAAGAGCGCCGCGCGACTCCTTGTCGTGAAACAGCGCGGGTTTGCCGAAACTGGGGGCTTCCGCCAGGCGCACATTGCGCGGGATCACGGTGCGAAAAACCTTTTCGCCGAAGTGCTGTATGAGTTGTGCGGACACTTCGGTCGCCAGATTGTTGCGCGGGTCGAACATGGTGCGCAGCAGTCCCTCGATTTCCAAATCGGGATTGATGCTGTCTCGAATATGGTCGATGGTCTGCATCAAGGCCGTCAAACCTTCCAGCGCGTAGTACTCGCATTGCATCGGAACCATCACGGAATCGGCCGCAACCAACGCATTCAAGGTCAGCATATTGAGAGACGGCGGACAGTCGACCAGCACGATGTCGAAATCTTCGCGCACCGGCTGCAGCGCGGTTCGCAATTTGAATTCGCGCCCCGCCGGCATCGTGAGCAGGCGGACTTCCGCGGCCGTGAGATCTTGGTTCGATGGCATCAACATGAAGCCTCCGTACTCAACCGCGACCAAGGCCTCAACCGCGCCGCATTCCCCCAACAGAACATCGCAGCTGGTGCGGGCCTGCGCGTGCTTGTCAATGCCGCATCCCATGGTGGCGTTGCCCTGCGGATCCAGATCGACGAGCAGCACGCGGCGTTTGGTGGCCGTCAGGGATGCGGCAAGATTGACCGCCGTCGTGGTCTTGCCCACCCCGCCTTTTTGGTTGGCCACCGCAATGACCCGTTTCATGCATCGATCCATTTCATTTACTAGTGGCGTTTCATGATCTTGGTCGAATTACGTTGCGCGAACCAGCTCCACCAGATGCCGCTCGTCGGCAAGCCCCGGCACGTGCAGCCGGTGCACCGCCAACACACGGAACGATCTCGGCAGTGCGGACATTTCATTTTCCGGCCGTTTACCTTTCATTGCCAGCAAGCGGCCGCCGGGAGCGCACAAATGGCCGGCATATGCCACGAAATCCGCCAGCGACGATAAGGCCCGTGCGACCACTGTATCGAAAAGCTCGAACGGTCTATAGCTTTCCGCTCGAGAATGCACCACTTGCACATTGCTGCAACCGATCCGTTCGGCGGTCTGTGCGACGAATCGAGCCTTTTTGCCGGTGGCCTCGATGAGTGTAAACCGGCGCTGCGGATCGGCGATAGCCAGCGCCATGCCCGGAAATCCCGCCCCCGTGCCGACATCCGCTACGCGATCGCCGCGCAGGTGTGGCTGCAAGGTCAAGCTGTCGAGCACATGTTTACGCAGCATTCCCGGCCGATCGCGAATCGCAGTCAAATTGAATTGTGCGTTGCCGAGCTCCAGCTCATCGACGAGTCGCAGCAGCGATTCGGCGCGGGCCGCGTCCAGGTCGATCCCGATCTCGGCGGCGCCGCGGGCGAGCATTTCACGTTCGGACTCGCGCAAGGAGGATTTCCGGGATGCCTAGCGGTGGGACGCTTCGAGGGTGATGGACAGCAGGGCCTCTGCGCCGTCCGGCTCCGTTTCGAGGCTGGCGCTGAAACCGATATCGGGTTCGGACCCTGCGCAGGCGGCGCCCTCCGGCGGCGTCGCGGACGCCGGCGCGGCGCCGGCTGCCGGCAAGGCGAGGGCGGCGTTCATCAGCCATAGCCCGCAGGCAGCGGCGAACTCCTGCGCGGCTTCGGAAGCTGCCAACCGCACCGCGGCTTCAATGCGCGACAAGCGGTCGTGCTTGAAGCACAGCAGGTACTCCTCGGGTACGCGGGCGATGAAACGAGGCGCCGCAGCGTCGATGGCGTAGCACTCCGCATCGTCGGCCGCGGGCGCGCCTTGTGCCGCATCCCGAAACAACAACACCTCGTGCAGCGGCAAAGGAATTTCTTTCAGCACACTGCCGAACGGCGCCAGCAGGAGAACATGCCAATCATAGGAGGCATCCAGAGGCATCGGTTTGGGCGGCGGTGGGGTCGGGGCCGGCGCTGGAGGCGCGGCGGCGCACGCGGCCAAGCATAACGCTGCGGCCACGGCCGCGAACGAAGCAACCCCAGCGTGGATGACACTGTGGCTCAATCAAACCCCGGCCAAGCGACTGACGAGTGTTTCTAATTCAGCCGCGGCGGCGGGATCTTCGGGGCGATCGCGTTCCAGTACCCGGCGCAAAGCCTGCAGCGCGATATCTTTGAACTTCGCGCAGGTCTTGGCGTAGTGAACGCGCCAATCGGCAATCAGCTCATGCTCGAAGTCTTCGTAGTCTCTATCATTGACAATGGCGTCCAGCACCATCGCGCACACCGCCAGCTGTTGCACTCGCCCCCAGGACAGTGACGGAGCGGACGAGCCTTCGGCAAAACAGCGGCGCAAGTAAGCAGGCGGGTCTGAACTCGCAATATCATCGAGTTGATCGCCGACCTCGTAAGATTTCAACAGATGTTCGAATCCCGTCATCGATCTCATTATCCTCGCCGTGTGAGAAACTAGTAAACATGAACCGAATTTATCTATGGCTGCTGCTCGCGGCCGCGCTGCCGGCCGACGCCTCGTCCGCGGCACTCTCGCGCGTTGAGCGCGGCAGTCTGACCTATGAGAACATTCCGGAAGCCCCCGCGGATCTCGCCGAAAAAGTGGATGGCTATCTGAATGCGCGGCAGGCAACGCCGCTCGGCTGGTCGCCCAAAGGCCAATTGTTGATCGCGACGCGCTTCGGCGATGTCGACCAGCTGCATCTCGTCGAGCACGCCGGCGGCGCACGGCGGCAATTAACTTTTCTGCGCGATCCGATCTCCGCGGCGGCATTTTCGCCGGATCCCGGCCGATCCGCCTATGTGTTCCTGAAGGACGCGGGCGGCGATGAAAACGCCCAACTGTACTATCAACGCCTGGACGATCCGGTGCCTAAATTGCTGAGCGACGGCAAGTCCATGAACGGCGCGCCGGTTTGGTCGAACATGGGGCGCGATGTCGCATTTTTCAGCACTGCCCGGGATGGCATCAGCTACGACATCTATGTTGTGGATCCGGAATCGGGCGCTTTACCACGGCTGGTTCTTGCCGGCGACCCGAGCGGCGCCGCCTGGTCGGTGCTGGATTGGTCGCCGGACGACGCCAAGCTGCTGGTGCGCAAGTTCATCTCGATCTCCGAAAGCTATTTGTACGTCGTCGAAGTGAGCTCGGGACAAAAGCGCGAAGTGGATTCTTCGCCCTCGAAAGTCGGCATACTGGACGCCAGATTTTCGCGCGACGGACAGGGCGTGTACTTGATTTCGGATCGCGAAGCCGAATTCGCCACCTTGAAGTACGTCAGTCTCTTCAGCAGTGAAAAAACGCTGATTTCCCGCCGCATTGCCTGGGACATCGAGGAATTGGCGGTTTCGCGCGATGGGCATTATCTAGCCTACGTCAGCAATGAAGCGGGATTGAGCAAACTCAATCTGGTGGATTTGCGCACGCACCAAGACCTCAATCCGCCGAGACTACATACGCCGGGCATCATCGATTCCTTGCGTTTCGATGCCGAGGGCAATCGCCTGGCCTTCGGATTCGCCGCCGCCAACCAGCCGCGGGATGCGTATGTGTTGGATGTCGCCGGCAACCGCTTGGAGGCCTGGACTAGAAGCGAAGCAGGCGCGGTTGATCTTGCCAGGTTCGTCATCCCGCGTCTTAAGGAATATCCGACTTTCGACCGAATCGAGGGCAAACCGCGTCAAATCCCGCTCTACGTATACGAGCCGCCGGGTGCCGGTCCACATCCCGTATTGATGGTGCTGCACGGCGGGCCGGAGTCGCAGTTCCGTCCCGGCTTCGATCCCTGGATTCAATACGTGGTCAATGAGTTGGGCTTTGCCGTGGTCGCGCCCAATGTGCGCGGCTCCTCCGGCTATGGCAAGGACTATATGGCGCTCGACAACGGCATGCTGCGCGAAGATGCCGTCAAGGATATCGGCGCATTGATCGTTTGGATCGGTCTGCAAAATTCCTTCGACGCCAAACATGTGGTGGTCGCCGGCGGATCGTACGGCGGCTATTTGACGCTGGCCACACTGATCAACTACAGCGACCGATTGCGCGGCGGCGTCGATGTCGCCGGAATCGCCGACTTCGTGAATTTTCTGACCAATACCGCGCCTTACCGGCAAAACCAGCGGCGCGCCGAGTACGGCGATGAGCGCGATCCCGACACGCGCGGCTTTTTGCGGCGCATCTCGCCCCTGGCGAACGCCGAGCGCATCACGCGCCCGCTGCTCGTCGTGCACGGGAAAAACGATCCGCGCGTGCCCGTGAGCGAAGCGGAGGTGATCGTGAATACGGTTCGCGCGAAGGGCGGCGAAGTCTGGTACCTGTTGGCCGCCGACGAAGGCCACGGCTATCGGAAGAAACTGAACCGCGATGCCTACTACACAACGTTCGCGCAGTTCTTGTTGACCCTGCGCCAGTAGTTGCGCGGCGCGCGCCGGCCCGCGCGCTCACTTGCTTGCGGTGGTCGCGGTAGCCAAGGGCGAGGTTTGGCCGGCGAAAAAGGCGGCGGCGACTTTGACATCATCGGCGCCGCTGAGCCCTTTCGCCATGGTGTCCATCACCACGTTCTTGCGGCGGCCGTTGCGATATGCGGTCAGCGCCTGTTCCAGATAATCGACATGTTGTCCGGCGAGCACCGGGGGTTTTGGAACCAGCGGCGCATCGACACCGAGACCGTTCTCGCCGTGACAGGCAACACAGGCCGCCACTTGTTTCGGCGCTTGGCCGTGCACGGCGGCGCTGGGTTTCGCCGGTTCCGCGCCCTGCAAATACGCGGCGATATCGTCAATATCTTGATCGGTCAACGACGCGGCCTGTGCGTGCATGGTGGCATGCGGCCGCTCGCCGCTGCGATACTCCTGCAGCGCCGCGACGAGATAAGCGGAATTCTGGTGACGCAGCTTCGGCACGCTGTATTCCGGATACGCGTTCTTGTAGTCGACGACCCCATGGCAGCCGTAACAGGTATAGAACTTCTTCTCGCCGGCCGCCGGATCGCCCGCCGCGTGCGCGCCCAGCGCGCTCAAGCACAGCGCGATGCCCGCAAGCCATGTTCCGGCAGTTGATCGAGAAAGCATCCAGTTCTCCGCTTGCGGGGGGTGCATATTTTGCTACAAAACGTTCGCTAAATCCTGCAAAAGGGCGGCGTCCGTCGGCTTGGTACCGGACGGATAGCGGCAATTCACCCGGCCGTCGCGATCGATGAGAAATTTCTCGAAATTCCAGCCGATGTCGCCGGGAAAACCGTTTTCCTCCGCGGTCAACCAAGCGTACAGCGGATGGCGGTGCAGCCCGTTGACCTCGATCTTCGCGGACAAAGGAAAGGTGACGCCAAAATTGACCGCACAAAAACTTTGAATTTCCGCGGCCGTACCCGGTTCCTGCGCGCCGAATTGGTTGCACGGAAAACCGATCACCGTGAAATTCTTGTCAGTGAGCTCTTGGTAGAGTTCCTCGAGGCCGGCATATTGGGGGGTGTAGCCGCACTTGCTGGCGACGTTGACGGCCAACGCCACCTTGCCGCGCAGCGGCGCAAGAATATTCGCGCTGCCATCGAGTCCCTGCACCGTGAAATCGTAGAAATTATTCATGCGCCCCCGGGCATAAGGTTTCGTCAAGCTAAGCCTCTTCAGGCAGCGCGATCGCGCTTCTTCAGATGCACCAACAGCAGCGACACGGCGGCGGGCGTCAGACCCGGGATCCGCGCCGCCTGACCGAGCGTTTCCGGACGCACATTGGAGAGGCACTGGCGCGCCTCGTTCGACAGTCCGCTGACCTGGCCGTAATCGATATCGGCCGGCAGGCGCAATTCCTCATGGCGCCGGTGGCGGTCGATCTCGTCGCTCTGACGCTTGAGATAGCCCGAATATTTCGCCTGCACGTCGACCTGCAGTTTCACCTGTTCGCTCAAACGTTCATCGCCGCGCCAATCGCCGGCCGCGAATGGGCTGGCTGCCGGCGCGGCATGCTGCAAATCGTCGTACTCAAGCTCGGGCCTGCGCAATAAATCAAACGCATGCGCCTCGCGCGAAAGCGGCGCGCCGAGTTTGGCGAGCAGCTTGGGATCGACATCGGCCGGATGCACCACTGCACCGGCCAGCCGCGCGATCTCTGCCGCGACCGCGGCGCGTTTGCGCTGAAAAAACTCCCAGCGGGCATCGTCGACCAACTTCAAGTCTCGGCCCCGGGCGGTCAACCGCAGGTCCGCATTGTCTTCGCGCAGAGACAAACGGTATTCCGCGCGGCTGGTGAACATCCGGTACGGTTCGGGCGCGCCGCGCGTAATCAGGTCATCGACCAGCACCCCCATGTAAGCCTCGCTGCGCTTCGGGCACCAGGCATCGCGCTGCTTCGCGGCCAGCGCCGCGTTGCTGCCGGCGAGCAGTCCTTGCGCTGCGGCCTCCTCATAACCGGTGGTGCCGTTGATCTGACCGGCGAAATACAGACCGCAAAGAAATTTGCTTTCCAAGCTGTACTTCAAATCGCGCGGATCGAAAAAATCATATTCGATCGCGTAGCCCGGACGCGTGATGTGCGCCTGTTCGAATCCGGCGATGGTACGCACGAATTGGTACTGCACATCGAAAGGCAGACTGGTCGATATCCCATTGGGATAGATCTCATGCGTGTCCAGGCCCTCGGGCTCCACGAAAATCTGATGCGAATGCTTGTCCGCGAATCGCACGACTTTATCTTCGACGGACGGGCAGTAGCGTGGTCCAACGCCTTCGATCACCCCGGTGAACAGCGGCGAACGAGCCGTCGCGGCGCGGATGATGTCGTGGGTCCGCTCGTTGGTCGCGGTGATGTGGCAGGGCAGCTGGCGGGGATGCGAATCGCGGCTGCCCAAATAGGAAAATACCGGCCGCGGATCATCGCTGTGCTGCTCGCGCAGCGCGGAGAAATCGACGCTGCGGCCATCGATGCGGGGCGGCGTGCCGGTTTTCAAGCGTCCGACCCGCAGGGGCAATTCACGCAGACGCAAAGCCAGTCGCGTCGAGGGCGGGTCGCCGGCGCGGCCGCCTAAATGGCTGTCGAGCCCCACATGAATCTTGCCGCCCAAGAACGTGCCCACCGTGAGCACCACGGCGCGCGCGCGAAATTCGATGTGGGCTTGGGTGACGACGCCGACCACACGTTCGCCTTCCAGCACCAGGTCCGCGGCTTCCTGTTGAAAAATCGTCAAATTGGCCTGCGCGTCGAGGATGCGGCGAATGGCGCGCTTGTATAACTGCCGATCCGCCTGCGCGCGGGTGGCGCGCACGGCCGGCCCCTTGCTCGAATTCAAGGTGCGAAATTGGATGCCGGCCTGATCGGCCGCCAATGCCATCGCACCGCCGAGCGCGTCGATTTCCTTGACCAAATGCCCTTTACCGATGCCGCCGATCGCCGGATTGCAGCTCATTTGCCCCAGCGTCTCGATGTTCTGGGTCAGCAGCAGCGTGTTCTCTCCCATACGCGCAGCCGCCAGCGCGGCCTCGGTGCCCGCATGGCCGCCGCCGATCACAATTACACCGTATTCCTTCGTGAATCGCATGACGCTGAATCTACTCGATTTTTGGCAGGGGCGCGTACTCTAATCCCCGGCGTGAAAAATCGCCAGGGAACCATTATTGTGTGGCTCCGACCAAGCCATAGAACTGGCGCAAACAACAGCGTGAAAGGAGCGAGGACATGAGTACCTTTTCTGCGAATACCCACGCCGGCCGTGCGGCCGGAGGCGGCCGCGGAACCCGCGCGGTGGCGGCCGCCATCATCGCCGCGCTGATAGCGGGCCTGATCGCCCTGCTGATCTCAAGCGCCGCCGCGGCTGCCCAAATCGGCCAACCCGCGCCGGACTTCACGGCGCTGGACAGCAAGGGAAATGCCGTCCAATTGAGCGCCTACCGCGGCAAAACCGTGGTGCTGGAATGGACCAACGCCGACTGCCCCTACACCCGCAAGCACTACACCAGCGGCAACATGCAAAGCGTACAAGGATTGGCGCAAAAGGACGGCATCGTCTGGCTGACCGTGATTTCCTCGGCGCCGGGCAAGCAAGGATATGTGAATGGATCGGGCGCGGATTTTCTCACCGAATCGCGCAAGGCGGTCCCCACGGCCGTGTTGCTGGACCCGACGGGCGCGGTGGCTCATTTGTATGGCGCGAAGACCACGCCGCACATGTTCGTCATCGACAAGAATGGAGCGCTGCAATACATGGGCGGCATGGACAGCATCGCGACCACGGACGAGAGCGATATAGCGCGCGCCGAACCCTACCTCAAGGAGGCGATGTTGGCGGTGGCGCAGGGCAGTCCGGCGCCTCATCCGGTGACCAAGCCTTACGGTTGCTCGATCAAGTACTGACTGACGGCGGCCTTTAGCGCCGCGGGCATGAGGCTTGGGCCGCGTATAGTTCACTAGGTGATCATCCGTCCGGCAAATCCTTCTGAACGCGACGCCCTCGAGGCGCTGCAGATGCGCGCCTCGCTGGGCAACGCGGGGGACCGCGATGCGCTGCTCGCGCATCCCGATGCCATCGATATACCCCCGGAGCAGATTGCGGCGGGGCGGGTATTCGTGCTTGAGCGCAGCGAGGTCATCGTAGGGTTTTTCGCGATTCTGCTCCGCGAAGACGGCGATTCCGAGCTGGACGCGTTGTTTGTCGATCCCGGTATTCAGCGCCAGGGAATCGGCCGGTTGTTGGTTGAACACTGCGCAAAAGTCGCGCGTCTCGCGGGATCGACAACCCTGCATGTCGTGGGCAATCCTCACGCCCAGAAATTTTATCTGGCGTGTGGATTCAAGCTCGTGGGCACTTTCGAAACGCGCTTCGGACCGGGCCTGCTGCTGCGCAAGAAGCTATAGGGCAGGCGCCGCCTTACTCGACGGCGACCGGAATGCCGGCAAACTTTCCGGCCCAGGCTTTAGGACCGCTTAAGTGCACCGATTCGCCGTCCGCCGTCACCGCTACAGTAACGGGCATGTCCTTGACCTCGAATTCATACACGGCCTCCATACCGAGTTCCGGAAATGCGACGATGCGGCTGGAGCGAATGGCATTCGAAACCAGAAATGCCGCGCCGCCGACCGCAATCAAATAGGCGGAACGGTGCTTCGCGATCGACTCAATGGTTTCAGGTCCGCGCTCGGCCTTGCCGATCATCGCAAGCAGTCCTGATTTGCCCAGCATGGTGTCGGTAAATCGATCCATGCGATTGGCCGTGGTCGGACCCGCAGGACCCACGACTTCGGTTCCCACCGGGTCGACCGGTCCGACGTAGTAAATGACGCGTCCGGTAAAATCCAGGCCGTCCGGCAGGGACTTGCCGGCATCGAGCAGGGCGCAGATGCGCTTGTGCGCGGCATCGCGGCCGGTCAGCAGCTTGCCTGACAATAATAAGCGTTCGCCGGCCTTCCAGGATGCGATATCTCCCTTGGTCAGGCCCTGCAGCGCAACCCGGCGGGCAGTGGCGTCGGGCGACCACTCGACCTTCGGCCAGAGATCCAAATTCGGCGGCTCAAGAACCGCGGGTCCGGAGCCATCCAGCGTGAAGTGGATATGGCGGGTCGCGGCGCAATTCGGAATTACGGCGACCGGCAGGGACGCCGCGTGAGTCGGGTAATCCAGTACTTTGACATCGAGCACAGTGGTCAAGCCGCCGAGACCTTGCGCACCGATGCCGAGCGCGTTGACGCGTCGGTATACATCCAAGCGCAGCTCTTGCAATGGGCTTTTCGGTCCGCGCGCGATCAGATCGGCGATGTCGATGGGCTCCATCAAGGATTTTTTCGCCAGCAGCATGGCTTTCTCGGCGCTGCCGCCGATGCCGATACCCAGCATCCCCGGAGGACACCAGCCCGCGCCCATCTCGGGCACCATTTCCAACACCCAATCGGCAACCGAATCCGACGGGTTCAACATGGCGAACACGGATTTGTTCTCGGATCCGCCGCCTTTGGCGGCTACCGTGATCTCGACGTGCTCGCCGGCAACGAACTCGGTGTGGATCACAGCCGGCGTGTTGTCGCGCGTATTGGCGCGCTTGAATGCCGGGTCGGCGACGATGGACGCGCGCAGCTTGTTGTCGGGATCAAGATAGGCGCGCCGCACGCCCTCGTTGATCATGCTTTCGAGATCGAGCTTCGCATCCCAGCGCACCCCCATGCCCACCTTGACGAACACCACGACGATGCCGGTGTCCTGGCAGATGGGCCGGTGTCCCTCGGCGCACATGCGTGAATTGGTGAGAATCTGCGCTATCGCATCGCGCGCCGACGGACTCTGTTCGATCGCGTAGGCGCGACCCATGGCGCGGATGAAATCCGGCGTGTGGTAATAGGAAATGTACTGCAGCGCGCCGGCGACGCTTGCAATCACATCGGCTTCGCGGATCACGCTCATGGTTGCCTGCCGAAACTCGACCTGGGTGGCAAATCTACCAATTCGCGAGCGGTGGTGGGTAGCAAATCCCATACAATCTGCACAAATGGGGAGTTCGCATGCGCTTTAGGGGGGCTGTCTTTTTTGCCGTCTTTGGCCTGTTCACGCCGTGGGCTCCGGCCGCGGTCGCGGCCGATCAAGACGCGCTGCCCCTGCATGAGTGCCGGCTCGAACATCCGCTCAATTTGACATCGATTGCCGCGCGCTGCGGGACTCTGTCCGTGCCGGAAGACCGTGAGCGGAGCGATGGCGCGAACATAGATTTGAATGTTGCCGTGGTGCCGGCGCTGAATCGGCGCAGCACGGCGGCGCCGCTGTTTCTGCTGGCGGGCGGCCCCGGACAAAGCGCGGTGCAATCGTATGTGGCGCTCGCCGGCGCGTTCGCGCGGATCAACCGCAATCATGCCATCGTCTTGTTGGACCAGCGCGGCACCGGACGATCCAATCCTCTGACCTGCGACTATCCCGAGGAATGGCGGCAGCCCGCGGATCCTCTGCCCCTGCTGCGCCGGGCGACCGAGGAGTGTCTGGCCAAATTGGGACAGCGCGTGCGTTTCTACACGACCAGCATCGCGGTTCGGGATCTCGAGGAGGTGCGGGCGGCCCTCGGCTATCCGCAAATCGATTTGTATGGCGGCTCGTACGGGACGCGCGTCGCTGAAGCTTATATGCGCCGCTACCCTGCTCGCACTCGCGCGGTGATATTGGACGGGGTGACCTATCCGGAGCAGGCGATCGGAGCTGAAACGCCGCAGGACGGCGAGCGCGCACTGAATCTCATCGTGGCCCGCTGCAAGCGGGCGCCTGAATGCGCCGTGGCGTATCCCGAATTGCAGCAGGAGCTGGATGCATTGCTGCGCCAATTCGGACCGCAGAAAGTCGCGCTAACAATCGATGATCCGAACAGCGGACTGCCCATGCAGATCGAATTCAACCACGCCGTGTTGAGCGCGGCCTTGAGATATCTGTCATACAGCGCGTTGCAAGCCTCGCTGCTGCCTGCTCTCATCCATCAAGCCGCGCATGGCACGCTGCGGCCGCTGGCGTCCCAAGCGATCATGAACGCGCGGCAGATCGGCGATCAGTTGGCGAATGGCATGCAGTTCAGCGTGATCTGTGCTGAGGATGAGCCGTTGTTCGCATCAGCCATGGACCGCGCAGCCATGTCGAAAACCTACCAAGGCACCGAGCAGGTCGATGCGGTGCAGGAGATTTGCAAACTATGGCCGCGCGGCGCGGTGGACTCCGATCTGCATGCGCCGCTGCACAGCGATATCCCGACCCTGCTGTTGTCCGGCGAGGCGGACCCGGTGACGCCGCCCCGCGATGCTGAGCGCGCAGCTGCAGGCCTCCGTCGCCATCGGCACTTGATATTGAAGGGGGAAGGTCACGGCCAGTTGGGCACCGGTTGCATGCCGCGGCTGACCGCGGCATTTCTCGACACTGCCGCGCCCGAGAAGCTCGATGCGAGTTGCCTGGAGGAGCGCAGCTCCGAACCCTTCTTCATCAGCATGACGGGTCCGGCGCCATGATAGAGGCCTTCGGCTTGAGCAAACGATTCGGCAGCATCGAGGCCGCGCGCGACGTGTCCTTCATCGCGCGCGACGGCGAAATCACCGGTCTCTTGGGAGCGAACGGCGCCGGCAAGTCGACGTGTTTTCGCATGCTGTACGGCGTGCTGACCCCGGATGCCGGCAGGGCGTGCATCGATGGCATCGACATCCGGGGCGAGACCTCGAAGGCACGGGCACACCTGGGCGTGCTGCCGCACGCCGCAGGGCTGTACAACAATCTGACGGCGCGCGAGAACATCCGATATTTCGGATCGCTGTACGGGATGCAGCGGGAACGCCTCGACTCGCGCACCGCGGAGCTGTCGCGCACTTTGGGCATGGAAAGCTTCTTGGAGCGGCGCGCGAAAGGCTTTTCGCAGGGCCAGCGCATCAAGGTCGCCTTGGCCAGGGCGCTGGTTCACGACCCCGGAAATGTCGTGCTCGACGAGCCCACCAATGGTCTCGATGTGATGGCGATTCGAAAACTGCGTGAAATGCTGCTGCAGCTGAAAGCCCAAGGCCGCTGCGTGCTGTTCTCCTCGCATGTCATGCAAGAAGTGGCGGCGCTCTGCGATCGGGTGGTCATCATCGGCCGCGGCCGGGTTCTGGCGGACTCGACCGTGCAAGAGATCCGCGAGCGCAGCGCATCCGCGTCGTTGGAAGAGGCGTTCCTGCAGGTGCTCGGCGACACGGAAGGGGTGAGCTGATGCGCGCCCTTTTCATAGTCTTTGCCAAGGAGTTTTTTGAGAACCTGCGCGATCGGCGCACGCTGCTGTCGGCGTTGCTGTTCGGACCCCTGTTCGGGCCGCTGATGTTCGGGCTGATCGTGTCGCGCTCGCTGGAGCAGAGCGTGTTGGAGTCGGACGTGCAGCTTGTGCTCACGATTTCCGGCAGCCACCATGCGCCGGGGCTCACCCGGTATCTGGAATCGAGGGGCGCCAAGCTCACCAAGCAGGAGCTGTCGGAAAATGAGGCGCGTGCCGCCGTGCGCGGCGGCGCCTCTCAAGTGGTGCTGTTGGTGCCCGAGGAATATCCGGCCTTGTACGCGGCGGCGAAGCCGGCGCCGGTGCTGTTGTTCGCCGATAGCGCCGACTCGCAGACGCGGAAAGTCGCGGATCGCGCCAGAAATATGCTGGGGACTTACTCGAGCACTGTTGCACAATTGCGACTGCAGGTGCGGGGCGTGAGCCCGCTGTTGACGGTGCCGGTGGCAATCAACGACGTCGATGTCGCGACGCCCACCGGGCGTGCGGTGATGGTGCTCGGCTTCATGACTTACTTCGTGCTGTTCGCGCTGTTGATGGGGGGTTTGTACTTGGCCATCGATTCCACGGCCGGCGAGCGCGAGCGCGGATCCTTGGAGGCGCTGCTCAGTCTGCCGGTGGCGCGCGCGGCGTTGGTGGGCGGCAAGGTGTTGGCGGCCTGCGCCTACATGTGCATTTCGCTGGCTCTCTGCCTCACGGCATTCGTCTGGGTGTTTCGTTTCGTTCCCTTGGAAAAACTCGGTATGAGCTCCAATTTAGGTGTCGGTACAGCGCTGATTTTCTTCGCCATTTGTCTGCCGTTCGTGCCCGTGGGGGCCGCCCTCATGACCTTGATCGCGTCGTTCACCCGCAGCTACCGTGAGGCGCAAACCTACCTGACCACGGTGCTCCTGGTACCGACGCTGCCCATCGCCTTTGCCAGTGTGTACTCGCTCAAACCCACCAGCTCGCTGATGTTCATCCCTTCCTTGAGCCAACACCTGTTGATGACCAGCGTGCTCAAGGACGAGCCTATTGCAACGCGAGACATAATGATCTCCGCGGCCGCATCGCTGGCGGTTGCGCTGCTGCTCTTCGCGCTGACCGCGCGCCACTGGCGGCGCGAGACCATGCTGGGATGAAACCTTACTGTCTTTGCTGTATAGGCGTTCAGCAAAGCGATATGTATAATTATTTGTAAGTCCTGCATTGATCCTGGGGGGGAAGCTGGCATGGCCGACTCGAGATCTACACGTGCGAACGTCATTGCGCTGATCGCGATAATGACGGCATCCGCGAGTATCATGCTGTGGCTGTTTTGGCGGTTTCCGCTCACCACTGCGATCATTACCGTGGCCGTGCTCACCCTCCTCGGGTTGTTGGGCGCGCTGGCACGATCCATCGAAGCAGAGATACCGGTCGATCGCCGCAAGCAGATCAATTGAGCCCGCTACTTTCCGATACAGAAACTGCTGAAAATCTCGCCGAGCAAGTCATCGCTGGTGAACTCGCCGGTGATTTCGCCCAAGGCAAGTTGCGCCAGCCGCAGATCCTCCGCAAATAGCTCGAACGCCCGCGTGGCCGCCAGACTTTCGGCGGCTGCTTCCACCGCAGCCCGGGCGCGACGCAGTGCATCGAGATGACGGCGCCGCGCCGACAGCGCGCCGGACTCGTTTTCCCGGTATCCGGCACTCTCTTTTAGATGCGCGCGCAGCAGCGGGAGTCCCGCGCCGGTTTTGGCGCTCAAAAAAATCCGCGGCGGGATCGAAGCCTCATCGAGGTATGCCGGGGCGCCGGTCAAATCGATCTTGTTGAGCACCAGAGTGACCGGGACTCCTGGCGGCAATTGCGTGAGGTCCGTTACCGGACCAGCAGCATCGCGGCCTTCGAGCGCAGCGGCATCCACCAGGTACAGCACCCGATCGGCCCGCTCGAGTTCGGTCTTCGCGCGCCGCACTCCCTCGGCCTCCACGACGTCGCGGGCGACTCGCAGCCCCGCGGTATCGATCAAGTTCAAAGGCAAGCCGTCGAGATGAACGTGCTGGCGCAGGACGTCGCGCGTGGTGCCAGGGCTGTCGGCGACGATGGCGACCTCATCGCCCACGAGTTTATTCAGCAAGCTGGATTTTCCCGCATTGGGACGGCCCGCGATGACGACGTTCAATCCCTCGCGCAGCAGGGCGCCTTGGCGCGCCGCTGCCGTGATGGAATCAAATGCGGCGAACACCGCGGCGAGATGGGCGCGCACCGCGTTCCCCGACACGAAGTCGAGTTCCTCGTCGGGGAAGTCGATGGCGGCTTCGATGAGCTTGCGCAGCTCGGTGATCCGCTTCTCGAGTTCGTGGATGCGCGCGGAGAATTCTCCCTGCATGGTGCGCACGGCCGCGCGCGCCGCCGCCGCGGTGCCGGCATCGATCAGGTCGGCGACGGCCTCAGCCTGTGCGATATCCATCTTGCCGTTCAAAAAGGCGCGCTCGCTGAACTCACCCGGGCGCGCCATGCGGCAGCCCAGATCGAGCAGTCGTTGCAGCAGCACATCGACGATGAGCGCGCCGCCGTGCCCCTGGAGTTCCAGGATAGGTTCGCCGGTGTACGAGGCGGGAGCCGGAAAGTACAGCGCCAAGCCCTGATCCAGGCTGCTGCCGTTGGCATCGAGAAAGTGCGCCAAGTGCGCCCGCCGCGGCTCAGGCAGAGCGCCGAGAATCTCGGCGGCGATGCGCGGAACTTGAGGTCCCGACACTCGTATCACCCCGACGGCGCCGCGCCCGTGAGCAGTGGCGATGGCGGCAATGGTGTCGGGCGATGCCACGGATTTAAGATCGCTGTTTAGCGGCCTCTTTCTCGACCACCTGATTCACGCGCCATTGCTGCGCGATCGACAGCACCGTGTTCGTCAGCCAGTACAGGGTCAAGCCCGACGGAAACCACGCCATCATGCCGGTCATGACCAGCGGCATGAATTGCATGATCTTCGCTTGCATCGGGTCGGGCGGCGCTGGATTCAATCTGAACTGCGCGAACATCGCGCCGCCCATCAACAGCGGCAGTACGAAGTAGGGGTCGCGCGACGACAGATCATTGATCCACAGCAGGAACGGCGCCTGGCGCATTTCCACGCTCTCCAGCAGCACGCGGTAGAAGGAGATGAATACCGGGATCTGCACCACCATGGGCAAACATCCCGCCAGCGGATTGATTTTCTCTTTTTTGTACAGCTCCATCATGGCGCGGCCTAATTTCTCGCGGTCGTCCTTGAAGGTCTCCTGGATCTGCTTCATGCGCGGTTGGACGGCGCGCATCTTGGCCATGGAACGGCCGCTGGCCTGGCTCAAGGGAAAGAAGACCAGTTTGATCAACGTGGTGACGATGATGATCGACCAGCCCCAGTTGCCGAGGATTTTATGAACCCAGTTCAACCCGGTAAACAACGGCTGCGCCACCACGGTCAAGATGCCGAAGTCCACCGTGCGTTCCAGGTTCCTGCTTACGCTTGCGAGCTGCGACTGCAATTTTGGACCCACGAATAATTCCTCGTGGAACTCTGCCTTGGCGCCGGCGGGCACCACCACCTCAGGCCCGGTGGCACTCATCAAGTATTCATTGCCCTTGACCTGTAATTGGTATTGATAGGGCTGACCGGCCGTCGGCACGATGGCCGAAACGAATTGATGCTGCAGCGAGGCCAGCCAACCATTGGTGATGGTTGCCGTGTACTTGGCGTCGCCGTCATTTTCGACGTTGAGATCCTTGGATTTCGTGCCGTCGTACACGGCCGGTCCTTTGAAAGAATAGGATTCGACATCGAAATAGGATCGCGAGGCGTGTTCCCAGTGACGCAGGAACTGCGCGTACGAGGCCAGTCTCCGCGCCGCGGCGCCTTCGTTCTTGACCTCATAATAAAGGCCGATGGAGTACTGGCCCCTCGTGAATACAAATGTCTTGGTCACGCGGAGGCCCAGGCCGTCGCTCCAAGTCATGGGCACGCGCAGTTCATTGGCGCCGTTGCCGAGAACATAAGTTTTTTGCTCCGCATTCCAGGTCGCAAGATGCGTGGGCGCGGCTTCTCCCGGCGCGCCGGTAAGCCCGCTTTGCAGAAGATACAGCGTGGGCGGCGGTTCGTAGCTCAAGAGCCTGACTGGAATATTCGGCGCGTCCTTGCGCAGCGGGTACTGCAAAAGATCGGCCCTCTCGAGTTCGCCGCCCTTCAGATTGATTTCGATGTCGAGCACGTCGGTGGTGACGCGGATGGGCGTGGCGGATACAGCCGATGTGCCCGGCGGCGCCGCGCCGGGCGCAGTTGCTGCGGGCGGCGATGGCGGCACGGCGCCGTTCGCCGCAGCGGCGCTTGGCGCGGGCTGCGTGGTGGCCTGCGGTATCGATTCGCCCAGGGTATTTGCGGGAACGGCGGGGCGGGCCCCGCTGTCGGCGGACTGAGCGGCCGGCGATCCGCTGACCCCACTGGCCGGCTCGTAGTCATGCATCCACGTTTGGTAGTTGAGGAACAGGATCGCGGCAAGCACACCCCAGAGAATTAGACGGATATTAGGCATTGATACTCTTGTCCGGCACGGGGTCGTAGCCACCTTCGCAAAACGGGTGGCAACGTAGCAGGCGGCGACACCCTAGCCATAAACCGCGCCACGCCCCGAATCGTTCGATAGCGGTTTGCGCGTAGCAAGAGCAGCTGGGATAGAAACGGCAGCGTGGACCCAGCATGGGGCTGATGGCGAGTTGATACCCGCGGATGGTCCATAGCAGGAGTTGGCGAATCGTTACCATCGTTGCGTGATCGACTTCCAATGCTGGTTGAGACTGGCGCGAAGATCGCTTAATTTGGCCGATCGCGCCGCTTCTCGAGCGGAGACGGTGACATCGACTGGCGGCAATGAATGTTGGTTCAAACGAAAGGACTCTCGTGCGACGCGTTTGATGCGATTGCGGGCTACGGCGGAGCCGAAGGTGCGCGTCGCTATGCTCAATCCCAATCGAGGGTAGGTTTCATGATTGGCCAGAACAGATAGACTAAAAAACGCATCGGCGAATTTTCTGCCGCGCCGCTTCACTTCGCGAAATTCGGCCGGCTGGTGCAAACGCTTGCGCGGCTCGAACGTCAGTTTACGGATCGTTAGACAGCCCTTTTAGAGCGCATCAAGGGCAGAGGCGCTTGCGGCCCTTAGCGCGACGGCGAGCCAGCAATCGACGACCACTCTTGGTGGCCATGCGGGCCCGGAAACCGTGGGTACGGGCTCGATGCAAATTACTGGGATTGAATGTACGTTTCATAGCGCGACTCGACCAAAAACCACGGGCAAACGGCCTGGCTGGGGGATTTTCGAAAGGCGGCAAGGGTACTCAAGCGGGCATGGATGTGTCAATAGACGCCCCTTCAACTTGGAGCTAGACTCCCTGCCCTTTCGTTCGTCGCCCCTGCCTAAAAACCCAAGGAGAGCGCTCTTGCCGGAGTCGCTGTGGAACCGCTGTCTGCGAGTGCTCGAAGGCGAGCTCCCGGAACAGCAGTTCAATACCTGGGTGCGACCCTTGCAGGCGATCGAGCGGGACGGTGAGATCAAGCTGCTGGCGCCGAATCGGTATGTCATCGAATGGTTGGGGCAAAACCTGCTGCCGAGAATCAAGGAATTGATTTTGGCGTTCGCGGACGGGCTTGCGCCGGAGGTGGCGCTCGATGTGGGCACGCGAGCCGGCGTCGCCCCGCAGATTGCGCGGGTGATCGAGGCTCAACAAGCGGCGGCCAGCGCCGCCGAGCGGTCGCGAAAACTCGCCCCGATGGTGCTCGGCAGCCGCATCAACTCGGAGTTTACCTTCGACAGCTTCGTCGAAGGTAAAAGCAACCAGCTCGCCAAAGCGGCCGCGATTCAAGTCGCCGGCAATCCCGGCCGGGCATACAACCCATTATTCATTTACGGCGGCGTTGGCCTGGGCAAGACGCACCTGATGCACGCGGTGGCGAACAATCTGCGGGAGCGCAACTCCGAGGCGCGCCTCGCCTACGTGCACAGCGAGAGATTCGTGGGCGACATGGTGAAGGCTTTGCAGCACAACACCATCAACGATTTCAAATCCGCATACCGATCGTTGGACGCGCTGATGATCGATGATATTCAGTTTTTCGCCGGGAAGGACCGCTCCCAGGAAGAATTCTTTCACACCTTCAACGCGCTGCTCGAGAGCCAGCAGCAGGTGATACTGACCTGCGATCGCTACCCGAAGGAAGTCGACGGGCTCGAGGAACGCTTGAAGTCGCGCTTCGGCTGGGGCTTGACGGTGGCGATCGAGCCGCCGGAGTTGGAAACCTGCGTGGCGATTTTAATGAGCAAAGCTGCGATGACGCGCGTCGATCTTCCGGAAGAAGTTGCGTTTTTCATTGCCAAGCGAATTCGCTCGAATGTCCGCGAGCTGGAGGGCGCGCTGCGCCGGGTAGTCGCCACTTCAAATTTTACCGGCCGGCCGATAACGCTGGAGTTCGCCAAAGAGGCCTTGCGGGATCTGCTGGCTTTGCAGGAAAAGCTGGTCACCATCGAAAATATTCAGAAAACCGTGGCGGAGTATTACAAAATCAGGATCGCCGACTTGCTGTCGAAACGCCGCAGCCGTTCAATCGCGCGGCCGCGGCAAGTGGCGATGGCATTGGCGAAGGAATTGACCAATCACAGTCTGCCGGAGATTGGAGATGCGTTTGGCGGCCGGGACCACACGACGGTGCTGCATGCCTGCAGGCGCATCAAGGAATTGCGTGAGAGCGAGCGTCGCATCGGCGAGGATTATTTGAACCTGTTGAGAACCTTGGCGGGTTAGGGTAGGAGATGCTGTGGATGAGTCTGTGGATAAAGATATCCACAACTCTCGGACAGGTTGGGACGGGCTGTAAGTACAGATGTGACACTGGGTTACGTGTACTCTAATATATTGATTTATATAGTCTTTTTGACCTTATGCACTGAAAACTCGATGCTTCATAATCATAGTAATAATCTTTTTTAAGAATCTGAATCTAAGAACAAGACGGGTGAGCCCATGAAATTGACGGCCGAGCGCGAGAAATTACTAACCCCTTTGCAGGCGGTTATCGGAGTGGTGGAGCGGCGCCAAACCATGCCGGTATTGGCGAATGTGCTGCTGGGTGTCAGGCAGGGGCAACTGTCGATTACGGCAACGGATTTGGAAGTCGAATTGGTGGCAGCCACGGCAGTTCAAGTCCAAGACGCCGGTGATATCACTGTGCCAGGCCGTAAATTCCTGGACATTCTGCGCGCAC
>Ga0210394_10001469_pt1 | contig 37545 bp, 34 predicted proteins | sample IncBWC12MmetaG_FD_160121 | JGI IMG/M metagenome (GOLD analysis project Ga0210394, IMG submission 160121) | Forest soil microbial communities from Barre Woods Harvard Forest LTER site, Petersham, Massachusetts, United States - Inc-BW-C-12-M | ecosystem: Environmental > Terrestrial > Soil >... | reverse complement strand
TTAAGCTCGTCAAGCCAATCAAGACTCTCTGCTCCTGGACGCCGCACCAAGCTGGCGTCGGCCAACTCCTGCTTTCCCAGACAAAGTCCTACGTAAGGGCAGCTACTGCAGGGATTCTGCGGAAAGCGGATGCCGCTGTGCGGCAAGAAGTCTGCCGACTCAATTCTGCGGACCGTGTTCTCGACCAAGTCGCCAAATTCCTCGCGTTGCTCGTCGGTGATGGTGGTCCGAAGGTACTGAATCTCAACCACGCGTTTGCGGACGAAAACAATCTGAGCGACTTCGGCTATGCCCGTAATCCACGAGTAGCAAACCAGTTGTGGATCCAAGGACAATAGGCCGGCCGGTTCCTCCAGGTAGCGGCTCGAAGATGTTTTCCACTCCAGCAAACACGGTGTCCCGTCCAGCTTGCCGATGGCATCGATGTAGGCCACGAAGTCATTGCGCTGACCGATCTGCCGCGTGAACTTGATCTGCAGATTCCGTCGAGGCTGGGGGATTCGAATGCGATCATCCTGGCAGAATCGGGTTAACAGCATGAGTCCTTGCCGGAGCATTCGATCCCAGGAGTCTCTGTCGGAATAGCGCAATCCTTGGTTTTGAACAGCGGACCACTCAGAAAACAGAACAGCGCCCGGATCCTCCCTGCGAAAAAGAGCGCCGAGAGCTTTTTCGAAAGCTCGCCCGAAGAGCATTGCCGCGCGGCTGTCTCTCTCTTTCCAGCCATCGAGATAGCGATGCTGGTAACGGCGGGGGCAGGTGAGGTACTGGCTGATCTGCGTATAGCTGTAGGTCATTTCAGGCCACCTGCGGGCTGTCCAGATTTGCCGGCGATAGTTCTTCCCAGCGCTCCGCCGGTGCGAAGCCATCGAACCGGAGCAGGGAGGCATGGTTGAAAACGATGTGGCTGATCTTGACCACGCCCGTTAGGCCCACGAGTTGTTTTTCATCGACTTCATCTCGGCCGAGCAGCTCGGAGTCGTAGCCGAAGTCGCGCAGGAACCAGTTCAACTTCCACAAGGCTTTCGGAGTGCAATACAGCCGTCCGGAAAGAAGGCGGCCTGAAAATCGGTTGGGCTGAACAACCGACAGCGCCAGCACGTAGTAGGGCTTTGGTTGCTGGCGGCGAAAGGTGGCTCGTTCCACCCAAACCAGAAAAACACCGTCGGGAACCTGGTCGGCGGAACAGCGATCGGCAGCGTGCAAGCCGTAAATCTGGCGTTTCATGCGACACCTTCTTCCGGGCGCGGATAACTGTTGAGCTGGCAGAGCAGCGCGTTGCGATCCTTTTCGGCCCAGTCGGCCAGGTGCGCGACGAAGTTTTCTACCTGCTCGCGGGTTGCTTCGCGGAGGATCTTTACACCGCAGAAATCGGTGGCGTAGGCCTTGACCAAGTTGGGATCAAGTTGATGCTGGCGAATGATCTGGCAAAGGCGATCGCGAACCTTCGGGCTGGCGTGAGTTCCGTTTCCGTTGCCGTTGGAAGGTTGTGGCGGAAGCTTCTTCGATTCTCGGGGGGATTGTGGTGGTTCGGCGAAGGACCCCATTTCCTCAACCGAGCAGATGCCGATGCCGTAAGCCTTGCGGAGAGCGCGATTGACGGCTCGCGTCTCGGCGACACGCATCTCGGCGCCGTGAACAAGGGAAGAGACGTTCGAAGGATCCGCATCACCATAACCGACAAAACCCCGACAATCTTTTGACCGATAAACGGTGGCTTTGAACGCCCATCTAGTTGCGGAGGGATCACAGAAAGCCGGGACAGGCCGAACCTGAATACCGGCACAAGCTTTTTGCCGTGAGAGGCGAAGCAAGCCGGAATGCGTGACATACCAGCGAGTGTTTAGAAGAAGTAAGTCTCCCAAGCTGACGCACAGGCGATACTCTTCGACCAAGTGGGCTAGCGCCTTTGCACTCGGGCCGGACAGTGGACCCCAAAGTGAATGAGCCAATCTGATTTCTGACCGTGTGGTGCTATGTCGCTTCTTCATGGGCGTCTCCGAAAGTGGAAGATCATCTCGAAAGAGGCTGTTTATACTAGAGCGGTCTTGTAGTAATTATACTAGAGCGCTCTAGCGTGTCAAGCAATTATTCTTGTAGCAATAAAATATGGAGGCTAGTGTTGGGATTTGCAAATTAGCCGTAGGTCTGGCATAAACATTGTCAGACTCATGACACAGAAGAAGAACCCACATGCGGTTGCTCTCGGACGGCTTGGCGGCCTAAAGGGCGGTAAGGCTCGTACAGGAAAACTGACAGCCGAGGAACGAAGTGAGCTGGCGCGTAAGGCCGTACTTGCTAGGTGGGCCAAAGCTAAGGAAAAAGCCCGGCAAAAGGACCCTAGAGCCTGAGCTACTTAGATTTCCTCAGGGTTCAGGCCGAAACCAACAATTACTCTGCTGTAATGAGCGTAGTGTCCACTACGTCTTCGAGAGCCGCACCGATCTCCTCGGTTATTGTCGTGGCATCGTCCTCCACTAGTCTGGCTGCGATCTTCCTGTGAGGAAAAGCCACCAGCGAATTCCTTGAGCAAGCCGATTCCGCTTCGATAATATTTGGTGTCTAGACCAGCTGATTCAAGACTTCCAGGCGTGCCCATCAGCTTTCCCAAGAACGACGTGCCGCCGTGTCCCTGAACATTGGCGTACCGCCCGCATCCAAGGCAGTGGAAGGCACTGGCGGGGCTGATGGGGCAGGTTTAGGCATCGCTCCGAAGATGGGAAAAGAACTCAGCAAGAGAAAAAGACCCTTCGGCTTTTTCCGATGCTTCAAGCAACCACTCGTGGAAGTCGCTGGCATCGCGTACTCTCAAGCCGCGTTTCAGCGTGGCTGTGTAAACCTGTTCTGCCAGCAACTGTAGAAATAGGGAATATTCCCGCATCGTGGCATTATACGATGCTTTCGATTCTAAAGGTCTATTAAATCACTTGCAGCGAACGCCAGCAAAAGCCACGATAAATTCGTGGCGAAAAGAACGGTTTCGATAACAGTCAAAATGTCCGCAGAAGACTACGATTTACTGAGGAAAGCAGCAGACCAACTTTGGTCCAAAGCGATGATGAGCAGGTCAAGCATCGTGCTTTCCTTGGCGAAAATCACGGCTGAGACAGTATTGAAGAAAGACCCCCATCAGGGGAAGCGTTGAACCACAGCCCTACCCCTGGCCTACGTCCAAGCCATGAAGTGTCGGCGCAAGGGCGTTTCGGTCACGTATGCCGTTGCGATCCGCGGGCCAATGCCGACCGCATCCAAGGCACTGGAAAAGATTGGCGGAGTTGATCGACATCGCGCAGTCTTCATAGGAGGCGTATAGTCAAATACGCTTATCAGACGGTAATATTGAGGGTGTCAAAAACTGCTGCTTTGGACACCAATCTTGGATCACGAATTCCCCCCAGCCCACCCTTCCCCAGGGATTTGGTTCAGCCGTTTACGTTGACGGCCACTCATCGCGGGGGGCGAACGACGCGCGCAGAGGCTACGACTTCCAAAATTGGTGGATCGCCTATCGCCTCCTTGGTTCGCTCACAGAGTTCGACGGATTAGCCTACCGCCAGAATCGAGGAATCTTAGATAGAAACAATTCGTCCAAGTCAAATCCAAAGAAGAGGGAACAGGAGACGAGCAAGAGATTCTTCCGTGATTTTATAAATTGCGAAATGGTGACTTTGGTAAGTGCTCTTGCGCATTCTTATAGAGTCTTACGAGCGTTCTCCCGCATATAACGAGGTAGGCACCGATCGACCATATCGGTGTCCGCAAGAAGTTGGTAGCTGCACAGCGATGCCCCTGGCCGTCCTGGTTTCGCTGGACCTACAAGCATCGTTTCGAGGTCCAGTCGGGAGAAATTCTGTATGTCTCTGGAGCAACCTTCTCAAGAACTTCGCAGTCAACCCTCTACGTCAAATTTTTCTCACAAACGGCCTGTATCGGAACGCAAAATCCAAGCTAACCGACGAAACGCTCTGCGCTCGACGGGTCCGAGAACGGCGAAAGGAAAGCGCACGGTTTCCCGAAACTCGATTAAACACGGGCTGCTTGCGCGGGAGGTCGTGATTACGGCCGGGGATGGCAAAGAGAGTGCAGCGGAGTTTCATACATTGCTCGGACGTTTTTGTGATTGTTACAAGCCCGTTGGCGTCGTCGAGGAGTCACTCGTACAAACGATTGCCGCATGTTGGTGGAGAAAAGCGCGTGTCATTCGTGCCGAGAATGGAGAAATACGCAAGCGGCTGGACACGTTAGCAGTCGACCGGGCATTCCGAAGCTCAGACAAGGCCAATCTTGATCTACTTCTATCGGAGATGGAATTAGATGTATACCGTCCCGACAACCAAGCAGACCAGCAGGTCTCAACAAGGAAAAGGTGGTCTGCCATCCAAGATGGCCAGACGACTTTGCGGGAACATCATGCTGGCCTGGCATACCTGAGTGCGCTGCTGAAGACAGCAAAATCCGAGATGGCCAGCGACGGTTACTTATCGGAAAAGATTCGCAAAAGAATTGTGCTCGCGTTCGGCTTTTGGGATTGTCTATTTGCGCTCACCTGTGCCAATGCCGGTCCTCTTGAAGCGAGAAAGGAAGACCCAATACTTGAAGACGCTGTGGACAGGCAGACCGATGAGCAACGTGCTGCTGTCGCAGCCTTTATTGACCATCGCTTGGAAACGATAACCGTGTTGCAAGGCTACGTCAAAGAGCGCGAGAACCTCACGCTCGACGCGGAAGGGCGAAGCTTCAACTTGCCCCCAGCCGAAGCGACCGACAAACTGCTCCGCTATGAAGCTCATTTGGACCGGCAACTCTATCGCGCTATGGACCAACTCGAGCGTCTGTAAAGGCAGCGCCGCGGAGACAACGTACCGCCTCCTGTCAACGTTAATCTCGGAACAACTAGGTAATTTGCGAAACAAAGCCAAAAAGTGCTTTGTTTCCAGTAAATCGCAGCAAGAGAGCGGGATGCCGAAAATACAGTCCGCATGAGAGGGGCGGTTAAGCGATCAATACGCGAATCTTTTGCATACATACACATCGCGGACCAGAGGAATGAACGAGGTTCGCGGGGACTTGAATCTGAGTCGACTCGGAGAAACGAATACGAGTTAAACCGGCAAGCCTTCTGTGCGGCACATCTCCACCACCGCCAAACGGTCGGTCGCACCCAGCTTGCGCAACATGTGGTGAACGTGATTGCGCACCGTCTGCTCTGCCAATCGCAGTTGAGACGCTATTTCTTTATTGGTCATCCCTCGACCCAGCAGGAACACGAGTTGCTGCTCTCGATTGGTCAGGCCCAGGTTGCACTTTACTTTGAAGGTAGGCATCTGATTCCAACTGCCGGCCACTTGCTGGAATAGGCAACTGCACAATTCGACCGGGCACACTGCGTGGCCTTTCACCACCGCCAGGACGGCCGCCACTATCTCCATCGAAGGAGCGTCTTCCAGGACGTAACCGGCCGCACCCTCGCGAACCGCTTGCAGAAAGTTCTGCGGCTCCTCATCCATCCCGATCAACACTACTTTTATCTTCGGAACCGTGCGTCGTACCAGTCGAATGAATTGCAGATGCGGTACCTCCGCGGCGAACGAATCAAAAAGCAGCACGCGCGGAGCCGTGGCCCCGATCTCATCCCCCAGCGCGGGAGAAAAGGGACGAGCTCCCACCACTGCGATCTCATTTTTCTTGTCGAGTATTCTGGTCAGAGACTCTCGCAAGAGACGGTTTTCTGCGACTAAAAAGACAGAGATTCGTTCAGCGGATCCGACTACCATTCAACTCCAGTTGAGGCAAGTGTGCCGGTAAAAGCTTGTACCTACATTCGGCGCGAACTGTCTGAAGAATCGGCGGTTCCGCTGTGACCAGAGATGAGAGTTACATCGAAGGCTAGCTACGCGATTCCTGAGGACTTTCAAACTCTATCGCGGCTAAATATGGTTGTCTATGAATTGCGCCCTACGTATCAGATTTTTTGGCACTCGTCGTGCCAGTTTGGTACGTTCCCGAACTATCTCGTTTCTGCAAAGATAAATCTCCAAGAGCGGTGTCAGGTATGTTTTATAGGACGGTTTACGGTTTAATGATAGGAACAATTACTCCTCAATTTCCCCATGCCTCGACGGAAGCGTCCGCGAGTCTACTCTTAGGCTCGAGACTTGAATCCCGGCCTGTGTCGTCCCGCGAACTGTGATTGAAGGATCGAATAGAAATCGCGCGCAATCGGCGAAACTCCGCCGCTGGTGGTAAAATCCTCTAGTTAACCCCATCCGCCGCGGATGCGAAGCAGCGGGTTCTTCCTTGTCGGGACGTGGCTCAGCCTGGTAGAGCACTCGCTTGGGGTGCGAGGGGTCGGCAGTTCAAATCTGCCCGTCCCGACCAATCCGTTACTGATGTCTAACATGGAAGCATACCTGCAAGGGTTGCTCCTCACACGTAAGAAGTCCACCGAAAATCGTTCTCGGCAAATCTTGCTTGAGGCTAGTCAGCTCCTCACGGTGCCCGATCCGAAGCCCGGTGTCATGCAGTACCTCACGTGGTGCAAGGCACGGGGCAATTGCACGTTGTCCAATAAATTGATACGACTCTCAGCGTTCTACCGAAGTGTCGGTATCAAGCTGGACGGTATCCCGAAGCCGAAGTTCGTGACTCGGACGCCAGAGATTTATCCCATTAGCGCCGGCGGGCAAGTTCCTCTGCAACTCGCACCACAGGTCAGGCAATTGGTGTTACAGCTCAGGGTGGGGCTCACGCCGCCTGCCATCGCATCTAATGTGGGTTCATCCAGGTTCCGCAGAGTCACTTTCTTAAGTTCGAGTTTCTTAGTCTTTTTCAATTTAGCCTCCTTAGAGCTTTGTAGACGACAGGCCAAAGTACAAGACGAATGCTAGTACCAGATAAGCAACCGGTCAAAGTAAATTCATAGCGCTCCTTGCGAATAGCAAAGGCTACTCTATTAGCAACAGAGAGCCCGTAAGGGAAGATTCCTCACGCCCTCCCAACTTCAGAGGTCCAGAATTCAAATGGTCAGCACTTGACGCAGGTAGCTGTACGCACGTGATGCAGATCTTTAACTGTACACAATTTGTCACACAGGTGATACAACCGCCTGCCATCGCGTCCAGCGTGGAAATGTTTAGCACTTACTTGTGGCCGCGATGACTGGTCAAGGCAATTCACGATGATGGAGGTGTAGGGAACGTGCAGAGACGAGTTCCCGCTACAGCCGGTCCTCGGCGTGACCAGCCTCCGCCTGAGTGGTAATATCTCAAGCCATAATGACCAAGGAGCAGCAAAGTAAGAAACCACTGGAATTGTCCCATTCGCGCTTCTTCGCTCTCCGAACTCCTTTGTTGCCAATCGAGGAGCTAACCGCATGGAGAAGAAGTGCTCACGTGGTTTTGCTAAACTTCAGACATAAAGCCTCCATCCGTCAACGATAGACGGACCTTGGCGCATTCGCCTAATATTCACCCATGGCACGAACGAGCCATGGTGTCAAAGCGACGGCCCTACTTGACTACGAAGCCAACAGAAGTCACCTCCCGGGGTGCGAGGGGTCGGCAGTTTCAAATCTGCTCGTCCCGACCAATCTTGAAATAGTTCACTCCTGTCGATTTCGCGAACCGAAGAATAAATCGTGGTATAAGATCATTCGCCTGGGAGTCCTTGATTCCCACGGTTGCGATCGAACCAGGGCATGGCCAAGAAAAAGACGCAGGGTTCCAAACCGGGGGCTGTGACAATCAAGGCCGTAGCGCAACATGTGGGCCTGACTCCCGGGACGGTCTCGGTCGTCGTCAACAATTCCCCCTCGGCTCGCCCGATTCCGCAGGAAACCCAGGAGCGCATCCATGCCGCCGCGAAAGAACTTAACTATCATCCTAATTTTTTCGCCCGCACCTTGCGCAACAAGCGGACCTTCACCATCGGCGTGATTGCGGAGGAGATTGGCGATTCCTACGGGTCCGCCGTCATCAGCGGCATTGAAGCTTATCTGAAGAAGATGGATTATTTCTTCCTGACTGTGGCTCATCGCCACGATGAACAGTTGTTGGGCAAGTACTCTCAGCTCTTGCTGCAGAGAGGCGTCGAGGGCTTCATCACGGTAGACACGACTATTCAAGACGTCCCGTCTCTGCCGACGGTTGCGATTGCGGGACATAAAAAAGTAAAAGGTGTCACGAATATTGTGCTGGATCATATACAAGCGGCTAAGCTAGCACTGAATTATCTGGTGGGATTGGGCCACAGACATATCGCTTTCATGAAGGGCAGCCGGTTCAGTTCGGACTCGAAAGAACGCTGGGATTCAATCTGCGAGGTCGCGCAGCAAATTGGCTTGCAGATCGATCCGGACTTGACAGTGCAGATTGAGATCGATGATTCGACGCCGCTTCTCGGCTATCCGTACGCAAAACAGTTGCTGGCCCGCAATAAGCCCTTTACCGCTCTGTTTGCCTACAACGATATCTCCGCCCTCGGAGCCATCCGCGCTCTGCAGGAGCATGGTTTGCGAGTTCCGCACGATGTTTCCATCGTCGGCTTTGATGACATTCCAAGCGCGGCGTTTAACATTCCGTCTCTCACCACCGTTCGGCAGCCCCTGGTACGCATGGGTCAAGTGGCCGCGGAAACTTTGCTTGCGAGAATCAACGGAAGGGATGATTACCCGTCCACGATCGCGATTGAACCGGAACTGGTAGTCCGTGAATCGACTACTACGGTTCCGCGAAGCTAGGAGAACGGCGCTGCATGAGATGTGAACCGCGCCCTGGCTGCCTTCGATGAGTTTCTCTCGTATGCCGCCGGTCCATAATAATTCTTCGACCCCCGATTCTTCGGTTCCTGATTCTTCGCGAGCTTTAACCGTCGCTGCAAACATCGCATTTGTTCCCATCGGAATCGTAACGGTGTTGCTCGGGCCGTTGTTGCCGATCCTTTCCGCCAGATGGTCACTGAATTACGAGCAGGCGGGATCTCTGTTTACGGTTCAATTTCTTTCCTCCACCGTGTTCGTGGCGCTTTCAGGAATCTGTACTTCGCGCTGGGGATTCCGCTTTCCCATCAAGGCGGGTTTGCTCGCCATGGCCGCGGGCGTGGCAGTTCTGCCTTTCAGTTCGCGATTGTCGGGTGTTCTGTGTATCGCTGTCTACGGCGCAGGCGTAGGACTGGCCAGTCCCGCTGGGAATTTGCTGGTGGCCGCAGCAAATCCATCCCGCCGAGGCGCGGCTCTCAACATGCTGAATTTTTCCTGGAGCGCCGGAGCGGTTGCCTGTCCGTTCTTGGTGGCATTTGCCGCCCGCCGCAATCAAGTGAACCTTCTGCTCGCTTTTTTCGCTGGGCTCCTATTCATCGTGTTTCTCGGCATCGCGGCCATGAGTTCTAAAGTTGTCGAACCTCACGCCGTTCGACCGGAGAGCGCAGAAAGTCAACGGCGCATCGATTGGATGAGCGCGTCCGTCTTTGTGTTCGCCGCGATTTTCTTTCTCTACCTGGGACTGGAGAACTCTGTCGGCGGCTGGATCGCCTCTTATGCGAAGACCTTGAACGCTCGGTCTCTCGACCTTGCCTTGATGACCCCCTCTTTTTTTTATTTCGCTTTGATGATCGGAAGATGGTTCGCGGCGCTGCTGCTGCGTAGGGTCAAGGAGGTCACCCTCGCGCGTGCCGGACTTTTGGCGGCTTGTGCAGGGATGGTGTGCTTGCTGTTAGCCAATTCTTTGCTCTCCGTGTTTGTAGGCGCCGGGCTCGCTGGAATCGGGCTGGCTTCGATCTATCCCATTGCGATATCGCTCGTGTCTCAACACTTCGGACGATCCGCACCTGTCGTGAGTTCCGTTGTGTTCACGATCGCGAATGGCGGAGGCGCTAGCTTGCCGTGGCTGGTCGGCTATACCTCCAACCGCCTCGGTAGTTTGAGAGTGGGGATGGTGATCCCCTTACTAGCCGGGGTGTCGATGTTGATTTTATTTTCGAAAAAGCGGATCGCCGAGCATGAGCCCGCCGCGCTGTAATCTTAAGATCGACTACTGGCGGGAGATGGGGGCAGAACGTCGATGCGAAGCTATTAGATTAAGGAGTCCGGCGATGCCGAGAGCCAAATTACAAATCGTGGTTATTTTGCTGATGGGGCTGCTGGCAGTTGCGGCAGCGCACACTGCCGTTCCGGCGAATGCTGGAGCATCGCCCGCGTTTGCCCGGGTAAAGCGCTTGCAGCATGGCATCAACGCCAGCGAGTGGTTCGCGCAAGTGTATGACAAACGCGGATACACGAAGGAGCATTTTCACGATTGGACGACGGCCGAGGACATTGCGCTGATCAAATCGATGGGCTTCGATCACGTGCGCCTCAGCGTGAATCCGCAGCCGATGATTGACACGCGGGAGCCGAACAAAATTCCCGCGGATTATCTGGCGGAACTCGACGCGGCGGTGAAAATGATTCTGGATCACGGCTTGGCGGTCGTAATCGATATGCACCCTGACAGCGACTTTAAGGCGCGGCTCGCCAAGGATGACGATTTTGTCGAGCGCTTCGCCGATTTCTGGCGGGCGGTGGCGCAGCACTATTCGACGTGGGATGCGGATCGGTTATTTCTGGAGATTCTGAATGAGCCCGAGTTCGCCGACCGTTACCGCTGGATGGGAGTGCAGGCCAAGTTGGCGGCAGCGATTCGCGAGGGCGCACCCGCGCTCACGATCATCGCGGCAGGAGCCCGCTGGTCCAACGACGATGAGTTGGTTTTTCAGGAGCCGCTGCACGATTCGAACGTGATTTACACCTTCCATTTTTATGAGCCTCACATCTTCACTCATCAAGGGGCGACGTGGGGTCCGTATTACTGGCAATGGTTGCGCGGAGTCCCGTATCCATCGACGATCGAGGCCGCGGAGCGGGCCGCCGCGCTCGAACCGAACGAGGTGAATCGGCTGCAGGTGATCCGTTACGGACTCGACCACTGGGATGCGGCGCGGATTGCGGCCGAGGTGAAACAGGCCGCGGCTTGGGCGCAGCGGCGCGGGGTTCCGCTGGTCTGCAACGAGTTTGGAGTGTACCGCGCCTATAGCGATCCGCGCGATCGCGACGCCTGGCTGCACGACGCACGAACCGCCTTCGAAGCGAACGGAATCGGCTGGACGATGTGGGACTACTCGGGATCGTTTGGAATGGTCACAAAAACGGATGGGAAGACGGTTGTGGATGGTGGGGTGTTGAAGGCGCTGGGGTTGAAATAGGCGCTTACCGTTGAACCTTTAATTTTCGTTCCCTAGAAAACCTGCCGGGGTGCCGCTCGCTCACCTATCGACTAGATTCGAATATTGCGGAGCACCCGCAGACGCTGCTCCTCAGCCTCCCGCTCGATGCGTAGTTGTTCCTTTCTGTTTGCCTCCTCCTTTCTAGCAGCCTGTTCCAGAAGGCTCTTTAAGTTCCTGGAGGCCAAAGGCAGCCATCCCTTGAAATAGTCAATTACTAACTGAACCTCATGTTCGCGAGCCGGTACGCCAGCCCGATTTCCGTTGAAGACGAACACGCCAGGAGGCTTTCCCATCACGGAGCTGTAGTTGCCCATTTGATATAACGCATTCACCCATTTCCTAGTAACGGGACGGTCCAAGATCAAAGTGAGCTGTCCGCGATCCCATTCGAAGTTAACGAGCCTAGGAGGAACCTCCGCCAACGGTTCGTCAATTTCGCTCGACTTGATGACCGTTCCGTTGATCTTGCTCAGTTTTTGAAGCGCTACAGCCTCGTATTCGTATCGTTGAATCAGCCCTTTGATATCCGCGATGGTGGCGGGCCTCTCATCTGGCGACTGCCTGCGCATTAAGTCGATGAGCGCATCCAGATATGCAAACGCCGGAGCAACCTCCGCAATCCCTCTGTGTCCCGTGCCCAATGGCACGTCACCCGTGTACATTTCATACAGCATCAGGCCAAGAGCATAGATATCAGCCCTCCTGTCAGCGCTCTTGCCCCGGATTTTTTGTTCAGGCGCAGCGTATAGAAAATTGGCGAGTCGCTCGCCAGGTTTTGTTTCAACGACTGTCAACAACTCCTCCTCCTCAAAGTGTGCAATCCCGAAATCTGCTACTACCAAAGTGTCGGCCGACGGTGAGCACAGTATGTTCTCGGGCTTCAGGTCTCGGTGCCAAACGCCGTGCAGGTGGGCATCCTCGACGCCATCTAGAATTTGACTAAAGATTGGCAGAACGGCATCGGGCTTGATCCCTTTAGACATCACGTTGCGGAGGGTGCAGGAAAACAGAGGCATCACATAAAATGTTTCGCCAGTCTCCGTGACCCCGCTACCTAGCACTCGGATGATGTTCTCGTGAGTGTTCCTCGAGCAGAAATCAATCTCATTCTTGAATCGTTTCAGCCGGACGGAGCTTGTTTTTGTCGGGTCAAGGATCTTGATCGCGAAAGCGGAGCCCTCAGAGTCGAGGACCTCGTAGACCACACCCGACCCGCCAGCGCCTCTCTGCTGCTGGATCGTGTATGTGTCGAAGGCGTTCCTAAGTGCAGTACCTTTCTTCAATCCCACAGGTTACCCACCCGTTGTGTCGGACCTGTATGTGCAGAATAGCATTGGAATTACGCACCCATGATTTCTGGATCCGTTTCCAAACCGACCGCGCTTACAGCGGAATATTCCCATGCTTCTTCGGCGGGTTCTTGTCGCGCTTATTCTCCAGCATGGCCAGCGCCTGGATCAGTTTCTTGCGCGTCTCGCGCGGCTGGATGATGGCATCGACGAAGCCGCGGTCGGCAGCGACATAGGGGCTAGCGAAGCGGTCGCGAAATTCTTCGACTCGGGCCTGGCGCACCTCTTGCCGTTCGTGGGCGTCTTTGACTTGGTCTAGTTCGCGCTTGTAAACGATATCTACGGCGCCTTCGGGGCCCATGACGGCAATTTCTGCGGTTGGCCACGCATAGTTGACATCCGTGCGGATGTGCTTGGAGGCCATGACGCAATACGCGCCGCCGTAGGCTTTGCGCGTGATCACGGTGATCTTCGGCACCGTGGCTTCGGCGAAAGCAAATAAAAGTTTCGCGCCGTGTTTGATGATGCCGCCGTATTCCTGCGCGGTGCCGGGGAGAAATCCCGGAACGTCTTCGAAGGTGATCAGCGGGATGTTGAAGCAGTCGCAGAAGCGGACGAAGCGCGCGCCTTTCACCGACGCGTTGATGTCAAGCGTGCCGGCAAGCATCGCCGGCTGGTTGGCTACAATGCCCACGGAGCGGCCGTCCAGGCGGGCGAATCCGACGACGATGTTTTTCGCGAAGTGCTCCTGCACTTCGAAGAAGTAGGCGTCATCGACCACGGCGTGGATTACATCCTTCATGTCGTAGGGCAGGTTCGATTGTGCGGGGACGATCTTATCGAGCGCCGCATCGGCCCTGTCGACCGGGTCGGTGCACGCCCTGCGCGGCGGGTCATCGAGGTTATTCGACGGTACAAAGCTCAGCAACTCGCGCACCATCGACAAACACTCGGCATCGTCATGCGCGAGAAAGTGCGCCACGCCTGAGGTCTCGTTGTGGGTGACGGCGCCGCCGAGTTGCTCCTTGGTGACTTCTTCCATGGTCACGGTCTTGATGACGTCGGGTCCGGTGATGAACATATAAGACGTTTTGTTGACCATGAGAACGAAGTCGGTGATGGCCGGCGAATAAACCGCGCCACCGGCGCAGGGACCCATAATCGCCGAAATCTGGGGCACGACTCCGCTGTAGAGCGTGTTGCGCAGAAAAATATCCGCATATCCGGCGAGCGACGCCACGCCTTCCTGAATGCGTGCGCCTCCGGAATCGTTGAGTCCGATCACGGGCGCGCCCATCTTCGCCGCGAGGTCCATAATCTTGACGATCTTTCCGGCATTCGTCTCCGAGAGCGAGCCGCCAAAGACCGTGAAATCCTGCGCGAAGACGTAGACCAGACGGCCTTCGATGCGGCCATAGCCGGTGACGAAGCCATCGCCATAGACCTTTTGCTCGGCCATGCCGAAGTCGTTGCAGTGGTGCGTGACCAGCTTGTCGGTCTCTTCGAAGGTGCCTTCATCGAGCAGGAACTCGATGCGCTCGCGCGCCGACATTTTGCCTTCCTTGTGCTGGCGCTCCCGGCGCTTGGCGCCTCCGCCTTCTTCGGCAAGTTGATTGCGCTTCTTCAGCTCCGCGAGTTTTTCTTCAAGATTCATGGCGGGAGAATTATAGCGGGTAGGATGGCGGGTGATTCTACTTTGAAGCTAGGATGAAGCAATGCGGAAGGCGATTCGAGTTCATCGATGGGCGTTTTTACAAGGTCATCGCCTCAAAAAACTACGCACGCGCTTACAGGGTGTACAGAAGTGGCGGCAAGGTGGTGGGAGAGCAACTACGCCGGCAGGAAAAACTCGCGCCGATCAAAGATCTCAGCCGTCGGTCGAAGTGACGGAAACTCTCAGACGTTACAGATCGCGCCCTATTCCATGGTCGAGCCTAGCTGCTGGTAGCGATATTTCTTTTTTTTCCCGTCCCAGTAAATGACAGAAGAGGTCTGTTCGCCTTCGCCTTGCTCTTCCATGTAGATGCCGAGAACCGTTTTGTTTTTCAACGCCAGCCGTTTCATGGTGAGGACTTTGAAAGGCAGATTGATCATCAAGAATTTTGGTTTCTCTTTATCGGAGCGCCACGCTTCGGGGCCTACGCCCTCAACGACCAACAGCGAGACTCCCTTGCGCTCCGGTTCATCGGAGGCGAAAGTGGAAGTGACCTTCACGTCGCCGAACCCCATAAAACTGTTGTAGGGATCGATCACGTGAAAGCCGTACTCGGCCTGGTCGGCCATGGGATTCTTGCAACGGGCCGCGACCACGAGGTCGTCCACGCCGTCGCCATCGAGGTCGCCAACGAATTGCGGAGGGCCACCCAGCAGCGAGCAATTGTCGCCAAACTCTTTGTGAATGTACTCATCGGTCACGGCGGGCACAGGCGACTTGGCGCGCGCGGGTGGCGGAGGCAGCTGCTTTTTGTCGGCGGCGAATAGCGATGCGGCCGAGATCATCAGCAAGGCAAACAACAAGCAACGGGAAAAAATTCGGGAGGACGACATGTCCTCACTTTAATCCCGTTATTTGCTGCAGGGGAGAGACACAGATGGTGACCGGTCACCAAAGTAACCACTATTTGCGGAAGTGTTCCCAGCCCTGAGCGGCGAGTTCACGCCTTACGCCGTTCTCGTTGATCAGGAACATCGTTCGTCCCCGGGTGATTTGGCCGATCATTGTGATCGGAACTCCCGCAATGCGGGATGGAATGCGCTTGCTGCGGGGAGCCGTGAAAAGCAGCTCATAGTCTTCTCCGCCGTGTAGCGCAAGCTCAAGACTGACTTCTCGCGCGGGCTTTCCCACGCCTGCGCGGGGAACCGCTTCGGCGAGTATCTCGGCGCCCGCGCCGCTCTCATCGCAGATGTGCGCGAGATCGGTGGAGAGACCGTCACTGGTGTCGATCATGGCGGACGCCAGTCCTTTCTCGCGCAGCATACGGCCTAACTCGATGCGCGGCTCGGGTCGAAAATGCCTCGGATAATCCAGCGGATTCAGCCTTCGTTTCGCTTTCTTGCCCATTTCCGCAACTGCGGCCGCTGATCCTCCGAGTTCGCCGCTGACATAGATCTGGTCCCCCGGCCGTGCCCCTGACCGAAATACGGACTTTCCCTTAGACAAGGTTCCAACGACGACGATGTCGGCGAGAATTCCATCAGGCGATTGCGCCGTGTCGCCGCCTGCGAGGGTTACTCCGTATCGCTTCGCCAGCGTTAGCAGGCCTTGGGCAAAGCCCTCAACCCATCCCTTCGGCAGGCCGCGCGGAAGTGCCAGCGAAAGGAACGCCGCCACTGGCTCTCCGCCCATTGCGGCGATGTCGCTCAATCCACGAGCCAGACAGCGATGACCAACCGTTTCCGCCGAATGCCAATCCCGCCGGAAATGAATTGCTTCCAGCGAGAAATCGGTCGTGACCAATACGTCGTTTTGCTTCTGTTTACTCTTGCTTCGTTCCCCGATCCGCGGCTGCAGCCGCAGGACGGCGCAATCATCCCCCATGCCGGTCATGACGGCGGCATTGGTCGTGGACTTCGCCAGACGGCGAATTTTCGCAATCAACGCTTTTTCGGGAATCTCCACGGCAACCACTATAAGCGACCCGGCTGCCTCGAGTGGAGCGACGGACCCGGCCCTCCGGCTCGTTGGGGGCAAGCAGCATTCCCGCGCCGGACGGCGCATTTCACGCTTTTTGCCAGCCCGTCCTCGTATAGTCCTTCCGGTCAATAGCTTAGCTGGCCATCTGATCCGGTCACCGGCCCGACGCTGACCAGAGATTACGCTGCCTTAAGTAACATTAAATCGACCCTCGGGTCGTTGACAGGGGGAACCCAGTTTGCTACCTTTTACCAGTCATTCACAACCCATTGGACTAAGCATAACCCCGTAGCTTCTGGATGCGCGGAGTTCGGCATCAAAAAGCCCGGACGAGAAGTGGCTTATGGCTTGGGCCTTGGGTTTCCGTAAGCAGCAGGGCACGTTAGAACATTCCATTCCCAAGATGGGAAGCGTGGCCCGAAAAATCAGGTTGTCCGAACAGGCTTTCTGCAACCTCAGAACTTGCCTGGAGTTCCGGCCCTGATCATTCAAAGCGGAAGAAGGAAGGCATTTGCAAAAGCGCTTCTACATATTATTTGTGGCTCGCGGGGACGACGGGCAGCTTCGCAAAATCTCCATCCCACTTCATTATCTGTATGTATTCGTAATCGGGGCCGCAATCGGTTTCTTAAGCCTCACCGGCATCGCCTCTTCTTATACCCGGATGTTGTTGAAGGTCTCGCGCTATAACGAACTGCGCACAGAAAAAGAGCAGCTCAAAGATCGCTATTCCCGGCTGGAAGAGGTCGCCAAAGAGCGCGACGTGCAAGTGGCCTCTCTGGGCTCGATTGCCAGCGAGGTCTCCGCGCTCTACGGATTGAAGTCGGAACCCACGCTGGTTACGGCCTCTCAACAGCAGATTCATGATGCCGACGTCAGCTCTTCGCTGGATCAGCTGGGCGCGCTGCGCAATTCGGCACTTACCGGCGCTGCCAGCGTTGGCATCAGCCTGGGCATGACCCGCAATGCGACCACCGCCGACTGGTACAGGGCCAACTCCGCCCCGAACCTGTGGCCGGTGGAAGGCCAGGTGACGGGCAGCTTTGGCGAACGTATCGATCCGTTCAACGGCGAAGGCGCGTTTCATAGCGGCGTCGATATCAGCAGCAACTACGGGCACGCGGTCATCGCGCCGGCGGATGGCGTGGTCACCTTCGCCGACTTCATGGGCGGATACGGCAAGGCCATCATGATGGACCACGGCCACGGCATCTCCACCCGCTACGGACATCTTTCCGGCTTTGCGGTTACACCAGGCCAACACATTCACCGTGGTGACACCATCGGCTATGTCGGACTCAGTGGCCGCTCTACCGGACCGCATCTTCACTATGAAGTGCGCATCAATGACACTCCGGTGAACCCCTACAAATACCTCCGCATTACCGTCGCACACAGCGGCGATTTCCAGACGGGCAGCTAGGGAACCTCAGTTCCCCGGCACCCTGCCCTCTAGTTCTACGCTTGCGTTCTTTCCCCTCGCTCAGCTACGTTCTAGACTGAGAACTGCCCATGACCAGTTTCTTCCGCTCGGTGCGCGAGGACGTTGCTGCAGTCTTCGAGGCTGACCCTGCCGCGCGTTCCTATCCGGAAGTTCTCCTTTGTTATCCCGGCCTGCACGCTGTTTGGTTTCATCACTTGAGCCATTGGCTGTGGCGGCACCATATGCGCTTCTTGGCAAGATTCGTTTCTCAGGTGGCGCGCCTGCTGACGGGAATCGAAGTTCACCCCGCAGCCGAGCTAGGACGCCGCCTCTTCATCGACCACGGCATGGGCACAGTGATCGGCGAGACCGCCGTCGTCGGCAACGACGTCACGCTTTATCAGGGTGTAACTCTAGGCGGCACCGGCAAAGAGAAAGGCAAGCGCCATCCCACCATCGGCAACAATGTCGCAGTCGGCTCCGGAGCCAAGATCCTCGGCAACATTACCATTGGAGATAACTGCCGCGTAGGCGCGGGCTCGGTGGTACTGCGCAGCGTCCCCGCTAATTCCACAATCGTAGGCGTTCCCGGGCACATCGTGCTGCGCGATGGCAAACGCGTGGTCATCACCGACCCCAAGGACATTCGCGACCCGCTGTCCGACGTAATTATTAAGCTGGCCGGCGAGGTTCAGGAGTTGCGCCAAAAGTTCCAGCACCACTCGCACGAATCGCTCGGCGCGGAGCCTGACCGAGCGATCGACGAAGGCACACTAACCCCGAACATAGCTCCGGAAGAGCTATTTCAGGATGACTACCAGATCTGAAGAGGACTAAAGCTCAGTCATCCCGAGCGAAGCGAGGGACCTTGGTTTCCTCAGCAGCGCCACCGATCGCCTGCAAACAGTACCAGGCAAGCAACTGCCCTACTGCCGCAACCCCATCCAGCTCTCCGAAACCACCAGCGAGTTCCCCGGGTTGTGCGGGTCATACTTTACTGATGTGGGCAGTCCCAGGCGGCAGGAATGCAGGTTGATCCATTGGCGCAGGTAGGTAACGTCTTGCGAGCACTCGTACGAAACGCCCGCAACGTCATATTTATAAATGAGCAGGACGGCAGCGTGGTGACCATTGGCGGGCGCCATTTCCTGCACGTCGATGACGGTGCCGTCGGTGATGCGGCCAATGCCATCGAGCCAGGTGCGGCGCTCGCGTTCGAGATCTGCCGGGCCCTTGGGCTTGCGCCGCAAAAACGCATAGGCGCCGGCGGCAATCGCGCCGCTTACAACCACAACCGAATAGAAGCTGAGCGAATCCATACCGAAGGTGAGAGACGCATAGGCGGCGAACTGCCAATGGCGTTTTCGTTACCAGCATATGACGGAAGCGGCGTTAGCGGAAGTGGGTGAAGAGTTACTGAGGGCCCGGGGCTGTGGAAAATCAAAGCCCTTGACTTGGCGGCGACTGGGCTAGTTTATTTCTGAGTGCAAACAAAGTCTCGCGCCATTTCGCCGAAGTTGCCCTCCGACACCGAGCCGAACTGATCGTCGTGGTGGGTTTTCTTGCTGACAACGAGTTTGCCGCTATGGTCGCGAGAGTAAAGCCATTCGGAGTTCGCAACCACGCTCGATAACCCGCTGCCGCTGGCACAGTTGAAGCGGACCCGGGCGCGCAGCTCCACGAAAGGGCCGCCTTGCGGAAGCTTCGTGGGCTCTTTGTATTCCACGCGGACCCACGCGGTGCGCAGGCCGTTTTTATGGGAGGTGACCGAGCTAACCAAAATCTGATCGCCGCTGGGAGTAGCGCCTATCTGCCGCCAGTCCCCGGCGGCTAAGGCTACCAATCCCACGAGCAGGATTGGGGCCAGCACCACCGCAATGATGATGAGCAAACCCTTCTTTACAGCAGCTGGGGGAGCAGGCATAAATAGCGCAGAGACACTTTGGGGTAAAAACCCATTTCTGTCAACTGCCGCTTGGACCGGCTGGGACGTATCTCACTTCACTGCTACCGCCTAATAAAGTCCGGATGCAACCGGCGAATCCTCTGGTATCGTGGTTTGCGGCGGAGGACCAATTCACATGCCTCAAGCGGAAACACTTCATACGACAACAATTACGTCAGCCATTGGCCCGCTCTTTCTGGCCGCTTCTTCGCATGGATTAGTTGCGCTGGAATTCGATGCCAGGTTGCCGGGTCAGCAATCCATCCGCCCCAACCCGCGCGATCTTCGCGACGAGAAGAAGGGCTTCACCTTCGAAGAATCCGCTCGCGCGATGAGCTCTTACGAAAGCGAGCTGGAAGAATATTTTGCCGGCGAGCGGCGCGAGTTTAGTTTCCCGCTCGACCTTCGCGGCACCGATTTCCAAGTCGCCTGCTGGCGAGCGCTACTGGCAATTCCCTATGGAGAGACGCGCAGTTACGCCGACATTGCCCGCTCCGTGGGCAAGCCGAGTGCGTTTCGCGCCGTGGGTATGGCCAACAATCGCAATCCCGTCGCGATCGTCGTGCCGTGCCATCGCGTGATCGCTTCCGACGGAGGCCTCTGCGGCTACGGTGGCGGACTCGACGTAAAACGTAAACTGCTCGAACTCGAAGGCGCGCTAACGGGAGTGCTGGCGGCGTAACGATTATGGGTTTTGTCATCCTGAGAGAGCGCGTTCTTGCGCGAACGAAGGATCCGGGCGAGCCGCGCGAAGTGGCGCGTTTTTGGCGCCACAATCTGCGCGTTTGGCTCGCTTCCTCACATCACAACGCTTTGACCTCTTCCAACAGCTCCGCGCTCCGCAAAGCCGGCCTCTTCTATCTCGTCTTCGTGATGTTCTCCTACACCACTGGCGGCCCTTTCGGCCTCGAGGACATGGTCACAACCTCGGGTCCGGGGATGACGCTGATCTACCTGCTGGTGCTGCCGTTTTTCTGGTGCATTCCGGTTTCTCTGGTGTCGGCTGAGCTAACCACCGCCATGCCAGTCGAGGGAGGCTTCTATCGCTGGACGCGCGCGGCCTTTGGCGATTTCTGGGGATTTCTCGCCGGTTGGTGGAACTGGTCGGCGTCGTTTCTGTTGGGCGGAGCTTACGCAGTTCTCTTCACGGATTATCTGGTCTACTACTTTCCTGGAATCACCGGATGGAAGCACTATCTCGTTTCTCTGGCGCTGATCGCGGTCATTACGTGGATCAACGTGCGTGGAATTCAGATGGTCGGCCAGGTCGCGACCGCGCTGGAGATATTTATTTTTGTACCAGTGGCCACGATGATTGTGATGGCGCTGTTTCGCTGGCATCACAATCCGTTTGTTCCGCTGATCCCACCGCATCAGCCGACGTTCAAGATTTTCGGCGTTGGATTGGCGCTGGGCCTGTGGCTGTATTCGGGATATGAACAGCTTTCAACCGTGGCTGAAGAAGTGGAGAACCCGCAACGCGCCTATCCGCGAGCGCTCGCGTTGGTGGTGCCGCTGTCGATTGCTGCATATTTTCTGCCGACGCTCGCTGGCTTAGCCTCGGCGGGCCATTGGGAGCTGTGGCATACAGGATTTTTCTCCGACGCGGCAAAGATGATTGGCGGATCGTTTCATGGTCACTTCTGGCTCGGCACGTGGATGACGCTGGCGGCGATGGTCGGAAACGTGGCGTTGCTGAACAGCACGGTCCTGACTACGACCCGCATGCCTTTTGCCATGGCCGAAGACGGATATCTTCCAGCAGCGCTCACGCGCAAGCATTCGCGTTATGGAACTCCGTGGCTGGCCATCGTAGTCTCGGCGGTCATCTATGCAGCGCTCGCATGGCAAAGTCTCGGCCAACTCATATCGGTGTATATCTGGCTGCGCTCAGCGACGACGGTATTGACCGTGCTTTCGGCGTGGAAATTGCGCCGCACGCAGCCGGAGATGCCACGCACATTCCGAATTCCCGGCGGTCGCACAGGATTGCTCTACGTAGTGGCCGCGCCGGTGGTGATGGCGCTGGTCGCCTTGCTTGGAAGCGATCGGTTCGCTTCGATCGGGGGCGCGGTTGCGATTATGGTGGGGCCGGTGGTGTATTGGGTGGTTGCTTCCAAACTGCGATAGATATACAATGTTAATGTATATCCAAGGAGGACTATGCAGGTTTCGAAGTGGGGAAACAGCCTAGCCATTCGCCTGCCCGCCACAGTCGTCAAAGCGCTTGAACTAAAAGCAGGCGACGATATCGAAATTCGAGTCGCAGGCAGCCGCGAGTTAGAAGTCAGCCGCGACGAGAGTCGGCAACGCGCCTTGGAGGCTCTACGCAAGCTCCGTCGTCCGTTCCCTCCGGGATTCGTCTTCGACCGCGACGAAGCACATGAACGCGGAGGCAAGAATGATGAGTGAAGAGCGATGAGCGATAAGGCGTTCTTCGACACGAACGTCTTTGTGTACGCCATTATCCAAGATGATCCACGCTCCGACCACGCTGAAGAATTGATTGCCCAAGGCGGAACGGTCAGCGTGCAGGTTTTGAGCGAGTTCGCCGCAGTGGCACGCAGGAAGACCAAGATGCCTTGGGTCGAGATTCGTCGGGCCTTAGACGGCATCAAGATCCTCTGTCCCGATCCGCTCCCCATCACGCTGGATACTCACGGAGAGGCGTTAGCAATCGCAGAAAGATATGGCTACAAAATTTATGACGCTCTCATCGTTGCCTCGGCCCTAGAAGCGAGATGCACGATCCTGTACTCGGAGGATATGCAGGATGGGCAGCTCATCAACGGTCGGCTGACCATTCGAAACCCATTCCGCTTACACGCCTAGTTTGCGTCCTCCTGATGCCAGATATGGAAGGTGCCGAAAACCGTATCGGACGTCTGACGCGCGGCAGTCTCCCGCATGGTTATCAACTCTTTGGGATAGCCTTCCTCGCTCATCCTGGTTTCCAGCAGCTGTACGAGGTCAAGCTCGAGCAGAATGCAATCCATCCCTTCCGAGTGCCGCTTTACGCGCTCCTCAAAGGCCGCGCGGGACTCAACGCAAGCTACAACGTTTACGTATGCACCCTTCCCTTTGCCGAACCGGCGAAACCCTTTGACCTTGGGATTTGCTTTTAGACACGCGCGACCGGTCCAGAGATCCATGTTGCTCCACCCAATATCAGCTCACCCAATCCAAAATCTTGTACCACATTCCCGCAAACGGCAAAAACCAGGGCCTCCCGTTGTACAGGCCGAGCGGCGCGCCAGGAAACGGAATGCCGACGAAGGGATTCTCCGGCTTATCTCCCGCTATCAACTCCGCCATCTTCTGGCCCTGATACGTGGCCATGGCAACTCCGTGACCGGCGTAGCCGACGGCGTAGTACATTCCGTCGAGTCGGCCGGCATGGGGCATAATATCGAAGGCGAAGTCTAGCGTGCCTCCCCAGACATAGTCGACCTTCGCGTCGCGAAGTTGCGGATAGACGTCGATCATGCCGCGGCGCAGAATCTCCGCGCTTCTGCGGATGGTCCGATCGTTCTCGGGAAAGAATGCCGCGCGTCCGCCAAACAGCATGCGGCGGTCGGGCGTGAGGCGGTAGTAGTAGAGATAGTTTTTCGAATCGTAAATCATACGGTTGCGCGGACTAAGTTCATGCGCCAGGGGCTCCGGTAGAATCTCCGTCGTAATAATGAACGAGCCAATCGGGATGATTTTCTTCTGCAGAGCGGGAGTCGCACGGCTGGTGTAGCCACTGGTCCCGACGAAGACTTCGCGCGCCCATAGCGCGCCGCGTGACGTCACGATTTTCCAGCCCTGCTCGCCCTGGTGCGAGGCGCGCGTGATTCCTTCGACACGGGTGTGCTCGAAGATTTCCGCTCCGGCCTTCATCGCCGCGCGGCCGAGTCCGGCGACGTAGCGGGCGGGGTTTAGCCCGGCGCTGACTTCGTCGACCATGCCGCCGTAATAGATGGTCGACCCGATCTCCGAACTCAACTCGTGCTTTTGTACAACGCGCAATTGATGATTGAACTCATGCGCGATCACTTGGGCCTGGCGCGCATAGTCGTCGAAATGCCTCTGCTTGCAGGCGACTTCGAGATGACCGCACCGCGAGAGATCGCAATCGATTTCTTCTTCGCGGATAATTTGTTCGACGCAATCGATGGTTTCAAGTGATGCGGTGTACATTCGTCGAGTCAGGTCGCGTCCGTATTTGGAGATGAGCTGGTTCACGCCCAGTTTCATCCCGCTGAGAACCATGCCGCCGTTGCGGGAGCTTGCTCCCCAACCGATGGTTTCCGACTCGAGCACAGCTACTTTCGCGCCTCTCTTTGCGAGTGTGCGGGCGGCGGAGAGGCCAGTGAAGCCAGCGCCGATTACCGCGACGTCGACGTGGTCCGGTAATGGACGATTTTCTGTTGAAGGGAAAGTCGCTGTGGTGAGCCAGTAGTTGTGTTCTTGCAGGGGCATGTGGCCGTTGCGATTGACTTATCTTTCGCCCCTTCGGGGCTTGTTCCTTCTCCGTTTCTCTACCCACGGCTTGCGGCGTGGGCTGCAGTCTGACGCTGCTTCGCGGCTAGAATCCTACAACACGGCAGTCTCGTGAATGAGCTTCCCCTCGGTAAAGCGCGATAAATTCAGCAACGATGCATCGATCAGGTCAGTCTTCCCCGTCAGAATCAGATCGCTGAGAATCTTTCCTGTGGCTGGAGCATGCATCACGCCATGTCCGCTGAAGCCGTTGGCAAGAAAAAAACCGGGCACGGTGCTCTCGCCCAGAACTGGATGATGGTCCGGCGTCATCTCATAAAGCCCAGCCCACGCCCGTTTGGGGTTCACCGGGAGGTTGGCGAAGCAGGGCACGCGGTCGGCGGCGCGCGTCAGGATTTTCTCCACAAACGCCGGATCGAAATCCGTTTTGAATCCGGGAGTCTCTTCAGGATCATTCCATGCGAGCAAGAAGCCCCGCGCCTCTGGACGAAAATGAAACCCGTTCGACATGTCAACGATCATGGGCGCGGTGTGGGGGAATTCGTCGAAGGGTTCGCTGGGGACCAGCATGCGGCGCAACGGTTCAACCGGCAAATCGACGCTGGCGAGTGCAGCTACGCCAGCAGCCCACGCGCCAGCACAGTTCACAACTTTACGGGTAGCGACTAAGTCGCGCGTGGTTTCGACGGACGCGATGCCGCTTGCATCGCGCGTAAAACCGGTGACGATTGTATTTTTCCAGATAGTGGCCCCATGCTCGGCCGCCCATGTCATGAATCCATTCATCGCGCTATAGGGATCGACGAAGCCATCGGTGGAGCAGAAACTTCCGCCGATTATGTCGTCCGCGCGCAACTGCGGAAACATGCTGCGAATTTCATCGCCCGCAATCAAGCGAACGTTCTTCAATCCCATCTTCACTTGCTGGGCATAGTTTGTGCGCAGATAAGACATCTGATTCTCGTTGGTGGCGCAGAACAGATAGCCCTGGGGGCGATAGTCGCAGGGAAAACAGAGACGCTCCTCGAAGCTGGCGTAGAAAGGAATCGAGTAGAGCGACATCTGGATGCTGACTGGAGTGGAAAACTGCGCCCGCACTCCGCCCATACTCTTGCCGGTGGACCCCTTGCCCTGAGCGGATTCGCGCTCGATCACGAGAACGTTGCGGCACCCAGTCGCCGTGAGGTGATAGGCGATGCTGGAGCCGACGATTCCTCCTCCGACAATGACGACGTCTGCAGTCTGCATAGGCGCGCAATCAAACGAACCAGCATTTTAGCGCACGCCTCTCTGGAAGGCCTTTCTCGCAGCCGCCAAAAGCTTCAACACGAACGACGGAAAGCATCGCAGGGAACAACAACAAATCAGCGGTGGCACCGACTGGACATGTACTGCCGGGGAATCCCGCGATCTGGGCTCTGGAACTACCTTCCACCTCGGTAACTTGCCGAGGTTACCTCGGCTGCCTAGTCTGAATAGGATGGCCTTGCGCTGCCTCTTATTCTCTTCGGATGAACAGATGGTCCAGCCGATCTGGCAGGTCCTCGCCGACCTCGGGATCGAGGGAGAATACTGTGGCAGCGCGGTGGACGCGGTGGAAAGGGTCACGACCCAGATGTTTCAGATCGTGATCACAGATTGGGAAGATCAGCCGGAAGCCGCGTTTCTGCTGAAGACCGCGCGAGACTTGAAGGCGGCACAGCGACCGCTGACGTTGGCGATCGTGAGCGATGACGCCCGGCTCCCAGAGGCACTGCAAGCTGGCGCCAATTCGGTTCTGATGAAGCCGATCCGCCCCGAACAAGTGCGCGACACCATGAGTACGGCCTGCGAGTTGCTTCGGTCAAAAACGCAACCGGGATCTGCCGCTTCATCCAAGGCCCCTGCACCCGTCGCGATGGCTGCCACGGCTGCAGGGTCATCGGGGGTTGTCTCTGCGCCAGTTATTTCTGCGAGCGCGGCCGCGGCACCATCGGCCCCCGCGGCAGCGACGCCTGCCTCCGTGACCAAAGCGCCCGAGAACGCTTTCCGCGCGGGAGAGTTCCTTCAATCACAGAGTGCAGCGCCGGGTACGCACTTCGATACCGAATGTGACGTTCAAAAATCTTTGGACCAAGCTGCCGCCGCAGAGGTTGACGCGCTAACAGAATTGGAGCCGGTGGCTTCCGCTGTCGCAGAAGCGCCTTTGGAACCGGCCGAAACCCAAGAGTCAGTCGAAAAGCAGGAGCCACTCACTGGCTGGGCCGCGTTGCAATCGCGGTTGACGAAATCAGCGCCGCCTCCGACGAAGGACGACTCAGAGAAAAGCGAATTGCTCTCGTATGGGGAAACGCATGGCGAGAAGTCCGCGTTGCTGGCACAGGCCGGGGTACCCGATGAGGCGAAGAGATCGCAAGAGAAGCAATCGCAACCGGAATCCGCAGCCGAAGCCGCGCTTTTCGCCTACATGGCCGAAGGGGCAAAGCCCGAGCCGGAACCGAGGCCGGAACCGCAACCGAAGCGTATCAAGAACTTTTTGGTCGGCGCTGTGGCGCTTGTGTGCCTGCTCTTGGTAGCGATGCCTCGCACGCGACAAACTTTGGGGATGCTATATCACAACACTTTACATGCTGGCAACAGTTGGCTGAATCCGCAGCCTGTCGTTATCATTCAGGCCGCGCCGCAGCATGAAAATTTCGGTCAGGCGGGGGACGAATATAAGCTCCCGACGCCGGCAAATATTCCGGATGCCACCACCGATCCGTCGCAAATCCGCGTGCTCCCGGTGATCGATCCAACCGCGAAAGTACCGAAGGGTTCAGGCGCCAATGGCGGACAGGTGCAAGCCGCCGCTAGCGACAATAACCCCACAGATCAAGACCCAGCCAATCAAAGTCAGGCCGATCAAAACCAATCCGTTCAAAGCCAGACAGGCCAGGGTCAGGCGGGCCAAGGCCAAATGCAGCCCGACCAGGGCACACCACCGCAAGCGGTAGAGCCGCAAACTCACGAGCAGGGTGCGCCGGCCGCAGCGGATACACAACAGAATGCTGTCCCTTCGAGCGTTCCGAAGCCCTCGGCAACCGACAACGCGCCTTTGGTGCAAATGCCCCCGCCTCTGCCTCCGCAGCGTGCAGTGACACTGCCAGTTCAACCGGTCGCGCCCGCGCATGCGGTTTCAGCTGGAAATAACGGGATGATTCCGATGAGCCTGAAGTCGCAGACCGCTTCGGTAACTCCGGAAGCCAGCGGAGCGATGCCGGTCGAAGCGGCCATGTCGTCGATTGAGCCGGTAAAGTTAGCGGAGTCCGTCGTGCGTGGATTGCTGACCCAATCGGCTGATCCGGCGTATCCAGATGGTGGAAAGGCTGGCGGACAGCGAGGAAGCGTGGTTCTGCAAGTCTTGATCGGTCGCGACGGCGCGGTGCAGGACGCAATGTTTATGCAAGGCTCCCTGGTATTCGCGCGGGCCGCCATCGCCGCCGTGAAGCAGTGGCGATTCAAGCCTTATTCGCTGAATGGCAGGCCGGTAGCGGTGCAAAGTTTGATCACACTGAACTTCAAGCCACCGGCTTAATCAGCGGTAACGAACCTGAAATTGGATCGTCTTACTCTTAGGTGTGCGCCAAGTTACCGCGGGTTCGTGCGTCGTGGCAGCCAGCCCACAAAAACCGGCATCTACCAGATATAATTAGTAAAAGCTCTCAGGGAAACCATTCCCGGAAAACGAAGAATTCGATGTCCATGAAAACCAAAGCTGCGATTCTAGTTACCTCTTTTGCCGTGCTGCTATTTGTGGTTGTGGGTTCTCTGGGAGGCGTGCACGCCTCCTCGAACGACGGCTCCTACCGGCAAATGCAGGTTTTCAGCGAAGTGCTGTCTCGCGTGCAAAGCGAGTACGTAGAAGATCCGAACATCCCAAAAGTCACGGACGGCGCTCTGCACGGCCTGGTGGAATCGCTCGACGCAAACTCCAGCTACCTGACAGCCGCGGCCTATAAGGCATACAAGGCGCACAAGTTAGAAGCGAAGGGCGAAATCGGAGCGACGGTCTCGAAGCGCTTTGGATATGCCGATGTGATTTCGGTGTTGCCTGGGTCGCCGGCGGAAAAGGCGGGAATTGAGGCTACGGACATCTTCGAATCAATCGAAGGCCAGAGCACGCGCGACATGTCGCTGCCGGAGATTCGGAATGCACTATCCGGCACTCCGGGCTCGACGGTAAATGTTTCGGTGGTGCGGGCCCGCCGCGCGGAGCCGCAGAAAATGGTAATCGGGCGAGATGTCATCAGCATCCCGCCAGTTTCCGACAAAATGCTGGAAGATGGCATCGGCTATGTGAAAGTTGACGCGCTGACCAAGGGCAAGGCGCAGGAGATTGCGGCGAAGATCAAATCGCTTGAGAAATCGGGGGCGAAGAAGCTGGTCCTCGATCTGCGTAACACCTCGGACGGAGAAGAGAGCGAAGGCGTTGCCACTGCGAATCTTTTCCTGAACCACGGAACTATTACTTATCTCCAGGGACAGAAGTTTCCTCGGGAAGCATTCAACGCAGATGCGTCGAAGGCGATAACGGCGCTTCCCCTGGCAGTACTGGTGAACAAAGGTACGGCCGGCGCGGCGGAAGTTGTGGCCGCGGCAGTCATGGAGAATGCCCGCGGTGACGTGGTGGGCGACAAAACCTTTGGCGATGGATCGGTGCAGAAAACCATCGATTTGCCGGACGGCGGTGCGGTGATCCTCTCAGTTGCGAAATACTATTCGCCCAGCGGGAAGGCGATTCAGGAAACAGCTGTAACTCCCAACGTGCTGGTAGCCGACGAAACTGATAACGCGATCTCCGATGACGACGACCAGGAACCTGCCACCCCGGAACAGCCCGAGGCCAAGCCAAAGAACACGCAGGATGATCAATTGCAAAAGGCTGTCGAAGTGCTAAAGAGCCGGGCGAGCTAGGTCTTAGCGGCAGTCAATCATTCCCAGCTTGTTGGACCTCATCGCGCGCGCCGCAAGACGCGCGATTTCGTTGATCACTCGCGCTGCCTCTACGGCAGCTCCTCGATTGCCTTCAATTCTTGTTCAACAATTGCCTTCGGCAGCTTTGTGAAGCCGCTCCGCTCGGCATAGGACTGCCCTTCAGTCAGCATCCACCGCAGAAAATCCTTCACGGCCTGTTGTTTCATGGGGCTGGTTCTTTCAGGAATCAGAATCCAGGTGAAGCTGGAGATTGGGTATGACTTCTCTCCCGCGGGGTTGGTGATGGAAGCGCGAAAATCAGCGGGTATGGCCTTTGCGGCGGCGGCGGCCGCCGCCGCGGAGATACTCAGCGAATCTGCGGCGATGAAGTTTTCCGTCGAATTTTGCACCAGCCCGCGCGGCAGCCGGTTTTGCGCTGCATAGAAGACTTCCGATGGAATTCAACGTCTCCTTAACCATTCTCGCAACATTGCCGTTGCCTTCCGCTTCCTTGCCGATCGGCCATGTGATCGAGTCTCCCCGTCCTACTCTAGTTCTCCATTCCGCGCTGACCTTGCTCAGATAGTCCGACCAAATATAGGTGGAACCACGACCGCTAACGCTATGGATAACGACAATATCGCTGGATGGAAGGTGTATCTCAGGGTTCGAATCGGAGATTGCAGGGTCGTTCCACTTCGTGATCGTTCCTAGATAAATGCCGGCCAATGCTTTCGGCGAAAACCTAAGAGACTCCGCAACTCCGGGCACGTTATAAATTGGAACGATCGCGCCCAGAACGCTCGGAAAGTGTAGAGCTTTTGTTTTCGAGAGTTGCTTGTCAGTCAGGGGAATGTCGCTGCCGGCAAAATCCGCAGAGCCAGAGGTCAGCATGTCAATTCCTGCCCGGGAACCGAAAGGCAAATACTTGATCTGGATGTCAGGACGCGTCGTTTGAAAAGTCTGCAGCCAAAGCGAATAGAGCGGCAAAGGGAACGTGGTCCCGACGCCTACCAGGTGGAGCTGCGCAGAATCCTGCGAGAGAGCGGTGTGTGCCAGTGCCAGCGCCAAAAGAAGCCACCGGAATCGCTGGGAATGCATGCTGCCCTCGTTTTTTCCTGGGAGTTTTCCCCTGAGCGTGTTGCCAAGGCGTAACAGTCCCCGGCAACCGGTCTCCAAGGATTTATAGGCGAGTACTGAAAAATCGTTAACGATGGGAGTAACTGCAGTCACCGAGTCGTCGCAAGCCGAGAGCGGATGAAGCGCTTATCGCTCCGCCGGTTGACGGCCTGCTATCCTGAACGCATCTCGCCATGACGTTGATCGATGAAGATCTTCCACCCGTAGAAGTGGCCGGGCGGAAGTTAGTTGGCCGGGTATTATTTGGCCTGCTCGTGCTCGCTTCCGCGCTGGTGGGAGCGGGCGCAGGACTGTTGCTGGTTTACACCACGGATTTACCGCAGGTGGATGCTCTCGAAGCCTACCGCCCCAGCTCGATTACCGAGTTGTATGACGATCAGGGGCGGGTGATCGGATCTTTCGCGCTACAGCGCCGAGTCGTTGCCAGCTACGATGATTTCGCCCCGGTGCTGCGCGATGCCTTGATTTCTATCGAGGATAAAGATTTCTATTTGCACTCGGGAATTAACTTCTGGCGCATCGTTGGGGCGGCGTATCGCGATATTGAGTCTGGCGGCAAGGTGCAGGGCGCATCGACGCTGACCATGCAACTGGCGCGCAACCTGTTTCTGTCGCCTGACCGGTCGTTCCATCGCAAAGTGCAGGAAACGATGCTTGCAATCCAGATCGAGCGGCGTTTCACCAAACCGCAAATTTTCACGCTCTATGCCAATCAGATTTTTCTCGGGCATGGGGTGTATGGCTTCGAGGCGGCGTCGGAATTCTATTTCAGCAAGCCGGCGAAAAAACTTACGCTCGCCGAAGCCGCGCTCCTGGCGGGGTTACCCAAGGGGCCGGGAGTATATTCGCCAATCAACCATCCCGACCGCGCCGTGAAGCGCCGCAACCTGGTGATCAACGCCATGCTCGAGGATGGAAAAATCACCGCGGCCCAGGCTGCCGACGCGCGCTCGGCCCCGCTGGTTCTTCATCTGCAGAACGCCCCCAACTCGCTGGCGCCCTATTTCGTCGAGGAGATACGGCGGTATCTGGAGACCAAGTATGGCGCCGACCAGGTCCATGGAGCTGGCTTGAAGGTCTACACCACCATCGATGTCGAGCTGCAAAAAGCTGCGAACCAGGCCGTGCTGGATGGGCTCGCTGCCTACGAGCGGCGTCATGGATGGAAAGGGCGACTGGAAAACGTGGCGTCAGAAGGAGCCGCGCTCGACAAGTATGAGCACCCTGATTGGGATGACGAACCAGAAGTGAATGGATACATCCACGCTCTGGTGACCTCGTCCGGGATCGGAATTGCTACGGTGAAATTCGGCCGCTACTCCGCAGCTCTCGTCCAGGCCGACGTTGCCTGGACCCAAGGCAAAATACAGGATCTGTTGCACGCGGGAGATATTTGCTACGTAAAAATACTCTTGTTGAGCGCCAACGGCGCGGCCAGAGTCAGTCTGGAAGAGGATTCCGGCGCGCAGGGAGCGCTGGTGGCGATCGACAATGCGACTGGCGGAATCAAGGCAATGGTCGGTGGACGCGATTTCAATCAATCGAAGTTCGATCGTGCGACCCAGGCCCTGCGGCAGGTGGGGTCGTCGTTTAAACCGTACGTATATACGGCTGTGATCGATAAAGGCGGAAGTCCCGACGACACAATTCTGGACGAGCCGGTCACGTTCGAGACTGGTTCAGGGCCTTACTCGCCGCACAACTACGATGAAAAATTTGAAGGAATTATCACGCTAAGGCGCGCTCTGGCTCACTCACGGAACATTCCAGCGCTGAAGTTGGCGAGCAAGGTCGGAATCAACAACGTGATCCAGTATGCGGAGCGATTCGGAATCACGGCAAGACTGCCGCCCTATTTGCCAGTCGCGCTCGGTTCCGCGGAAATTACTCTGATGGAGCAAACTTCCGCGTACAGTGTGTTTCCCGATGACGGGGTACGCGTGACGCCGCGATACATCACCAAGGTGACCGATTACGAGGGGCGAGTGCTCGAGGAAAATTATCCAGAAGTGAAAGACGTGATCAGTGTGCGCACGGCGCGAATCATGACGGCAATGCTGCGCGAGGTCGTGCTGCACGGAACGGCGGTGGGAGCAGCGAAGATGCCGTTCCCGGTCGCGGGCAAGACAGGTACGACGAACGATTTCACCGACGCGTGGTTCGTCGGATTCTCGCCGGCCATGACTTGTGGCGTGTGGGTAGGATTCGACGAGAAAAAAACTCTGGGCGCAAAAGAAACTGGAGCGCATGCGGCGCTGCCGATCTGGATGAACTTCATGAGTATCGCAACCGCGGGAAAAAATCCGGGACAGTTCACGCCGCCGCAGGAAACACTTCTGCCCGTGGAGCAGCAACTGGATACGCCAGATAGTTCTCCCGGTGCGGACGAAACGCATTAAAATCGGCAATATTTCGACCACTTCATGAAGAATGTTTTTCGATTTGCGATGATGGCGCTGGTGCTGGTCGTTGTAGCGCTGGTGTCGGCGTTGACGGCAATGCGGTTTGCAATTCACGGGCAGGAAGTACAAGTGCCCCTGCTCGTTGGGCTGGCGCCGGCGGAAGCGGAGCATGCGGTTGCCGGGGCAGGTTTGCAGCTTGAAGTGGAACGGCAGTATTACAGCCCGCAGATTCCCGAGGGACGAATCATGACCCAAGTACCTTTGCCCGGAACAAAGGTACGCCGTGGTTGGCTGGTGCGCGTTGCCCAGAGTCTCGGGCCGCAGCGCGTGGCAATTCCTGATGTTACAAAAGAGAGCGAGCGCGCCGCGGAATGGAATCTTCGGCGCCGCGGATTGGATCTGGCTTCGACTGCGGAGATGCAATTTCCGGGAGCGCCGGCGGATCAGGTATTGGCCCAGAGTCCTCCTCCGAATGCGAACCAGGTGTCAGCTCCGAAGACCAGTCTGCTAGTGGCGGTTGCAACCAATCCGCCGGCTTTTGTGATGCCGAGCTTTGTTGGTCAGCCTTTGGGCAGCGTGAGCCGAACTTTGCAGGATGCGGGATTCAAGCTGGGAAACGTCACCATGGCGGCGCCATCAGCGAGCGCGGCCACGCCGAATGCTGGCTCGTCCATGCCTTCCCCACCACCCCAACCTTCGCCAGCCAGCATTATCGTGGTGCAGACGCCCCCTGCCGGGCAGAAGATTCTAGCGGGAGCGGTGGTCAATTTCGAAGTGCGATAATGTTTGGCATTGATCGCGGTTTTAGTAATTCATCAGCCACGAATCATGAGCTTCAGACTCTCTCCAATATCGCCGCAAAGAAGCCGTCACATGGCTGAGCGCCGGGCAGAGTGCGCAGATAGGGACCGCGAGTAAGACTGGAAGGGTCCGGGAAACTTATTACGCCCTCGCGGTGAAGCTGCTCAAGCTCAGAGCGACAGTCGATTATGTGGAACGATGAGTCTTCGGCCAGAGCTTGATCGATGACCTGTTCGTTTTCTTCTCTCTCTAAAGAACAAGTGGAATAAATCAAGCGTCCCCCGGGAGCAACTTGGCCGAGCGCCGGGCGGAGAATCGCGAGCTGTCGGCTCTGGAGGTCGCCGAGGTCCTCGGGAGTGAGCCGCCATTTGATTTCCGGGTTTCGCGCGAGCGTGCCTGTGCCGGAGCAGGGGACGTCCGCCAGCACGTGATCGAACTTTGCCGCAAAAGGTAACTGGCGCGCGTCCGCCGCAATCACGCGGAAATTGCTGCTTCCCACTTCCGCGCCTGCAGGAACGCGTAGCAATCTCCGCAACAGGAGCGCGCGGTGGGGATGAAGATCAACCGCAAACATCTTTGCATTGAGGTTTTGATCGGCGATGGCCGCGGTTTTTCCCCCGGGTGCCGCACAACAATCGAGAACATGCTCGGCGCGACTTACCAGCGCTGCAACCAGCTGCGAGGCCTCGTCTTGAATCGCGCAAAGGCCCGTCTGGAAGGCGGTGGTCTTGCTGATGTCTCCATGTTGAACCCGTCGTGCAGAGGCGAGCAAAGCGCCGGGAGCGAGTGCGATTCCTTCAGCGTACAGTCGCTCTTCTGCTCCCGGTAGGCGAAGGCGAATCGAGGTTACGGGAACCGACTGGTCGTAGTTGCAAATTTCAGTGGCTGCTTCGATCCCGTAAGCGCCGATCCAACGTTCGACAAGCCAAATCGGGTGCGCGGTGCTTTCGGCGAGAATCGCGGCCGATGACGCATCGAGCGCGTGCGGAAGAATATCCTCGGCAGGTCGGTCGTTCGCCACAATTTTGCGAAGAACCGCATTGACGAATGGCGCCGCAGAGCGCTTGCGAGCACGTTTGACGAGTTCGACGCTCTCATTGAGGGCGGCACGTGCGGGAATTCGACTGAGCCGGCGGAACTGGTAAACGGCGAGGCGGAGTGCTATGAGTATCTCGAGGTCGAGTTTGGAAAGAGGTTGGGCAGAACTCTTGGCGATTTCTGAATCAAGCAGCGATCGCCAGCGTGATACCCCCATTACCAATTCCATCGTCAGCGCGTTATCGGCCAGCGTCAGCTTAGCGTAGGTTTGCGAGTGCAGAAGTTCCGATGCGTAAGAGGATTCGCGCTCGACGCGCAGCAGAATATCGAATGCTGCTGCCCGGGCAGCCGAGACCGCCGGCCGCGACTCTCTTGATTTGGTGTTCACTCTGGACAGTATGACGGAAGTGCACGATGCGGAGAAAACATTCGCGCGATCTTACCCGCCGAGTCTTTCCCCGGGCAGTGGACGATAGCCGCGAATGAAGTCCGCGGCTGATGTGCGCTTCTTGCCTTCGAGCTGAAGTTCGAGTAATTCGATGGTGGTTGATCCGCCGCCACCGGCGAAGAGACGCTCGCCTTCAATCTTGAGTTCGGAGGGCGGCAACATGAAATCCAGCGCCGCCGCCCGCCATATCTGTAGACTTTTGCCGCGAAATTGCGTATACGCGCCGGGCCAGGGTTGAAAGCCCCGCATGCGGTTCAGTGTTTCCGAGGCCGAGCGGGAGAAATCGATGAGGCCGTCTTCTTTCTTGAGAATGGGTGCGAGCGTTGCCTGCGCGTGATCTTGCCGTCGTGGTTGGATATTGTGGGCCAGCAATCCGCGCAGAGTTTCGACAGTGAGATCCGCTCCCATGGTTGCCAACTTCGGACCCAGCGTTTCCGCGGTGTCGTTGGGAGCGATCAGGAGTTTGCGCTGCAGAAGAATGTCACCGGTGTCGAGGCCGGCATCGATTTTCATCGTCGTGACACCAGTGATGCTTTCTCCACGCGCAATCGCCCATTGAATCGGCGCTGCGCCGCGATATTTCGGCAGGAGCGAAGCGTGCAAGTTAATGTTGCCGAGTGGAGGCAGGTCAAGCATCCATTGCGGAACGATGCGGCCGTAACCGACGATGACGATGCCGTCCGGCTTCAGCCCGGCGAGTTGAGCACGGAACTCTGCGTTGTTCTTGATGCCTTCCGGCTGCGCAACCGGCAATCCCAACTCAAGGGCTCGCCGCTTCACTGGAGAAAGGACAAGTTCAAGGCCGCGACCTTTCGGTCTGTTTGGCTGAGTGACGACGAGTTGGACCTGAAATCCAGCTTCGACAAGCCCATCGAGCGTAGGCACGGCAAAATTCGGCGTGCCGCAAAAAACGAGATTGAGACATTCAGTCATTGAGCGATTGAGTCATTGAGTGATGACAGTTGTGTTTCTGACTGTCCCTTGGGATCGATTAAGCCGCTTAATCACCAAATGGCTCAATCGCACATTGACTCAATCTCTCAATGACTCACTTCCCTACCATTCTCCGGCTTTGACCAGCTTGCGAATTTTGCGCTTCATCAGGTCGCGCTTCAGAGCGCTGATGTGGCTGATATACAATTTTCCGTTGAGGTGATCGGTTTCGTGCTGGAAGGCCCGAGCCAACAGGTCATCTCCGGTTTTTTCGAAAATCTTCCCGGTCAAGTCCTGGGCGCGGACTGTGGCCACCAGGGCGCGAGTGACATTTTCGCGAAAGTCGGGAATGCTGAGACATCCTTCGCTCTGCGCATGCCGCCCTTCCTTGTGAATAATTTCTGGGTTAATGAGCACGAGCTTGGCGTCCGGATCTTCTTTAAACGTCACGTCGACCACTGCGATGCGGCGCGAGATTCCGATTTGCGGCGCCGCCAAGCCCACGCCGCGGGCGGCGTACATCGACTCGAACATGTCTTCGACGAGTTTCTTTAGTTCTTCGTCGAACACTGTTACTTTCTCGGCCGGTTTCTCAAGGACTGGGTTTCCGAATTTAACAATGGGATAGATCATCTCGGGCTTAGATCATCAGTAGTTCTTGAGCTGCTTCCTATAACCTTCGAAGTTGCGCAAGGTCTCCCCCATAGAATCGCCGCCGAATTTGTCGAGGGCGCAACGGGCTAAAGTAAGAGCGACCATGGCCTCCGCGGCAACGCCAGCCGCCGGAACCACACAAACATCGGAGCGCTCATACGCGGCACTTACCGGCTGGCGAGTCGAGAAATCCACCGACTGCAGGGGACGGCGCAGAGTGGAAATCGGCTTGAGATAGCCGCGCACACGAATCTCTTCTCCATTGGAAACGCCGCCTTCGATTCCTCCGGCATTGTTTCGAGTGCGCGTGAACGCGGTGAATGTCGACGGCTCACCATAGCCAATTTCGTCGTGAACGGCAGAACCAGCAGCCGCGGCGGCGGAAATACCAGAGCCGATCTCAACTGCCTTGACGGCTTGTAGCGACATGACGGCGGCGGCGAGCAACGCGTCGAGCCGCTCATCCCATTGCGCATAAGTGCCCAGGCCCGGCGGAACTCCATGGGACACCACCTCGAAGACTCCTCCAATTGAATCGCCAGTTCTGAGAACTTCATCCACTTCGTCTTTCATACGCTGTTGCATTTCGGGGTTGGCGCAGTTCAGCAGAATTTCGCCCTGCTGGTACAGAGATTGAATCTCGCCCCACGGTATTTCCTGGTTCAGTGAGGAGCTGCCAACTGCAACGACGTGACTGAGTACCTCGATGCCGAGCTCACGCAGAAAAAGTTTTGCAAGTGCCCCAATGGCGACGCGCGCCGCCGACTCACGAGCCGAGGCGCGCTCCAACACATAGCGAGCTTCTGGAAAATTGTATTTAAGAGCGCCAGCCAGATCGGCATGGCCGGGACGCGGAGATGCGACGCGCTTGTGTCGGGCCGGATCACCTGTGCCGACCGGAAGAGATTCCTGCCAGTTCTTCCAGTCTCTATTTTCCAGCTGAACGGAAATCGGTGAGCCAATCGTCATGCCGTGACGAACACCGGAAAGAATATGAGCGGTATCGCGCTCGATCTTCATGCGCCCACCGCGGCCGTAGCCCTGCTGCCGGCGCCAAAGTTCCCGGTCGAGAAAAGCCTGGTCAACCTCAAGCCCAGCGGGCAGGCCCGATAGGAAAGCAACTAAGGCCTCGCCGTGAGATTCTCCTGCAGTGAAATAGCGC
>Ga0210394_10001467_pt1 | contig 37569 bp, 28 predicted proteins | sample IncBWC12MmetaG_FD_160121 | JGI IMG/M metagenome (GOLD analysis project Ga0210394, IMG submission 160121) | Forest soil microbial communities from Barre Woods Harvard Forest LTER site, Petersham, Massachusetts, United States - Inc-BW-C-12-M | ecosystem: Environmental > Terrestrial > Soil >... | reverse complement strand
CGCTTGGCTTCGATGCCGCAGCCATTGGTGCGGTGGCGACCGTTTCGCTGTTGGGAACAGCGCTGCTCACGCTTGTCGTCGGAATGATCGCCCCCCGATACGATATGAGAGCGCTGATGCTGTTCGGTGCCGTGTTGATGGCGGCGACCGGCGTCGCTTTCCCTCGTGTCGAACATTTTTCCCTGATCGCGCTTGTCGCGTTTGTGGGGACCATCAACCCGTCTGCGGGTGATCTTGGCCTATTGGTGCCGCTGGAGCACGCCATGCTGGCTCGCAGTGCGACCGATCAGGCGCGAACCCGCGTGTTCTCGCGCTACAGCCTGATTGGTGCGCTATCGGCGGCGGCAGGATCGCTTGCTTCGTCATTGCCGGATTTCCTGGATAAGGAGGGAATCGATAATCTGGGCGCATTCCGGTGGATGTTTTACGGCTACGCGGCGCTCGGTGTTGCGGCTGGGCTGTTGTATAGCGGCCTTCCACGCGCCCATGCCGAGGAGAAAAGCCACGCGCCGCTCGGGTCATCGCGTCGGGTGGTCTACAAGCTGGCGGCGCTTTTCTGTATCGATTCCTTTGCCGGAGGCTTTATCGCCCAATCCTTGCTGGTGCTCTGGTTGTTCGAGCGTTTCGATCTTTCGCTGTCTGCGGCTGGCGTATTCTTTTTCTGGTCCAGTACGCTTAGCGCCTTCTCTTATCCAGTGGCGGCCTGGCTCGCAAAGCGCATCGGTTTGGTCAACACGATGGTGTTCACTCACATTCCATCGAGCGTCTTTCTGATTTTGGCTGCGTTTGCGCCCAATCTGTATGTCGCACTTGGGTTGCTATTGTTGCGCTCCGCGCTTTCGCAGATGGATGTTCCGACCCGAACATCCTACGTCATGGCCGTGGTCACTCCCGCCGAGCGGCCCGCTGCTGCCAGCATCACCACGGTGCCGCGCAGCCTTGCATCGGCCATCAGTCCCGCCATTGCCGGCGTCCTGTTGACGACGACCTTTTCAGGATTGCCGCTGATCTTGTGCGGGACGCTGAAGATCGCCTACGATCTCGCGCTTCTATTTTCCTTTCGGCACATCAAGCCTCCGGAAGAGCGGGACTGAGGCGGCGCATGCTCACGGCATCGCCGGCAACCGCTTGAGAGCGGACCAGAGTCGCGCCGCTTCTTCTCTATCCGAACCTTGCGACAGGTGCGCCGTCGCGGCTGGTCTCCGCAGCCATGGGCACTTCGATGTCGATTTCAAGTGTCGATACATGATTGCCGCGGTCCATCCGCACGACGACCTTTTCCGGGTCGAGCATGACATGGCGGGAGACGGTCGCAAGGATCTCTGCGCGCAACAATTCCAGCAAATCGGGCTGGCCGCGCAAGCCGCGTTCATGCGCGAGCAGAATCTGCAACCGTTCCCGTGCAACCGGTGCGGAAGCAGAAGCCGTGCGGCCAGTAAAGAGCCGCGGTAGATTCATCATGCGGCCCTCCGTCCCAGCAGGCGATCCATCAAGCCCTTCCGCTCAGCCGGCACCATCATGGGGACGATTTGGCCCATCAGACGGCGCGCCGCATCGCTGTAGGCGCGGGCCGGCGCGCTGTTGGCGTCGTTCAACGTGACGGGAGAGCCAACGTTCGACGCACGCAAAACGTCCTGGCTCTCGGGAATGATGCCAAGCAGCGGGGTGGCGAGAATTTCAAGGATATCCTCGATGTTGAGCATCTCTCCTCGCGATGCACGCGCCGTATCATATCGGGCTATCAGCAGATGCTTTTCCACTCGCTCGCCCTTCTCGGCCCGCACCGTCTTTGAATCGAGCATTCCGATGATACGGTCGGAATCGCGCACCGAAGAGACTTCGGGGTTGGCGACGATGATCGCCTCGTCCGCAAAGCGCATCGCCAGCATCGCGCCCCGCTCGATGCCGGCTGGGCTGTCGCACAGGATCCAGTCGAATTTGGTTCGCAGCTCCGCGATGATGCCGCTGACGCCCTCGTCGGTGAGCGCATCCTTGTCCCTGGTTTGCGATGCGGGAAGCAGCCACAAATTCTCAAGGCGCTTGTCGCGAATCAAGGCTTGCGAGAGTTTTGCGACCCCCTGCACCACATTGATGAGATCAAACACAACCCGCCGTTCCGCCCCAAGAACAAGATCGAGATTGCGAAGGCCAACGTCGAAGTCGACAACCACCACTTTTTCTCCCATTTGGGCGAGCGCCGCACCGAGCGCTGCAGTGGAAGTTGTTTTGCCGACGCCGCCCTTGCCGGACGTGACGACCAAGACTTTGGCCATTCTTATCTCCTTAAGTCGATTAATTCAGTGGTGTAATCTTCATGATGTCGCCGTCGAGCCACACTTGCGCTGGCCGATCGCATAGGGCCGCGTCTATGTCTTCAGAGGTTTGATAGTAGCCGTTGACGGCCACGAGTTCGGCCTCGATCTTCTGGCAATAGATGCGCGCGGCGGAATTGCCGTTGGCGCCCGCCATCGCTCGGCCGCGAAGCGTTCCGTAGATATGAATGGAGCCGCCCGCGACAATCTCGGCGCCGGAACCGACCGAGCCCAGGACCGTCACGTCGCCCTCGGTGTAGAACGACTGGCCCGAGCGCACCGGGTTGTCGAGCAACAGCGATGCCGGCTTTGGCTTGGCCTCGGGCTTCTTCGGTTCGTTATGCGCAAGCACACAGTGACGTCCGCCGGTCAGCAGAGGCGGCATGCTCGAATTGAGGCGATCCGCGCCCACGCCCTCAATGCCAAGGACACGGATATTGCGCTGTTCGAGGCTGTCGACGAGGTGGGCGATAGCTCCCTGGCTGAGGTCCACGGCGGAAAGGTCGAGCACCACCGGCTTGCCGATGAAAAAACCGGGCGACTGACTGAGCGTTACATCGATTTGTTCAAGCCAGCCGGCAATCGGCACCACCGGAAAAAACACGAAGGCAACGTAGGATCGCCCCCGCATGCGAACCAGTTGCTGTGTCGGCCGCGCAATTGCCCCCATGATGATCGACCCGCATGCCCTTCCGGATGGCCAAAGATTAGTAGGCGGATGGATGGGAATTCCCCGCGAACGCTCGAGGCGCCCCCGTTGCGCCTCCATCGTCGACGCGACGTGAAGTGATTCGACGGGCAAAATTGGGACGAAAATGGGAAAAGCGTGGAGGCCTGTCGCAATGACGCCGCGATCGCGCCCGAAAACTTTCATCGATGTCGGCAACATCCGGTTGAATATCGCCACACAGACTCGCGAGAAAATTCTACTGATTTGCCCGACGGGCAAATCAGTGACCTTCGCGTCCAGTCGCGATTACAAGCGTGTCCAGTCCTGATTACAAAAATATTTCGCTTAACCCGACGGGCAAATCACTCCTACAGATTCGCCTGTCCCGCCCGAAAAAGGGGCGTTGGCCATCGTCACGAACGTTGGGCGGGATGCGGTGGACGTTGTCGTGCCTTAAGGACGAACGGCGCGAAAGCGGACGGCGAAGTCGTGTGGTCCTGATATCCCGACGCTGATATCAAGTTTGCGAGGCGATGATCTTGCAGGCGACGGTGGCAAGAAAGCCCGGTCACCGGGGAGAGCACGAAGGAAACCGTTAAAACCATTCGCGTGCGGGAATGCCGGGCGATCCCGGTGGACCTGTGGTGGACTTGCTCGTGTGGTTCATTTTTTACACGCGAGGCTGCGGGCGCTGCCTGGCGCCCGGCATTCCCCACGCCCTTTGCGGGCGACTGGAATTTTAAAAACTCGGGCAGATCGTGTCGCGGGAATGTGGACGCGTGTTCGCCACACGTCATTCCGGGATGGTCCGAAGGACCAGACCCGGAATCTCGAGATTCCGGGTTCGATGCTTCGCATCGCCCCGGAATGACGAGAATAAATGAGGTGGCGGCGGATCAACGCCCGATAATGATCTCAGGCACCTTGGTCGCCGGCGGCGTGTTGCGGCTGCGCTGGGTGCGCACGATGCCGTCGATGATCGTCATGCCCACGCCGGGCAAATCGCCGAGCTGAATGCTTTCGAGAATGGTCTTGCCCGGCGAGTGCTGCGCGCGGTCCATCAGCACAAAGTCCGCCGCGCGTCCGACCTCGACCAGGCCGCAATCGAGCTGGCGCATTCGTGCCGTGTTGCCGGTCGCAAAGCAGAAGGCGATCTCGGCCGGCACTTCGCCGAGCGAGGACAGCATCGATACCATGCGCAGAATGCCGAGCGGCTGCACGCCGGAGCCGGCCGGAGAATCGGTACCGAGAATGACCCGGCTGAGTTCATTCATCTCGCGCGCGGTGCGCAGCGTGAACAGCGCCGAGCGCTCATTGCCGTTGTGCACGAGTTCGAGCCCGCGCTTGCAGCCCTCGCAGATGCAGCGGATCTGATCGTCGGGGAGCGCGGTGTGACCGCCATTGATGTGGCCGACGACATCGGTATCGGCTTCCAGAACGACATCCTTGTCGATCAGGCCGGAGCCGGGAATAGAAGGTCCGCCGGTATGGATCGTGCTCTGGATGCCGTACTTGCGCGCCCATCCGACCATCTTGCGCGCGGTCGGACCATCCTTGACCCCGCCGAGTCCGACCTCGCCGAGCAGCTTGACACCTGCCGCCGCCAATTCCTTGAAGTCATCTTCGACCATCTCGCATTCGATCACGGGCGCACCGGCATGCACTTTCACCCCGCCTGGACGCAACGTCCAGAACGCGCGCTGCGCGAAGATCGCCATCGCCTTGAGGCCGACCACGTCGCGCGGCCGGCCGGGCATGTGAACCTCGCCGGCCGAAATCATGGTGGTAACGCCGCCATGCAGGAAGCTGTCGATCCAGCCGATTTGATTCTGCCGCGGCGTCCAGTCCCCAGTGACGGGATGAACGTGGCTGTCGATCAGGCCGGGCGCGACCGTGGTGCCATGGGCATCGACGAGCGTGGTGGCGCCTTCGGTGTCGAGGTCTTTGAAGTGGCCGATCGCGGTGATCTTGCCGTTCTTGGCTATGATCGCATCGGCATCGAGGATCGGCTTTTCCAGTGCGCCGGAGAGCATCAGCCCGATGTTGCGTATGACAAGTTTGGTGGGGCCGGTTGCCTGGGGCGCATCATGGGCCATCGTTTTATCCTTGACTCAATATCGGAGCTGACCAGTATGATCGAAAATCCATCGCTTGAATAAAACAATACAAACATAACTCCGGGAGGAGAAGACCATGGCAAGCATTGGTCGGCGTGGTTTTGTGAAGGGCGCGACGCTGGGTGCGCTGGCGTTCTCGGTCGGTGGCGCCGAAGTCCTCATGGCGCCCGGCGAGGCGAGGGCACGCAACGTGCCTTTCCGGCTTCTCGATGGTCACCAGGGCGAAACGTTGGAGGCCCTCGGCGAGACCCTGGTCCCGCAGGCGCGCGAGGCGGGCATCGCCCATTACATCGATCAGCAGTTGTCGGTGTCACCGCAGGAATCGCTGCTCCAGGCCCGCATCTTCAATTTTCGCCCGCCGTTTGCCGATTTCTATCGAGCGACGATCGTGAGCGTCGACGAGGTCTGCCGAAAGTTGTTCGGGAAGGAATTCGCGCAGCTAGAGGCAAAGGATCAACGCGAATTCGTCGACCGCATGCGGCAGAACAAGCTTGAGGGATGGACCGGAAAACCGGCCGCGCTCGCCTATGCCGTGCTGCGCGCCGACGCCGTGGATGTTGTTTACGGCACCATGGAAGGCTACGAGGCGCTCGGCATTCCCTATATGCCGCATATTCCACCGGAAAAGAGGTGGTGAGATGACATACGAAAAAGTAGACGTCGTTATCGTCGGCGCCGGCGCGTCCGGCTCGGTCTATGCCTCCGTGCTGGCGAAGGCGGGCAAGAAGGTCGTCCTGCTGGAGCAGGGGCCGGACTGGGAGTTGTCCGATCTCATCAGCTCGGAAATCTGGGGCCGGCGGGTCAAGCCAGCGGGCGCCCCGTTTTTGCTCGAAGGCAAGAACCCGATGGGTTACGCGGCGCAGGCCGGCTGGGGTTCGGGCGGGGCGGCGTTGCACTACTTCGCGAATTTTCCGAGGCTCCTGCCGACCGATTTCAGAATGAAGACCGAGCACGGCCGTGGGAACGACTGGCCGATCGCCTATCAGGATGTCGCTCCCTTCTACGACAAGGTGGCGCGCGAGATCGGTGTTTCCGGCGATGCCGGGGCCGAGGAGCGCTGGCGGCCCGCGGGCGAGGCCTATCCGATGCCGCCGATGAAGACGTTCCGCAATGGCGATATCTGGATCAAGCCGCTGGAAGCCTCCGGCATTCCGATGGTGCCGGCGCCGGTCGGCATGAACTCGGTGGAATTCAAGGGGCGTCCGGCCTGTCTTTACGACGGTTGGTGCCACGTCGGCTGCCCGATCGGGGCGCTCGCCAATCCACAAGTGACCTATCTCGGCGACGCGCGGAAGGCCGGCGCGGAGCTGCGTGACTTTTCCACCGTGACGCGCCTTCTTACCAACCAGGCGGGCACGCGGGTGACCGGCGTCGAATATTATGACGACAGGCATCAGAAGCAGGTCCAGGAAGCAAGCGTTGTGCTGCTGGCGTCATGGTCGGCGCAAAACCCGCGCCTGCTGTTGAACTCGGCAACCGACAAGCATCCGAAGGGGCTTTCGAACGCGAGCGGGCTCGTGGGTCATTACATGATGTCGCATACGGTGGCTTCGACCTGGGCGCTGTTCGACGAGGACGTGCAGAACCACTTGGGCACGATCGCCGTGCAGTACATGTCCTATCAGCATTATCCCAAGACGAGCCAGAAGGAGGCGTTCGGAAGCACGTTCTGGACGGCGGGGTTTGCGCTGAAGACGACCGATCTCGCCAATTCGCGTGGCGATCTCTTCGGCGCCGAGTTGGCCGACTACATGAAGCGCGCCGCGCGCAACCTCACCGGCATAAAAGCGTTCGGCGAGGAGTTGCCGGCGATGGAAAATCGCGTCGAATTGGCCAGCGAAAAAGACGAATTCGGCATGCCGCTTGGAAAACTCACCCATACCTTCCAGGGTGACGCGGTCGCGCTGTGGAATGCCAATCTGGCGGACGGCCTGAAGGTCGCCAAGGCGGCAGGCGCCAAGGAGGCCTGGTCCGCGCGGGGTGCTATTCCGACGAGCCACCTTCTGGGCGGCACCATCATGGGTACGGACGCTTCCAATTCGGTGGTCGACAGCTACGGGCAGAGCCACGAGATCCCGAACCTGTGGATTGCCGGGCCGGGCATCTTCCCGACGGAAGGGGCGTCAAATCCGACCTTTACGTTATTTGCCCTTTCGCAGCGCGGTGCCGAGCGCATGGCTTCGCAATGGGCATCGCTGACCAATTAGCCGAGGCGTGGTAGCCGGCGCGCGCCTTGCTTTCTCGCGAGAAGGCGCAAGAAAGCAGGGGTGTTGTCGTGGCACGTCGTCACGCAGCCAGCGCCGGTCAATTCCGCGTGAAAACGTTTGGCGCGGCGCGCTTATGACCCATTTATGTCTGGCGTCTTGCGGTTCCACTGACGTCATAAAAGCATCAGGTGAAGGGAATAACGCTGTTTCCCTGTGAGTCCATTTAGGCCAGTGTTTTTGCTGGCCTTTTGTGTAGTGGATACGTAGCCAGCGAGACGATGAACAAAGAAACCCAACCTGCGCCAGACCGAATAGACCAGGAAATCCTCGCAGCCGATGCACTGGAGCGCGCGCGTTTGCTGCCGCCCGGCCCGGAACGCAACGAAGCGCTCAAGCTCGCCAGCCTGTTGCAGTGCACCGTCGACTCGCGGGGCCCCGTATTTGCCAAGCGGGGCCGGCCGCGGAAGTGAATGCGGCGCGTTCATTTTGTGCCGCTGCCTTAGCACCCCCGGCAAACGCCGTTGATGATGCGATCGACTCTCGCATTTTCTTCCCTCACAGCCTGGTCGGTCGAAGGCGTCGTCGATGAGGTCACGTCGGCCGCCTGCGGCTGGCGGTGGCCGACTGGCGCGGACCAGGGGAGGGTGGCGGCTTCGCATCCAGGCGGAAGCGCGTCGGCGGTCGGCGCCGGAGGTGCAGTCCCGCCATGTGCGTCAATCGACAATTGGCACTCCCGTCGCTTATGGACAGTTGCCTGAGCCGATGCCGGAGCAGCTGATATCAGTGACAGGACAGCGGCCATTCCAGCAAGCGTAAGTCTGATCATCGGTCCTCTCCGGCGTTACGCTCATCACGAGCGCTTTCCGGAAAAACAGACTCACGCTTTGGTTGTGATATTCCTCCGCCGGACGCTGGTCACGAAGGGCCGGTCTCGCGCGAGAACCGTTTCGTGTTCTCACGTGAGTGTGCTTCGTGGAATAAAGCGCGAAGAAAAATGGTCGTCGCCGGTTACACCGCCGTCGGCTTTTTCCAGCCTCCGAATGTTTGTTCGAGATGGCGAACGAGCGCCAGGGCAACGTCCTCGCGCCAGGGCTTTGCGGCGACCTGAACATTGAGCGGGAGCCCTTCTGGCGAGGTGCCGACCCGGACCGTTGCCGTCGGCCATCCCGTCAGATTGTACATCTGGGTATAGCCGAAGCCGCGGCGGTTTTGCTCCTCAAAGCTTGTGCCGTGGAGCACGGCGGGAAACGGCGCCACCGGCGAAAGGATGGTATCGTAGTTTTCGATGAAGCGCAGCATCGAATTGCGAAAGGCGTCCCATCGCACGAAAGCGGCCAGTGCTTCGGTGGTGGTGGCAAAAGCGGGCGCGACGGAATACGTCAGCGCCTGCTCGAACAGCGGCGAAATCGGATCGCTGCCGATGCTCTTGAGAAAGGCGCGTGTGCCGGCGCCGCCATCGCCGCGGCTCATATCGTGATAGACGGTGGCGGCTTTCGACGCCTCCGGTGGGCGGTTCTCCTCGACCTTCACGCCAGCGTCCGCAAAGGCCTTCGCGGAGTCGCGAACCGCGGCGCTGATTTCCCTGGTGGGGGAGGCTGCTCCGTCGTCGTCGAAGAAGGCGAGCTTCAATCCGCTCAGCGTCACGGCCGTTGGATCGAGCAGCGGCATGCCAACGATCGAATGGTCGCGGAAATCAGGACCTGCGATAATGGGCAGAGCAAGCGTGAGGTCGTCGACCTTGCGCGCGATCAGACTGACGTGAAAGACCGCGTTTCGCGCGCCCATCGGCAAGGGAAATTGCCCGGTGCGCGGCACCCGGCCCGAGGTCGGCTTGATCGCCGCGAGCCCGCAGAAGTGAGCCGGAATTCGAATACTGCCGCCGGCGTCGGTGCCGAGGCCGAGCGGCGAACCGCAAGCCGCGACGATCGCCGACTCGCCGCCGCTGGAGCCGCCGGGCGTGCGGGCGAGATCGTAAGGGTTATTGGTTCGCCCGTAGACAAGGTTGTCCGTCTCGATTGCGCCTGCCAGTTCCGGAACGTTGGTCTTGCCGAGAATGACGGCGCCCGCGGCGCGAAGCCGCGCGACCGCCGTCGCATCCGCCTTCGGCACGTAGTTTGCGCGGCCTTTGGTGCCGCCGGTGCAGATGACGCCCGATGTCTCCAGCGTATCCTTGATGGTCACCGGCACGCCGTGCAGCGGTCCTTTGATCTCACCGCGCGCCAGCGCCGCATCGGCTTCATCCGCCTCTTTCCGCGCGGAGTCGGCCGTGAGCTGAACGACGGCGTTGAGCTTGGGATTGACCTTGGCGATCTGCTCGAGATGCGCCTCCACAATCGATTTCGAAGAGAGCTGTTTGGCGCGAATGGCGTTGGCAAGCTCGCCCGCCGATTTCGTGGTGATCTCGTTGTTCATGTCGATAGCAGCCTCCGCCCGGTCAATCAGCGATGCACGGCTAGCGGCTGCGATCACGCCTGCGGCCGCCGCCGTACCCAAAAAATCCCGTCGTCCCCATTTGTCGCTCATGCCCGGCTCGCCTTTTTAACTACCCCGCGTTTGTTGCAGCTAATTCAGTTTCGCTTCGGCCTGCAAGCTCCTGGCCAGCATGACAGAACAGCATTTTGGCAATCGATCGCTGTGTCGATGATTGAATGCATCCCTCGAAGGCACTACCGTGCGGACGTTTTAAGCTCGGGTACAAAAAAAGTCACAGGGAGGGGATGCGATCATGATGAACCGACGCCAACTCATTGGTGCCGCGGGAGCCGCCTTTTTTGCCAGCATTCCCAGGGCATTCGCGGCAACTTATGATCTCATCATAAAAGGCGGGCGGGTGATCGACCCCTCCATGGGGTTTGATGCGGTGCGCGATCTTGCGATCGCGGGCGGCAGGATCGCGGCGGTGGAAGCCAATATTGCGGCTGACGCGACCGAGACGATCGATGCGCGCGGCAAAATTGTCACCCCCGGCCTGATCGACATCCATACCCATGCCGGCCGCAGCAAGGAAGGACCGCCGATGTGCCTTCAGGACGGTGTGACCGGTTGGGTCGATGCCGGCACCGGCGGGGCGGATAATATGGACGCAGTGGCCGCTGTTGCACGGGGTGCGCCGCAGATCGGCCGCTGCCTTGTCAACATCGCGCGCACCGGCGTCATCGCGCCCGGCGGCGAGTTGCACGACATCAACATGGCGAATGTGGCGATGGCGCGGGCGGCGATTATCCGCAACCGCGATGTCGTTGTCGGCGTCAAGGCGCGCTTGTCGGATAATGTGACGGGCGCCAACGACCTGGAGGCGTTGCGCCGCGCCCAGGAGGTTGCGACGTCGTTCAATCTGCCGGTCATGATCCATGTCGGCCAGAACTATTCGCCGCTACGCGCGATTCTGGCGCTGCTCAAGCGTGGCGATATCATCACGCACATCTACGCGCCGGGAAAGAACGGTATCCTTGACGAGAAGGGGATTTTGTCGCCGGAAGTGATGGCCGCGCATCGCCGCGGCATCATCTTCGACTTCGGTAATGGCGTCTCCGATCATTTCGATTGGGATACGGTCGAGAAGGCGACCAGGCAGGGCTTGTGGCCCGACACCTTCTCGACCGACTGGAACACGAGCTCCAAGACCAGCGGGGTCGTTGATCTTCCCAATGTCATGTCCAAGCTCATCATGTTCGGAATGCCGCTGAAGGAAATCATCGCGGCGGCCACCGTCAATGCGGCGCGCTGTTTCCCGGCGTTCGATGACCGCGGCACGCTCAATATCGGCGCGCCCGCCGACGTCGCCATCATGGAGTTGCGGGAGGGTTCGTTTGAATTCCTCGACAACTACAAGGGGACGCGCACCGGCCGTCAACGATTGTTCCCGTCCGAAACGGTGCTGAACGGCAAGCGCGTGCAACGCGCTTAAAGTCTAGCCGCCGAGATAGGCCTCGCGAATGCGCGGATCGTCGGCAAGCGTTGCCGACGGTCCGGACAGCGTGATGGTTCCGGTCTCGAGCACGAAGGCACGGCTCGCGATCTCCAGTGCCATGGCCGAATTCTGTTCGACCAGCAGCACGCCAAGGCCGGTGCGCTTGTTGAGTTCAAGGATGCGGTCGAATACCTGCTCGATCACGATTGGTGCTAACCCAAGCGATGGTTCGTCCAGCATCAGGAGGCTGGGGCGGCCCATCAGGGCCCGCCCGATCGCAAGCATTTGCTGTTCGCCGCCGGAGAGCGACCAGCCGCCTTGCCTCACGCGCTCCTTCAGGCGCGGAAACAGATCGAAGACGAGGGTGAGATCTTCGTCGACCTCGGCCTTGTTCCGCGCGCGCGAGGCGGTGCCGGTGATCAGGTTTTCCAGCACGGTCAGCCCCGGAAAAATTCGCCGGCCTTCCGGGCAGTGCGCGAGGCCGGAACCGACGATTGTCTCCACGGCGGTGCTTTGAATTTGCTCGCCCTTCCAGACAATCGTACCGGCCGTGGGGCGAACCAACCCGGAAATGGTGCTGAGCGTCGTGGTTTTGCCGGCGCCATTGCCGCCGATCAGCGCCACGATCTCGCCCATCTCGACGCTGAACGAGATGCCCTTGAGCACCTCGATGTGGCCGTAGGATACCCTCAAGTCGTCCACCTTAAGCATGGCGATGCCGCCTGCCGAGATAGGCCTCGATCACGAGCGGATTCCGCTGGATTTCGGATGGTGTGCCCTCGGCGATCTTCTTGCCGAAATCCAGCACCGTGACGCGATCGCTGATCCCCATCACCAGGCGTACATTGTGTTCGACCAGCAGAATGGTGATGCCGCGGCCTTTGAGTTTGGCGATCGTATCGAGCAGCGTCATGCTTTCGGTCATGTTCATGCCGGCGGCCGGTTCGTCCAGCAGCAAGACATTCGGTTTTGACGCCAGTGCCCGCGCGATTTCCAAAAGGCGCCGCTGGGCATAGGGCAATTGTGTTGCGCGATCGTCGGCGCGCTGCGCAAGGCCGATGGTCGCAAGCGCTTCACGCGCGGCAAGATCGATGTCGGATTCGCTCTGTCTGTGTCGCGCGCTCGACGTCAGAATATCGAAGAAGCGCGTCGGCCTGTTGCAAGCGGCCGCCACCTTGACGTTTTCGAGGACGCTGAGATTGTCGAAAATCCGGATGTTCTGGAACGTGCGCGCCAGACCAAGTCGGGCAATGCGGTGTGGTTTGAGGCGAAAGATCTCCTCACCCCCGATACGAATGGAACCAGCGTCCGCATGGGAGGCGCCGCTCAGCGCATTGAGCAACGTGGTCTTGCCTGAACCGTTCGGACCGATGACGGCTTGCACGATGCCTTTGGGCACATCGAGATCGATGGCATCGAGCGCGACAAGCCCGCCGAAGCGCCGCGTCACACCTCGGGCAGCGATGATTGTGTCGGCCGTCAACGCACACCTGCCCGGCGCCATTGCGAGAGCGATGCAACAGATGCCAGTCCTCCCGGCGCCAACACGATGACGGCGATGACGCCAAGCCCGTAAAGGACGAGATACCACTGACCGAGAAACCGCAGCGCTTCCGGCAGAAGCGTCAGCGCGATCGCGCCGCCGATACTGCCGGCGATCGAGCCCATGCCACCGACGATGAGCATGGTCATCAACAGGATCGCCTGCGTGCCGGAGAAGCTGTCGGGACTGATGAAGCGAATTGATGATGCGTAGAGGCAGCCGGCGAGGCCGGCATAGACCGCGCCGATCATGAAGGCGAGCAGCTTGGTGCGCGTGGTATCGACGCCGCTTTGCTCTGCTGCGATTTCACTGTCTCTGGTCGCGATCATGGCCCGGCCCAGAGCCGAACGACGGACGCGCATGGCGACCGTGACGGCAAGCGCCAGCGCCGCCACAAGAAGATAATAGTGTTGCGCTTGTCCCTGCGGCCCGACGCCGAAAACGCTGATGCCGGGGATCGCCCTCAAGCCCGATGTGCCGCCGGTGACGGGTTCCCAGTGCACGATGATCAGCCGGATGATTTCGCCAAAGCCGATGGTTGTCATGGCGAGATAATAGGTGCGTAGCCGCATGGTCGGCAGGCCGAGCATCAGGCTTGCCGCGATGACGACGACAGCCGAGAGCAACGGCGTCGTGATCCAGGGCAGGCCGGCTTTGCTGGCAATCGCCGTGGTATAGGCGCCGAGCCCGTAGAAGGCGGCCTGCCCGAAGTTGATCTGCCCGGCCCAGCCGGTGACAAAATTCAGCCCGAGCACGACGATCGCGTTGAGAATGGCGATGTTGAGGAGCTGAATGATGTAGCCATCCTGCGTGATCAGAGGAATGGCCAGGGTAGCCGCAACGCCAGCCGCGAGGATGGGCCAGCTCGTTGGCTCAAGCCTCATCTTCAGACCTTTTCGCTGCTCTTTTCACCGAACAGGCCACGCGGCCAGGCGATGAGAACGGTGATCATGACGATGAAGGCGTAAGCGTCGCGAAAATTCGATGAGATGTAGCGGGCGCCGAAGGTCTCGATCAGTCCGAGAAACAATCCGCCGATAACGGCGCCGGGCAGGTTGCCGAAGCCGCCGATCACGCTAACGACGAATCCCTTCAGGCCAAGGCTGCCCCCCATGGTCGGTTCGGCCAGGAAAATCGGCGCAACCAAAAGCCCGGCGATGCCGGACAGCATCGCGCCCAGCGCAAAGGCAACCGCAATGGTCCGGTTCACGGGAATGCCGACCAGACGCGCCGTGTGCAAGTCCTGCGCGGTCGCCTGCATCAGGATCCCGAAGCGGGTCTTGGTCAGGAAGAGAAACTGCAGGAGCAGGATCACCGCAAGGGTTGCAAAGATGAAGAGTTGGTGCATCGAAACGATGACGCCGGCAAAACGCAGGGGCGGCCCACCGACCGGGGAGGGGAGCGATACCGGCAACGGCCCCCAGATGATCAGCGCCAGATTCTCCAGAACGATACCCATCGCGATCGTCGTCAGGATCACCAGAAATGCCGGCCGCCCCCGCAGCGGAAAATAAACCAGCACCATGAACACGACGCCAACCAGCGCCATCGCCAGCATGGTGATGGCCCACGCGGCCGCCATCGGCAGGTCGTGGGTCACCGCGCAACTGATGCCGATGAACGCGCCGAGCATCAGAAGCTGGCCTTGCGCGAAATTGACGATCTGTACCGTGTTGAAGATCAAGAGCAGGCCCAGCGCGACGAGGGCATAGATGCTGCCGAGCGCAAGGCCATTGACGACGAGCTGGCCCATGAGGAAATCAGAATCCGCTTTCCTTGATCGGGCCGGTCAGCCCCGGCGTCTTTCCCTTGTTGCGGTAGACGCCAAGCGTATGCGCAAGATCGCCCAGCGCATCGGCCTGATAGGAGATCAGCATGCCCTTCCAGTCCTTGGTGGCGGCGAGCGCATCGCGAATCGCACCTTTGTCGCAGCCGACCTTTTCGATGATCGATTTCAGCATGTAGACGGTGTCGTAGTACGACACCGTGAAATTGTCGGCAGGCACCTTGTATTTGTCCTGTACGCGCTTCGCCCAATCGAGAATTTTCGGATCCTGCGAGGTCTGCGGGATCATTCCGCCGATCGCATAGGCGCCGTCGGCTTCCGCCGCCGAAAGATTGTTGAGCGCGGTTTGCGCCACGAGGCTGGAATTGCCGATCGTGGTCAGCTTGATGCCGAGGTCGTTCATTTGCTTGACGACCAAAGTCACGTCGGCGGGGCGGCCGAACACGATCACGCTGTCGGCGCCCTTGTCCTTGATCTCAAGAAGCTGTGCGCTCATGTCCTTGTCGGACGGTGCATAGGAAGTCACCGCGACCGGGCTCGCGTTAAGTTTGGCGAGCGAAGCCTGAATGCCCCGCGATGCGCCGAGGCCATAATCGTCCGCCACCGCAATGATGCCGGGCTTGGTCTTGCTGAGCGTCTTCACCAGATATTCCGGAATGAGATCGGCGAGTTGTCCGTCATGAACGTGAGTCCGGAACAGCCATTTGCTGCCCTGTGAGGTCACCTTCGCATTGGTCGCGCCGACAAGAAACGGTGTCTCCGATTTGGTGACCACTTCGGTCTGGGCGAACACATGCGGGCTGATCATCGAACCGAAAATCACGAGCGGCTTGCCTTCGAGGATGCGGTTCATCGCATTCAGCGCGTCCGTGCTCGACGATCCCGTGTCTTCGGTGGTCAGCGCCAGCTTCTTGCCATTGATTCCGCCGGCTGCATTGATTTCATCGACGGCGAATTCGACGCCGCTGCGCGCTTGCGTGCCCAGCAACGCCACGTTGCCGGTCAGCGCGGTCGTCAGTCCAAGCGGGATCGGCGATGGGCAACTGGCCGGATCGGCCCGCGACGGGTCCGTTGAAATTGCCGCCAGACAGATCGCGGCGACGCCGGCGATCGAGCTCGTCACAAATACTGAATTCATTAGGTTTCCTGTTGAATAGCCCATTTGCGTATAAGGATGGCCCTGCGTGCAATCATAGCGATGGCAGGCCTGTCGCTGCTCGACAAGCCTGCCATAGTTGAACAACCCTTGTTAAGACCTGAAAATTCCCGGTTGGAGCGGCAGACAAGCTCCAGCCGTCATTTTCTGGCAGCTCCGGTAGCCGCAAGGGCAGGGGCTGGGACGGTGCGTCCCCCGATAACGAGATACAATCCACCGGCAACGACAATTCCGAATAGCCAGCTCAGGTCGGCCCCATTGAAAAACCCGGAAATCGGCCCTTGCAGCGCGGGCACAAGTCCATCCTGGAACGACCAGCCGGCCACCAGGCCAGCCAGAAACGATATGATGCCGCCCCAGTTGATGTCGCCATAGGCGCTTGTTTCCGGCGACTTGTAGAGTTCGGCGACATCGATCTGGCTTTTTCGCTTGATGAAGAAATCCGCCAGGATCACACCGGCCCATGGACTCATCCAGAGCAGGAGGCTGATCATCCAGTTGTCGAACGCCTTGGCAAAGGAAGGCGCGAATACGAAGTAGATGGTGACGAGGTAGCCGACGACACCGGCGACCACCGCCAGCGTGGTACGGGACACCCGGACGCCCATGCTAAGCGCGGCCAACGCCGCCGAATAGACGTTCAGGATATTCGTTGCGATCGGACCATGCAGCACCATGAGCAGCACGAGCAAGCTCGCCACTCCGCCGAATACCGCGCTCACCATCTTCGCCGGATCGGTGTCAAGGGTAACACTGGCGATGGTTGCGCCGAGAACGGCCAGCCATACGGACGGCACGAACATTCCGATATAGCTGTACCAAAAGACGGAAGCCGAGGAGACGTTGCGTGGCACGAAGCGCGAATAATCCGATGCCCACGTCACCCAGGAGATTCCCCAGCCAATGCCGATCGCCGTCGTCAGCAGCGACAGCATCGCCAAATGCGGGCCAGGTGGGAGCGAACTCACCAGATTCCAGTTGACCACACCGGGCTGGCTCCAAGCCAGCACGCTCATCAGCACCATGATGGCGGCTGTGACTGGCACCGTATATTTTTCGAACGTGCGGATCGCATAAAAGCCGGAGACGCCGATCCACACCTGGATCACCATCACGACCGTCATGACAATGAAGGTCGTCACCAACGTATCCGATATCCCGAATTGGCCGAGAATGGCCATCGATATCTTGACCGGGAAATAGGTGTTCACGCCGATCCAGCCGAGCGTCATCAGAAACATCAAAAGGCTCGGCAGGTAGGCGCCACGGCGGCCGAAGGCAGAGCGGCTGAGCACCATCTGATTAACCCCGGTCTTGTGACCCATCACCGTGAAGGCGGCGAAGATGGCGCAACCGACGATGTTGCCGAACACGATGACGGCAATGGTCTCCCACAAACCGAGTTTGAGGATGATGCCGAGCGCACCAAGCGCCCAGTTGACCGGCGCGATGTTGGCGCCCGCCCAGATCCACATTTGCTGCAGGCCGGTTGAATCGCGATCTGCGTCGGGAATTGGTTCGATGCTGTGAATGTCGGATCGAAGTTCGGAATTCGTCATGACGCCCTCCCTTATGAACCACCCAGATCGAGCAAGAATCGTACCAACAAAGCGAAAATTATCTTGCCGCAACCAGGACTGGAAGAATGCGAAGTACTCTTCGCATTCTTACTCCGGATTAGGTGCGGCATCCCGGGATTATGATCGAGCGAGGCCGCAATTGCGGCCCAGACAGGTTGTTGTTTTCGTGGTTGTGGCATAGCGTTTGCTTGATTTCGGGCAGGTTCGAGGAACCCTCGGCTTATGACGGTGGCGCGGCCACGCGCTCGGGGGGACCGGCGGGCAATACGACGAAACGAAATTTCAAGGGAGTTGCTCACATGCCAACAAAACTGACGCGCCGCCAAGCTCTTGTTCTTCCTGCCGGGATTGCAGCCGGAAGCCTCATCGGCCGCTCCGCGCTGGCGGCAGAACCCGTCAAGATCGGCCTGGTGGCCGCGCTTTCCGGGGCCTCGGCGAAGTCGGGCGAGGGGATTACCCGCGGGCTGACGATCGCGATCGACGAAATCAATGCCAAGGGCGGCGTGCTCGGTGGCCGCATGCTCGAACTCGTCCGCCGTGACGACGAGTCCAACCCGGCCAAGGGTCAGACCGCGGCGCGGGAACTGATCGACAAGGAAGGCGCCGTCATTCTCTTTGGCGGTATCGATAGTCCGGTGTCGCTGGCGATCGTGCCGCTGGTCAATTCGGCCAAGGTGCCCTTCATGGGCGTGTGGGCGGCCGCGACCAATATTACGCGCAACGGCGCCAATCCGAATTTCGTCTTCCGCGTTTCTGCGGTCGACGTCCTGGTCGACCGGGCCCTGATGAAATACGCCACCACGAAGTTCGGCGCCAAGCAGCCCGGCCTGATGCTGGTCAACAACGGGTGGGGCGAATCCAATCTCGCCGGCCTGACCGCGGCCGCAGGGGCTGCCGGCATCAAGCTAGCGGGTGCGGAAAAGTTCGACGACAAGGACCCCGACATGACGCCGCAGCTGCAGCGGCTGCGCGAGGCCGGCGCGGACACCATCATCCTGGTCGGCAATGCGGCGCCAGGCGCGCAGGTGATCAAGTCATTGCAGAAGTCCGCATGGACGGTGCCGGTGGTCTCGCATTGGGGCATCTCGGGCGGGCGTTTTCCCGAGCTTGCCGGATCCTGGGCGGGCAAGGTGCACTTCGTCCAGACCTACAGCTTCTTCGGACCGCAGAACGACGTCGGCAAGCGCGTGCTTGCGGCGATGATGGCGAAATATCCCGACGTCAAAGGACCCGGCGACATCACGCCGCCGGTCGGCGTTGCCAACGCCTACGATGCTATGCAACTGACGGCGCTTGCGATCGCGAAGGCCGGCTCGACCGACGGCACCAAGATGCGTGAGGGATTTTTGGCCGTCGAGAACTACCAGGGCTTGATCAAGAACTACACCAAGCCGTTCACGGACGAGAACCACGACGCGTTGAATGAAAACGACTACGTCATGGTCCGCTACAACGGAGATCAGATCGAGCCCGTCACGGGCTAGGTAAGGGTATGCTGGCGACCGCGCTTGTCTCGGGGTTGAGCCTCGGGAGCATTTACGGCCTCATCGCTCTCGGCTTCACGCTGACGTTTGCCGTCTCCGGCACGGTGAATTTCGCGCAAGGCTCGTCCGTGATGCTGGGAGCGGTGATCTGTCACGCCCTGGCGGTGGGATTGCACTGGCCGATGCTGGTGGCAGTCCCAGTTGCGCTGGTGGCATGCGCGATCTGGGGCCTGATTGTCGAGCGCATCGCGGTTCGGCCTTTTGTGGCGCGTGGCAGCAATGCGTGGCTGATGGCGACCGTCGCGCTTGGCATCGTGCTCGACAACGTCGTGATGGTGTTGTTCGGCAAGGAGCCGCGCGCGCTGCCGTCATCGCTTGCCGACGATCCCTGGGTTATCGGCAATATCGGCATCTTCCCGCTCCAGATTCTGGTCCCCGTGGTGGGACTTGGGCTGGCGTTCCTGGTTCATCTGGGCATGCACCGGACGGGACTTGGGTTGAAGCTCCGTGCCGCGGTTGAAAACCCCGATGCGGCGCGGCTGGTGAGCATCGATGTGACCCTGCTCATCGCACTCACCTATGCGGCGGCAGCGTTGTTGGCCGGGATCGGCGGCATCCTGATCGCGCCGCTCTATAACGTCGCCTATGACATGGGGACGTTGTTCGGCATCAAGGCCTTTGCCGTCGCCATTCTTGGCGGCTTGACCAATCCCTGGGGCGTCGTGATTGCGGGTCTCGCTTACGGATTGGTGGAAGCCTGCGCCACGACCTGGCTCGGCTCGAGCAGCACCCAGATCGTCACCTTTTCGGCCGTGATCGCAGCGCTGGTGCTGGCGCCGTCGGGATTGTTCGGTGGACGGACCAAGGTGCGCGTATGAGAGCCGCGGTTGCTTTCATTGCCGCGGTGCTGGTCAGCATCGCCGCTGCTGCGATCTGTCTTCTCGCGCCCGGCTATTACGCTTTTTTGCTCGGGACGCTGGCGACCACGGCGCTTGCCGGCATCGGCCTTAATGTGCTGCTTGGCCTCGCCGGCGAGGTGTCGCTCGGTCAAGGCGGGTTTCTGGCGCTCGGCGCCTATGGGGTTGGCATTCTCACGACCAAGGCCGGGCTGAACTTCTGGGAAGCGTTGCCGCTGGCAGTCCTTCTGGTGGCGGCGATATCGGCGGCGCTTTCGATTCCCGCGCTTCGCGTCACCGGTCCTTATCTCGCCATGGTGACGATTGCGTTCGGGTTCATCGTTGAATCCGTGTCGATCGAATGGCGCGATCTGACCGGCGGCTCCAGCGGTCTTGCCGGAATTCCGCCGCCGTTTGGCACCGGCGGCACGGCCTTGCTGGCGTGTAGCCTGTGTGTCGCAGCACTCGTCTTGTTTCATTATCTCGCGCGAAGCCCGATCGGCCTTGCGATGCAGGCCTATGCCTCGGCACCAGCTGCTGCGCGCGGCGTCGGAATAAATCCTGTATCTGTGCGCACGGCTGCTTTCGTTCTGGCCGCAACCGCAGCTGGATTAGCCGGCGGCTTGCAGGCTGCGTTGACCGGCTTCATCGCGCCAAGTTCATTCCCGTTTTCGCAATCGATCCTGTTCCTTCTGGTGGTGGTCGTCGGCGGCGCGGGCCGCACCCTTGGGCCGCTGATCGGATCGGCGGTGGTCGTGTTCCTGCCCGAGGTGCTGGCGGGTCTTGCCGAGTACCGCCTTCTGGTGTTCGGCGCCGGACTCCTGATCGTTCTTTGGACAGCTCCAGGCGGGATCGCCGGCGCGCTCGCGCGTCTTGTGGCGCCTGAAAAACCGCCCTCGGAATTAAAGCCGGATCTCGATCGCGCTCTGGCGCATATCACCGGCGCACGCGGAAGCCTCGCCGCGGAGGGTGTGCGCGTTGCCTTTGGCGGCGTCGTAGCGGTCGCAGGCGTCGATATGACGGCTTCGCCCGGCCGGATCACGAGCGTGATCGGCCCCAACGGTGCCGGCAAGACCACGCTGCTCAATCTCATGAGCGGATTTCAACGCGCCGATGCCGGCACCGTGCGTGTCGGAAAACATGACATCACGGGCCTCTCGGCGCACGACGTCGCGCACGCAGGCCTGGCCCGCACCTTCCAGACGGCGCAGCCCTTTGCGAGTTTGAGCGTGCTTGACAACGTTCGCCTGGGTCTGTTGCGCGGTGCCTGGCGCGGCGAGGCGCCCGCGGATTTGGCGCGCGCATTGCTGGCGCTCGTCGGCTTCGCCGGATCGGACGGAAGATTGGCCGGCACGCTCCCGCATGTCGACCGCAGGCTGGTCGAGATTGCCCGGGCGCTCGCGACTGCGCCTGCGGTGCTGCTGCTGGACGAGCCTGCGGCCGGCCTCGACGAGGCCGACACCGTCAAGCTGGGCGGCCTGCTGCAGCGGTTGGCGCGGGCCGGGTTAGCCGTCGTGCTCGTCGAGCACGACATGTCACTGGTGATGTCGATTTCCGACGAGATCGTGGTGCTCGACGCCGGACGTCGCATCGCAGCCGGGTCGCCCGCGGTCGTGCGCAACGATCCCGCCGTCAAGGCGGCCTATCTCGGTACAACAATGTCGGCGGGATCAGCCACGGTACGCATTGCTGGTGCGCCGCTGCTCGAAGTCGAAGGTCTGAGCGCCGGCTATGGCGCGCTGGCCGTGCTCGACAGTGTCAGCCTCAAGGTCGGGCGCGGCGAGGTGATTGCGCTGTTCGGCCCGAATGGCGCCGGCAAATCGACCCTGATGAAAGCGTTGAGCGGCTTGATCCGCCCGGTGACCGGCGCGATCAGATTGGACGGCAAAGACCTGACGTCGCTGTCGGCGCCGTTCGTTGCGCGCTCGGGCCTGATCCTGGTGCCCGAGGGACGTCAGGTGTTTCCGCAATTGACGGTCGCCGAAAATCTTCGCCTCGGCGCCACGCGCCGCAACGATTTCGCCGAAAGCGAAATCGAAGGCATGCTCGTGCGCTTCCCGCGGCTGCGCCCGCGCCTGCACACGGCGGCAGGTCTGCTCTCGGGCGGCGAACAGCAGATGCTGGCCGTGGCCCGCGGGCTACTCGCCCGGCCCGAAGTTTTGCTGCTCGACGAGCCGTCGCTCGGGCTGGCGCCGGCGGTCGTCGCCGAACTGTTCGAACAGTTTACCCGGCTGCGGGACGAAGGCATGACCTTGCTGATCGTGGACCAGATGGCAGACTATGCGCTTGCGATTGCGGACCGCGGCTACGTGCTCGGCGGCGGCCGGGTGGTGGCGCAAGGAAGCCCGGCGGAACTGCGCGGCGCGATGCTCGACGACGCCTATCTGGGTTCGGCTTTGTGAAGGTGATGAATTGATGGATCTGATTGTCCGGGATGCGCGCATCTTGCGCGATGGCGAACTCGTCAACGCCGATATTGCCGTTCAGGGCAAGGCGATCGCGGCCATCGCGCCTGCGTTGGCGGCCGATGGTCCGGAACTGACGGCCGAAGGCTGCCTCGTCGTTCCCGGCTTGATCGAAACGCATATTCATCTCGACAAGACCTGCATCCTCGACCGCTGCCGCATCGAGGAGGGGACGGTCGCCGAAGCCGTCCGCGAGACCGCAGCCGCCAAGCGCGGCTTCACCGTCGAGGATGTCTATGCGCGCGGCAAGCAGACGCTGGAGCGTTGTATTTCGCACGGCACGATGCGGATGCGGACGCATGTCGAACTGGACCCCGGCATCGGATTGATTGGGCTTGAGGCGGTCGAGCAGTTGGCGCGCGACTATGCCTGGGCGATCGATGTTGAAATATGCGTGTTTCCGCAGGAGGGGCTGACCAACTATCCCGGCACTGAGGAGTTATTGATTGAGGGATTGCGCCGCGGCGCACGCACCATCGGCGCGGTGCCGTATTTCGACACCGACCCGCGCGCCCAGATCGATCGCATCTTTGCCATCGCACGCGACTTCGATGCCGAGATCGATATGCACCTCGATTTGGCGGAGACCACGCAGGGCATGCAGATCGAATATGTCTGCCGCAAGACCGAAGAATTCGGCCGAGGCGGCCGCGTGGCGGTCGGTCACGTTACCCAGATGTCGCTGCTGGCGCCGGAGCGTTTTGGCGAAATCGCCACGCGATTGGCCAATGCCGGCGTTGCCGTGACGATCCTGCCCTCGACCGATCTGCATCTGATGGGCCGCAGCCACGATCATGCGGTGCCGCGCGGCGTCGTCCCGGCCGAGCCTTTGCGAAAGGTCGGCGTGACCTGCTCGATCTCGACCAACAATGTGCTTAATCCGTTCACGCCCTATGGCGACGGGTCGCTGATCCGGATGGCGAATCTCTATGCCAATGTCTGCCATGTCTCGCGCCCGGCGGACCTCGCCGGCTGCCTTGACATGGTCACCGGCTCCGCGGCGCGGCTGATGCGGCTCAACGACTACGGCATCAAGGTCGGCGCGCTGGCCGACCTCGTGTGTCTTGATGCGACCAACCCCACCGACGCGGTCGCAACGCTGGCGCAGCCGCTGTGGGGCTTTAAACGCGGCCGCAAGTCATTTACGCGGCCGCGCGTGCAGCTTCATCGCCACGCCCACTAAATTCTGGCGGACATTCTACTCCGCCGCCTTGCTCGTCTTGGCGCCAAACATGCGTGTCGGGGCCGCAAAGCCACAGGACGTACCGTCGGTGATCTTGACCTGGTCTTCCCATGGAAGACGATAGGTGCCGGCGACCATGTCCTGCATGAAGGTATAAGGGCAATCCATCGCGCCGCCCTTCACCGCGACATAGCCGCGGTGCCACAGCTGGTAGATGTTGTTCTCGACGCCCCAGTTGATCCGCGCTTCCCGCACGAGATCGGGACGCACCTCTGCGGTGATGATCTCGTCGGCGCGCCCGGTCGTGCCGTGGGCGAGGATGCTGCCGTCGAAATTCACGATCATGCCTTCGCCCATCGAGTCGAACGAGCCGTCGGAGCCGCACATGCAGACATTGGCGGTCACCATCAGGTTCTGGAACGCGTTGGCCTGGTTGGTGAAACGCCAGCTGTCCCGGATCGGCGCGGTATAGCCAGCGGTGCGGATCATGATTTCGGCGCCCTTGTAGGCGCATTCCCGCGCCATTTCCGGGAACATGCCGTCGTGGCAGATGATCAGCGCGATCTTGGCGCCGTTGGGCCCCTCGATCACGGGAATGCCGACGTCGCCGGGCTCCCACGGCTCGACCGGAATCCAGGGGTGGAACTTGCGGTAGTAGAGTTTGATCTCGCCGTGGTCGTCGATGATCAGACCGGAATTATAGGGATTGCCGTCGGGATTGAACTCCATGATCGAGAAGCAGCCCCAGATCTGGTTGTCGATGCAGGCCTTCTTGAAGGCTGCGACTTCGGGGCCATCGAGCCGGCACATGATCGCGGGGTTGGTGTCCATCGACAGGCCGTGCAGCGAGTATTCCGGAAACACCACAAGGTCCATGGTGCCAAGATTGCGCCGCGCCTTGCCGACCATGTAGACGATGCGATCGGTCTGGCGGGCGAGGTCGGCCTTGGTTGCGACCACCGGCAGTTGAAGTTGCACCAATCCGATCACGACGCCGTTGGGCGATTTGTTCAGTCCGCCAAGCCCGTTCATGTGTTCCTCCTTGGAATAAGCATCCCTGCTGAGGCCAAGAAAACCCGATTTTCGCGGGCAGCAAAAGATCATATTTCAGGCGATCGGGCGGTCGACTTGAGGACAACCGCCCAACGGGCTATGGGTCAAGGGCGTGGTCATTGAAAAGAAAAGAGAAGCCGGCCAATGGCAGATGTGTCGAAACGCCCCAGCGAAACCCTCCGGATCGCGATTGCGGGGCTGGGACCGATCGGAAAAAAGGTCGCCGAGGCGCTCGACCAGGGCATCGACGGCTTGGCGTTGGCCGCCGTGTCGGCACAGAACCCCGAAAAGCACCACAACTGGCTCGGCAGCCTGAAGGCCTCGCCCGTCGTCCTCCCGATCGAAGGACTTTGCGACGTCGCCGATATCGTCATCGAATGCGCGCCCGCCAGGCTTTTGCGGTCGATCGTCGCACCGTTCGCGGAAAAAGGAAAAATCGCGATTGTCCTCAGCGTGGGCGCGCTGCTCGACAATGAAGATCTGATCGATCTGGCTCGAAAAAATGGCGGGCAAATCGTGGTGCCGACGGGCGCGCTGATCGGCCTCGATGCGGTAACGGCGGCGGCCGTGGGCGAGATCCACTCGGTCCGGATGGTAACGCGAAAGCCGGTTCAAGGTCTCGCCGGCGCGCCCTTTCTGGTCGAGAACAACATCGACATCGAGACCATCAAGGAGCCGCTGAAGATTTTCGACGGCACGGCGCGGGAAGCCGCGAAAGGCTTTCCCGCCAATCTGAACGTGGCGGTTGCGTTGTCGCTCGCTGGCATCGGCCCCGACCGGACCCGGCTTGAGATCTGGGCCGACCCGGCGCTGACGCGCAATGTTCACCGTGTCGAGGTCGATTCCGACTCGGCGCGGTTTTCGATGTCGATCGAGAACATCCCTTCCGACAATCCGAAGACGGGGCGCATCACCGCGCTGTCGGTGATTGCGCTGTTGCGAAAGCAGCGCGCCGCGCTACGGGTGGGGACCTGATGGGGACGCGGACGAGCGGGGCGCCCTTCGACTTCCCTTAATGCCCCGAAGCGGACATACCCTCTGTCGGACACGTACTTTCTCTGATGTTATTATCAGCCGGCAGGCGCAAATGAGGGTCTTGCAATGGCAGAGCATCATCATTGGCAGCTCGATGGTAGCGCACCGGAGCTTTACCAGAGATATTTGGTACCCGCGATTACATCAAAGTGGGCAGACGATCTCGTTGATCGAGCGCAGCCTGGGGCTGGAGAAGATATTCTCGACGTAGCCTGCGGAACCGGGGTTGTTGCACGTTTGGCCAGCAAACGGATGGCCCATGGGCACGTCACCGGCCTCGACCTCAATAAGGGGATGCTGGCTGTGGCACGGACACTTCCAAGCGAGGGGGCGGCGATTAATTGGATCGAAGGTAGTGCGCTCAATCTGCCGTTTCCGGCAGAAAAGTTCGATCTGGTTCTTTGTCAGCTGGGCTTGCAATTCTTTCCGGACCAGGGACGCGCGCTCCGCGAAATCCGCCGCGTATTAGCGCCGTCGGGCCGGGTTGCTCTGAGCGTCTACAGTCCGATAGAGCGGACTCCGGGCGCGAATGCGTTCGTCTTGGCGCTGGATAGCATCCTCGGACCGGAAGCATCCAAGATCAAGCGTGGCGAGCATTCTTTCATCAGCCCGAACCAGCTTAATGAGCGACTGATCGATGCAGGCTTTGCCGGAGTGGAGGTGCAGACTGTCGTTCAGAACATCGAATTCCCTTCCGTACGCGACTACGTGAGATTCCAGCTGCTAGCAACACCCATGGCGACGCTGTTGAGTGATCGTGCTGAAGTCGATCGCCATGGGACCATCGAGACAATTGCAATAGAGACCGCAAAATTCTCTGATTCAGCTATGCTGGCGGGAGGGAAGTTTTCTTTCCGCCAAGAGGCGTTTGTAGGTACGGCGCGCAACACGACCTGATAATTTCAGTTTCTGGCACAGAGCCGACATCGCCGTCGTCGTCGGAGGTCGGGTATCGAAGGGAGAAGCGGACTCCAGCCTATTTCGTCCCGTAGGCGCGGTCGCCGGCATCGCCAAGCCCCGGCAGGATGAAGCCGTTTTCGTCGAGCCCCTCGTCGATCGCGGCAAGCCAGATCGGAACGTCCGGGTGGATGCCGCGCATCCGCTCGATGCCTTCGGGAGCCGCGATCAGGCACACCAGACGAATGTCGTTGGCGCCGCGCTCCTTCAAACGGTCGACCGCCGCCACCGCGGTGTTGGCGGTCGCGAGCACCGGCGAGATGACGATGACCTGCCGCTCATGCAGGTCGCTCGGCGCCTTGAAGTAATACTCCACGGCGACGAACGTCTCCGGCTCGCGGTAAAGCCCGATATGGGCGACCCGCGCGTTCGGAACGAGATCAAGCATGCCTTCGGCGAAAGTCATGCCGGCGCGCAGTACCGGCGCAAATACCAGCTTCTTGCCGGCGATCTGCGGCGATTTCATATGGGCCAGCGGCGTTTCGATATCGACGTCGGTAAGCGGCAGGTCGCGGGTGACCTCGTAGCACAGAAGCATGCCGATTTCCTTCAGCAGCTCGCGAAACGATTTGGTCGAGCCATCCTTTTTCCGCAATAGCGTCAGCTTGTGCTGCACCAGCGGGTGGCTAACGATTGTGACGCCGTCCATGTTGCTGCCCCATATCTCAGATGTCTAGAACACCGTGCCGTCGCTGATGACCTTGACGGGTGGCGAAGCATCCGTGCGGCGTTCGCGCGCCAGCCGCCGCCCTGCGGCCCAGGAGCCGCCTTGCAAAACCTTGGCAAGCGGCAACGACACCGCATCGAGCCCGAGGCGTTTTCGCATGCCATCGGCGAGACGATCGAGCAGCGCCACCGTGAGTGCGCGCCATTCAACGACCAGCGTCGAGGCAACCTCGTGCTCGCGCTGCGCATCTGCCTCGTCGCGAAATGCGAGCACGCCGGAATCGATGAAAAGTCCGCCATTGCGATATTCGGCGAGGCCCGTGAGGCCGTCGATATCGGTCACCTCGACGCCGGCCGTTTGCAGCGGCTCGATCAAGGAATAGGCGAGCCATTGCGAGAGTTTGTGCAGCGGCACCAAGCCATTGGTCGCGTCACCGGTCGTCAGCGACGGATGCTTCCAGCAATCGCCGAGCGCGGTCCCGCCGAGCGTCAGCCGCGACGGCCAGATCGGTCCGAGCTGATGCAGCAGTTCAGATAGAATGATGGGAGCGGGCAGGCGGGATTTTTCGGCGCGCATCGCCAGCCGGTCGAACAGCCCGCCGGGCCGCGGCGTGTCGTTGCGGCTAAAAATGTCCGGCTTCGATGCCACGAGCTGGCCAAGTCGGCGCAAGAGGTCGACGCGGCCTTGAAGGCCGACGAGCGGATTGGCGTCGGAGACCTGCAGGCCCTGTTTCAGATCGGCGAGCTCGAGCTTGGCGAGAGCATCCGCATCGGCCCGGAGCGGATCGCGCGGATCGGCGGAGAAGGCGCCGCTTTCGAACATGGCAAGGCTTGCAAGCCCCAAGCCCTCCGAGCGGCCGATCGCGACGCCGGTTTTCGGATCGCGATAGCGCCATGTGGGACCGGCGCCGGCGTCGAGAAAGACGCTGACGATTGCAAGATCGAATTCCGCCCGTGCCCGCACCCGAGCATCGCCCCATCGCGTCCGAGCTGCGATGGCGGCCCAGCGGTTTTCATTGTCGGCAACGAAATGCCGCCAGCGCGAATGAAACGGTACGTCGAATGACGGATAGGCGTCGCGCGTGGTTTGCAATACCAGATCGACGACGCCGTCCATCTTCTCTGGATGGATACGGAAATTCGGAAGGGCGTCATCCAGCGCGATGCCCAGCATGCGATGCGCGCGGTCGCGAACCGCGCCGGCATTCAGCAAGGTGAGCGCCGCCGAGGCTTCAGGATTTGCCGCTGACACGGCCGCGCTCGCTTCAATACTTTTCAAGCGGGCGGCCGACCGAATTGAGCAAGTCGGCCGGCTGCGGCGGTTCCGCGCTGTAATAGCCGGCAGCCTTCTTCGCGGCCATCTCCACATGCGCGTCAGGCGGCACCAGATCGTCGGGAATAGGAACCCGCTCGACAATCTCGATGCCCTGGCCGGTCAAGGCATCGTGCTTCATGTCGCTCATGGAGACGAAGCGATCGATGCGCTTGAGGCCGAGCCAGTGGATCACGTCCGGCATCAATTGCTGGAAGCGTGCGTCCTGCACGCCGGCCACGCATTCGGTGCGTTCGAAATATTGCGCCGCGGCGTCGCCGCCTTCCTGGCGCTTGCGGGCATTGTAGACGAGGAACTTCGTGACCTCGCCCAACGCGCGGCCTTCCTTGCGGTTATAGATGATGATGCCGAGGCCGCCTTCTTGCCCGGCGCGCGCGCATTCCTCGATCCCGTGAATCAGATAGGGGCGGCAGGTGCAGATGTCGGAGCCGAACACGTCGGAACCGTTGCACTCGTCATGCACGCGGCAGGTGATCCTGGTGCGATGGTCGGGCAGTTTGGTGACGTCGCCAAACAGATAGGCGGTCATCCCGCCGATCGGCGGCAGAAAGACCTGCAAGTCCGGCCGCGTTACCAGCTCTGGAAACATGCCGGCGGTCTGTTCGAACAATTGCCGGCGCAGGTTGTTTTCGGTGGTCGAAAAACGCTCCGCCAAACCGGGCAGATACCAGACCGGGTCGATCGCGATCTTGACCACCGAGACGCTGCCGTTCTCGTGAACGACATTGCCGTCATGTTTCAGCCGGCCGGCTTCGATGGCAGATTTCAGCTCGGGCAGGTCGAGACGGGCGCGGGTAATGGCGATGCTCGGGCGGATGTCGATGCCCTCGGTGATTTCGGGAGCGAAGTTTTCGGCAACCAGATGCCCCCAGGGATCGAGCGAGACGATACGCTGCGGATCGCTCCATTGCGGGAATGGTCCGATCGTCTCGGCGGGGAACGTGTTGGTGAGGTCGGGGCGCCGGATCGGATCGAGCGCGCCCGAGGAGACCGCAAGCGCGCGGTAGACCGAATAGGAGCCGCCATGGGTGCCGATGACATTGCGGTCCTGTGGGCGGGATACGGTGCCGATGATGGGGCCGCGTTCGCGCGCGCTGGCCGCCCCCCAGTGGATCGGGAACTTGAGTTTGCCACCCGGTGCCGGATGCGAGGTGATCCGGATATGGTCAACCCGGTTGGAACGAGTCATTGCCATCTATCCTTCAGCCGTAAATATGCCAGGGCCTCAAATGGCGACGGCCCGCCTAAGCAGACGGGCCTCATCACCAACCATGAAAATTAACAATTCGGCCTATTGTGCTGGCCGAAGCACGAAATATAGCGATCCCGCCGCCGAATACAACGGCGATTAAGCGTCGGTATTTCAAGGAATTTCAGGATTATGGCCTCTGCCGGGCGGCGGCCTATGACGCATATGATGTCATCTTGCCGCGCGGTGCGCTCATTGCGCGGTCTTCGCCGCGCCCTCCTGCGGTTGTAATGAGGACAACTCACCGGTTGGTGTCCAGCCACCGCCCAGCGCCTGAAACAGGCTGCTGGCCGCCAGGGCTTTGGTCAACCGGACCTGGGCCAACACGTTCTCGTTGGTGAGAAGCGTCTGTTGGGTTTGCAGCACCGTGATGAGATTGACCGTGCCGGCGCGCAGCTGGGTTTCCGAAACTTCAAAGGCCTTTCGGGAGGCGGCGACTGCCTCAATCTGGAGACGCTCCTGCCGGATCGATTCCGAGAGCGCGACGAGCGCCTTCTCCACATCGGAGAATGCCGAAAGCACCGCCTTGCGATAGGCCTGCAAGTTTTGCAGTTGCACGCCCTTAGCCTGCTTCAACTGGCTCTCCAAGAGGAAGCCGTCGAACAGCGGCTGCGTCAATCCTGCCGACAGTGTGTAGAACCAGGCGCCCGGTCCGAACAACGAGGCCAGCGCCGCGCTTTGGACGCCGGTTTGCGCCGTCAACTGGATCTGCGGGAAAAACGCAGCGCGCGCCGACTCGACGCTGAAGTTGGAGGAGGCAAGCTGCGCCTCGGCCTGACGGATGTCCGGCCGCTGATTGAGCAGTTCCGAGGGCAAGCCCGGCGTCACCCTTGGGATTGCGATCTGCGTCAGCGTTCCGCCCTTCACCGTGAAATTTGCCGGCGCGCGTCCGACCAGCACGGCGAGCGCCGCGATATTCTGTCTCAATGTAATTTCGAGTGGCGGGATCGCGGCGCGCTCGGTCGCGACCAGCGCCTCCTGCTGCGACAAATCGAGCTGCGAAGCGGTGCCGCCGGTGAATTGTTGCTTGATGAGCACAAGGATACGCTCGGCGGCGGCGAGGTTGCGCCGCGCCACGCGCAACTCATCCTGCGCGGCCAAAATCTGGAAATAGGTGTTGGCGACGGTCACGATCGCCGTCAGCGTGACGATCTCGCGATTGTAGCGCGATGCTGTCGCAGTCTCTTCGGCGGCGTGGAGCGTGGCGCGGTTTTTGCCCCAGAAATCGATCATGTAACTTGCCGTCAGGCCGAGGCTATATTGTGAGAACGATCTTGAAAGGCCGATGTTACCCGGCGTGGTACTCGCCGCGCTGAGTGCTTGCTCGGCCGTGGCTGTCCCCGTAGCCGAGGGCAACAAGGGGGCGCCCGCCACCCCCACCTGGGCGTCGGCCTGAACGATCTGGGCTATCGCGACCGCGATATCGAGATTGTAGATCTGGGCTGCGTCCATCAGCGAGGTGAGTTCGCTGGACTTGAATCCGCGCCACCAGTCGACGGCTGGAAGTTGGGCGTCGGGAGCCTTGTGGCCACCTTCCCGATACGCTGCCGGCAGATCGAGATTAAGATCGGGCCGCTCCGTTCCCAGGATGCAGCCGGACAACGCAGGGGCGAGCAACAGAAGGGAAACAGCCAGCCGTGCCTGGCCAAGGCCGCGTGAGATCCGTTCTGAAACCCTGCCAGTCATTTCACTACCAATAATTACGACGGTCACTCGCCCGGTTGCAGCCCGCGCTCTGGAGCAAGCGGTGCCGCACCGCCCCTCATGCGTTGGCCCCAAAGCCGCAACCGGTCCATATACAGGTAGATTACCGGCGTTGAATAGAGCGTCAGTATCTGGCTCAGCACAAGTCCACCGACAATCGCGATGCCGAGCGGTTGCCGAAGCTCGCCGCCGTCGCCCATACCGATCGCAAGGGGCAAGGCGCCGAGCAGGGCCGCCATCGTGGTCATCATGATCGGCCTGAAGCGAAGCAGGCACGCTTCGTAGATTGCGTCAACCGAACTCAAGCCGCGCGTGCGCTCCGCATCGAGCGCAAAATCGATCATCATGATCGCGTTCTTCTTCACGATTCCTATCAGAAGGATGACGCCGATAAGGGCCATGATGCTGAACTCGGTATTGAACGCCATCAAGGCGAGGAGCGCGCCTACGCCGGCGGACGGCAGTGTCGACAGAATCGTCAGCGGATGCACATAGCTTTCATAGAGCACGCCGAGCACGATGTAGATCGTGACCAGCGCGGCCAGAACGAGGAAAGGCTGGTTTTGCAGGGAATCCTGAAAGGCTTTTGCGGTTCCCTGGAATGTGCCGCGGATGCTGGCGGGCACACCGATCCGGTTCATGGAGGATTCGATCGAGGTGACGGCCGAACTGAGCGAGCCACCCGGCGGGAGGTTGAACGAGATCGTGTTTGCGACCAGCAGGCCCTGGTGGTTCACCGCAAGCGGGGTGGCTCCTTGCGTGAAATGCGCAACGGCCGACAACGGGATCATGGTCTCCTGACTGGTGGCGACCGCCGAACCTGTCGAGGCCACGCCCTTGCCGGTGGCGCCGATCGAGTTGGTTGCAAGGTTTCGGGCAGCCTGGGCATTCGCCGAAGTGGCCGACGTTATTTTCCCGACCGAGACTGTGCCGGCCACCGCATTGGTCGATTGTGAGCCGCCAACGGAGGCGCCTGACGTTGAGATCCAGACGTCTTTCAGCGTCTCCGGATTTTGCCAGTACTGCGGCGCGACCTCCATGATCACGTGGTACTGGTTGCGGGCGACGTAAATGGTCGATACCTGCCGCTGGCCAAAGGCGTCATAAAGGGTGTTGTCGATTTGGCTGACGGTGACCCCCAGTTGGGCGGCGGCGTCCCGGTCGATGACCAGATCGGATTCGAGCCCTTTGTTTTGCTGGTCGCTGTTGACGTCCGTCAGGTTCGGGTCGCCCTGCAGGGCTGCCGCGATCTTCGGCGTCCATTCGTTGAGTTCCTCAAACGTCGGGCCTTGCAGGGTAAATTGATATTGCGCGTTGCTGGCCCGCCCGCCGACGCGGATATCCTGCACGGCTTGCAGAAACAGTGTTGCGCCGGGAATCACCGCCATTTCGCGCCGCAGCCGGGCAATCACCCCGTCCGCGGAAATCCGCTCACCGAGCGGACGCAACGAGACGAAAACAAAGCCGGAATTGGTCTGACCGCCGCCGGTAAAGCCAACCACGGTTTCGACGGCGGGATCGTTCTTGATGATGCCGACGAATTGCGCGAGTTTTTTCTGCATCAACTGGAACGAGATGCTCTGGTCCGCCTGGATCGAGCCGGTAATTCGCCCGGTATCCTGCTGCGGAAAGAAGCCTTTCGGGATGACGCTATAAAGATAAAAATTGAGACCAAGCACCACGGCCAGAGTGAGCATCATCGACGCCGGATGCCGAAGCGCGATGGAGAGCGTTCGGCGATAAAGGTCGAGCATGGCATCGAAGAAGCTTTCGCTCATTCGATAGAGCCGTCCGTGATTTCCGGTCTCGTGGCGAAGCAGGACCGCACACATCATCGGCGTGGTCGCCAGCGAGATCGCCAGCGAGATCATAATGGAGATCGATATCACCATCGCAAATTCACGGAACAGGCGGCCGATGATGCCGCCCATCAGGAGAATCGGGATGAAGACGGCGATAAGCGAGATGCTCATCGACAGCACGGTGAAGCCGACCTCGTTGGCTCCCTTCAGCGCCGCGTCAAGCGGGGACATCCCGTCCTCGATGTAGCGGGTGATGTTTTCGAGAACCACGATCGCGTCATCGACGACAAAGCCCGTCGCCACCGTCAACGCCATGAGCGACAGATTGTCGAGGCTGTAACCGAACAGATACATCGCGGCAAAGGTCGCAATCAACGAGACCGAAACCGCCACGACCGGCACCAGCGTTGCGCGCAGGTTTCGCAGGAAGGCAAACACCACGACGATCACCAGCAGCACGGCAAGAATAAGGGTCCGCTCGACATCGCGTAGCGAGGTGCGAATCGTTATCGAGCGGTCGACGGCGAGCCCAATGTCGATGGCCGGCGAAATCGAGGCCCTGAGCTGCGGCATCAGCGCCTTCACCAGGTCCACGGTAGAGATGATGTTGGCGCCCGGCTGCCGGTAAAGAATGATCAGGACTGCCGGCTTGCCGTTGGCTAGCCCGGCGTTGCGAAGATTTTCGACCGAGTCCGTCACGTCACCGACATCCGACAGACGGACCGGCGCGCCGTTGCGGTAGGCGACGACCAGGGATTTGTAGTCCTGGGCCTTGTTGGCCTGGTCGTTGGCGTAGATCTGATAGCGCTGGCCCTCGACGTCGATGCCGCCTTTCGGGCTGTGGGCGTTGGCGCTGGAGAGCGCTGCGCGCACGTCTTCCAGGCCGACGCCGTATTTGTAGAGCGCCTGCGGGATAAGCTCGGCCCGTACCGCCGGCAGCGAGCTGCCGCCGACGACCACTTCGCCGATTCCGTCGACCTGCGACAGTTTCTGCGCCAGTACGGTCGATGCGGCGTCGTAGAGATCGCCGCGCGTCATGGTGTCGGACGTCAAGGTCAGGATCAGGATCGGAGCATCGGCCGGATTGACCTTCTTGTAGGTTGGATTGCTGCGCAGGCTGGTCGGCAAATCGGCGCGGGCCGCGTTGATGGCCGCCTGCACGTCGCGTGCGGCGCCGTTGATGTCGCGGTTAAGGCCGAATTGCAGGGTGATGCGGACGCCACCTACCGTGCTCGACGAGGTCATCTCGGTGACGTCGGCGATCTGCCCGAGGTGGCGCTCAAGCGGGCTCGCGACCGTGGTCGCGACGTCCTGCGGGCTGCCGCCCGGCAATGTGGCCTGAACGGAAATGGTCGGAAAGTCGACCTGAGGCAGCGGTGAAACCGGCAGCTTGAAGAAAGCCACGGCGCCTGCCGCCGCCAGACCGAAGGTCAGCAGGGTCGTTCCGATCGGCCGGCGAATGAAAGGCGTAGAGGGACCCATGACGAGCGCTCATTCCGCCGGCTGGGTGGCTTCGCCCGCGCTGCCGGAAAACCGGATCGCCAGGCGGTCGAACCAGAGATAGATCACCGGCGTCGTGAACAGCGTCAGCAACTGGCTGAGCAAAAGACCTCCGACGATGGAAATACCGAGCGGGTGGCGCAGCTCGGAACCCGCGCCGGTGCCGAGCATCAGCGGCAATGCGCCGAGGACCGCAGCCATCGTCGTCATCAAAATCGGGCGGAAGCGCAACAGGCAGGCCTGATAGATCGCTTCCCGCGGCGACTTGCCTTCGTGCCGTTCGGCGTCGAGCGCGAAGTCGATCATCATGATCGCGTTCTTCTTCACGATACCGATGAGGAGAATAATGCCGATGATGGCGACGATGGTGAGGTCGTCGCCGGCCGCCATCAGCGCCAGCAGCGCGCCGATTCCGGCCGAGGGCAGGGTGGAGAGAATCGTGACGGGGTGAATGAAGCTTTCATAGAGAACGCCCAGCACGATGTAGACGGTGACGATCGCCGCCAAAATCAGGAAGAGCTGGTTGGAGAGCGAGGATTGAAACGCGAGTGCTGCGCCCTGAAAGCTGGTGATCACGCCTGCCGGCAAGCCGATGTCGGCCTGGGCCTGTTTGATCGCGGTAACCGCATCGCCGAGCGCGGCGCCCGGAGCCAGATTGAAGGACACGGTGGATGCCGGAAATTGTCCAAGATGCGACACCTGCAGCGGCGCGGTTTCGACGCGGAATTTGGCCAGTGTCGCAAGCGGCACCGGGGTGGAGCCGACCGAGGAGGGGAGATAGATGTCGGACAGCGATTGCAGCGAGGTTTGCAGGTGCGGATCGGCCTCGAGGATGACACGGTACTGGTTGGAGTTGGTGAAGATCGTCGAAACGATGCGCTGGCCGTAGGAATCATAAAGCGCGTTGTCGACCGTTGCCGGCGTAATGCCGAAGCGCGCAGCCTGGTCGCGATCGATTTCGACAAAGACCGAAAGCCCCTGATCGGAAATGTCGCTGGCGACATCGCCGAGCTCCGGAAGCTGCCTCAGTCTGTCGACCAGCTTGGGGGTCCATTCGGAAAGCTGCACGGGATCGGCGTCCTGCAGGATGAACTGGTATTGCGTCTTGCTGACGGTGCCTTCGATCGTCAGATCCTGCACCGGCTGCATGTACAAGGTGATGCCGGCGAGAGGGGCGGTGGCGTTCTGAATGCGCCGCATGACGGTTGCGATATCGGACTTGCGTTCGTTGTAGGCCTTGAGATTGATCAGAATGCGCCCGCTGTTGAGCGTCGTGTTGGTTCCATCCACTCCGATAAAGGAGGAAAGGCTGACGACATCGGGATCCTTGAGAATGATGGAGGCGAGCTGCTGCTGACGCTCGGCCATCGCTGCGTAGGACACCGATTGCGGTGCCTCGGAAATGGCTTGAATCACGCCGGTGTCCTGAAGCGGAAAGAATCCCTTCGGGATCATGACATAAAGCAGCGCTGTCAGCACGAATGTGGCGAGCGCCACCATCAGCGTGATCGTTTGACGATCCAGCACCCAGGTCAGCGCATGGCCGTACATTTCGATGATCCAGTCGAATCCTTCGCGGCTATAGCGCTGGAAGGCATTCTCCTGCAGGTGGGCCCCCGGCTTGAGCAGCTTGGCGCAAGCCATCGGAACCAGCGTCAGCGAAACCACCGCCGAGATCAGGATCGTGACCGAGAGCGTGATCGCGAATTCGCGAAACAGGCGGCCGACCACGTCGCCCATGAACAACAGCGGGATCAGCACCGCAATCAGCGAGACCGTCAGCGAGATGATGGTAAAGCCGATCTGCTCGGAGCCCTTCAGGGCTGCCTGCAACGGGCTGTCGCCCTCCTCGAGATAGCGGGAGATGTTCTCGATCACGACGATGGCGTCGTCGACCACAAAGCCGGTGGCGATCGTGAGCGCCATCAAAGACAGGTTGTTGAGGCTGAAGCCGAACAGATACATCGCCCCCAACGTGCCGACCAGCGACAGCGGCACCGACAGGCTCGGGATCAAGGTCGCGCGCGCGTTGCGCAGGAATACGAAAATCACCAGCACGACGAGGATTACGGCCAGCGTCAGTTCGAACTCGACGTCCTCAACGGAGGCGCGGATGGTGACGGTGCGGTCGGTCAGGATGTTGACTTCGATCGCAGCCGGCAGCGCCGCCTGCAATTGCGGCAATAGCGCCTTGATGCCTTCGACCACCGCGATGACATTGGCGCCGGGCTGGCGCTGGATGTTGAGGATGATGGCCGGCGTCTCGTTCATCCAGGCGCCCAGCTTGTCGTTCTGGGCGCCATCGACGACATTGCCGACATCGCTGAGACGGACAGGCGAGCCGTTCTTGTAGGCAACGATCAGGGATTTGTAGTCGCTGGCATTCCTGATCTGATCGTTGGCGTTGATGGTGTAGGCGCGCATCGCCCCATCGAAGTTCCCCTTCGGCGTATTGACGTTGGCGTTGCCGAGTGTGGTGCGCAGGTCGTCGATATTGAGGCCATAGGCGGCGAGCTTGCGAATATCGGCCTGGATGCGCACCGCCGGCCGGTGGCCACCGCTGATGCTGACGAGGCCGACACCGGGAAGCTGCGAGATCTTTTGTGCCAGGCGGGTGTCGACGAAATCTTCCACCTGCGTCAGCTGCATGGTCTTCGACGTCAATCCGAGGGTGAGGATCGGCGCGTCGGCCGGGTTCACCTTGGCATAGATCGGGGGTGCGGGCAGGTCGGCTGGAAGCAGGTTGCCGGCCGCGTTGATCGCCGCCTGCACTTCCTGTTCGGCGACGTCGAGCGAGATGGTCAGTCCGAATTGCAGGGTGATGACGGACGAGCCCGCCGAACTTACCGAGCTCATCTGGTTGAGATTCGGCATCTGGCCGAATTGCACCTCCAGCGGCGCGGTGACGGACGACGTCATCACGTCGGGGCTCGCGCCCGGATAGAAAGTCTGGACCTGAAT
>Ga0210394_10001466_pt1 | contig 37583 bp, 33 predicted proteins | sample IncBWC12MmetaG_FD_160121 | JGI IMG/M metagenome (GOLD analysis project Ga0210394, IMG submission 160121) | Forest soil microbial communities from Barre Woods Harvard Forest LTER site, Petersham, Massachusetts, United States - Inc-BW-C-12-M | ecosystem: Environmental > Terrestrial > Soil >... | reverse complement strand
CGCCGACTTCTACGGTTACTTCGCGGCACTCTGCCCTCGTCCGCATCACTCACTGGATCACCGTGCTGTGCTTTTTTGCTCTGCTTGTCAGCGGAGTTGAACTTGTAATCTCTCACCCGCGCTTCTACTGGGGCGAAACCGGCAACATACATACTCCAACCCTATTCAAGATACCGATCCCGTCCTCGCGGTCCTTGGTGCCAACCGGTTACGGCTACGTGCTGCCGGACCAGAATGGCTGGAGCCGCTATCTGCATTTTCAAGCGGCGTGGGTGCTGGTATTGACCGGCTTGCTGTACACAATTTCGATCTTGCTCACCGGGCATTTGCGGAAAGACCTGTCACCGCGTTCGTCCGATTTTTCGTGGCGCGTGTTCTCGACAGAAATCTCTAACCATTTGCGCTTTAAGCGGCCCAGCGAAGCGGAAGCCTGGTCGTATAACGTGCTGCAGCGGCTGACCTATCTGTTGGTGATTTTCGTTCTGTTTCCCTTGGTCATCTGGACGGGTCTGGCGATGTCTCCCGGCTTTGTTTCGGCGGTTCCGGCGACGGTCACGTTATTGGGCGGCCAGCAATCCGCCCGCACCATTCACTTTTTCGTTTCGGTTTTTCTCGTTCTCTTCCTGCTGGTCCACGTCGTGATGGTTTTTATTGCCGGATTCGGAAGCCGCATGCGAGCGATGATCACCGGCCGCGTGAGCACGCCTAAGGAGGGCACATGAACGATCTTTCGCGCCGCAAACTGATCACCGGCGGAATCGTTGCTGGCGCGGGCGTTTTGGGCCTGGGCGCTGCCGCGCGCATTGCGCAAAAGTATGGACTGGTTCCGCCCGACGGCGCCGGAATCTTCGGCCCCGGCGAAACGCTGACTTACGCTTCTCAGCGCCTGCTGACTAAGCACTCGTTAGCCCGTGAGTTCTCTCCGAGCCAGATTTCCAAGCCGCCCCTCGCTAACGAAATGCCGCCACTGAATGACGCCTATAAGCGCCTTCAGGCCGGAGGATTCGCTGACTGGCGCCTCTCCGTAAACGGCCTGGTTGACCGGCCCGCCACGTTTTCGCTTGCTCAACTGAAGAGCTATCCGCGACGAAGCCAGATCACCCATCTCGCGTGTGAAGAGGGCTGGTCGTATATAGCCGAGTGGATCGGCGTACCTCTCTCTCACGTCTTGAACGTCGTGGGCGTCCACCCGCAAGCCAGATACGTTGTCTATTTCTCGATTGATCCCGATTGGTGGGAAAGCATCGACATGGCCGATGCGTTACACCCGCAGACTTTTCTCGCCTATGGAATGAATGGCGATGAACTTCCCGTGGGCAACGGCGGGCCGCTTCGCTTGCGCCTGCCCCGCCAACTCGGCTACAAAAGCGTGAAATTCATCACCCAACTGACCGTTACTGACAGTCTGAAAGGATTCGGCAAGGGTCTAGGCTCCGCGTCTCCCGAAGGCGGCTACGCCTGGTACGCCGGCATCTGAAACGCCTGTTTCCGCCCACCGAGAAACTGTCCGATTACCCGATCTGTACATTCAAACTTGTCGGAACTCTGTTGGCCGTTGATCCGAAAAGTTCGCAATCCGCGGAAGCGCGAAGCCGCACACAATCGGAGCGCCGCCCGGGTCTCTGCACAATCCTAGATTTTTTTCGTACACCAACACGGCGTAGACCAGGATAACGATCCCTCACCTTGACATTCTACTAGAAGCGCTCTAGCATCACCTAGAATGTCTACCAAAGAGCAGAAAGAACGTATTGAACTGCTGCAAGGCACCTTGGACCTGCTGATTCTGCGAACCTTGCTGTTGGGTCCGGCTCACGGTCACGCCATTGCCAAGGCCATAGAATTCAACTCCGACGCCGTATTGCAGGTCGAGCAGGGATCGCTATACCCGGCGTTGCACCGACTCATCAAGCGCCGATGGATTTCGGTCGAAAACGGCACCTCCGAGAACAACCGTAAGGCTAAGTTCTACCGGTTGACAGCTTTGGGCCGGAAACAGCTCGTGCGGGAGACCAGCAAGTGGGACAAGTTGGCGAGGGCGATTGGGCGGATTCTCCGGCCGACGGAGGAGGAACCGTCATGAAGCGCCGCGAACGCATGTTGCAGGATCTCGACCAGGAGATCCGCGATCACATCGAGATGGCTACCCAAGACAATATCGATCGTGGCATGTCACCAGAAGAAGCGCGTCATGCAGCCATACGTAAGTTCGGAAACGTAACCCTGGTGAAGGAAAACTCGCGAGAGGTGTGGAGTGTGGTTTGGCTCGAGCAGCTACTGCAGGATATCCGCTTCGCCTTGCGGATGCTTTGCAAATCGCCGGGTTTCACTGCCGTCGCCATCCTGACACTCGCCATTGGTATTGGCGGCAACGCGGCGGTGTTCAGTGTTGTGAATAGCGTGCTGTTGAAGCCGCTGAATTATCCGAAAGCAGAGGAGTTGGTGTCGCTGCACCAGATTGCCCCGGGCGCAGAGGGACTCGCGGATTTCGAGAACGGTCTGCTGCTCTCACCTTCGATGTATGTCACGTACGCGGAGCAAAACCGGACGTTTCAATCTTTGGGCGTTTGGATCACTGGCACAGCGAACGTCACTGGCCTGGAAGAGCCGGAACAAGTACGTACGGTGGCGGTGAGCGACGGCGTGCTTCAGGCGCTTGGCACTCCGCCAGGAGTTGGCCGTTGGTTTTCTGTGGCAGACCAGATTCCGCGCGGCCCGGAGAAGGTGATGTTGAGTTACGGGTACTGGCAGCGGAGATTCGGCGGAGACCGAAACGTGATCGGGCGCAACATCCTGATCGATTCGAGGTCTCGGGAGATCGTCGGTGTAATGCCCAAGAATTTTCGTTTCGTCGATAGCGATTTCGACGTGATGCTGCCCTTGGCTTTTGACCGCGGCCATCTGATTCTGGCGGGCTTTGGGTTTCACGGAATTGCGCGGCTAAAGCCGGGCGCGACTATCGCACAAGGCAATGCAGACGTAGCGCGAATGATCTCGATCTGGATGGACTCCTGGACAAACGGGCCGAAGACGAATCCGCATATTTACGAGACGTGGAAAATCACGCCGATGATTCGGCCGCTGAAGCAAGAAGTGATCGGAAACGTGAACGAGCTGCTGTGGGTGGTGATGGGGACGATCGGGTTGGTGATGTTGATTGCCTGCGCCAATTTAGCAAATCTGTTGCTGGTGCGGGTGGAATCGCGGCAGCAGGAGTTGGCGGTGCGTGCAGCTCTTGGCGCCGGCCGCGGACGGATCCTGCGAAGCCTTCTTACGGAAAGCGTGATGCTCGGGCTGATGGGCGGTGCGCTTGGCGTGGGCTTGGCTTATGCCGGCGTGCAATTTCTACTGTCGATAGGCCCAGCGAATCTGCCCCGTTTGAGTGAAATCACCCTGGACACGCGCACCCTCGGATTCACGCTGCTGCTTTCCCTGCTCTCCGGTTTGTTGTTCGGTTTGATCCCAGCCCTGAAATACGCCGGACCGCGGACTTCCCTGGCTCTGCGGAGCGCAGGACGAACGATCGGCGCAAGCCGCGAACGGCACCGCACGCGCAATCTGCTGGTCATCGGTCAAGTGTCCATGGCGTTCGTTCTGATCGTGAGTGCGGGCCTGATGATTCGCACGTTTCAGGCGTTGCGGACCGTCGAGCCTGGATTCACGGACGCCAGGCATCTCCAGTTAATGCGAATTTCCATTCCAGATTCGCTGATCCAGGAACCAGAACGGGTGACGCGAACACAAAACGCCATCCTCGACAAGCTGGCGGCGATTCCGGGCATGAAGTCTGCCGCGTTCGTAAGCGAAATGCCGATGGAAGGTTTCGATTCCGCTTGGGACGAGATCTTTGCCGAGGACAAGGTTTATGAGGACAACACCATCCCGCCATTGCGGCTGTACAAATATATCTCGCCCGGTTTGTTGCAGACGGCTGGGACCAGATTGGTTGCGGGACGCGAAATGACGTGGAGCGAAATCTACGGACTCCAACCGGTGGTGATGGTTTCCGAGAATTTCGCCCGCGAGATATGGGACACACCGTCGGCGGCCATCGGGAAGCGCTTGCGCGAAGTTCCGATGCAACCGTGGCACGAGGTGATCGGTGTGGTCCAGGACGTTCGTGAGAAGGGCGTGCAGGAGAAGGCGCCCGAAATCGTCTACTGGCCTGCGCTTATGAAAAATCCTTTTGGACCGGGACCGACACAGGTCGCACGGACAGTGACCTTTGCGGTCCGAAGCGAGCGCGCAGGTACGGAAAGTTTTCTGAACGAAGTGCGCACCGCTGTGTGGTCGGTGAATGCGAATTTGCCGCTGGCATCGGTGCGGACCATGGCGGACGTGTACGGCAAATCGGTCGCTCGAACTTCTTTCACACTCGTAATGCTGGGAATAGCGGCCTCTATGGCGCTGGCGCTAGGGATAGTCGGCATCTACGGCGTGATCTCCTACACGGTGTCGCAACGAATCCGTGAAATTGGGATTCGTTTGGCGCTCGGGGCCCAGAGCGGAGACGTGCTGAGCATGATTCTAAGGGAGGGCGCAAAACTGGCCCTGCTTGGTGTGTTCATCGGGGTGTTTGCTGCCTTCGGATTGGCGCGGCTGATGACCAGCCTGCTCTTTGGGGTCACTGCTCACGACCCGTTGACGTTTGCCTCCGTCGCCACGCTGCTGATCTCTGTCACCCTCTTGGCGTGCTACATTCCGGCACGTCGCTCCACGAAGGTAGATCCGATGGTTGCCCTGCGCTACGAATAGGATCTCTCGATCTTTCGGCGGGTGAGCGTAGGCCAACTCGGACTCAGAAACTAACGCGCGCTTACCGGGGAAGTGGATCCCAGTACGAACTTGCTTGTCCGCTTATCCGACTTCCATTATCTTCCGTGAACATCCAGTCAAACCAATCGGGACTTGAGTGGCTTGAGCCTCGGCCTTGCAGAAATTTGCTTTCAAATACCTCGCCGTGGAGTCAGAATCCGCATAGGACACTTCGAGTCCACAAACCTCAAATTATTTATATGTCTTCGATACCAGCAATTCCGAATCTCGGAGTCCGAACACAGAGACGAATCGCCTACCGGCTGCTGCCGTTTGTCTTTGTCCTGTACCTTGTAGCGTACATGGACCGAGCTAATGTGTCGTTCGCGGCCTTAAGAATGAATCTTGACCTCGGATTCAGTGATCGAGTTTACGGTCTGGGCGTCGCAATGTTCTTTGTTGGCTATGTGTTGTTTGAGGTGCCAGGAGCCATCGTAGCGGAGCGCTGGAGCGCGAGAAAATGGACTGCGCGGATCATGATTTCATGGGGGCTGGCGACAATTCTTTCCGGACTTGTTCACAGTTCGAGACAGTTTTATGCGGCACGTTTCTTTCTGGGGATGGCTGAAGCAAGCTTTTTCCCGGCCATGATCGTTTATTTGACTCATTGGATCCGCCTATCCGAACGAGGAAAGGCCATTGCTATCTTGTACGCTGCAATCCCTTCGTCCGCGGTCATCGGGTCCCCATTGGCGGCGTGGCTGTTGGGAATTGGCTGGCACGATATCGCGGGGTGGCGTTGGCTTTTTATCCTGGAAGGGATCCCAGCCATCCTGTTGGGCATTTGCACTCTTTTTTATCTTACGGATTGGCCGCGCGAGGCAAAGTGGCTCGCCGCGGACGAGCGAGAATGGATAACCAAAGAACTGGAGTTAGAAAAACTGGCAAAGAGCAAAACGGCCCATTACACCATCTGGAAAGCGTTTCGCGACCCACGCGTTCTTTTGCTGCTGGTTCCCTATCTTCTCGCTAACACCAGTAACGCCTCGGTGGTCTTCTGGTTGCCGACATTCATAAAGCGGCTTTCCGGCTTGCCTGGCGGACGGGTCGCTTTTTTGGTCTTGCTGCCCGCCATTGCGGGCCTATTCGGAGTTCTCATAAACGGGTGGCATTCGGACAAGACCGGCGAGCGACGCTGGCACGCAGTTATTCCGCTTGCCTCCGTAGGATGTTCCTATTTGTTGTTAATTCCCGCGAGCACACACTTTCCGCTGGCAATGATGCTATTTACGATGGGCGGCGGCTTCGTCTTTGCCTACTATCCGGCGTTTTGGGCGATACCCACTATGATCCTGAGTGAGTCGGCGGCGGCCGCGACTTTCGGTCTAATCAACGCAGTAGGTCATGCCGGAGGCTTTTTCGGGCCTTACATTATTGGGGATTTGAGCACCCGCACCGGCAGCCTTAGTGCAGGGTTCGTGTTCATTGCTTGCTGCTATCTTTCGGCTGCTTTTCTGGTCTCGCAACTGAAGATTCAAAATGCCACTGTCGAGCCTTGAAGTTAGGTACCGCGTTCTTAAACTTTGCTAAACCGTGGACGAGGTGTAGATGGCCGTTCCTCCAGAACCTGAAGGTCGCGATTATGAAAAGCTCTATGACGACTTTGATTCGGCCTTTGGGAAGCAGCTTCGCCGCGAAGCCTATGGTGAGGACATTGGCCAACATTCCTGGGTAACTGCGGACGAACTTAGAGAATATATCGCCCAGCTCGAGCTTTCTAAAGCGAGTCACTTGCTTGACCTTGGATGTGGTCCAGGCGGACCGCTGGCCTTTGTGGTAAATGACGTCGAATGCCAGGGTTGCGGTGTCGACGTGAGCGCTAAAGCGATTGCATTCGGGCGATCTCGTGCTGCTGCCCTGGGATTGGACGCACGGATCACGCTTCAGGAAAGCGATTTGAATCAACCGCTGCCTTTTCGGAACGCACAGTTTGACGTTGTTATGTCTCTGGACGTCGTCCTTCATCTTCGCGACCGCCTCGCGTGCTTTCGAGAAGTAGCACGAGTACTTAAACTTGGAGGGAAGTTTTTATTTACAGATGCCGGAGTACTTACAAGTGCGATCACCGACGAGGAAATTCGAGTGAGATCCACGTACGGACCGACCCAATTTGTACCTACGGGGTTAAACGAAAATAGGTTGAGCCTCGCGGGGTTCGAGATCATTGGTCGCGAAGACCGGACTGCAAGCCTCTTGAAGAACGCCGCCGGGCGATTAAGTGCCAGGGTGCGCCATCGAGGAGAGCTTAGCCAGTTGGAGGGCAACACGTATTTCGAGCGCCAAAACCGCTATCTTGAGACTGTGATCGACCTCTCACAACGCGGTGTTTTGACCAGGTGGATGTATCTCGCCAAAAAAAGACTGACGCCAGCATCTCAGCTAGGCCAAAGTCCGGATTGATGTCTTAACGATGCCGGCCTCAGTCTGGATCGGGCAGGTGAGGCGCGTGCGGCTTACCTCTCAATCGAGGCCCGATTGATCTCCAGTGACGGCGCGCTTGGAATGACTCCGAATCCCCATCATCTAAAAAACTAAACAACAAAAACGGCGTCCCGATCTCTCGAGACGCCGCTTCATGTCACACCGCAAAAAAACTCCTGTACCCGTTAACTCTACCTCGCCAATGGCCGTTGAAACACCGGGCCTCCGGGTCGCCGCAGCGGATATCCCTGCGGTTGACCATGGGCTTGCGCGGGCATCAACCCATTCGAATGGCTGGCATGTCCGATATGCCCGTGCTGTCCGTTGCCATTCGCCGGCGCGGGCTGCGGCAGCCGTGCCGGGTTACCGATAGGGCGGAGAGTAATGGGCGCTGCGTTCACGTGATCGCTGATCGCTTGCAGCCTCTTCAGGATCGATTGCCACTGTTCCCAGTCCAGTTGGCGCAGGAATGGCCGGAGTCCTTGAATGAACGGGAATTCGGGGACAGACGGGACGTTTTCCAGATCATTTGTCAAAGGTTAGCACTTCCTGGGCTGGATGATGTGCTGCCTTTCCAGGCCGACCGCCGTTTTTCGGCACGAGTTGCCGCTGCATGGTCTCTTCCAGCGTCTGAATGAACTCCGCTGTACCTAGTGGACGGCCCGTGTGCGTGCACTGACGAATGGCGGAGAGCTCCGCTTCGGTTTCCGCGCTAGCGAGATACCGCCGCCAATCCTCCGCCGACCAACGACTCTCCCACATATCCATATCCAGGATCGAATCCACTGCCGAGGAACCACAATGAGCAGTGGCGCTCGACCAAGTCCAAGATTCTGCTTTCGCCACCAGACCAGCGCGAACTGGGTTTAATTCGGTATATCGCAAAGCGATCCACAAATGCGAGAAATCCAGCGGACAAGAATAGAATCGCCCCTGCCAGACATGCCCGCTGGACCCGTGGGTAGCATTCCAGTAAGAAGCGTAGCGCCCATGAGCCTGCTTCAAGGCCCTGGCCAATGCATCGGTCTGCTGTGGAATGACTACCAAATGCACATGGTTGGACATCAGGCAGTAGCCCAGCAACCGCAACTGGTGCAGCTTAATGTACTCTTGCAACAGACCCAGATAAACCGCGCGCTCGTCATCGGTAACCAGAAGAAACTGCCGAGCGTTGCCACGCTGCGTCACGTGGTGCGGAACATTAACGGCCACGATACGTGCCATGCGAGCCATACCAAACAAGCTAGCAGAAAACGTCCCGTCTGTCCCCGGTTTCCCGTCTGTCCCCGGTTTCCGGTTTCCTGTCCCCGGTTTCCAATGGGGATCGTTTGGGTCAGGCCCGCTTTATATGAAACCTTAATAGGAAACAACGAGGATCAGCGATGAAGCGAATATTTATCATCACCATATTTTCCCTGCTTGTGGCCGTCACTGTTTGGCGGTTCACATGCCCAGCGCTGGTCAGGGTGCGCACTAACATTATGCCCGGGAGTCCTCATCTTCTGATCCTTAACCCGATCCGTTCGGCTCAGGCAAGTAGTGTTGCGCACTCGCTCTTGGAGTTTCTTCGATCTGGCGATGCAACAGCTACCGCGAAACGATTCCCGTTGATTGGAAAGCGCATGGTTGAAGAAAACATTTTGCCGCCGATACGTAGCTGGGTTCTCGAGGACGTTGTAGCTGATCCCAAAGGAGGGCTCAACTTCGAATATTTGTATTCCGACGCAAGTGGTAGTCCTGGGGGATACATCTGGGTTTACTGCATTAGAGGTACTGATGGCGCATGGACTGTAAGGATGTTTAATCGGGTGTCCTAGCCGGGGCTCGTTCGGTAGTGATTTCCGCCGCTAGAAACACGGGGACGAGAAACACGGGGACGGAGAAACACGGGAAACACGGGGACGGACGGGATGTTCACCAATGTTTTGGAGACCACTTGAGTTACAAGATTAAAGTAACAGACAACGTCGGTTGCGGAAGTGCGTTCTCACAAAAAACAAAAACGGCGTCCTGATCTCTCGAGACGCCGCTTCATGTCACACCGCAAAAAACTCTTCTACCCGTTAACTCTACCTCGCCAATGGCCGTTGAAACACCGGGCCTCCTGGTCGCCGCAGCGGATATCCCTGCGGTTGACCATGGGCTTGCGCGGGCATCAACCCATTCGAATGGCTGGCATGTCCAATATGCCCGTGCTGTCCGTTGCCATTCGCCGGCCCGGGCTGCGGCAGCCGTGCCGGGTTACCGATAGGGCGGAGAGTAATGGGCGCTGCGTTCACGTGATCGCTGATCGCTTGCAGCCTCTTCAGGATCGATTGCCACTGTTCCCAGTCCAGTTGGCGCAGGAATGGCCGGAGTCCTTGAATGAACGGATCCTCCAGCAGCGCTTCGCCATCGGATTCCGGGATGAAGAACCGGTTGAGGCCAACGTTCAACGCCTCGGAAATCTTTTCCAGTGTCCCCAGGCTCGGAGTCATCTGTCCGCTTTCAATGCGCGATAGATACGAGCGGCTGACCTTCGAGCGCGATTGCAGTTGGCTCTGGGTCATGGCCCGCGATTCGCGCAATTGCCGAATCCTCTGGCCGATGTTCTCGACCGTCTCCTGATTCGCGAACTTCGGAGAGATCACTTCCGGCGCGGCCTGTTCCTGCACCGCTTCTTCCGGAATCAGATATTCCATTCTCTGGGGCAGCGCATGCACGCAGCGCCGGCAGTTTCCGGTGCGCGTACGATACTGCACAAGCCCGCAGGTTTTGCACCGAATCACTTCCCGATCTATTTCCAAAGAATTGAGCATGGTTTCTTTTTCCATATGTGCAGACACCGGTACTCCTCGCTGACTTGTGATTTTTCCGGCGTGCGGATAGGTGAGGAACGTCGGAACGTTCTTTGGGGGGAAGGCAGTTACTGGCGCGAGGGGAGTGTCCCTTGCTTCACCATAATGTGTCAAGAGTATTTTTCAATAAATCGTAAGAGAATCGCCCGGTATTCTCCGTGTTTACGCCCTGTTTTCGCCTGTCCTTCCGGACGGCGAAACTCCATTTCCTCAGCCCCTTGTATATCTCCGCTTCGTGCATCGCTACATCTTGTGCTTTGGTTGCCATCTTCGCCTGTTTTGCGTTTCGCCGCTTTTTCCCATATTGAACCAAAATATTTTCGGTTCCGTCCGCTTCTGAACGCTTCCGTCGCCTTTGCCGTCGGCGAAACGGCAAAACCGCCCCGCGTTGTACGATAGAATCGATCTCCACACCAACGGATAGAGGGAAAACCGAATGCCTTCGCGGGAAGATGCCTGGAACCTGGTCTGTGAATATACGCAATCGGAGAGCTTGCGGAAACACATGCTCGCAGTCGAAGCCTGTGTGCGAGCGTATGCGCGCAAAAACGGCGCGGACGAAGAGCTTTGGGGAACTGTGGCGCTGCTGCATGACTTTGACTATGAGCGCTGGCCGAACGCGGAGCATTCCGCGGACCGCGAGCATCCTGCCGAAGGCGCGAAGATTCTGCGCGAAAAAGGTTATTCGGAGGAAACGATTCGCGCGATTCTTTCGCACGCCGAATATTCTGGAGTCGCCAGGCAAAGCGTGCTGGAACACACTTTGTTTGCTTGCGACGAATTGGCTGGATTTCTTACTGCTTGCACTTATGTGCGTCCATCAAAAAGCATTTTGGATCTGGAAGTCAGCTCGGTGAAAAAACGCATGAAGGACAAAGCCTTCGCTCGCGGAGTCAGCCGCGAAGATGTCATCAAAGGCGCCGAAGAACTCGGCGTTCCTCTCGACGAGCACATCACGTTTTGCATTGCTGCGCTGCGCGAAAATGCCGATGCGCTTGGCTTGCGCGGTTCGCTCTGAGCGCACGCGCACAGTCACGACCAATTCTCGCACTTCTCCATTCCGAAAAACGTTCACGCGCAACGTACTCAAATGGCATGTCATCCCGACCGGAGTGATTGGCGCGGCGCTGACGCCAATCACGGAGCGGAGGGATCGCGGCGGGAATGCAGCACAGTGGATCCAATCGTTGCGTGCACTATTTCGCTGGCGCGGCTTTCGATGCGTCGGGTTGCGCTTGGTGATGGTCGTAGCTGATCTCCCGGGTGATTAGCCATTTGCCGTCTTTGTATTGCCACAGGCTGATGTATTTGCCTTCGCCGGTTGGGTTATTTGATTTGGGGTGAACGAAGCGGTGTGTGCCCAGTTCCACTGCGCCGTAGCCCTTCATGTAATTTGCCTGGAACGTTCCGGGAACCAGGTCGCGGCGAACGTCGCCTCCACAAATATTTTTCTTTACGCTTTCTGTTAAGGCTGCAGCGCCTGAAGTTATTCCGCCTTGATCATGGTAGAACTCGATGTCTTCCGCGAGGAAGCTGCGGAACGCGTCCAGGTCGCAGCGATTGTAGGCGTCGAAGAGCGCCAGGCTCAGCGCCATGATGACTTTGTCCAAATCCGCCTGATTCTGAATGCTTTCGAGGGATGGAAATGTTTGCGCGGGCGTTGCTGACGGAGTAGCGGGCGCTTGTGGCGCTGTTGGAATTTGTTGTGCGGGAACGCGTGGAGGAGACGGAACTCGCGGAGCTGCTGGAGCCGACGGTTGCGGCGGAAATGGTGGAGCCACCGGGGCTGTCGGAACCGGCGGCACCGCTGGCGGTGCGGGCGGCGAGTCGACGAAAGGCACCGCTAGAAGCGGTTCGACCGGCGCCACGAATTCTGGTGGAGCGATTGAGGCTGGCGGCCGCGGGGGAATCGGTGGAACGGCCGGAACTACGAAGGATAAATCTTCTGGCGACGTTGGAGGCTCGAAGTCTGTCGCGATCATTGCGTCCAGCGCATCTGGCGGAAGTGGAGCAATCTCTGGAACGGGCGCAACGTCTGGAATTGGTGGAATTGGCGCTACTTCTGGGACGGGCGCTGGAGCTTGCGCGTTGGCTTGCGATGCGAACGGAATGCACAGCAGCAAAGCGAGGAAGATGGGTGACGGGGTGAATGGAGTTTTCATCGAGGAGTCTCGTTTCTCGGTTCTTGGCTGGTGATAACAGAGAATACGAGGCTTGGGTGAGGAATGTTCCGGGAAGCGGTGTTGCGGTGGATGGTTTCTTGGTGCAGGTGATTTGTGCGGCGGTTGAGTTGGTTGCCGCGATTCCTCCACTGCGCAGCGGCGAAGGACGCCGCTGCTCCGGTCGGGATGACAGCGTACGAGAAACGCGAGACCCGAGAACACAGGCTAAAGCCTGTGCTACGTTCGCTCTTGGTGGTGTAGCACAGGCATTCAGCCTGTGCTCTTGGGTTGCTGTTAGTCCCAGGAGCGGGCGGCGTAAAGCCGCCCCTACAAAGCGATTGCTCTTACAGCGCGACTGAAGTCACGCCCTCCCGTTTTCAGTCAGACATCACTCTTTCGTGGCGAAGCGCCGCTTAGTTTTTTGCGGCTTCGCCCAGGTCTTTTAGTTTGCCTTCGGCGCTTTCCTGGATGCCTTTGCGACGCTGCTCGTCGTAGGTGGTATTGGACGCTAGCAGTTGCAAGGCTTTTTTGGCGTTTTCGCGGGCTAAATCTTTTTGTCCGTCGGCTAGATACGCGTCGGAGAGGCTGTCGTAGACGTTGGGCGAATTGGGATAGGCGGTGGCGTTGAGTTTCAGGATTTCCACCGCGCCTTTGATGTCGCCGTCTTGTAGGTGCTCGTAGCCGAGCACGTTCACCAAGTCTTCGTTGAAAATGTTTGCCTTTGGATCTTTCTTGCGCGCGTCTTCCAGTTTTTGCTGGGCTTTGGCGGCCCCGCCGGGCGAATCGATCAGCTGCAAAATATTGGTATCGACCGGGCGGTGTGAACTGGCCGCTGCGGCTGGTGCGCTTCCCGGCGTTTTCACCAGGGTTTGCAGGTACCAAGCGACGATCATGTCCGGCAGCTCTTTGTGGGCTGCGAACATGTTGGTGCCGTGGCCGCCGGTCTGGTATTGCACGAATTTGCTGCCGGGATTGCTGGAAAGGCTATAGAGCCACTGCATCACTTCGACTGCGCCGCCATCGTCATCGGCTGCGGAAAACAATCCGGGAAGTTTCTGGGATTTGCTGAGGAATTCGCGGCCATCGCGCGTGGTGTTGCCGGAGAGCAGCACCAGCGTTTGCACTTCGGCATGACGGCGAGCGAGTTGAATGGATTGGTTTACGCCACAACTGGCGCCGCCCGCGCCTGCGATGGTGTGGCTCACGCCTGGCTGCGCTTGCAGATAAGCGAAAGCGACGTCGATGTCGCCGGGCCACTTTTCTTGCATCACCTTTCCGAAGTCCGCCGGCGGGAGATCTTTGACGGGAGTGCCGCCGCTTTCTCCGAATCCGCGATAGTCCACGGTAAGGACGTGGATTCCCGAGGCGGCGAGGTGCGCTGCAACTTGGTCCCAGCTGTGGCGCTGCTGATTGCACTGGTGCAGCAGGATGACGCCGGGGCCGGGCTTGCTGGCGGCGAAGTAGGTGGCCTTCAGCTTGGTGCCGTCGGACGCGGCTAAGTCCACAGTTCGTAGGCAGGCGCGTCTTGCGCCGGGCAAGTCAGAGCGCTGGCCAACGCCACGAGTACCAAAAGGGGAATGGACAGGGAGAGCGTTCGGCAGGCTTTCCGGAAAAGCATCGGGATTGGAGTTTGGTTTATTTGGCTCATGTGGGGGACCTCCTCAGTTGGCTGTCATCTTACGCTGATTGCCAGCCACTGGATTGGACGCCTTCGTTTAGGGAACGGCTCGGAAGCCATTGGTCCGAGCGACGAGACCCCCTCCCCCGTGTTTTTTGTAAGTGCAGAATCGAAAGGAGTTGCAGGGCGTGGAAGTCCTTTGGAATCTGCAGTTGCATAAGGCAACTATCCCCTCTAGACAAGTAGGGGAAGAAAGTGCAGAATGGAAATGCCTTACGTAGATGATATCAGCCTACTTTTTGACGACATGCTTCCCCGGAAAGGAGGGTTTGTTGTCATGCTCAGAGGATTCTTGGATAGGGGCGTCAAAAGCGACGCCACAGACAGCATAGCTTGCGTGGTCGCTACTGTATTCAAACCCACCGCATACAAGCAATTTGTGCGCCCTTGGGAACGGATGCTGAAACGTTGGGGTGCTTCCGCGTTTCATGCAACAGACTTCTACAATGGAGCAGAGGAATTTAGGCGCGATAGTCCCAAGCAAAAAAAGTGGTTTGAAGAGGATGTGCGAAAAATCACCAAAATAATCGGTGAAAACGTGACTCATGTTCTATGCGTAGCATTTAGACCAGATGAATTTGTAGCTAAGGCCCCTACGGAGTGGAAGGAAAACTTCGGAACAGATACGCACGCAATCGCTGCGCAATTATGCTTGCTCATTAACGGCTTATGGCCAGAGAAAAAGAAACCAAGTGAATCATTTGCATATGTCCAAGAGGCGGGCGATCCAGGCGAAGGTAAGGTTGCAGATGCGGTTATGCGCCTACGAAATGATAGAAGCTATTCCGCTATAGTTCGTGTTAGTTCCTTCAACACAGTCGATAAAGGAGTAGCAAGAGGGCTTGAGGCATCTGATTTTGTTGCATGGCATTGGAATAAGTACTACATGGACCAATTGAGAAAAGGAGAATCAAAGCCACGCAAGGATTACGCTGCGTTTAGGTTGCTAACAGAAAAACAAGGCAAAGTGCAATCCCTATTCATAACAGACGATAAATTAGATGATTTTTTTAAAGTGCTGGAACAGGCCCGGAGTGATAAACTCCGACAACGTGACAACTCGAACGCAAAAAGTCAAACCGCTTAATGAGAGCCGCAAAAAAATGCGGCCCTACACGCAGAGCGCATTCCACTCTCTGCTCAACAAGGCGATTAAGACGCCTTTCTCGAAACCTGCTCCAAAATCAACTTAAACAGCAAGTTCCCTTGGTCCCTGCGGTTGTAACGAAAGCAATATTCGTTCAAGTATGTCTGCAAATACTTCGCGCTCACGTTGTGGTAGACCCCGCCGATTCCCCGCTTCACGGTGCTCCAAAACCCTTCGATGGTGTTGGTGTGAATGTCACCAGACACGTAAACTTTGGCCGAGTGCCGGATGCGCTTGTGCGCGTATCCCTGCTTTTCCAACCCATCATACGAAACGTAATCGTCAGTGAACACGGTGCTCGCTGGGAGAATGTATTCTTTAGCGATGCCGTGAAGAGTCTGCCGCTTCACATCGGGAGCCACGCGAGCGACCACGCGGCCAATGCGCTTTGGTGTGCTCCGTTCTGCCATCCCGACCACGGGCACTTTGTTGTCGCGCCAGCTAGAAGTGCGACGGTGCCCACCGTGGAACATCTCATCCATCTCAATCGTCGAACCCTCCAGTTGCAGACCGTCCTCTTGGAGAAGAGTGCGAATCTGCCGGAACATGCGCCACGCAGTTTTGTAAGTGACGCCAGTCTCCCGTTGGATTTGCTTCGCGGAAATTCCGCAGCGAGTAGAACCCATGAGGTACATCGCGTAGAACCAAGTCTTGAGCGAAGTGGTGGACTTCTCAAATACGGTGCCAGCGAGCGGATAGATGTGGTCGCCGCACGATTGGCAGGCGTAAGCGGTGCGATTGCTCACGCGATGATGCTTGGTTTCCTTCGAGCATTTTTCGCATTTCGCCATCCCGCCGGGGAAGCGTTGTTCTTTGACGTACTCAAGGCAGGAATCATCGTTCGGAAACTCGCGGTTAAAGTCCGAGACGGTATAGCGAAGTTCTTTAGGGATGCTTTGTTTGGGCTTCATGGTAGGTACAGACTAACAAAAGAGCCTACTTGTTGTCAAGGGATAATTCCTTTGCATAAGTGCAGATGATAAAGGAGATAGGCTTGACCGGCTTGCGCACCCCCCCACCCCCGGTATTTGCGTAAGTGCGGGAGTAGTTGGACTTACAGCGCTCCCGCTCGTATGTGCGGGAATGATTGAGGTTATACGTGCCCTTCGCAGACAACGCTCTGGGTAAACGGGAATGATTGGAGTTAGGGCGAAGCGGATGTTTTGGCGTGGTTCAGAGAAGGCTCGATTGCTTGGGACGGAGCGGCGCCTGAGTGTCACACGGAAGTGTAGCACGGCACGAGTAACTTAGTCAATAGTTATTTTATAAGTACTAGCTTCGGATGCGTGCAACAAAAGAAGCTCAAGGTTTCACAGTTAGCAGTCAACGGTTGAGAGTCTTGGACCGTAGGACCCAAGACCCGCTCATCGCAAACTGCGCGATGAATGGGGCACCCTCCGCGTTCATGCGAGAAGAGAGAATACAGGACCGTGGTGATCCGATCGGCTCTCGCATCAAAAGACAGGCGCACTTTGCGGGCCACCCGCCTCTTGTTTGGAGGGCATGAACTAATTATAAAACCTAACTAGGTGTCGTGACATCGCCTCTAACGCCTTCTCTTACCCCGATTTGGAACCCGCGGCGCTACCGTGGGCTCAAGGCTTCGTGGATGCCGAAGCTTTGCATTTGACGTGTTTGGATTTATGCTCTGGCGTCCTGCGGGGCTGGCACGATTGGGGGTTCCATTTGCGACCGAAGATTCTTAAATGCTTGGCTTTGATTTTTCTGGCGAGCGGGAATTTTCACGTGCGTGTGGGAGCGCAATCGACGAAAGCTTCCGCGCCGAGGATGTATCCGAAATCAACGGAGGGGCTGAAGACCCAGCTGGAAGATTTATTCGCCGCTGTGAAGGCAGGAGATACGGCAAAGAGTTCGCAGTACATGCAGGACTTCGCGATCCCGAATCATCAGCAATGGTTTCTGACAACGTTTGGCCCGATGGAGGGAGCGCGATTCGAGGCTAAGTACACGCAATTGCAGCCCACCGGACTGGAAGCGTTGCAGAAACGAGTGGATGATGCAGTTAAGAGCGGGAGAACACAGATCGAGGTCAGCGTGATTGAGAAGCCGGACGATACGAAGATGCGGCTGCCGCAGGAAGTTATTAAAGCTATGGCACAGCCTAACGCAATCTATCTTGCTTCCGACAGGAAGGGCGCGGACGACAAGTCTCCGTACAGTCTTGGAGACTTTGTGTACGTCGATGGAGCATTTCGTGTACTCGATTGGCGGGTGATGCAGGCGCTTAGCACCGCTCCACGGCTGCGGGTCACGATTGGTGGAAATGTACAGAAAGCGAAACTCATCAACAAGGTCGATCCTGTTTATCCGGACGAGGCCAGAGACAAAAGAATCGAAGGAACTGTGGCATTGAACGTGGTTCTCGGCACAGAAGGCAACGTGGTGCGGATTGCAGTGATGAGCGGGCATCCTTTATTGGTTCAGGCTGCGACCGATGCCGTGAGGCAATGGCGCTACCAGCCCACGTTGTTGAATGGAGAAGCCGTGGAGGTCGATACGCAAATCAACGTGACATTTGCGTTGCGGCCGTGATGTGGAGTGAGGGGACGCCGTCGCAACGGAGGAAGGCGAAGCCTCAGCGGCTGAAGCCGGTTCTGGAGGAGGCTTAATCGGAGCCCTTCGAGGCTCGGGATGAACTGAAGCTCCGACCTCCTAAAGAAAAGAAAGCCACGACCCACTCTATGCGAAGTTCGCATAGGGAAGGCCACCCGGTCGGAAAACCCAAGACCCACGCGCAAAATCGGCGCATAGGGCACCCACGGAAAAAGTTTACAGTTTACAGTTCACAGTTTTGAGAAGAGAGACCCAAAAGAGACCCGGGAGGGACCAGTCTGAAGACTGGCCACTACAAAGGCTAGGAGGGGTGTGCGCAAACGGCGCGCTCCAAGGTCGGGCTGGGGTATGATTCGGCGCGGAGGGACGCGATGAAAATGTTTTTGTTTGGTGTGGTGCTGTTGGTTGCGGGTGGGTTGAGGGCTGCGCAGGGGAATGAGGAGTTGGCGGGGACTTGGAAGCTGCTGCATTTTACGCGGACCGATGTGGCTACGGGGGAGGCGATGGAAACGTTTGGCAAGGCGCCATCGGGGTATCTGCAATTGGGGCGGGACGGGCGAATGATGATGCTGGTGGTGAGGCAGGATCGGGCGACTCCACCGGACCCGGAAAAGATGACCGACCAGCAGCGCGCGGAGCTTTTCAAAACGATGATCGCGTATGGAGGAACGTACACGTTCGATGGCAAGGCGCTGCACTTTCACCTGGATGTGACCTGGAACCAGGCGTACACCGGAACGGAATTGGTACGGCAGGTGACGCGGGATGGGCGGAAGCTGACGCTGACGGCCGAGCCGCACAAGAGTTATGTGGATGGCAAGACGATTTCGGCGGTGATGGTGTGGGAGAAGGTGGAGGAGAAGAAGTTTTAAGTTTTAAGTTTTAGGTTTTAAGTCAAAAGTTGAAAGTTGAAAGTTTCGGAGCGGAGTGACCTCAGGGGCTAAAGCCCTGTTGAACCGAAGCGCGTACGGCACGACTGAAGTCGTGCCCTCCCGTTCCGAGGGGAAAACCCAAGACCTATGAGCGACACCGGCGCATGGGGCGCCCGGCTATTTTGCTTTGCGGGCGGGACGGAGGCGGGGGCGGCCTCCGAGTTTTCCGTTGCCGCGCGAGGCGGCGACCTTGGCGCGACTGCGGGAGAGCCCGCCGCGTTGACCGAGACTGGCTGCCATCCATTTGCGGCTACCGTAGAAGCCTCTTAGAAGAGCGGGGAGATACAGGTCGGCGTCGAGTTTTGGAAAATGCAGGCCGTAGCCCGAAGGGGTAATTTCGATTTGGGCGAGTTCCGCAGGGGTTGCGTGCTGCAAGCCTTCGGCATTCTCGTGGGGAAAATTCACTTCCAGCCCGGAACTGAGGCTGACTACGATGCGCCCGATGCGGCGATCGAAGCGAGCGGAGACTGCTTTGGGAACCTCGGATTGCAGTTCCCGAGCACGCTGGTTCGCGCGTTCGAATTGTTCGTCAAAGTCCATGAATTCTTCTCCATTCCTGGAGAGGAGCCCAAGCACAGCTGTCAGTTCCACCAGAATCTGCTTCACCTGCCGACGCGAAAATCCGAAGTTTTCGTCGATCTCCACGGGTCCCGAGGGACAGTTCAATTGAAACTTGGCCTCGACATCGCTTCCGATCACATGCACATGAGCAGGCGATGATCGTTGGTGTAGATCCTTACCTGCAGTCCGTTAAAGACGAAGACTGTCGGCATGGACTTATTCTACCATGATTCCCAAGCGGTTGGGTTACTCAGACTAATTCCGACGAGAAGCACTTGATGTCAAGTTAAGGGTTGAGTTGAAAGTTAAAAGCCGAAAGTTTCGGGGAAGAGAACCCAAGACCCATGCGCAATTTCGGCGCATGGGGAGCCCGAAATATGACCCAAAGAGAAAGCCCGCACACTGAACTGCGAAGGGTGCGGCACCCAGTTCGGAGGAACCCAGGAGGGACCAGTCTGAAGGCTGGCCACTACAAGTGCGAAGAGAGCCGATCTGAAGATCGGCCGCTATAGGTGCGAGGAGAGAAACCCAAGATGGGCGGCGTAAAGCCGCCCCTACAAAGGGCGAGAACACGGATGGGACAGGGACGGGGGTGGGTCTGGTAAAATGGGGATATGTTGAAACAGATTGCGGGGACGGATGCGGCGGCGGTGCGGCATCCGCGGAAGAAAACGTATGGCGTGAAGGTGGGCCACGTGACGGTGGGTGGCGGCGCGCCGGTGGTGGTGCAGTCGATGACCAACACGGATACGGCCGACGTGGAGACCACGCTGCAGCAGACGCTGGAGCTGGCGGAAGCGGGCAGCGAAATTGTGCGCTGGACGGTGAATGTGCCGGAAGCGGCGGCGGCGGTGCCGTTGATCAAGAAGCGGCTGCTGGACGCTGGCTGCAACGTGCCGATCATCGGCGACTTCCACTACAACGGGCATGTGCTGCTGACGAAATTTCCGGAGTGCGCGGCGGCGCTGGACAAATACCGGATCAATCCTGGGAATGTGGGCGCGGGACAGCGGCGCGACGAACAGTTTTCGACCATTTGCAAAGTGGCGGTGGATCACGGCAAGCCGGTGCGCATCGGGGTGAATGGCGGTTCGCTGAATCAGGAACTGGTGATGCGCAAGATGCAGGAAAACACCGACAAGAATTTGGGCAAAGAAAGCGAAGAGATTATTAACGATTGCATGGTGATTTCGGCGCTGGAGTCCACGGAATTGGCGCTGGAGAGCGGGCTGAGGCACGAGCAGATCATTATTTCGTGTAAGACTTCGCGGCCGCGGGATTTGATTACGGTGTATAGGGATTTGTCGTCGAAGACGCAGCAGCCGCTACATTTGGGATTGACCGAAGCGGGCATGGGGATGAAGGGGCTGGTGTGGAGCGCGGCGTCGCTGGGCGTGCTGCTGTATGACGGAATTGGCGATACGATTCGCGTTTCGTTGACGCCGCGGCCGGGCGGCGACCGGCGCGAGGAAGTGTACGCATGCTGCGAACTGCTGCAGTCGCTGGGGCTGCGGTCATTTTCGCCCAGCGTGACGGCGTGCCCGGGATGCGGGCGGACGACGAGTTCTACGTTTCAAGAGTTGGCGGAACGGATCCAAGGATACATTCGCGAGTCCATGCCGGTGTGGAAGACGCAGTATGACGGCGTGGAGACGATGACGCTGGCGGTGATGGGCTGCATCGTAAATGGGCCGGGCGAATCGAAAGCCGCGAATATCGGGATCAGTTTGCCGGGAACGGGAGAGGCGCCGCGCTGCCCTGTATATATTGATGGGAAGAAAGATGTGACGCTGGAAGGAACGTACGACGAACTGGCGGCGGCGTTCCAGAAATTAGTGGACGATTATATCGTGAGGAGCTATCCGCGGAAGACGGCGGAAGTGATCGGCCGCTGAGGCTGCCCACACAACATGAAAAGACTCCTTCTCAGGTCGTTGGTCATTGCCTTACTAATGGGTTCGTGCATAGGATTCGTCGATTTTGTTGCATCGGTTCGCGTAAGTGTAAGATACGACCCCCCGATAACTGAAGACGAGGGACGCAAACTGCGAGACCTTCCAATCGCAAAGGCTGAGGAGGTGCTCTCGGCTCGAAGAAAGCCATTCGCGCGCATGCAGTGGTTGGAGGATTCAATCCGGTATTCGTACTTTTGGAAGGCTGTCGCAAGGCAGAGCGTGATACCTAGCTTGGGCGTATTCATAGCCTGTGTTTTGATTGGGAGACTGCAACGGCGGGATGGCCGCAGTTTGGTGCCGGATCGAGGCGCTCAGTGAAAATTTCGCGCGAAGATGTGGTGCGGGTGGCGGAGCTGGCCTATCTGGATTTGACGGAGGCGGAGCTGGAGACTTACCGCGCGCAGCTGGATGAGATTTTGGAGTACATCGGGAAGTTGAATGAGCTGGATACGTCAGCAGTGGAGCCCATGGCGCAGGTGTTGACCAGCGACCAAGCGGCGGATGCTACTTTGCGCGAGGATGTGGTGGTGCGGTCGGAAGTGGTGACGGATATTCTGGCGCAAGCGCCGGATACGGATGGGCCGTATTTTCTGGTGCCGAGGGTGATTGAGAAGTAGGAGGAAGTGGCGAGTGGTTAGTGGCGAGTGACGAGCTTAAAGCGGCGTGCGGGTAAATTTCAAAATGGCTAAGGAATAGAGTGGCAACGAACTGGACAATTCGGACGGCTACGGAGGCGATTGCGGCGCGGAAGATTTCGGCGCGGGAATTGGCGGGGGAGTATTTTCGCAAGATTGCCGCGCGGAATGGGGAGTTGAACGCGTTTTTGACGCTGAGCGAAGAGCGCGCTTATGCGCAGGCGGATCGCGTGGACGCGATGGTCGCCGCAGGAGAAATGCTCCCTGCGCTGGCGGGTGTGCCGATGGCCATCAAGGACACCATCAGCACGAAGGGCGTGCGAACTACTTGTGGGTCGAAGATTCTTGAGAATTATGTGCCGCCGTACGATGCGACTGCAGTGAGCCGGTTGGAAGCGGCGGGCGCGGTGATTCTGGGCAAGACCAATTGCGATGAGTTTGCGATGGGGAGTTCGAACGAGAATTCCGCGTACGGGCCGGTGCGGAATCCGGAGTCGACGGACCGCGTGCCGGGCGGATCGAGCGGCGGATCGGCAGCGGCGGTGGCGGCGGATCTGGCAGTGGTTGCGCTGGGGACGGACACGGGCGGATCGATACGGCAGCCGGGAGCGTTTTGCGGCGTGCCGGCGATGATGGGAAGTTACGGGCGCGTTTCGCGGTACGGGTTGATTGCGTTTGCGTCTTCGCTGGACCGCATTGGGCCGCTGGGCAGAAATGTTGCGGACGTGGCTGCGGTGCTGAAGACGATTGCCGGACGCGATGCGCAGGATTCGACTTCGACAGAAACGCCGGTGGAGGATTACGCAAAGGAAATTGCGCGGCCTGTAAAGGGCATGAAGATCGGCGTGCCCAAGGAATGCTTTGGCGAAGGGCTGGATTCCGGCGTGCGCGAAAAAGTGAACGCAGGTATCGAATTACTGAAAAAACTTGGCTGCGAAGTGCGGGAAATTACGCTGCCGCACGCGGATTATGCGATTGCGACGTACTACATTATCGCGACGGCCGAGGCGAGTTCGAACCTGGCGCGGTATGACGGGGTGCGCTACGGGTTGCGCGCGGATGGCAATTCGCTGATCGATATGTACCGCAAGACGCGCGGCGCGGGATTTGGGCCGGAAGTGAAGCGGCGGATTGTGCTGGGGACATATGTTTTGTCGGCAGGATATTACGATGCGTATTATTTGAAGGGGCAGAAGGTACGGGCGCTGATTGCGCAGGACTTTCAGGATGCGTTTCTGAAGGTGGACGCGATTGTTACGCCCACGTCCCCCGTGCCGGCTTTCAAGCTGGGGGAGCGGACGAACGACCCACTGGCAATGTATCTTGCTGATATATATACGGTTACGGGTTCGCTGGCGGGAATTCCGGGCATTTCGGTGCCTTGCGGGAAGATTTGCGGGAAGATTTGCGGGAAATTGCCGGTTGGGCTGCAGATCTTTGGGCCGGCGTTTGGCGAGGCTGCCGTTTTGAGGCTGGCTAGTGCGTTTGAGCACGCTGGTGGTGCGACGCTGTAGGCTGCCAGCAGAGGCCCAAGGCCCATTCGTGGCAACCACGGGTGGCACCCGGCAGCGAATCACCCCAAGCCCAAAGACGCCCGCCTCGGAGGCGGCCGCTACACAAGATTGACCCCAAGAGGGCAGGGGAAGTAGGGCAAGCCGCCCCTGCACCTCCCGCAAACCCCGAGGTCGGATCAGTTGGTCAAAAGGATGCCGGCACTCCCGTTCCATCTACTTGATATACAGTATGGGTGTGCAGCACCTCCAGCCCATCCTCGAAAAGCTGGCGCACGCGCAAACCGTTTTTTTCCGCGCGGCGGACACGATACAAGCGGAAAAGTGGAACGCGAAATCGAAGCCGGAAGAGTGGTGCGCCGGGGAATTGGTAGCGCATTTAATCATGGTGGAACGCGCCATCGTGGGCGGCGCGGACCGTATAGTTCAGAAAACTCCCAAGCGAATTCCGTACCTGAAACGATTTCACCTGCCGCTGTGGCTGGTGGAAGCGCGCGTAATTCGCAGGAAAACGCCGATTCCGCTGGATCAAAGCCTGGTTGGGCCGAAGGAAGAGATGCTGGCGGAGTTGCGCGCGGTGCGCGAAAGATCGCTGGCTTTTTTGGAAGAAACCAGGCAGCGGGATTTGAGCGGGTACTGTTGGCCACACGCCTTCTTAGGAGTACTGAACATCTATGAATGGTTTGAAATGATTGCAGCTCATCAACTTAGGCATACGAAACAGATCCGGGAACTTGCAGCGGGACTCCCGAAAGTTGTAGGAAATTCGCAAAAGTAGTACAGATTTGCACACTCCTGCCCGAAGCCGAACCAATAATGAAATCCTGCCGATAGCGAAAAACCAGCGAAAAGCCGCTATTTCTGGGGCAACGGAAAAGTACTAGAGAGAAAGTTTAGCGGCGAACAGAACGGAACGACTATTGCAGGGGAAATACGCATCTTCTAATCTGCTGAAAGCATCTCACAAAGTGAGAGGCCGGGCGGCAGACCGGAGAATAAGCGAGGCCATCAAGTGGTTACGGTAAAGTCCAGCCAGAAAATATTTACAGAATCGGAAATTGCCAGTTTGACGGGAATTTGCGCGGAGCACCTGCACAATTTCGCCCGTCGGCGTCACTTGGGATTTCTAGCGCGCGCGGCCGAGGCAGCGGGCGCACAGGCGGACCAGTGGTTGTTTACGCTGTCCGATCTGATGGTTCTGGTTACGCTGTTCCCCCGCTGCACCCACTAAGCACGCCGCCCCGGCGCGACAGTCCCGCCACGTTTACACACCATTTATTTCGCATCCCACTGAGAGTATTGATTTATCTGACTTCGGCCGCCGCGGTCAGCTCTTTCGCTTCAAAACCACACGTCCGGTGACCCAGCTTATCGAGACTTGGGAGTGTTTTTGCTCACGGGAATCGGTTGGACTCTGACATCACTCGGCAAACCAACCCAGACTATTTGGCCATCATTTTTTCCGGTCAATTCCAATCTCCAATGGTCGCTATCGCCGTCCGGGTCTCTCCAATCAAACGATATCGACTTACCGGAAACTTTGATGTTGTTAATAGGTTGGCTCTTGGAAAGAGTCGGGTCTGTAACAACATCGACCGTGCCGGTGGTTTCGGTATTCACACTGTAGCCACACACTTGTATGCCGCCAGCAAGTTGGCCTTTTTCCGAGCGTAGATGCAAAACAATAATTGGAGTTCCGGCATGGACAGCGGTCCACGTTCCGATGAACGGCAGAATCTCAGATTCTGGTGGTTTTATCTGGGCTAACGTAGGACCAGACCAATGTCCCCCAAAAACTAACGCAGTGATGGCCAACATAGCTCCGTTGCCGATCCGCCAGAATAATTTGAGTTCCATGTAGCCCTCCCCTGGGCTCTCAGATTCAATGATTTTGGTGTGGGTTGTCCCCAGCGTTTCCTCGCATTAATGGGATATTTGGCGTCCCAGTACGGCAGATGTCCAGTAACTCGACTAACCCAGGCAGTTTCTATTCGGAGCGGAGAGTTTCGCTCGGATCTAGTTTTGCCGCGCGAATAGCGGGCACTACGGCGGCGAGAATCGTTACGAAAAGCAACGTTGCCAGTACGCCGGCCAGCAAGCGCGGATCGTACGCTGAGACGTCATGGAGCATGGCGGTCACGAAACGCATAGTGAAGAAAACGCCGAACGCTCCGAGCAGGACGCCCCAGCCGAGTAAGCCGAGTGCTTCCGAAAGAATCATGCGCAACACCTTGGCAGGCGTGGCGCCGAGAGCCATGCGCACACCGATTTCGCCCCGGCGCTGGGTGACGCTGACGGAGAGCAGGCCGTACAGGCCGAGAGCGCTCAGCAAGAGCGCCACGACGCCGAAGAAATTCGCGAGCAGGGTGATCAGTTCCTGGCTACCGAGCGCCGCGTCCATCTGCTCGCGCAACGTGACAAAAAGGACCAGCGGGATGGTGGGCGCAATCTCCGAAAGCGCCTGGCGAAACGCGGAAATGGCCTGCGGCTTAGTCTGCGAATGGATCAGGAATACCAGGTTTCCGAGGGCGGTGTCGATGCGTTCCTTCGAAAGGGGCAGATAGATCGTTCGCGGAGGGCCCTGGCGAACATCATAAAATTTCGCATCTTCCGCCAGACCGACGACCTGACAAGCCACCTGCTCGCGAAAATCGTCGTTGACCTTGTTGCGGATGTATCTGCCGATGGCTTGCTGATGAGGAAAGAAAAACTCCGCAGCGGACTCGTTCAGGATACAAACATTCAACTGCCGGTCTTTCGGTTCGAACTCGCGCCCCGCCAGAATGCGCGTCTTCATGGTGCGAAAATAGCCCGGCCCCACATCGTTGAAAGCCATCTGGGTGTCTTCGGGCGGAGTGGAGCCTTCGGCGACGGCCTGAAAATCAGCGACGAGCTTGACGCCGGTCATGGGTGTTTGGGAAGTGGCGGCCGCCGAATCGATTCCGGGCATCTGCATCAGGCGGTCCACCATCCGCTGGTAGAGATCGAGTTTGGTTTCCCCTTTTACATTCAAGAGGTGGAAGGGAGTGGTTTGAATAGTCACATGGTCCAGGTCGAAGCCGGCGCGTTCGCCGCGCAGCTTGACCAGGCTGAGAGAAAGGAACGAAGCCATCACGACCAAGACCAGAGACAAACCAACCTGGATGGGCACGAGCAGTTTGCCGGTGGTGTTCTTTTTTTCCCCCATGGGGCTTCTGGACTTCAGGAGGGTTCCCGGATCGGTGCGCGCCGCGCGCCATGCGGGCAAGGTTCCACAGAAGAGCGTGGTCACGACGGCAAAAGCCAGCGTGATCCAAAAAATTGTTTTGTCCGGATGCACGGAGATGGCTTCGCCCATCATTGGATCGCGGAAGAAACGCAGGAGCTGGTCGCTGCCATACCATGCGGCGAAGGCTCCCAGCGCACTGCCGATGAGCGCGATGACGAAGCTTTCCGTCAAATACTGAACCACCAGCCGGGTGGTGGAGGCGCCGACGGCGGTTCTCACCGCGAACTCCTGATGACGAGCCGCGACGCGAGACAGCATCAGGCCGCCGATATTCACGCAGCACAGCAACAAAACGATTCCGACCAGCCCTTGCATCAGGTACAGGGGTTTGGCGTACGTATGGGTCAGGTAATTTGGCAAACCGGTTCGCGCGGAGCTCGCGACCAGATACGCTTTTGCGAAATAAGGTATCTGCTTCAGCCGGGGAGGAATGTAACGATCCAACAGCCCTGTTTGTAGTTGGGTTAGTTCGGAGTTCGCGCGCGCGAGGTTGACGTCCGGCTTCAACCTGCCGATAACAGAAACGCCGAGGAGATTTTCTCCCTTTTCCTCCATCAAATCGGGCATTTTTGCGGCGAGCGGTTCGAAGTGCAGCGGGAAATACATCTTCACCTGCATGCCGGGCCACACGCCCTGAAAGCCCGGCGGAGCGACACCCACGATGGTTACGGGAACATCGGTGGCCGTGATTTTCTTTCCGATGATGTCTTCCGCGCCTGCGTAGTATCCCTTCCAGAAGCCGTAGCTGAGCACAACGGGCCAGCCGGTAGAAGGGCCGCCTGGAACATCATCGAACGGCTCAATCAGCCTACCGCGGTAGGGTTGAAGGCCCATGAGTCCGAAGGCATTTCCGGTCACCATGGCGGCGTCGTGCCTTTGGATGAGGCCCTGTTTATCCCGCAACTGGACTTCGGACGCGTCCCATGCGGAGAGTTCACGAAAAGAAGTTTGCTCTTCGCGGAACGTTTGGTACATGTGAAAGGTCATCTGCGACCCATCCTGATCGTCTGGCTGCGCGGTAGAGGCAATCCCGAGGCGAACAAGTTGACCAGGGTTCGAGGCGGGCAAGCTGCGCAGCACCAGTCCGTAGAGCAGGGTGAAGATGGCGGTGTTTGCGCCGATTCCAAGCGCCAGAGTCAGGACCGCGGCCATGGTCAGGACACGATTCTTGTTGAGCATGCGAATACCGAAGCGCAGATCGACGAAGAGATCTTCAAACCACTTCCAACCCCACGCTTCACGAGCGGTCTGCTTCACGGCGGCCACATTGCCAAAGTCCTTGCGCGCTTTGGCCTCTGCCTTTTCGCGGGGCATGCCTTCGGCGACTAATTCCTCAACGCGCTGTTCCAAGTGAAAGGCGATTTCGTCGTCCATGTCGGTGTAAAGACGTTTGCGGGAGAAGAACTGCTTGAGCCGGGTCATGATTCCTCCAGAGCCAGAACGCTCTGGATGCCGGTCAGCATGCGTTCGAAACTGGAAACCCGCGTTTGCAGGTGCTTGCCGCCGGAAGGGGTGAGGCTATAGACGCGGATGCGTCGGTTGGTGGAGGAGACCGCCCACTTCACTTTCACGAGTTCGGCTCGCAAGAGGCGTTGCAGCGCGGGATAGAGGGAGCCTTCTTCAATCTGCAGGACGTCGTTGGAGGTGCGCTTGATGCGCTGGGCCAGCGCGTAGCCGTGCAGCGGTTGACGCTTAAGCGTTTGGAGAATCATGATTTCCAAGGCGCCGGGAAAGAGATCGCGCCGTGGGTTTTCAGTTCGCTTGACCATGGAAGCCTCCGACATAGCCGTTGCGACTAGGCCTAGAGCAAAATAGTATTAACGAAGAGTGGTGTCAAAAAGTTTCAAACGCCGGAGGCCGTCCCGGCGCGATAGTCCCGCGACGTTTGCACCCTGTTTATTTTGCACCGCAGCATAGACCAGTTGAGTTGGCACAACTTACCGGGATTTAATGCACCGCGCCAAAACCTGTGCTAGTCTCGCGCCCTCCACCGGCTGACGCGACCGAACTGCGGTAAGCCGTAGCTCAAAGATCGATCTCTTGCCGACGCAAGCCGCCACGTGCGCAGCGAGATCCGCGACGGAATGATGAAAACCATGCGGTCATCCCACACAACGAAGGAGGCAGCCGTGAGCACCAAAGCAGTCCGTACCAATGATCCGACCAACGACGCGGGCGTCGCGAGAGTTGACATGAGGTTCGAGGTGGTCGTCATCCCTGTGTCGGATGTTGACCGCGCGAAGGAGTTTTATGGGAGGCTGGGCTGGCGACTCGACGCCGACTTCGCCAGCGGCGAAGAGTTCCGCGTAATCCAGTTCACGCCCCCTGGCTCGGGGTGCTCGATCATCTTCGGCAAGAACGTCACCGCGGCAACACCGGGATCCGCACAGGGCTTGTATCTGATCGTCTCCGACGTCCAGGCCGCCCGCAATGAGTTGCTCGACCGCGGCGTCGAGATCGGCGAAGTGTTCCACGACGACGCAGGCGTATATGCGGGCACGGACGAACCCTACCTGTTTGGACGGGCCCGGGTCAGCGGTCCGGATGCCGAGCACCGCAGCTACCGCTCGTTCGCTTCGTTCCATGATCCGGACGGCAACGGCTGGCTGTTCCAGGAAATTACGGCGCGACTGCCGGGTCGCATTGAACCTGCGACGACGACCTTCACATCGGCAAGCGATCTGGCGAGCGCACTTCGCCGTGCGGCGGCCGCGCACGGGAAGCACGAGGCGCAGACGGGCCAAGGCGACCCGAACTGGCCGGATTGGTACGCTGAGTACATGGTGCGAGAGCAGGCCGGCGAAGAGCCGCCAAAATAACCGAACACGAAGTGTTCGTCATCGGCCGCGAGCCAAGCTAACAGAAATGGGTTGGTAATCTGAGAAGCAGCCCACAGCGTGATAGACGTGGCGGGACATGTGGTTCGGCCAAGAGCCAGATGCTCGACAACCGACGCAATCGCAGTTGGCCCGGCAGTGCCGGAGGAATTTGCGTTCCACATTCGGCTGCGATGTAATGTCCATACGATGAGGGGTTTGAAACCACTCTTTTTATGGTGCGGACTGGTAATCGTGGCCTTGGGAGTCTTTGGCGTGCGGTTAGTCTGGCGCGGATTCAGCACCGCCAGTGAGCCTTCCTATCCCGAGCGAGTGGTAGCCCGAATAGCGCGCAACCTGGCAATCCCGCGAAATGCTGGAGTTGAGACGAATCCGTTTCAACCGACACCCGACATTCTGAAAGAAGCGCGAGAGAGTTTCGTGGCGCGATGCGCGGTGTGCCACGGACCTGACGGTTCGGGAAAAACGGAAGTAGGCCGCAACCTATACCCGAAAGTCCCCGACCTGCGATTGCCAGAAACGCAAAGACTTTCGGACGGCGAGATTCGCTACATCATTCGTAATGGCGTCCGGCTGACCGGAATGCCCGGATGGGCTCGGCCACACGACGAGCAGAGCGATGACAGTTGGAAACTGGTTTTGTTCATTCGAGACTTGCGGCAACCGGCCGCCGATGAGCAACGCCAACAAGTAACTGCGATAAATTCTTCGCACTATGTCGGCTCGCAGTCCTGCAAAAGCTGCCACTCACAAATTTACGAACATTGGCAAAAGACACCGATGGCCAATGTGGTGCGAGACCCTGGCGAACATCCTGAAGCCATCCTTCCGGACCTTGCGACGAATAAGATTGCGAAGTTTTCAAAGGAGCAAATCGCGCTCGTCTACGGAAGCATTTGGAAGCAGCGATATTTCACGAAAATTGGCGACGACTACTTTCCCGAACCCGCCCAGTGGGACGTCACCAATCATATATGGCGGCCGTACTTCGTGGCCAAAGGCACTGATTGGTGGGAGCCATTCTATCCGCCGGACAATATGCAACGGCCAACAGGACCCACTTGCGACGGTTGCCACTCGGTGGACTACAACATTCATACGAAACAAGTCGCGGAATGGAATGTTGGCTGTGAAAAGTGCCACGGGCCGGGTAGCGAGCATGTCCAACATCCAACACGCGGAAGCATCCTGAATCCAGCGCGGATGAATTATGTGCAAGCAAGCGATACATGCATTCAATGCCATTCCCAGGGACGGCCGCTTACGAATCCCATCGAAGGCAAGTATTACGACTGGCCGGTGGGATTCCGCGTTGGCTCAAATCTTCGAGATTATTGGCAGCTCGAAGAAAGCACTCTGGGACAATTGACTTTCACTCATTTTCCAGAGGGGACCGCGCACAAGAATCGCATGCAAGGAAACGATTTCGTGCAAAGCGTGATGTATCGTCGTGGCGTGACATGCTTTAGCTGCCACGATGTACACGGAACGGACAATTATGCACAGTTGCGCAAGCCAGGGGAGCAACTTTGCATGGATTGCCACGGGCCGATGTCCTTGAACGGTCCACGCACCGCGACCATCGAGGAACACACGCATCACAAGGCAGGGTCCGCCGGCAGTAGTTGTATTGCTTGCCACATGCCAAAGATTGAGACGACCGTGGCGGATGTTCGGGTGCGAGCGCACACGTTTGCTTTCATCACGCCCGCGATGACCGACAAATACAAAATACCGAATCCATGCGCGACTTGCCACACGGACAAGACGACGGCATGGGCCACGGAACAGTTGAAGCATTGGCCAGAGCGCTCGCCGTGGCGCATGGATTGATTTGATTCACCGCAAACGATAACGGAGTGCATGAAACGCTAGCGCGCTTAGCGGAGACTTGATTCCGCTGTGCGGTAACCCGGCGAATCAGGGCTTGGCTGCAGCCGACGATTGTCCAAAGGACTTTACGGCGGTGGCTTCGTCGGTCGCGACGTCGAAGACGGTATAAAGTCTTGTGATCTGCATCACGTCGATTACTTTGCTGGTCAGGTTTAAGAGTTTCAGATCGCCACCTTGCTTGCGCACGCTGGCGAAAGCGGCGACCAGAGAGCCCAGGCCCGCACTGTCGATATAATCGACGGCACCAAGATTGAGCAGAATGTGCTTGTGTCCCTGGCTTAGCAAGTCGGCAACCATATCGCGCACGGCGGCGCTCTCTTGGCCGAGTTCAATGCGGCCGCTGATGTCCACAATCGTGACGCTACCTACTTGTCGAATGCTTGTCGTCATTTTCATTGGCAATCTCCTAATACACGCTGGTGCCCGAAGAATTCACCCTTGCATCAGAGCACGCGGAAGCGTTCCTTGCAACACCACGGAACGAATCGACGGGCCGAAGGCAAAGGGCACGGTTTGATTTAGCAGGTGCCGGGCCAACGTCACTCAGAACGCACTGCGTTCCATTGGCCCATGCCGTGTTCGTCGCGGTATGTGCCACTTATGGTTCTGCCTTGGACGATGTGGTCAACGCGGGGGCCATCCACCCTGCCTCGAAACGTGAGCACGGTGCGAGTCTTGGTACGGAAGAGGATGTGTTGCTGATTGATGGTTCCCTCGAGTTCGCCCTCCTGGCCCGGACCTTGGTAATGACCGGTGATCACGCCGCCTTGTTGTGTGATTTGTAGGACTTGCGTGCGGTCCTGACGGTCCGGCCCTTTGGAATGAATGGTCCAATTGCCGGCGACGTTGGCGGGCGGCTCCTGTGCGATGGTGATATTGCCGGCAGCGAACAACAGGAAACTGAAACAGAGCAGAAGTAACTTCGTGCTGTAGTTCCTCATGGCATCTCCCAGTTACGGCACTCTTTGTGCGACCCGGTGGAATTATAGACAAATCCGCCGGCGTCCAGATGGGATGGTCGCAAAAAGCGGTCTAGAGGCGGCTAGGAAAACCGCTGGTGTGCACGTCCTAGCGGAGAGCGTTGAGGAGTTCCCAGAGTCGTGCGAGGTGGTGGTCGTCGTGTTCGGCGACAAAATACAAATGGTCCACGAGTCGCATGGGGATTTTCAAACGCGGGTGGGGAATGGCTCGAGAAAATAGCGATGGGTCTAATGCATCGACGCGCTTCAACAGTGTTTCTCTGGCTGAGCGAAATTCAGACAAGATCTGTTCCAGTGGGCGGGCGTTGTGATTGGCTTCGTCGGTTTTGCGATTCCTCAGGTCCGCGACGGTGAGTTGGTCGCTGGCCGCGACGTAATCTTCCACTCGCGCCAGCCAGAGGGATTCGAGATCAAGCAAATGGCCAGCGTGTTCCTGTGGGGACCACTTTTCCTGCGCTTTCGCGGTCAGAATTTTGGGAGAGCGGCCACGAAGCGTCTCATCCAGTCTGGCGGGAGTGCCGCGCAGACGTGCGCACAGATTCGGAAGGAGTTCGACCGGGAAGGAAAACTCAAACTTGCGCTCAAACCAGATGGGTGCCTGACTCATGGATTCCGATGATCAGAATAGTACGTTCGGAGCGGCGGTGCACACGGAATTACTCAATACCCCTGAGTATGGTGGAGTTCGGAGACTAGCCAATTTGGCATGCTGCGGGTCGTGTTGCGGCCATCCCAGGAGAGGGCTATGCTCATCAGACATGGTAGTCGGTGGCAGCCGAGTATGCGCCGCACCTTGGGGAACCATGCCAGGCCAACGAAGTGATAAGTTCCATCGAAGAATTTTGCCGCTGAGCCTGCCCCTGTGTCTGGTTACCTGCTCGCTCTTTACCGCTTCCGGTTCCTCAAAACAAATCCAACAGCAGCAGCAACAAACGCAACCGCAAAAGCAGCAAAGTAACTCGGAGCAGGTGAGTGTGACGGCTTCCACGCCGCGCGGGATTCATCTGACGCTGAAGGATGGGACTGTCCACGTAGTGCGGGAATACCGGAGGGACGGCGACCGCGTGAAATATTTCAGTATTGACCGGCATGAATGGGAGGAATTGCCGGCGGCACTGGTGGACTGGGACGCAACGGCAAAGCAGAACGAAGAAATAGACAAAGCGTCGACGGAACTGGTCGCGAAAGTTCACAAACAAGAAGAGGGCAAGCGCATGGATAACGTTACCGACATCGATGCGAGCCTCCGAGTCGCGCCGGGTGCGTTCCTGCCTTCGGGCGAAGGCATGTTTGTGGTGGAAGGGTCCGCGATTCGCATCCTGGACCAGGTGGACAGCGCATTCAAGACCGACAAAAAGAGAGCGGTCGCGGAGATCCTGACCCCCGTTCGCATTATACCGGGGAAGAAAAACATGATTATCGCGGGAAACCATGCGAAATTGCGGTTACATTCGAAGACGCCGGAATTTTATCTTCGCGAGCCGCCGCCGGATCCGGACCGGGTGTCTTCGATCCGGAAGAGCACCCGAGCGGGAGACAATGGACCGGATGTGGAGCTGATCCGCACGAAGGTCAAGAGCAAGGAGCGGGAGATCGAGTCCATCACCATTTTGTTCGGCGAACAGTTGGGTACCGCCATGAACACGGTTTCGGTACAGCGTTGGGAAGTGGCGCCGGAGGTTTACCGGTTCACGCTGAGCGAGGCGCTGCCGCCGGGGGAATATGTGCTGGCGGAGTTGTTGCCAGACGGGCTGAATATGTTTGTTTGGGATTTTGGGGTGGATTAGACAAAAAGATTTAACGCAGAGGACGCAGATAGAAAGCACGCAGAGATCGCCAAGAAGAGAATACCTAAAGAGGCTAGTGCTTGACGGAGCCGGCGGGAGACAGGCTGAATAGTTCCATCAGGGTGCGAAGGACATCGGAGATGCGGAAGGGCTTCTGGAGGCGGCGGGCGGTGGCCAAGCCTTCGTGTTCGCCGTCGGAGCCGGCGACATCGCCGGACATGAAAATCACTTCGGGACGATTTGGCCCGGAGGCAATACGTAGGCGCTGGGCGACGCCGTAGCCGTCGGAGTTGAGCCCCGATCCGCCCAGCTTCAAATCGCATAAGAGCACATCGTATTTCCCGCCGAGCACAAGTTGCAGCGCTTGTTCCGCCGAGGCAGCGACATCCACTTTCAATCCGTAGGCGGTGAGCCCTTCGGCGAGGAGCATGCGGATACTTTCCTCGTCGTCCAGAACCAGGATTTTCCGATTCGCGACGGATTCCAGCGAGGGCAGCAACATTTCGCCGGAACTGGAATCGAGTTCGCGCACGGGACGCCGGCCGGCCTCTCGGGAAGCCACGGGCAGAGTGACGGTGAACACGGCGCCACCGCCAGGGACGGATTCCGCTTGGATATCCCCGCCGTGCTCGCGAACGATGGACATGCAAATACTGAGACCCAGGCCAGTGCCGCCGCCGGGGCGCTTGGTGGTGAAGAAAGGATCGAAGAGTTTGGGTAAAGCTTCCGGGCGAATACCCACGCCATCGTCTTTCACGCTGACGAAGACAGATTCCTCCAGCCTGCCGACGCTAACTTCGATGCGGCCGGAGGGACGAACTTCGCGAATGGCCTGTTCGGCGTTGCTGATGAGATTGAGGATCACCTGAATGAGCTGGTTGGCGTCTCCGACGATCGGGGGCAAGCCAGGCTGGCTCTGAAACTCGACGTCAATGTTGTTGCGCTTAAGCGAATGTTCCTGCAGCTGGAGGGTGCGATCCACGATGCTGTTGAGATCCAGGACCTTTTTCTGAGGCGACGCGGGACGCGAAAATTCGAGAAGATTTTGAACGATTCGCGCGGCGCGGCGCGCTTGACGATGGGTCATTTCAAGCTGTCGCTTGGTGTTTTCGTCCACGCCCTGGCGGTCGCGGAGCAGTTCGCTGACGCCCAGGATGGCGGTGAGGGGATTATTGAGTTCGTGGGCAACGCCGGCGAGCATCTGGCCCATGGCGGCGAGTTTTTCGGCCTGGATAAGTTGTTCTTCGAGGCGCTTCACTTCGGTAACGTCGCGGGCGGAAATGACCACGCCTTCGATCTTGGCCTTCTCATCGCATAGAGGGCTGAAGTGGCAACGCAGGCGCCGCCAGTTCCCTTCCTTGTGACGGACTTGAACTTCGATGGAGGAAAAAGTTTTGCGGCCGGCGACCACGTCATCGAAGGCATTGAGCAAGGTTCGACGGTCATCCGGATGAGTCCAATCTCCAAAAGTCAGCTGAAGCGCCTCGGTGGGATCGTAGCCGAGAGCGTCCTTCACCTTGGGACTGACGAAAGTGTAGCGGCGCTCGGTGTCGATAACAAAGATCAGATCCGGGAAGCTCTCGACCAGGCGGTGTGCAAACTCTTGCTGCTTGTGGAGGCGCTTTTCGATATTGCGGCGTTCGGTGATATCCACGAGCGCGCCCTGATAGCGGATAACCTTGCCGCTGGTATCGCGGACTGCCGTGGAAGTGTTCAGGCAATAAAGCAACTGGCCGTCCTTGCGGCGCAGGGTAAGCTCGCGGCCTTCGGGAGAGGGCTGACGATTGACTTCGCGAATGACGGCGTTGCGTTGCTCTTCATCGGCGATGAATTCGGAGACGCGCTTGCTGAGAATTTCTTCCCGGGTGTTGTAGCCCAGCATTTTGACGAGAGCGGGATTGACTTCCAGGATCACATCCTCGGTGGTGGCGATGTAGATGCCTTCCTGCAAGGTTTCGAAGAGTTCGGTGAAGCGGGCTTCGTTGCGGCGCGCGGAAGAAATGTCTCGAGCCAGGACGGTGAGGCCGGTGACCTGATTGTCGCGAAGCATGCCGTGAGCGACACAATCGAAATAAAACACGGAACCGGTTTTCTTCAGGCGGGCCTGCACGACACCGTTCCAGACGCGGCGTTCCAGGAAGCGGGCCTGGCCCTTTTTGAAAATGTCCCCCGGCGTACCCGCAGCATCCTCAAAAAATTCAGAAAGCTTGTGCCCGATGACGTCCTGAAACGGCTGGCCGACAAGGTCCACAAAGCTGCGATTAGCGGCGCGAATTTCACCTTCCAGGCTGAGCGCGAGGAGCACGTCGTCAAAGGAATCGATCAATTCGCGGAAGCCTTGTTGCGACTTGGAAATCATCTCGAACAGGTTTTCCATCTGGCGATCGCTTGGCGGGCCGGAGTGTTGCTGATCCATGCCGCGGACGACACCTTTTAGCTCCGCAAGTTCCTGCGTTTTCTTCCAGACGTACAGGCCGAGAAGCGTGACCAGGACGACCAAGCCGATGGGAGCCGGTTGCAGATGAAAACGATCGAGGCGTAAGGAATCCCACGCAAACCACGCGAATCCGAGGGTAACGATAAAAAGAACGATGAAGGTGAGCCGCCAGAGTTCGTGCTGGCGCTGATGGAATTGGTCCAGGCGAGCCTCGGCATTGGATTGCGGACCGCTGGAGGAAGAGGGGTTCCGCGGAGAGCCGGGATTTTGTTCAGGCGTCATGCGTCTTTGCACGCAACGCGGGAATGGCATCAAGTTTTACGTTGCTCAATCCATGGTAGGGAGCGGGGAGGAGGGGAGCAAGGAAGTCGCGTGTTGGTCGTTCGTTAGGTTTACCTGTACGAAGGTGCAAGTGGGGGTGGAGTGGCCGAGAGGTTCAACCAAAAACAACAAAACAGCGAAGAAAAAGAGCCCTACCCTTTGCTGGAAGGACGCAAAGGGTAGGGCACCCACGGATCTCAGCGCGCCAAGGATGCGCCACCCGGCGGCGAACCCTTCGAAGCTCAGGATAAACGAGTCGCCGCACTCCAAAAAAACGGCGTCCCGGTTGAGGGACGCCGTTGGTTGTGTGGCTTGAACCCAAGAGGGCGGCCTAAAGCCGCCCCTACAATATGCAGGAAATTGGTCCTCGCCCTCGGTGAAGGTGAGGAGTTAGTCCTGGCCTTCGGTGGCGGCGTCGGCTTCGGTGTCGTCCTTGCCCAGGAAATCCAGACCGGCGGCTTCGTCGGCAGCGGCGAAATCGGCTGCTTCGGGAAGTTCCTCGGGTGGAGCGGGCGGCGGCATTTCCGTGAGCAACTGCAAGCTGCGGTAGTGCTCGAGACCCGTTCCGGCGGGGATGAGCCGGCCCATGATGACGTTTTCCTTCAGGCCACGGAGGTAGTCCACCTTGCCGGCAACTGCGGCTTCGGTGAGCACGCGAGTGGTCTCCTGGAAGCTGGCGGCGGAGATGAACGAATCCGTGGAGAGCGACGCCTTGGTGATACCGAGGAGCAACGGACGCCCGGTTGCGGGGCGGCCGCCTTCGGCGATCACGCGGTCGTTCTCTTCGCGGAAGCGGAACTTGTCCACCTGCTCTTCGAGAAGGAAGGTGGTG
>Ga0210394_10001465_pt1 | contig 37606 bp, 36 predicted proteins | sample IncBWC12MmetaG_FD_160121 | JGI IMG/M metagenome (GOLD analysis project Ga0210394, IMG submission 160121) | Forest soil microbial communities from Barre Woods Harvard Forest LTER site, Petersham, Massachusetts, United States - Inc-BW-C-12-M | ecosystem: Environmental > Terrestrial > Soil >... | reverse complement strand
TCAGTAACCAGCCTGCTTTCGAGTCAGAATCAAATGAAGATGGAACAGCACGAGTTGCTCACTGTCATCGATGAAGAGTGCGACCGGTTGAATCAACTAGTCGGGGATGCGGCCGAGATGGCGCAACTCGATGCCGGCGAGTTCGAGCTGGATCTGCAAGCGACTTCTATAAACGCGATCATCAGCGCCGCGCTTGAATATCTTAAAGCAGCCCTGGGATCGAAGCCTGTTCGCGTGAATCTTTCCGACGATTTACCGCTTGTGCGGGCCGATGCGGGCCGCGCCCGCGACGTTTTGGTGCGCCTCATTGAAAACGCCAATGCGTATACGCCCGCCGGCCGTCCGATCACGATTTCTGCCGAAGTGAGGGGCGGCTTCCTGACCATCTACGTGGCCGATCAGGGTCCGGGCATCGACGAGATGGAATTGGGCTTGATTTTTGATAAGTTCTACCGGGGGCGTAATCAGCGTTATCTCGTGCAGGGAACGGGAATGGGTTTGCCGATTGCGAAGGCAATTGTGGAGGCCCACGGCGGCACAATCGGCGTCACCAGCCAGCTCGGCCAAGGGTCCGTGTTCTCATTTAGCTTGCCGATTGCAGCACCGCGCGGCGATTCACGATGAGTTCCGCGACGATCCTTGTCGTTGATGATGACTCGCAAATTCGGCGCGTCATGCGCAACGCCCTATCTTCCCATGGCTACACGATTATCGAGGCGCGCAATGGAGAGGAAGCGCTCAAAAAAGTTCGCGCGGAGCGCCTCGACCTGATCATTCTGGACTTGAATATGCCCGACATGGATGGCATCGAAGTCTGTCGCGAAATTCGGGTGGTTTCGAACTTGCCGATCATTATGCTGACTGTGCGCAGCGCCGAAAAGGACAAAGTACGCGCGCTCGATGCGGGCGCCGACGATTACGTCGTAAAGCCTTTTGGCATCGACGAATTGCTGGCTCGCATTCGAGCGGCCCTGAGGCGCGCGCCTGGCGAGGCCCTTGAGACCAGCGTGGTTACCAAAGAGATGCACCTCGACTTCGATAACCGGACCATCGTCGTTCAGGGTAAATCCGTACACCTGACGCCCAAAGAATTCGAATTGCTTCGCGAATTGGTCACGAACGTCGGGAAGCCAGTCTCACACCGGCGCCTGCTGCAGGCTGTTTGGGGACCGGACTACGGAGAAGAAACCGAATCGCTGCGCGTGATGGTGAACCAGTTGCGGAAAAAGATCGAGCCGGACCCTGCGAATCCCCGCTTCATTCGCACCGAGCCTTGGATCGGCTATCGTTTTGTGCTGCCGCAGGAATCTGTGGTCAAGCACCCTCGTTGATTTTGTAATCTACCCGTGGTCTTACGCGAATACACGTTCGGCCGAGCCGTAAAAATGCGCTCGGACTCCTACGGAAGTGTGTAGCGAAAATCAAGATAGACCATACTCAGGTGCGCGTTTTTCGGGCTTGTGGGAGAAAGAAACCACGGGTTCCGCGATAAATAAGAGTACTGCATGATGATCTGGACCTTGCCGTAGCTCTCATTCGACCAGAGAGTTGGGATTACGTCAGCGGAAGCCTCTTGAACCGTACGGTTATTGGTGTTCTCTGAACCAGGAAAACCAAAACCGACGCACGTGAAACCGGCGATGCCCGCGCAGGAGGCGCCTGGAGTGGTCGAAGGCAGTAAACCAAAGTCACGTCCGAAGTAGACGCCGCCATAATAGCCGGAAACTGAGAGCTTGGGGCTGGTTTGCCATTCCAGTCCACCGAGGCCGGCGCCGGAATGAACTCCAGAGAGCTGCCCGTTCGGCGTCACGATGACGTCCGGACCAAGCCCAATCGTGTAGCGGCCGCCGCCATCGCCCCAGAAAGAATCGCCGATCACGCGGAGGTTCTTGACGACTTCGAGATTCACGTTGATGGATCCGGCGCCGCCCACGATTGAGTCTGTGACGGCAGGGGTGGCCAGCGTATTGAACACTCTAAAAGTGCGTATCAACCCGGCAGCCTCAACGTGAAACAGGCGTCCGCCGGGATGAAAGTCATATGCCGTTTTTACAACGAAATCGGGGAGCAGATTGGGAACGGCCGTATTCGTTGCGCTGCTCGCCGCGCTTGTACTGTTGCTGCCGTTATCGAACTGAGCGGCCAACGATGCGGCAGGGAAAATCACCGAAGCAGGCACGAATTGCTGCGGGTTCTCAACTGACACGCCGATCGCCCAATCTTTGGTTGCGTGGTAGGTGAGCCGGAACTGTGGCTGCCGGGCCCAGATCAGGCCGACCTGAAAGTTCGGATCCTCGTTCAGCGTGTAGAAGATGTCTGCGGTACTAGGCGAGAGACCCACTCGGTTGGGTTGCAGGAGTGACCATTCCTGACCGCCGAGAAATTCCCACTTCGCGTGCTTCACATCGGCCCAGTAGACGCGAAGTCGCAAACTATCGCTGTTCGCCGTTATGTTCGCGTTGGGAGGCTGGAAGCCGAGAAAATCAGCCTCTACGTATCCGGTGATTGTTGTGGAGGGAGTCAGATCCGCGTCGACTTTTAGAGACAGGCGCGAATACTGAGCGGAAATGTGCGTCTCGCTCAAGTGCCCTTGCGGCACCACATTGTTAAACGGAACACTTCCAAAAGAGGTCGCGAGCCCACTCCCGAGGTTCTTTGTGCGGTAGAACACCGCCGCATCGAGAAAGCCGCCAGGCGTGAATTGCGCCGCGCCGATCTTGAATGAAAGCGGCGACTGCCCTGCCTGCGAAGCGGCTTGCTGCGGCGCTGTGCCTGGAGCTGGATCGGGTGTAGGGGCCGACGGCCCGGTACTGGGGTCGTCGGCTTCGAGTGGCGTTGTCGACGAATTTGTTGGAGTGCTCGGATTCATACGTTTATGGTCATCGTTTGCGGCTAATGCACAATTTCCGATCAACAGGATGGAAACGATCACTGAAATACCGAATGCGCACATAACCCTTCCTCGCTTTCTATTTTTTGGAATTTGACGCGCTGCGGACTAACACTCTTGTACCCTGTGGGCTTTTACCCCGCGGGACTTGACAAAAAAGCCCGCGTAAAGGAGTGTGATGGCGGAGAAGGACCGACCGAAATACCGTGCGCGAAAAATACAGCATTTTCCTTGTCGACGTGAAGGGACCATCTGCATCTAAAACTCGTTGTCAACGCGGATTTTGAGCACTAAGAAAGCGCCATAGGAGGCTGACCTATGGAAACCAGCCGGCGAGATTTTTTGAAGGTGGCAACGCTTGGGGGCGCGGCGGTTACAGTCTTCGGTTTCGACCTCGCACCTGCTTACGCTCAGCTTCGTGAACTAAAAATAGCGCGCGCCACAGAGACTCGCTCTACCTGTCCGTATTGCTCGGTAAGCTGCGGCGTGATCCTCTACACGCTCGGCGACAAAGCCAAGAACGTCACCCCTCAAGTGATTCACGTCGAAGGCGACCCCGACCATCCCATCAATCGCGGGACTCTTTGTCCGAAAGGTGCCTCGCTCGAGCAGGACATACTGAATGAGCGCCGTCTGCTCAAGCCCCAAGTGCGCCGCCCCGGGGCAACCGATTGGCAGGACATCTCTTGGGACGATGCGCTAAACGAAGTCGCCCGCTGGGTGAAGAAGTCGCGCGACGATTCGTTCGTGGAGAAAGACGCGCAAGGGCGAACGGTCAACCGTTGCGAAGGCATCGCCTGGACCGGCGGCTGTACAGATACCAACGAATTCAACTATCTGGTCGTCAAGACCATGCGCAGCCTGGGGGTCTGCTACCTGGAAAACCAGGCCCGCGTTTGACACGGCCCTACGGTCTCAAGTTTGGGACCAACATTCGGACGCGGGGCGATGACGAACGGCTGGATCGACATCAAGAACACCGACATGATGTTGATCATGGGCGGAAACCCGGCCGAGAACCATCCCTGCGGATTCAAATGGCCGATCGAAGCCAAGCGTAATCGCAACGCGAAGATAATCGTCGTCGATCCACGCTTCACGCGCACTGCTTCCACCGCTGATCTCTTCCTGCAGATTCGCGCAGGTTCTGATATTGCTTTCCTTGGCGGGCTGATCAATTACGCCATCGAGAACAATCGCATCGCCAAAGATTATCTCGTCAACTTTACCAATGGCGCGTTTGTGGTGAAGGAAGGTTTCAAGCTGCCGGAAGATGGCTTGTTTTCCGGCTTTGATCCCGCGACCCTCACATACGACAAAGCCACCTGGAACTACGAAGAGGGTGGCGATCTATCGAAGAAGACTGATCCTGACGGTTCGTCCGGGAAGGCAGGAACTGCTGCATCGGCAGCGCCTCCCGCGCTTCCAGCTAACGCCGCCTATGATTTCGATCTCCAGCATCCTCGCTGCGTTTTCCAGCTTTTGAAGAAGCAATACTCCCGCTACACGCCCGAAATGGTTGAGCGCATCACCGGCATTCCGCGAGACCAATTTCTGAAGGCGGCGGACCTGTTTACGTCGATTCGCAAAAACGGCGACATGACAAAAGCGGCGACTATTATTTACGCCGTCGGCTGGACCCAGCACACCTTCGGCACGCAAATCATACGTACGGCGGCGATGTTGCAGCTTCTGATGGGCAACATCGGGCGAGCGGGAGGCGGCGTGAACGCGCTGCGCGGCCACTCGAATATTCAAGGGGCGACAGATATGGCAGGCATCTTCGATAACCTCCCCGGTTATCTTAAAGTGCCTGTCCCCGCAGACACCGATTTGACGGCCTTTCTGAAGCGGATCACGCCGACGGCTTCGAAGCCAGGATCCTGGCAATCTTTCAATTATTGGTCCAATACGCCGAAGTTCATGGTGTCGTTTCTTATGGCCATGTACGGCGACGCTGCGAGGAAACAAAGCGACTTCGCATTCCACTACTTGCCCAAGGTCGATCGTAATTACTCCTGGACCGAGATCTGGGACAACATGTACCGGGGCGCAGTGAAGGGCATGTTTGCCTTTGGCATGAACGGCGTGATGATCGGCCCGGATCAGCATAAAAATATCGACGCTCTCAAAAAGGCGGATTGGCTCGTTGTCGGCGAAATCTATCCGGATGAGACCAGCGAATTCTGGCGCGCTCCGGGTACCACGGCAGACGAGATGAAAAAGATCAATACGACTGTGTATCGTCTGCCCTGCGCGGGTTTTGCCGAGAAGGACGGCAGCATGACCAACTCAGCGCGCTGGTTGCAGTGGAAGAATGTCGCGCTGCCTCCGCCCGGCGATGCTCGCCTGGACCAGGACATTGTGGCGCAGATTTTCCTGCGCGTACGGGACCTCTATCGCAAGGAGGGCGGCAAATTCCCCGACCCGATCCTGAATCTGACTTGGCCGTATACCGATCCCGAACATCCGGCGCTCGCCGATCTCGCTAAGGAGATCAACGGCAAGGCGCTGGCCGATATTACCGATCCAGCCACGAAGCAAACCCTTAAGGCAGGGCAGCAATTACCAGGCTTCGCGTTCCTGAGAGACGACGGGACGACTTCGTGCGGGAACTGGATTTACTCCGGGTCTTGGACCGAAGCCGGGTCACAAATTGCGCGGCGCGGAACCGAAGATCCCTCGGGGCTCGGGATTTACCCCAATTGGGCATGGTCGTGGCCCGCGAACCGGCGGGTTTTGTATAACCGCGCATCATGCGATCCCGCAGGCAAGCCCTGGGATCCCGAGCGCCGGCAGGTCTGGTGGAACGAAGACGCACAAAGATGGGTGGGTAACGACGTTCCCGACTTCAAGCCCGATTCGCCTCCGAAGGATCACATGGGACCTTTCATCATGAATCCCGAGGGCGTCGGGCGAATCTTTGTACCGCTTGCAGGGATGGCAGACGGGCCTTTCCCGGAATTTTACGAGCCTGTGGAGAGCCCCGTATCAAATCTGCTGCACCCGAATCAGTCGAGCAGCCCGGTGGTCAAGAAATTCACCACTCCTTTCGATAAATTCGGGAGCCCCGAACAGGGTTTTGACGTCGTCTGCACAACATATCGTTTGACTGAGCACTACCACTACTGGACGAAGAACAATCCCATGAACGTTCAGTTGATTCCCGAGCCCTTCATCGAGGTTCCGGTGGAATTGGCGGATCAACTGGGCATTCGCGGCGGCGAAAAACTCAAAGTAAGCAGCGCGCGCGGCAGCTACGTCGCCAAGGCGTTTGTCACGCGGCGCATCAAACCGATGACGATTGACGGCAAGAAGGTCTTTCAAATCGGTTTGCCGATTCATCAGGGTTTCCGCGGAATTCAAGAAGATGCGGATCGAAACGCGCGCACGCCGGCGAATCTACTCACGCCGACTGTATATGACGCCAACGCGTACACTCCCGAATTCAAGGGCTTTCTCGTGAAGGTGGAGAAGGCCTGAGGCGAGCGGATTATGAGTCAAGCAATCCTAGAAGTTCGACGGATCTCAGGACATGCCGGCTCCGTCCCTGGCGTCGGCGTCAGGCGCGAATTTGAAGTCTGCAAGCTGATCGACACCACCACCTGCATCGGCTGCAAGGCTTGCGAAGTCGCCTGCCTGGAATGGAACGGCCTCACCTTCAGCAAGACGACGTTCAACAATTCCTATCAGACGATGCCGGATACCCAGTGGAACTACTGGAACCTGATCAAATTCAACGAGCACGAACGCGAAGACGGCACTCTGCAACTGCTGATGCGCAAGGATCAGTGCATGCACTGCGAGGAGCCGGGATGCCTGATCGCGTGTCCGGCCGACAGCGCCATCGTGCAATACGCGAATGGCATCGTCGATTTCCAGCAGGAGCATTGCATCGGCTGCGGGTATTGCATGAGCGGTTGTCCCTTCAATATCCCGAAGTTCAGCCCCACGGCTCGCAAGGTATTCAAGTGCACGCTGTGTGTGGACCGCGTCACGCAGGGACTCGAGCCCGCCTGCATCAAGTCTTGTCCAACCGGCTGCCTGCATTTCGGGACCAAGCCCGAGATGAAAGCGCTTGCCGAAACGCGTGCCACACAGCTTCGTGAAGTGTCGGGCTTCGAAAACGCCGGCGTCTATGATCCCTCTGGAGTTCAGGGGACTCACGTTATCTACGTCCTCCACGATGCCAGCAAGCCCGAACTTTACGGCGGCCTCCCGAAAGATCCTCACGTTCCGTGGGCGGTCAGTCTTTGGAAGAAGCCGCTGAAATGGATCGGCAACATCGCAATCGTCGGCGGTCTGCTCGGCGTCTTCGCCCATTACCTCCGCTTCGGACCAAAAGACGCGCCACCAGACGACGAAACGTCGCAGCCGGCGGGCGCCCCACCGCGTTCGGGCGCCCCTGACCAGCGGAGCAGACCATGAGCTCAACGCCGATCCTTGCGAATGGACGAGTCCTTCGCTACTCGTTTCACGAGAGGCTGGTCCACTGGCTGGCTGGGTTTTCGTATCTGTATCTGCTGCTGTCGGGACTCGCGTTCTGGTCGCCGTGGCTTTTCTGGCTCGCGACCGTGCTTGGCGGCGCCACGATTTCGCGTGAGTTGCACCCGTGGTTCGGACTGATCTTCGTATTCGCCACATTCCTCATGTACGGGATGTGGGGCAGGCAAATGCACGAGACGGAAACCGATAAGGAATTCTGGCATGCCGTTCAGTATTACATTCGCAATGAAGATGAGTTGGTTCCCTCGGCCGATCGCTTCAACGCCGGGCAGAAGCTGCTCTTCTGGGGATTCTTCTGGTGCGGAGTCCTGCTGCTGCTATCGGGGCTGGTTCTGTGGTTCCCCCATCTGATTCCGTGGAGCCTTCGCTACGTCCGCTACACTGCCGTGCTCGTCCATGCGAGTTGTGCCTTGCTTACGATAGGCCTGTTCATCATTCACGTTTACATGGGGACGGCCATGGAACGCGGCGCCTTCGGCTCGGTGATTCGCGGCGACGTTTCGAGGGGCTGGGCGAAGCGGTATCACCGTCTCTGGTATGAGCACTTGCAGCGAGATGCCGCGGCGAGAAAATGAGCTCGCCATGTGGGATGCGCGCATCCGGCGCGCGAGTGAGTTAGCTTCTTCTTATCCGTTCGCCTCGGAAGGCCTCCGCTTTTATAAGCGCCTCGCCCGATTTCAGAAATCACTCTACGCAGAAATCCAAGGAGAATGCGGAAACGATAAGCGGAAGCGGCGCGCCGGCACGTTGCGGGACGAATTCGATGCTTTTATCCTTTTGCCGCGATTTGCGCCTTTCGTTTCCGCGCTCGAAGAAATTGCGCCGCCTCCGCTGGCGCGCTCGGCACATGAATTGCGTTCGCGCGGCTCCGGCCGTTGGCAGGGGATTCTGCAGGAGTTTTGGGAGCGCGACTCGGCTGGAGGGAATCTGCAACCCCCGGAACAGCTCGTCTCATGGCTTTTCCTGCAACCTTATGCCGAATATCTCGCGGACCACAGCGAATGGAGCCCGCGCGAGGGCATGGCATCGACGTGCGCTTTATGCGGCAGCAAACCGCAGGTGGGCGCGTTGCGTCCCGAGGGCGATGGCGGAAAGCGCTCCCTGATCTGTTCGCTATGCGCGGCGGAATGGGATTACGGCCGAATCGCCTGCGCCGCCTGCGGCGAAGAGGATCCGCACAAGCTCGCCGTATACTCCGCAAAAGAATTCGACTCTATGCGCGTGGAAGCCTGCGAGACCTGCCGGCGCTACATCAAAACGGCGGATCTAACCAAAGATGGGCACGCCGTGCCTGTCGTGGATGAACTGGCCTTCATTCCCCTCGATCTCTGGGCCACCGAGCACGGTTATCAGAAGATTCACCCCAACCTACTGGGAATCTAGCTTTCGCGATAGGCGCGATGCGGTGAGTAATGCCGTAACTCCAGTGCAGAATGGTGGACGTGGGGGGACTCGAACCCCCGACCCCCTGCTTGCAAAGCAGGTGCTCTGCCAACTGAGCTACACGCCCATCGCTAAAAAGCCGCTAAATACGCGGTTTTCTGAAGATGCTCCCTGTTGAGTAAGCCTTTGTTGGTACGCTTGTTTGTACTCTCAGGAGCGTCATAGGGGAAGCATTATAAACGATGCCGGGGACGCTGGGATGCGCAGCGCGCGGCGGTCCCGTCAGGGGAGCGGGCGCAAAAGCGTCGTGCTAGAATCCCCAGCACGGGAGGGTCGAAAAATGTCGACGAAAAGTTACCGACTGCCCGCAACTCTGCTTCTCACTGCGGTCTTACTAGTCACGTTCTCCTCGCGTGTCGGCGGTCAATCAGTAAGAGAACCAGCGCCTCGATAACGAGCATCACCCAGTCAATCGGCCTGGTTCCCTCAAGTTGCATCACTTTGTGTTCAATCCTCCCAGTATCTTCTCCCCACTTGACCGGCGGCCATTTTACCTTTTGGTGGTTTGGGACGCTCGATGCTGAGTCGCGTGATGAGCGTCAAGGCGACGCGCGCCATGCAACCTTGAGTTGTGCTAAGTAGAGGCGCGCGGCGCGAGTCAGGCGGCACTGATGGCGCGGAGGCGAGATAAACTGACGACGCGCTGCCCGTTCTTCCCCATCTTGCCCGCTTTCTCCCATAGGGGCTTGCCCGGACCGTCATATACGATCTCAGCTTCTTCCGGCGATACGACCCGAAGCACGACGAGCCGGTCGCAGGTCGCGTACATAGCTACGCTAGTTCCAGCAGTCATCTTGATTTGAACATCGCCGTTAGCGTCATAGGCATCGTGGCCGGGTCGAGACATCGGGTAGAGCATTAAGCCCAAAGCTTCCGCTGCGATAACTTCTCCGATGGACCCGACGAGGTGGCCATCCGGCGTCAACTTTCTATTCGGATACAGAACCTCAAGCTCGGCGGACGCCTTGTAGATGCGTGCAACAGGCTCCGGCAACGGAACTCGCTTTGTCATTAATACGCTCCGTCAGAAAGCTGGATGATCACACCGAGGCATCAAGTTTTTCGATACGCCTTTTCGAACTCGACGCTCGCTTCCTCGAGCCGCGAATCGAAGCCAAGCTTAAAGAACTCGTTCAGCGTGTGAAGCGCTAAGCGTAGACAGAGATGCCCGAAGAGCAGCGCTTGTACTCAAGCTCCGCTCTCGCATCGAGCAACAACTCAATAATGTTCAGCTAATGACGGGACTTAAACAAGCTCGGGCCGGTCGCCGCATTCTCTTAGCTGCTAGGCTTCTCTTGCATCCTGGCCAGCAGAAAAACAAAGTGCTGAACGTTGCCGAGTCAGCCCTGATTAAACGAGCTCTTTCCGCTGGACATGATCTCCTCAACCAACAAGGTACTAAAACGAAGGTTCATGTCATTCGCTCGAAAGGGAATACTTGGTCGCGACAAGTGGCACCTTTAGAAATGCTTGCGGAGAGATAGGGAAGACAAAGCACGAATCATTAACCTATCTCACGGACTAGTTCTCTTACCAGCGCGAATTGTCGTGCGCTTTAGAGTCCAGGGCATCGCGGAAAGCTAGGATCGGACTTAACTTAGGTTCGATTAAGAGCTTCTGAGGAAAATGGTTTTGGTCACGACACCACCGAAACGACTTAGTATTTTCCGATTCCTCGGTTCGGGACTAGGAGGTCGGTGGTTCAAATCCTTTCTTTCCCTCTTAGCCTCAAACGCTTACACTCCTTTCGAGCCGCGACACCGCCGACGACCGTCGGTGAGCTTACATAGAGGGCCCAGAAGGCACGGCTAAGTAAGTTTATAATTACTCCTGCTCTCGAACGGTCGTACAAGATTGAGTGGCCATTCCGCACAGGAATAGGGAGGAATGTTATGAGAAACAAGCTGATTTCCCTCTTAGTTGTTGGCCTGGTTGCGATTTCCGTTCCGCTGTTCGCACACCACGGGGGCGCGTCGTACGACACGGACAAGACGGTCACGGTGAAGGGAACGGTGACAGAGTATATTTGGGCCAATCCCCATGTTTACGTGAAGGTCGACGCCAAGGATGACAGTGGCAATACGATTCATTGGGTTCTGGAAGCTCAAAATCCAATTTCCCAGATTGAAAGAGGCTGGAGCAAGAATACATTCAAGCCCGGGGATGAAGTCGAGATTGACATCAAAGCAGCCAAGAACGGCAAGCCAGTCGGAAGTATCGGTGCCGCAACCCCGATCGTGATCAATGGCAAACAGTTCAAGCCATAAGGAATCGCTCGGGTGAGTGTCGGTGTCGCAACGACTAGCGGCGCGACCTCCGCCCAGACTGGTTTGTGGTTTCGCCTGCCGTAGTCGTAGGTAGGTTCAAAAGCTCGGAATTTAACGGTGTGGAGGGATGTCGGAAATGACTAAGGGCTTGGTGGTCTCGTTGGTTGCTCTGATTGCAGGATTGACGTTCTCACTGACTCTGCGCGCTCAAGTCGCTCCCCCCAATCCGGCACGGGATGAGGTAAAGCAAGACAAATGGAATAATATCCCGCCGCACAAATCCGCATACGCTGGGAAGAAGGTCGCTGAAGCGGGCTTCTACGTACTCAGCGGACTTGGTCTGCCCGGCAGGGCGTCGGATCCCAGCCCTGACCGTCGGGAATCTTCTTGAAGTGGTTAGTCGTCGCGTAGGGCGCTGTCAGGTACTGCGGGTCCGTGATGATCGACGTGACGACGAGCCATGAGTTGCCGTCCGGTTCGGTGAAGGTATCGTAGTATTCCTGCAGCGTTGTGCTTTCGCTGTACGGCACGCCGTTCTTCCGCAGGTAGCCTGCTTTCATCCGTGTGGTGGTCACGCCGAGATTGCCGGCAGGTCCGGGCACCCTTCCCCCACGACCCGCCGGGCCCCCTGCCCGCCCTGCCCGGCCAGTCGCCTCGGCCGGGGTTGGGCCGTTTGTAAAGGCAGCGACGGAGTAACCCTGCCACTGCGGCTGCATGGCGGTCGCGGATTCCGGCGTCGCGGCGCCTCCAAAATGAAGCAGGCGTGTCTGCGTGCCGGAGTCCGTATCGATTTGAAGGGTGTTGTCATCAGCCCAATGAATGTGCAGGCGTCCCGGCACACGCATGATTGCCGGAGCGCCGTAGGCACGGCACTCACTGCCTGCGTCCTGTGCTGGCGTCCACATGCCCGAGAGGCGCCGCGCCTCGGCGTTGAGAGGCAGCATCGAGAAGTCGCCCTTTGGCGGCATGAGCATCCGCAGGTGCCAGTGCTCGGTGACCACGGCGACCCAGTAGCCAGTGAAGTCTTTCGGGGCGGATGCGCGCGCCGTTGGCTGCGCCCCTCCCCCGCGTCCTTGGGCCTGGCCGTTACATACGACGAGGCCGACGATGAGCGCGACCACCGGCACACATACCCACGCTTCGGCTCTATGTATCATGCGGGGTTCCTCGTCACCTCGGCTCCGAAAGTTACCCAGGACCCTCTACTACTTGAATCTGCCCGACCACTCCCATCCGTCGCTGGGCCGCTTGATGCTCCCGATGAGCATTCGATGGGATGAAGCATCGCGAGCGGGTGGCCCACTGACGATTATGTGGTCGCCGGGCCTGAGCGTTGTTCTGGTGATCTGGCCTTCCTTTGACAACTGAGTCACGGAGCCCCACTCGATCACCCAGCTCTGCGCCGTTCCGTCTTTGCCCGCGACATCAATCTTCATGAACGAATGAGGATTGCGCCACACGAATTCCGTCACAACGCCCTCGACCTCGATCTTCTGTGAGGAGTCGTATTCCGCCGCGAACGAGTGGTGCGCGAAAATCCGACCGGCCCCCGCCAGGAGAATCACGACCCCGGCCCCGAGCATTAGGATCCTGCGTTTCATGATACGCCCCCTTCGAGCTATTTGCTGAGGCTCCGGTACGCTGCCTCTACGAACATATCGGTGGTCCATGGGCCAGTTTGTTTGCCGTACCGCGCATCGTAATCACGCGTCGGCGCCGCCGCCTTTACCTGGTCCAGCGTCATCCCCTTCTTGATCATGTCTTGGATGCGGTCGCGAATGATGGCGACCATGTCGCGGTAGTATACTACGTCCGCGTGATCCGAAATACGGCCACGCCCCGGGATCACCAGTGTGCCGCCTTCTGCGGTCGCGCTGGGAACGGTGATGTCGATGAGCCGATTCAGGCTATCGACGATCGCCTGCATGCTTCCGCCAGCTTTCAGGTTGATGATCGGAAACTCACTGAGATCGAACAAATCCCCGGTGCTGACGACATCGGACTTGCGGAACAGGACGATGCTGTTACCGTCCGTGTTCGCAGGCATATGGATGATCAGCACCGGTTCACCGTTGAAGTAGAGTCTCTTCTGAGACGAGGAATACGTGTCGTCCGGCCACGCACCCTCCGGTCGTGCAGGCGTTTGCCCGCTCGTCGCCGACATCCTATAAAGCACACTGAGGAATGAGATCACCGACGCCCGGTGCGTATTGAGCCCGCCTTGGGGGCCCCCCGTGTAGTCGGCCTCGCGAAACGGAACGATTTCACCGGTAGCTGCGATCTTCTCGTTGCCTCCCGTGTGATCTTCGCTCTCCGTCGTGTTGACAATATACCGGAGTGGCCGCTTGGAGATGCTCGCGACGGCGGCCAGCACCTTGTCACTCATCGCGGCCGTCCCCGTGTCGACGAGAAGGATGCCCTGGTCGCCTGCCTGCACAGTGATGTTGGCGCCTGCTCCGATCAGCACGTGCACGTTGCCTTGGACCGGAAGGATTTCAATTTCCCCGGCGGCAGGCCCGCTCAATTTAGGCGCCCAAATGGCGCGGCTCTGATTGGCCTGCGCACAGAGGTGCTCGCTTCCGGAGAAAGCGAGACACGCCATGGCGGCGAGCATTTGCAATCGCCTCATGGCCCCCCCTCCGTGACTCCCTCAGCAGCAACCTTGGGCGGCCGCGGCATGGCTTTCATCTTTGTGACGTACTCGGGATACATTGTCGCCGCTCCGCCAAGTCTCGGCTCATAAGGGGTTCCGAACCGATCCGTCAGATCCTTGTTCAATGCGGGCATGGGACTCTTTCCGGGAAGGAAGTGCGGGACCGCGCCCCGAGGGATGGAGGATTCCGTCGCTTCTTCGCATGGATACGGGTCCATCCGCATCGTGGGATCGTTGACCCACATGAGGGCGCTCCGGATATACGGTTCGGTCATGTAGACGGGGTCGTAAAGAATGGATGTCGCCTGGAGGTAGTCGCCCATTCGGCGCAAGCGTGTGCGCACCGTTGCTCGGTCGCTCCGCATGAGTCCATCACGCCGGATGTAGGTTTCCTTGAGATGCGTGGTGGTCACGACAAGAACGTCGCCGTCCCATTCGCCGGTCGAAAATCCGCTCCAGGTGTGCAGGGTGTCCGCGGGAGGATGCGGGCGGCCATCCATCCAGATGGTCACTTCCTGCTCCTCCTGATTAATGTGGCCGTGGTAGGCGATGATCTTCTGCGTGTCCCGATCGATATCGGCCCAGAACCGAATTTGCGAGTTCGGACCTTCCAACGAATAGTCCCAAGCGTGCGCCCGGCAGGACCACTCCGTGAGGTCGAAGTTCTCCGGCGACCAACTCTGGACTCTCCAACGGTCACCGTCGGTGACGGGGACGCCAGCGATGTCCCCAACCATCCCGCTTCCGTCCTGGTTGCGGGGCAGTGGACGCCAGATGCCTGTGATGTCGACCTGAGCGAGCGCCGAATGGCTCCACAGCGTTACCAGCAACGCGACAACCCATATACGCTGTTTCCACAGCCTGCCGAATCGCTCTGTATACATAACGCGTGATGCCCCCTCAGCACCGCAACAGAAATGCCAACAAGAACCCCCAAAGGTATGGGACGCGCCGCCCGCGCTGCAGGTTACAATAGGCCGTTCCTGATAAAAGCCCAGCGACACCCGAACTGTGCATATCGCCGAGCGTTCTCGTAGCAAGCGAAGACCAGATCTGGGTGGGCCTGCACCTAGAGTGTTGACTTTCCGCCCATCTGCACTGGAAAGCCGTCAGGATCGTTGACGTTTATACTTCCGGGGGTCTCCCGCACCTCCAACCCGCGGCGTTTGAGCTCGGCTTTCAACGCGTCCCTGACACTCTTATCCGCGTCCCAATCGGCGATGGTATACGCAATGTGATCGACACGCGTCGTGGTTGCGCCGGCAGGCCGGTTACGAGCTATGAGATAGGTGTTCTCTCCAAACGACAGACGACACTGTTTTCCGTCGTCCAGCGAGACCTGCATCCCCAACAGACCTGCATAGAAGTCACGGGTCTTTGCGTAATCGGCGACTTGATAAGAGACATGGTTAATGTACATCGCTTTGAATGCTCTGCCATCGGCCGCCGCTGCCGGCGCCACGCTCACCGCAGACGCTGCCGTCGCTGTCAATGCCAGGCTCTTTATGAGTTGCCGCCGGGTCATCTTTCCTTGTTCGAAATCCTCAAGCAACTTTGCGATGATGTGTTCCATTGAGTTGTGCTTCTCCTAGTTACCGATCGACTTCGTCGGAATCTCCATATCGGGAGCCAATACTAAAAGATCAGCTTCAAGCCAAACTGCACTTCCCGCGGAGCGCCGCTTCCAACTAGGGGGTTGCCTGCGCTAACTAGTGAATTGGCCTGGCCGAACGAGCCCGGAGAGGTCGGATCGCTCGAAGGACTACCCAAAATAATGTGATTGTCGACGTTGAAGAACTCGGCCCGGAACTGGGCGGTGAGCCGTTCCCTGAACTTCCAACCTTTGCTCACCGAAAAATCCCATTCCCAGATGGGCGCGGCGCGCAGGAGGCCCCGGGCCATCGAGCCAAAAGTTCCCTGTGCTGGAGGAACGATGACCGCGCTGCCCTGCATGTAACAGCCCCAAGTGGCGAGCGACTGGGTTCCAGTTGTTCCGCCTGGGCCTGTCGGTTCAGCCGCGGCTGCCGTCTGGCACGCCGCTGGCATGTTCGACACGGACGCTTCTTGAGTACAATTTGATGCCCCACCGAAGTTGCTGCCGCTGACCCCAAAACAAGGAACCGTGTTAAGGCTGCCTACTTTGAAGTCCTTGTAATTCCCAACGAGTGTCCAGCGATCCTGTCCTTCCCCAGTTCCGCTGATGTCGCTCGCCCCATCTGTCGCAGGGTACGGCACGCCGCCCTGCCAATCCACGATGGAATTTAGCTGCCATCCTTCCAGCAGCTGTAACGGCGACTTTTTTCCGGGGATGTTATAGGTTACGGAGAACGAGAAGTGAGTAAAGGGATCCTGGATGCTGCTGCTCCGGTCGAGGGCAGTGTTTGCGCTGTCCATAATCGAAAAACCGCGCTCTGCGTCTGTCTGGGTGATGGAATGGGAGTAGCTGTAGCCCAACGTGAAAGATAGACCCTTGGAAAAGCGCTTATTCAGAGACGCTTGAAGGGTGTTATAGCTCGATCCCAGGTTGCCACTGAAATATAAGATTTGCCCTAGATACGGGAATTGATTGTAGTAAGGCCGTCTCACCAGTTCGGCTTCGGTTGCCGGACCGCTGCCCCCATTCGTTGCGCCGGGAATCGGCTGGTTGATGTCGACTACGCCGCCCAGATGCGTGCCGCGGGAACCGACGTAAGCTAGGGTCGCGGAGATATCACTCGGGAAGGCGTGCTGTATCGCCAGGTTCCAGGTGCTGACGTAGCCCAGCTGCAGATTGGGATCCACCCCTTGAATCGAGCAGGGTGACGGATTCGAACCGAGGCCGTTGCCGCATTGCAGCGCGCTCCCACTGGAGTTGAAGACGGGCTGGCCGACGGCCCATTTGATTTGATTGCCACTGAGGCTAGCGGTGCTGACGGCGATGTTGCCGGGACTCGGCAGTGCGGTGCCATTCTGTGTCACCAGGGTCCACCCCGTGGGGATAAGAGGGAGTGCCGCATTGTCTACAAAAAAGTCGCTAATGGGATCCGTGTTGTAGACGATGCTGAACCCTGCGCGAAGGACAGTCGTGCCTTTCCCCGTGACATCCCACGCGAGGCCTAGGCGCGGCGCAAAAGCATCGCGATCGCCGTGATAGACCTCACGGCCCTGGCCGCCCTGGCCCGCCTGTATGAGTCCGGTGGGGGCGGTCGGATCGAAATTGCCCAGTAGGTTGTTCCTTTCCGTGAACGGCGTCGAGTACTCCCAGCGCAGTCCGAGGTTCACAATCACCCGCGAGAAGACTCGCCAGTCGTCCTGAACAAAGCTGGCGTACCGCTGCAAGGTGGCGTTTCGTTGGTCGCTCCCGATTTGGATTTTCCCCGAGGCTGGCTGCCCGGCCAGGAAGTCTTCCAGGGGCGTAGCGTTTGCGAAGGAAAGACCACCCCGAAAACTAAGGACGCCCTGGCTATCCCCGACATCTCCTCCGGTAAAGTTCACCCGATGGATTTCGGCGCCGAATTTGAAAAGGTGCTTGCCATGGGTATAGGAAACCGAATCTGCACCCCCGATGACGCCGAAGAGAACGTTCTGCCCCGTGTTCGCCCCCATCGTGTCAAAGGCGCCAATGGTAATCCGCGGAAATCCACAGAACGGCGGGACGAAAGTCGCACCCGAGACGAAACCGAATTGTTGAGCGTAGTTGGGACCCACAGTGCCCGTCACCGGGCACTCGTTAACATACTCGGGGTTGTGCATCCTGTCGTAGCCGAACCTGGCCTCGTTCACCCAAGCGGAATTCGGGGTCCAGATCCAGACGGCCCTGGCCACTTGAGCCCGCGTATATAAGTACCCCAACCAATATGGCTGGGTGCCGCCGCGTCCAGCGTTGATAAAGTGGCCTTGGCCAAAGGCAAATTCGCCATTTAGGGAGTTGTGGTCATTGGGGTGATAATCAATTTTCTCTATCCCGTTGTCGGAACCACCCGCATTGTTGAGAGCCAAGGGCACGGTCCCGGAGTTCGTGGGATTGAGAAACAAGCCGTTGGCTGCATTACACGCGCCGTTCGCTGTGCACCCTGCCAAGTTCAAGCTGAGTTGACTCAGCGGGACGCCATTCAGTTTCAGATCGGCGATGGCATCCGGCAAGCTGTTGCCTGGCCCGGCCCCTGGGAGCGCTGCCGGGATTTGTGCAAATCGCGGCTCCCCTACGGTGGCGCGCTGTCCCTCGTAGGCTCCAAAGAAGAATAGCTTGTCCTTCTTAATCGGCCCGCCGATAGACGCGCCGTACTGTGTGAAGGTATCCAGGTTCTTTGGGAGCGCCGGGTCGAGGAACGGGTTCCTTGCATCCGTAGCGGTGTCGCGGCCAAAGGCGAAGGCGGTACCGTGAATGCTGTTGGTGCCTGACTTCAGCCCCACGTTGACTTCAGCCCCCGGTTTCCAGCCATATTCCGCCTTGGGGACTTCTATGACATTAACCTCCTGAATGGCGTCGATGGGCATAATAGTGGCCTCGTCGAACATGTACTGTCCGCCGATGACCGGCCCGGTGCCAGCCCATTCATTGAAGTCCTCTAGACCGTCGAACATCCAGGAGTTATCGTCGGAGCGGTTCCCGTTGAAATAGATGTCCATGCCATTTGCCTTAACTCCCGGTCGATAAGTAAGAAGTTTTTCGTATTCGCGGCCGTTTACGGGCAGCTCATTAATCGTTTGGTTGTCTAGGGTCTCGCCCAGTTGGGCGCTGGTGGTCTGAATCACCGGGAGCGATTCAGTTACCGTGACCGTCTGGGTTTGCTCGCCGGGTTGGAGGGACAGGTCCACACGAAGGTCCTGACCGACCTCCAAGATAATGTTCTGGCGGTCGATCGTCCTGAAGCCTTTGGCCTCGGCGCGAACTAGATACGTGCCGGGAGTAAGGCTGGGAGCGGAATATTCGCCGACGCTGTCTGTGGTCAGAGTCCGCGAGACTCCTCTCGCCACATCTGTGACCGTCACCGTCACACCCGGAACGACACCGCCGCTTTGATCGGTAATGCCCCCGAAAATACGGCCCAAATTTAATTGCGACAAAGCGGGAGAACAGAAAAGCAAGATCCCGAAGCTCGCACCCAATAGGTACATCGTTTTGATTGTGCCGAGCCATTGCAACTTCCTGAAGAGGGCCGTCAGGGATTTCATGTCGCCTCCGAAAGACTTACTTTCTTTTTTTTCAAAACTGAGAAAAGGCGGACTAACTGCTGGGGCTTATAGTCCTTTGTTTCTGTCACTGTCAAGAAGAAAAACCCGTCGTTGTCGGTAGCACGTGAAATGTCCGGTGGAATTAGCGCATGAAATGTCCGCTTTAGAGAGACAGCTCTGGTAAAAGCTTTGGCCCGAGGAGGGCCTAGGTTGACACCGGAAGCTGTCGTGGAGCGGACAATGAAAATGCAGGAAGTGATTCTGCAATGGCCAAGCGCATTCCCTGGTGGCAAGCGGCGGAGATTAGAGGAATTCTACGAAGTTACACCGCAACGCTGAAACGTGCTCGCGCAAATCGTCAACTGCTGGCGTGGCAAGTTTTCGAACCGTTTTCCGGTATGGACCTTGAGTAGGCAGAGAAGCGGCCCTTGATGCGCAGTTGAGGATCCTCTCCGATGTAGTTCCTCTTTTCTGTTCGGGGATTTTTATTGAGCGGTACGATGACTGGTTTAGTTATCGACTTAGTGCCGACCTTCTCTGCGAAACGACTAGGTTCTTACTATTTGAAAACACAAGTGTCGCGGCTCCTCACGAAGCAGGACAGATTCGCGGCATCGTTCATCCCTCCACATGGGACACAGGGCGCGTCCAGTTTCGGGACTCCTCACGCTGTCCGCAGAATAATCGAGTCACAGCGCGCCCTCTCTCGTACTTTACCGGCAGATCGCGATTAACACATGCCTGAAATTCTCAAACGCTTGCCAGATTCGCAGGCATAGCGGTTGGGGCGCCGGGTCATCCCAACCAGGCAAAATTCGGACGGTTCCGCAAGGTCGTTGCACTCTCCGCGTCGATCAAAGTCATCTTGACTAGTATTGTTCAGACAGCCGACGGAACCGATGAACTCAAACTAACACGTTTGCGCCGCAGTCGTCGCCCGGCCCCGCCACCATCCAAACGGCCGCCAAGGTTCCAAACGACACCAGCCGGGAGCATATAGTTTAGGACGCGGCCCCTCTTCCCGACGGTCGTTTGTCGCTTGTTTCTACCTGCCGTTGCTGTCCGAACCTGCGTGTGCGAAGACAGCGATACAGCCTGTGCCTCTGAACCCGAACAGCGAGCACGTGGTTTGATCCAACCGCGGAGTAGCAACCTCACTCGCAGTAACCCGCACCGGAGTGAAAATCCGATTGTTCTCAGCAAAGGCCGCCTCGTTTGAAAGCTCCGGGGTCGGTCAGGGTTTGGAGCAAGGTGCCATTTTCCACATCGACGACTTGTAGTTTTCCGCTATCGTCTACGGCCGCATAAACCCGGCCGTCGCCCTGGTTGTACCAAAGCTCGTCAGCGTCGACGTTCGGAACCGTTGCGATAACCTCGCCGTTGAGCGCGTTCAGAATGACGACACTGCCCCTGCACTCCACTACAAGGCGTTGAGACGGCGTTAGTACTTCACCCGAGGGACTGCAGTTGCCCGGCGAGTATGTCTTTTCGATGATCCCATCATCGGGGTTGATGACCGCGATCTCGCCCTTTCCATCTTTGACAGATACCGATGGAACTGTCAGGAAGAACCGGCGGATTTTGGGGTCCCACAGTGGTTGCTCCAACCCTCCGCCCGGAACGCTATTCGGAACCCGAATTATTTGGCTGATTTGGTAACTGCTGGCTCCAATAAGTGCTGCATAGGGTGCGATAGGAGTTGTGGGGTTCGCTGCGGAGTTGGGTTGATCGATCGCAACCAGAATATTGTCGATCCCATCTAGATTCGAAGCTCAGGAATTCCTGTAGGAGATCCAGTCATAGTGTCCGGCCTGTTGTTCTCAAGAGAGCTTGGCACGCGTTAGCAGAAGTTGCGCCCTAAGCCGGAACTTTCGATTTCGACTCCCGGCTCACGCATCGTACGCTTCACCTGTCCCGGAAACAACGAAGTTGCCACCAGAGTGGCCGATCAATGTTCAGATAACGGCAACTGAAGACTAAACGACCAAACACATCAACCCCGCCAAGGGATAACGATGTCCCTTTCCAATTCCAACGGTTTCACAGGGTTGACAGGAAAAATTCCGGAGTGTATGGTGCGTGACGGAAAGTTGTCCAGCGGTACAAGACTGAGTGCCGCAGAGAAGCCCGATGAAGAATAAGTCTCCCGTCATTTTACTCCTGATGGGGGCGTTCGCCGTTTCTGTTCCGCTGTCCGCACACCATGGGGCCGCGTCGTATGACTCATCGAAAACGGTCACGGTGAAGGGAACAGTCACGGAGTATCTCTGGTCTAATCCCCATGTCTTCCTAAAGGTCGACGCCAAGGACGACAGTGGCAACACGGTGCATTGGACCATAGAGGCTTCGAATCCGGTATCCCAGATCGAAAGAGGATGGAACAAGAATACATTCAGGCTCGGGGACGAAGTGATTGTTGAATGCGTCCCAGCGAAGAACGGCAAGCCAGTCGGACTTTTCCATTTCCCAACCCTTATTGTGATCAATGGCAAAGAGTTCAAGTCATAAGGAATGGGGCGGTGCCGCAACGACTATTGGACTGAGCTTTGGTGAGCTGTGTGGTTTCGCCTGCCGTAGTCGTAGGTAGGTTCAAAAGCTCGGAATTTAAAGGTGAGGAGGGATGTCGGAAATGACTAAGGGCTTGGTGGTCTCGTTGGTTGCCCTGATTGGAGGATTGACGTTCTCACTCACTCTGCGCGCTCAAGTTGTTCCCCCCAATCCAGCACGGGATGAGGTAAAGCAAGACAAATGGAATAATATCCCGCCGCACAAATCCGCATACGCTGGGAAGAAGTCAGCCCCGGCGCCGCGCCGTGACATTTCTGGGATCTGGGATGCGGCAGAAGAGGATGGGGGACGCCAGACAAGTGGCGCGTTAGAACACCCGGCACTTTTGCCACGCGTGAAGGGCGTCGGAGGACGGACTGACCAGACGGAAAGGGGTGCTGCAGGCGGACGACCCGACGAGACGGGTATTGAGCATCCTTTACCTTACACGCCTTTGGGGCTGGCAGCACTGAAGGCCAATAAGCCCTCTGGACCGGGAATGAGGCAAGTCCCCGCCGCGCTTGCCAATGATCCAGGGGACCATTGTGATCCGCTGGGGTTCCCGTACATGGAGCTTTGGGAACTAAGGACCCTTAACCTCCTTCAGACTGCGAATCAGGTGATTCTCTTAAGTCCATTTTACGGCAATTACCGCGTCATCTGGACGGATGGGCGAGCGTTTCCCACGGACCCAGATCCGCGGTGGAACGGGTATTCCGTGGGCAAATGGGTGGATGATTACACCTTCGTCGTCGAGACGGTCGGGCTGAATCCAAAAAGCTGGCTCGATCATGCGGGTCGTCCGCATAGCGACCAATTGCGGGTGACGGAAGAATTTCACCGGGTGGACCACGACAACATGGAGTTCACGATGACGATTAATGACCCGAAAATGTACACAGAACCCTGGCGGGCCCTCAACAAATTCCCTCTTCACCTACAGCGACCCGATTTCGATATTCCGGAGTTGCTCTGCTCACCATCGGAGATGGCGGACTATAATAAACAGGTTGGTGATGTTGTTCTTCCGTCATCCGAAGAGAAGAAGTAGCTAAGGCAAATTTCCATTTAGAGGCCCTGGAGGGCTCTTTCGCCGGTGGCACCCTCGACCCACGCCGTAGGGTATGCGGTAGCGCTTGGCGAAAGCTCCTTGATCGGCTGCTGCATCATTCGAGGAATCGTCAGGCTGGCGTGGTGTCACCACGATCAATTACAGAGGCTGCAGTAAGAACTTAAAAATGTGCGCAATCACACAGCCCAAGCGACCTGCTGCAGGTGGGAACTCTTGGGCAAGAGCCCCACGGTGCCTGGCCCGGGTTTGAGGAGCCACTGATGAATTTGGCACATGTACACCTCTTACTGAATCATTTTCCGGTCATCGGCACTCTTATGGGGCTTGGTCTATTCCTCGGTTCCATTGTTGGAAAAAGCGAAGACCTGAAGCGAGCCGGTCTTGTGGTTTTCTTAGGCATTGCTCTCTTGTCGATTCCGACGTATCTGAGTGGCAATGCTGCCGAGCGGGAGATCCAGGATCTTCCCGGCGTGTCAGGAGCCTTGATTGTAAGGCACGAGGACGCGGCGCTGCTGGCATACGTGTTTATGGAGATCACTGGCGCCTTCGCATGGTTCGGACTGTGGCAGTTTCGCCGGAACTCACGTCTGGGACGCGGGACGTTGTCCGCCGTACTACTTCTTTCGGTTGCGACGGTGGGCCTGATGGCGAACGCCGCGAACATAGGTGGTGCGATCCGTCATCCGGAGATTCTGTCTGGCCCAGAAGCGACAGGGACAGTGGGCTTGGGGATAGGGCTCAACGCTGCGGTAATTGGGCATTTCGTAGCTGGTGGGTCGGGTGGAAGATGGGTGTGGGCGACGTGCCAAACCCTTCACTTCATGGGACTGTCTCTCTTGATGGGCGTCGTTTTCATGGTTGATCTGCGAATGCTGGGCGTGGTGAAAAACGTGTCCTTTTCTGGTTTGCATCGGCTGCTACCGTGGGGGATTTTGGGATTCGGCCTCAACCTCCTAACCGGAATGTGTTACTTCATCGCAGCTCCCTATCAGTACACACAAAACACCACTTTTTACTGGAAGATTGCTTTAATGATGATCGCTGGAGCAAACGCTGTCTACTTTACGGCGTTCGACGAGCCCTGGGCTTTGGGGACGGGAGATGATGCGCCCCTGAAGGTCAAAGTCATCGCTGGGTCTGCAGTAGTCTTGTGGGTTGGAGTGATGTTTTGTGGCCTCATGTTGCCTTTCATTGGTAATGCCTTCTGACGCGATACGCGTGGGCGTTGGCGGGGTCAGGACGGAGTTGTTGTCAGCTAATTTGCTGATCGTGGGCACTTTGACAGGCTCGAGCAGGGGCCGCTGTGGGCGCGTGCTGTTGTCCCGAAGGGAGTTTCGGCCATGAACACGACGCGGCCCCACTCGTAAAATTCAACATTGGCCTCCGTTCGAGGTGCAGAATGGGTTTTGGTCTAACCGTCAGTCTGGTTGCGCTTGCGGTCATCGCCGTACTTGGAGCGCTGGGTTATTTGATGGACAAGCAGGTTGATCGTGACGAGCGCAAGGATGACCACTCGAGTTTCTCATCCTGATTTCGCAGCGTTGAAAAACCGTTCCTTTGCGCCTCGTTGGTAATAGTCAGATTTCCGCACAACGTAAGATGTAGCTGAGTGAATGTGGCACTCTCTTCTTGCGTGAAGCTTTGATGCTCGCCTCGCTAAATCATCCCGACTTCCCTCGCATCACCTCTACTGCGCGCCGGGAAATGAAAGCGAAGATCTGTCAGTCGGCAGCCTGATCGTGCTCGCCTTGAATTTTGCGTCGTTTCAGTCGAGCACGCTCGCCCGGTAAAAAGAGCGACATTCGGCTGGCGCACAACCCTTGCGATGCGGTACTATTTTTTTTGTTAGGCATCAACATTCGATGGCCTGGAGGCTTACACGGCCGCGTTTTTCCGAAATGCCTATCGAAGTGACAAGCACAAATGATGGGTTTTCTTCTTAGAATCGAGCAACTGCCTTTTTGCGCCTGGGTACGCGAGTCCAGTTCCATCTGGGCGTTGCCGATGTTTCTTTTCATGCACACATTGGGCATGTCGATGATTGCGGGGGTCAGTGCCATGATCGACCTTGTTTGTTTGGGCTTTTGGCCCAAGATGCCCATCAAGCCGCTCGAGCGGTTCTATCCTGCGATGTGGTGGGGATTCTGGATCAACACGGTGACCGGCACAGTTCTGGTGATGATCGATGCGAGTACTAGGCTCATCAACCCGGTCTTCTACATCAAGATGACTTTCGTTTTTGCCGGAGTGGCACTTCTGTGGGTCATGCGGGGAAAAGTATTCGGGGATCCAGAGCTGGATAGGGGGCCGGTGTCGAGGCGTGCGAAAGGATTGGCTTGGGCCTCGCTGATCTGCTGGTTTGGGGCGATCGCAGCCGGCCGCTTGCTGGCTTACCTGGGCCCGGTCTCGGGACTGAGCGGCATCAGCAATCATTGAGCAGCCCACTGATGCCACTGATGCCGAGCGATTCCTCGAGGAAATGGGAGGAACGCTTGCGCAAGCTTGGGCAGTCAGGTGTTAATCCCTCACCATTCAGTCGTTTCGCTCAATCCAACGTCAAACCGCCGCCTTCTTTCAGCAAGCGGTAGTAGGTCTGTACCCTGATTTCGGCTTGCTTGCAGGCTTGTGGCGTCGGTTTTCCGTTCGCGATTCCTACTTCGATCATGGTGGCATCGCTTTAGTTTCCGCACTTTTAGCCGGAGTGGTTTGCGCGCGCAGAACCGGCGAGAAGGTCAAGAATGCAAGCAGTGCTATCGCTGAGATCACGAAGCGCTTTGGCATTTCCGCGGAACTCCTTCCGGAAGCTAATTCCAGATCGCCGTTCGTTTCCGAGCACGGCCCTTAGTGGGGATTCGCGTTTGCTATTTCTCTTGGGGATTAATCGGGTCACCAACAAATTCGTTATACCGTTGGATTTCGGACGGTGAACAGAATATCTCCCGGATATCGAAATCTCGGGGCTGACGGTGAAGAATGAGCTTATTGTGAGCCATCCACGGTTCCGTATACATCACCGGGTCGTTAATTATCTCTGTGTGTTCCATGGTGTCATGGTCCACGAGGTGAAATATTTCCGTCACCCGCAACTTTTTGCTATGTGGGCGGCCGGCATGATCGAGCCAGGATTTCTCATTCATCCCCACGGTTTCGGCAACGAACGTGTAATCGTCCTGCCAGTGACCAACTGAGTAGCCGTTCCACCGTGGCAGAGGGTCTTTGGGGAATTCTCGCCCGTCGGTCCAGATAACGCGCCATTTATGGTGATATTGACCCAAGAAAATCACCTGGTTCTTCGTCTGAACAAGCTCGTTTGTCCTAAATTCAAAATTTTCCATGTATGGGAAGCCCACGGGATCGCACTTGTTCACCGGATCGTTTCCAAGCACCGAAGGAACTGCTCTAACACTCTGTCCCGTGGGCTTATTGGCTTTGAGGGCTGCTTCCCCTAAGGGGGTATAAGGGAGGGGATTTGCAACACCCTTCTCATCGGGTTGCCCCCCTCGAAAACGCTTAAGCTCAGCCTCCGAGCCGGGTGCATCTCCTGGGTAGATGGCGGGGTGTTCAGTCACGCCGGCTGCCTCGACGCCGCCCGTCGCTGTCGCATCCCAGATACCCGATAAGTCGCGGCGCGGAGCGGGACCTGCCTTCTTCCCAGCATAGAAGGACCGGTTGATCTGGTTGTTCCATTTCTGGTTTTTCGTCTCTTCTGTCTGCTTTGACGTCTCGGTTTGAGCGCGCACACTCCATGAGAATGTCAAAAGTCCGAGCGCAGCCATCGTCCCTGCGATGAAGGGCTTTAGCATCCGGGAATCCTTTTCATAATTCCGAATTCAATTTGCGACCAAACCTGCACATCTCACGAGTGGCGTGTCGCAAGCCTCTTACTCTCAGTGGCCGCCAAATTTCTACCTAGATGGCGCCGGCTCTTGCACGGCCTTCCCACCGCAGCAATTCTAAAAGCCTTTCCGCAGTTCCGAACTAGCCGCGAGAACAGATCCCAGCCCAACTTAGGCTCGGACTACTAGTGGTTGACACCGGCGCTCACCCACAGAGCGACGCGTCACGGCTTGAACGCGTGACCATTGATTACGACACGGCCTTTGAAACGTCCGACCGTTCTGCCGGTGGTCGTAAGGGTCTTGCCCGGCGTCACGTCAACCACGACTTCATCTCCCGGCTTGAACATATTCTTGCTCCAGCCCGCGGGGACAATGTTCACTGGAGCTTGATTTTCTATAACCCAGTGTGCCGTGTTACCAGCGTCGTCTTTCGCGTCGACCATTAGCCAGCAATGGGGGTTGGCCCAAACCCATTCGGTCACCGTTCCCTTCACCGTAATCGTTTTCTCGGTGTCGTATACTGCGCTCCCGTGATGCCCAAAGAGCGGAACAGAAACCGCCATGAGGCCAAAAGCTACGAGAGAACTGATCGCAAGCTTGGTTCTCACAGCAACCCTCCTTAATTTATTTTGTTCTCTGCGGGAACGGAATTCGCATGGCAGGCGCGGCTCTAAACAGAATTTCCTTTTTGCCTTGCAAGCTGCGCAGAGTCTACACCTTTGGTCTCTGTGTCGGCAATACCGCGTCTGTATACGTACAGAAGTACCTGTCTCCTCGTCTCCAATAATGTAGGAAGCTCGTGCCAGGCACGGCACTTGGCAGTCGTCTACATTAACGCCGAGCATTGTTCTTTCTGTATTGCTGCATTCCCCTATCTATCACCGATGAGGTCTCGTCGCGAACAGTTCCGTTAGTTCCGCTTATAGACGTGGTCGTATTGGCGCTGGTGGCGTATACTCGGCGGGCCCTAATCCGGCGGGCCTTCGCGCTTCCGAGTCGGGTATGGGGACGCGGCCCGATCTGGGGCACGACCGGATATACGAGCCGCATGTAAAAGTTCGAGCGGTAATCGCTTAAGCGAGACAAGCTCCAAGGAGGCACGATGAGGGCAACGAGGCGGACGCAAGGCTCAGACGTCCCGTCCCTGTGCGCGTTGGTCCTGACGGCATCTCTTCTCTGCCTGATCCCGACGGCAGGGTCCGGACAGGTGGCGCACAGCGGTCCGGTCGCGGAAGTTACCGGTGTCGCTAACATCCTGCACATGATTGCCGATATGAACAGGTCGATGGCGTTCTATGGCGGCATCCTAGGTTTCAGGGTGAATCGTGCGCCACGGGGCCCAGCCAACGATCCGAACGCATATATCAAAATGCTACCCAACCTTCCAACGATGTACCTGGTCGCGGAGAACGCCCAGTACCGATCGGTCGAAATGTTCCTGGCGACGCCAACCAGCCGTCTCGAGTTGGAGGACTTCAAGGACCTCGGCACAAAGCCCATTCGTCCGCGGCTGATTGACCCGGGGGCTACGGTGCTCATGCTCTGGGTCAAGGATCTGGACGATGTGGTGAAAAGGGTGACGCAGGCGGGCGCTGACGTCGTCAGTGCGGGCAAGAAGCCTGTCAACCTGAAGGCCGAGGGCGGCAGTGAGCGAGTGCTGTTCGTCAAAGACCCCGATGGCTTCCTCATCGAATTCATCCAACCCAATCCGTTACCTGCGTCCGCGGCGTCCGCCGGCCAAAACGTGTTCGCTGCCGGCCTCGGCGTCAGCGTGAACGACATTGACTACACCAGCGACTTTTATAAGAGCGAGCTTGGATTCCAAGTCCAGGAAGCGCCCGATTTCGTCACCGATCAGCCCTTCCTCCAGGCCGCTGGTCTAACGAAGGGCCTCAAGATTCGCAGGGCGAGCACAACGATTCCAGGGACCTCCTTCCCCATGGAATTCATGGAATTCAAGGGGCTCGAACGAAAGGCCGTCTTTTCTGCGGTTCATGATGTCGGCGCCACGATGTTGCGGATAAATATCAAAGATATGTCCAACCTCGTGCAGAATCTCCAAGGAGCTGGGATCCCCATCAATTCGTCGATTGGTCGACCTGAAACCGTCAATAGCCAGCTGGTCATACGCGGGCCGGACAATCTCTTCCTCCAACTCACCCCCCCTCCTCGTCCTCGTAGCTAACCGTAGGGGCTGCTTGCCTCACTTGAGTTGAGAAAGCTATGACAACGACGGACTGATTCGGAACTAATTGAGAGCCTGTACCGCACAGGGAATTTACCCAAAGGGCAAATCGCAGTACCAAGCGCTACCAAGCAGTACCTAGCTCCCTGAAAAATACACCTAACTGTGTCTCCCCGTACAAGACAAGCAAGGAACTCCGCTCCAAATCCTACGAGTGGAATTCTTATGATGGCGCTTATGTTGCGAAAACGCATGACTCAACTCCGTAACAACTCAGCTATGCGGTTCGTACCCTGCTTCTTTCCAGATCGCTTCTGCGTCGGGTGAACGTTCTCGGGCTATTGATGGCTATCGAACACGGTACTACGAACCACGACGGAAAGTCGCGCCAGCACATAGGTCACATAAACCTTCACAGGAAGCAAGCAGGAAAGCCGAGTGCTCGAAATGGGCATGCTCGGTTTGATGTGGCGGGGGCTGAAAACCAGCTTACGATTCGGTTAGTCAGGCACTCCCAGAGGAAACGGGGAGCACAGATTGATCGAATCTAAGGCCCAACGATTCCAGTTGCGCTTTAGCGGCGTCATCAACGGAAAGAGCGATTCGCGCTAGGAAATATGACCCGATTGAATCATGATCAGCCTACATTGTAAATACTTGTGTGGGACGGGACGCTAGATACCCCTTTCATGTCGTCCGCCCGTCGAGATCGAGACTTATGCGATTGACACTGAGAAACGATAGCGGTAGCGTACCTGGGATTGGAAAGCTTAGACAAATTTGTCGCGCGGCAACCTGTCCGTTGGTTCGCTCACCGAACTACAGCACTTAACACGAAATGACGGTAAAAAGGAGATGTCTATGGACAAGAGACTGTATCCAGTTCTAGCTTGTTCCACGATTTGCGCCTTGCTCTCCTTGCCCGTGTGGGCCCAAGAGCAAGGACAACAAGCCGCTAAGACCGATCCGCCTGCGATTCAAGCCCAAATCGATAAGGCTAAAAAGATAGCTGGATCGTTCTGGGCACCGGAGGAAAAATTTCTGTGTGAGGATTCTCGTACCTTCGATGGCCGCTCCACTGCCGCTGCGGATCCCGGTCCGATGAAGTTGTTCGATAATCTCTACGTCATTCCCGGCCAGTACTCCGTTCAAAGTGCCGTCGTCTTTGTGATTCCTACATCGGCTGGGATCATGATGATCGATGCCGGTAAGGGCAAAGATGTCGAACCCGTTGTTCTTGCGGGTTTCAAGACGCTAGGATTCGATCCCGCTAACATCAAATTGATCGTCCTCACTCACGGCCACGAAGATCACTATGGCGGCGCAACGTTGCTGCAACAACGTTATGGCTCGCACGTCGTTATGTCCGCTGCAGATTGGGATTTTGCCTCTAAGCCACCGGCGAATGGCGGAGCCGCTCCCGCCACTCCGAAGCGTGACATGGTTGCCATTGAAGGGCAGCCCATCACTTTAGGCGACGAATCGGTGATCCCCGTTTCTATCCCAGGACATACGCCTGGGTCTTTGGGCCTGATCTTTCCCGTGAAGGACGGTGGTAAGACTCACATGGCAGGCCTCTTCGGCGGAGGATTCATTATGTGGAGGCAATACAACGACCAGACAGCACCACAATTTATTAGCTCTATCGCGCACTTCGAGGAATGGACGAAGAAGATGAAGGTGGATGTCGAACTCCAAAATCACCCTGGAACATGGGATGGATTTACGCAGAAACTTGAGGCGGTTCGAAATCGAAAGCCAGGCGAGCCAAATCCTTTCGTCGTAGGCCAGGCGAACTACACGAAATTCCTTGAGGTCATGCACGATTGCGCGCAGGCCGCGTTCGATCGCCGCAAGGATTAAGGATCAACCTATCAGCGATCATGGTGTGCACGTAGGGTCGCTGAGGTGGGGTATGTGAATCCTTAGGGACCTCGGGCGCGTAGATCCCCTTACAGAGTCATTTCCCGCTTGTCAAAGTAGGGCTGAGCGTCAGCACCCTGCGCTGCTCGTCGGACGTCATTTGAGACAAATAACGTACGAGCAGATTAGCATGATCGCCTGGATAGTCTCGCAAGTTTGTGGGAAGTGGCCCTGAGAAAACCCAACGATCTTTTTCGCGTCTGAACAAGCCTGAGGGCATTGTTGTTCCTGGAATAATCGATTGCGGATTGGTGAGCCAGCGCTCCGTCCACGATGGCCGCAAGCGCTCTTTAACTAGGAGAAAGTTGGGAGCTGTGGCATTCCGGTCGTGCGCCGGATCTCCAGTGGCATGGCACTTGAGACATGGCGCAGATGCGCTGGTAAAGAGTTGGCGCGCGCCTGTGCTTTCGGCAGGAGTTAGCGGCTTTGGCTCTTGAGGTATGTAGGGCTGATCTTGGTGCGTCATGGCCTCGAAAAAGAGCACCAATGTACGGATCTGTTCCTCTGTCAGGTGGAAATTAGGCATATGGACTTCTAGGTAAGTCCGGACCCCATTGCGGTGTGTCTCCGTGGGGCTGAGCGAGGGATTGCGCAAGAACTCCGCCAGCCATTCTGGATTGACGCGCGCTCCTTCGCCAATCAATACAGGCGGCAATTTGGCCTTGTTCTCGCCTTGGTACATAGGTAGGTCCATCAGCGCTGTTTTTTGGCCGACGGCAATCTGATGACAACCAATACAATTGTACTTACTAATGATCCACCAACCGTTCTGAATAGCGGCGCTGTCCCCAGCGGGTTTGTAGACGTACTCCGCTGGCAGCGGAGCATCAGCGCTGCCGAGCAGCATCGTGGTCAGGGCATCAATGTCGCTTGGGGAGTTCAGGTCCGGACGAGGCATGTGCATCCGGTCAGCGGGGTTCGGTTTATCACTGGCCGCGTCATAAACCCAAGGTTCCTCCAGCTTGTTATCTAGAAACCCGGCAAGACTGTACCAAGAGCGGCTCGGAGAGGGCTTGCCATCCGGCAAAAGGCCATCCTTAGCGTTACGAGTCAGTGGACCAAAGTTAACTTGATCGACCGATTTGTTTCCCTCTCGCGTTAGTTCAGTTCCAACTGGGTGCGAGCCAGTTGTGCAGCACCCGATAACCCCTATCGGACCCGAGTGGCATGCCTCACAGCCGAAAGTTATCACGAGCTCTTTTCCCTTGGCCGCAAGCTGCGGATCATCCATATAGGACGCAGGCGCGTACGTTGCATCCGAATGCTTCTGAGTCATGAGGAAGCTTGCGATATCCTGCGCCTCCTGCACCGTCAACCGAAAGCTGGGCATGACATTGGGCCGTTGTACGACCATCACCCTGCCATCGTTCGGGCATCGGTCATGTTCGAGATCAAATACGAACGGTAGGCCCTGCTTGGCGTAATCCTCGGGCCCAATCCCTTTCTTCTCAAACCCGCAATAAGGCCGCGTCCTCAGGCGAGGATCGAGAATGAAGCGGACCAGGAAATCGTAATTGGCCTTTTCGCCTTCGCGGCTCAAACTAGCTGCAAAGGTTCCGCCGATCTCGGAGGTGCCTTCGCCGATCGAATGGCATCCAAGGCATCCCCGGCTTTCGAAAAGAGCTTTTCCGCGCGCCGGGTCGCCTGGCGCCTGTTTGGGTAGAGAGGGTCCGGTAAGGCCTGCCTGCCAGACGAATGCGGCAACGGCCTCTACCTCGCCGGGTTTAAAGTTGAACTGTGGCATTTTAGTGCCGGGGCGGTACTCGCGAGTGTGGGCGAGCCAGTAGGGGATCCATTCCTTTTTCAATTTCATTTGAACTTCGGAGAGGTCTGGGCCGATCTTGTCGGCCACTTCGCGAAACGCTCCGGCACGCCTCTGGAGTTCGTTAATCTGTGCATCGATATTGCTCGCGGCCAGGGTCAAGTTCGTGGCCTGCCCATAATCCTGGCTGGCTGTCTCGTTATCCTTGGCCCGATCGCCTTCTTGGTTTAGCCGAGCAATCTCGAGCAGTTTGCCTTTCTTGTCACTTTGCAATTGTGTGATCAGTTGCCGCACACCGGCGGCCTCGTCTTCGTGGTCAAAGCCTTGGTAAACGTGACAGGCGGTGCACCCATTTCTCCGGAATAACTCTCTGCCACGATTCAGCACCGGAGCGTATTCGGTAATCATGTCGGCCGCGTGACAGCGCTGACATCCCGCTTCGTAGTTTTTGGAGGAGTATAGCGGCACAGGCCACTTGCCATCCTGGCCGTGTGCCTTTGCGATCGAATCGATTGCGCTGCCATTGCCGCCATGGCAAGGTGAGCACCCAAATTTCTCCGGGGGGTGAATTTTCAGCAACTCCGGTTCTGGATGACTCGAAAAAAGCGTACCCTCCGCCGTTTTCAGGCTTGCTTTTGTTATCCGGATTCCCGTTGGCACGAGAGCCGGGTCCGTTCCCAGATGACACGATTGACAGCGGTCCACTAGCCCGGAACCGGCAGCGTATCCAATGCCTCCGCCCGCCGGCTTTAGATTCCACTGACGCGGTTTGATCTCCATGCGTTCAGTTTTCTGCAGGAGATCTTGAAGCTCGGACGAAGTCAGGCTGGCAAGCTTATCTTTGACAAATTGATTGCGTTTCGCCTGTGCGTCCTTGGCGGGTTGGCCTTCCAGCGAAGCGTTCAGTTTTTGATATTCGGAAGTGGCGTAAATTTTCTGCTCGTCAGCCGAACGCTGAGCGATTTCTTCCCGCAGATGTTGCGAGTAAGCTTTCCGAAAATCAGACTGGTAGGTCCTCCAGGATCGGGTTCCAAATTCGTGGTAAACCAACCACCCGGCTGCCACCAGCACTGCTGCGCCGGCCAGAACGCTGAGACGAACCTTCCCGGTGCGATCGTTGAACACAGGATCGTTTGTTATCGCGAAGCGCGAGAGCTTTCCTGACTTCGCGCATCAAAGACCGTTTTTCCTCCTACCATGGTCAACGCCGGCTTGATATCCTTGATTTGGTCGGCTGGGACAGTCAGATAGTCGCGATCCAAAACCACTAAATCGGCTAATTTCCCCGGCTGGATGGAACCGAGATCGTTTTCACGCATCACGAAAAATGAGTTGCTGCGGGTGTGGGCGATCAATGCCTCTTCGCGGGTAATCGTCTGATGACTCACTACGCGTCCACCCAGCATTTTTCCGGTCACGGCCCACGATAGGGTCACAAATGGACGATACTGGTTCACCTCGGTCGTGTCGGTGTGGAATCCCCACAAGATGCCGCTGTCCTGGATCATGCGCAGCGGGGGCATGGAGTAAGATCGATCGCCGTGCACGCGGTTGAAGATCGCGCCCATGACGGGTGGGATGCCCCGAACAGCCGCCCACATGCCAAGCTTCTTCATCCGCTCCAGGTCATTTGCGGATACCTGATCCATGTGCGCGAACATCCAGCGCAAGTTTCTGATCGGATACTCCTTATTGATGATTTCGATCTGATCGAGAAACGCCGGGAATGTCTCGGAGATGGTCGCGTGCTGTTGCATAGGCATGCCGCGTTTGGCAACTTCCGTCGCCAAAGTGCGCCATTCTTCCAATTGCTGTGGCGTGTAGCTTGTGTGAGGTGCGAGCATATTATCGCTGAGCCCGATGCTTTCACCGTAAAGCACGTCATCGATGTAGTCGTCGCCCTGAAACAATTTGATCTGATCAATCTTTGCGACAGCCGCCTTCAAGGCCTCCGGCCCACGGCCCATGCCGCCTACGGATACCATACACATAAAGCGGAATGTCAACTCACCCTTGCGCTTCAGCTCCTGGAAGTAGTCTGTAGCCTCTTGCGGGCAACCCGAAATGCCTGCAGTCGTCAGCCCCGCTCGATTCAGGTCTTTGATAAGGGCGTTGGCGTTGGTTGCGAACGTTTCCTTGGGCGGAGATGGAATCTTATTCGCTATCTGCGCCAAACCTGGATCATTGATCCTCCCTGTAGGCTTTCCAGATGCGTCGCGCTCGATCCACGGCTGGTCCATACTGGCAAGGCCCATCGCCTCGACGCCTCGCGAGTTAAGGAAAGCACAGCAACGCGAGAACTGGAGAAACACGGGGTTGTTTGGCGCCGCCTGATCTAATTCCTGCCGCGTCAATGGCGTCGGGTTGTCCGCGAACTGATCATAAGACCAACCACCCAGATTGAAGACCCATTTCCCTGGTCCAAGCTCAGCTGCTTTGGCACGCACGATATCGACCGCTTGCTTTCGGGACGTGATGTCATCAAAGCGCGCTTCGATCGCCCAGGTCTCGGCAGCACGCATTAGATGAGCATGCGCATCGATGAGCCCGGGAATAACCGCTTTGCCGCCGAGATCGATTTTTCTCGTATTGGGGCCAGCGAGCTGCGCGATTTCCTGATTGGTCCCAACGGCTACGAAGCGGTCGCCTCGAATGGCCAGCGCCTGCGCAATGGAAAAGCGGCCATCGACGGTGATGATCTTGCCGTTGGATAAAATCAGGTCCGGAGCAGGTTGTTGACCATGAAGAATCGAAATGGCACCGATAATGACGAACAGCAACACAAATAAGAGTCTTTTCCGCGTCCATTCATTCATTGTGAGGTCCTTTCCTTCTCAGCGGATTCGCCCGATTATTTAATCAGAATGTCATAATCCGGAAGCAGCGGTTAACCGACCTCTATACTCCGACCCTCCTGTGATGTCAAGGCTTCCGTCCACCATTGGCGCAGCAAAATGAGAATGTCCGGTTTGTGCAAAGTAGAAATGTCCGGTTTCATCCAGGGCGGGAGGCGGGATGGGACCGGAGCGAATCGAGTTGAGTGCAAAAGAACGGGAACGGTTGAAGGTCTTGCAGCAAGTCGAAGAGGGTCATCTCAAACAAATCGAAGCAGCCCAGAGGCTGCATTGAACCGACCGGCAGGTGCGGCGTTTGCAAAGCCGCCTGCGAGCCGAAGGCAATGGCGGGATCATACACGGGCTGCGCGGGCGGCGGTCGAACCGCAAGATCTCCGAAGAGCTGGCTCGGCGTGCCCTACGACAGTTGCGCCAAGAGCGTTACGCGGGTTTCGGCCCCACCCTGGCGGCCGAACATCTGGCGCGTGGCGGAATGGTAGTGAGCCGGGAGACGCTGCGGAAATGGAGGAGTGCCGCAGGACTGTGGCTCGCCGCAGGCCAAAGGACGCATCGAGCGGCTGTTTGGCACCCTGCAAGATCGTCTGGTGAAGGAGATGCGCCTGCAGCAGATGGCCACGCTGGAGCAGGCCAACCGTTTCCTGGAGCTGACCTTCTGGCCTAGTTGGCAGCAGCGCTTTGCGCGGCAGCCCGCCATCGCCAGCGATGCGCATCGCGCCTCGAGCGCACCCCGCACCTGGAGGAAATTCTCAGCATACGCGAGGCGCGCACGGTGGCGGCCGATCACACCGTGAACTGGAAAGGGCAGCGCTGGGGAGTCTGGCGCGAACAGGTCTGCGCCGGATTGCGAGGTGGAGATCGAAAGACGCTTGGATGACAGTTGCTGGCTGCGCTTCCGCGGTCGTTACCTGCCGCTGCCCGGCACCACCGCGATGAAGTTGACCTCCCATCTTTGGGTCGAGACTGAGTAGATCTAACCTTAAACGAGCGCTATGCCTCCGGCTGATCTTTGCATGCGGCTTAACGCCTCGCGTTGCTCGATGCCGAGCACCGCAGGCAAAGACCGGAAAATTCACACGGACGGCCGAGGCGGATGCCTCTCTTATTTCTTAGCCCGCTTTTCGTCTTGCGTTACCTTCGATAATTCTGATACCTCATCATTGCGTGTGCAGTAGTATTCCGCCAAGTCGTAGTGATCTTGCGTGAGCGTCCAACTAAGAGGGGCTGACTTCCACGGTTTCGTCAATGTTTTGGGATCCTCAACAGTTACCTGGTAGACGAGGTAGTTCATAGACGGACGGCTCAGGCGTTCGATCACATGCGTCTGGTCGCTGTGAAAAACCCACCCGGGACCGATTTCGGCCCTCTGATCCAAAGCGATCGTGTCGATGACCAGCGTATCTCCGTCCCAGCGAGCAGTCTCGTCGCCGTTGAACCCGGGATCGGGATCCTCTTTATGCGGTCGTCCATCAGTGTGTACCACGCGAAAGTTGTTAAGCAATTCGACCAGCTGTACTACCTCTCCCGGCGTTGAAATTAACTGTATCGGATAACTGTTCGAGATGAAGATGGCGGGAACGCCGCGCGGAAGGCAGTTTATATGGGTGCTTAACAATTGCTTTTCTGTTTCGGTCATCCCCTTGATTTTTGCGGCGATCGCCGGTTGGAAGGAAGGCTTCTCCTGCGGCGTCACCTTGGGATCGAATTGCCTGACCGCCTCCGCGTCAGCGAGTTCGTAGGCGCCGCGGCCACGTTGTTTAGTCACCTCGGCTCCAAGAGCGCCGAGGTTAGATGCATCCCAAAGAACGCTTGTTTTCAGGTTCACCCCCGCCCTGTTCGGGTACCAAACTCCGGAGAAGTCCGGATGCCCATCCGCTGTTCGGGGTGCCGGTCCGCCCGGCGCCAGTACATGAATCTTCTGGTCCGCCGAGGTTTTTCCTTCCTGGGCAATAGCGGGGGAGAAAATTACGCATAAACCCACGAGCAGGACCGCAACACTCCCAACGTAGTAGCCAAGATTTCGTTTCATGTCTCCTCCTCCTTTTTCAGCTTCTGAGGCTCACCGGAAAATTTCACAACCTTCTTTGTTGGGACTCTCTCTGGAAAATCAGTTGCCGCTGCAGTTCTTCTAAATTCCGCGAAACCAACCCGGGCCGCTATGTCCACACTTCTGGCAGATTCCACACGCCGCCCAACCTTCACCCTTTAGTTCTCAGGATTCTGATTCTGGTTTCCGCCAGACTTGCTAGCTTCAACGTTCTGCCCAACGATGCGCACTCGACCGTCGGGGAACTTGAGGATTTCCGCCGTGGCTCTGTTCTTCGTTCCACTCCTGGCTGGACAGGCCCTTACCGTGAAGACCTTGCCTACGTTATCGGTAAAATCTCGCCTCTCCGTCCCGCCCCTTTTCATCAGCGGTACCGAGTGGGCCTCAAACGTCCACGGCACCACGTTGCCGTTGGCATCCTTCAAATCCATATGAAAATAGATGTGCGGGTTCTCCCAATCCACAC
>Ga0210394_10001464_pt1 | contig 37615 bp, 27 predicted proteins | sample IncBWC12MmetaG_FD_160121 | JGI IMG/M metagenome (GOLD analysis project Ga0210394, IMG submission 160121) | Forest soil microbial communities from Barre Woods Harvard Forest LTER site, Petersham, Massachusetts, United States - Inc-BW-C-12-M | ecosystem: Environmental > Terrestrial > Soil >... | reverse complement strand
CCGCGGGCATTTGATCAACGAATGGATTCCGGCGCTCGGCGACACCGAGGGAAAGCTGAAAGCGGGAGCACGCGTCGCCGATGTCGGCTGCGGACTGGGAACGTCCACGATTCTGATGGCTCAGGCGTATCCGAAATCCACATTGGTTGGTTTCGATTACCACGCAGGCTCGATCGAACTGGCGCGAGAGGCTGCGGCGCAGGCAGGCGTTTCCGATCGCGTGAAATTCGAAGTGTCCTCCGCGAAACAGTATCCGGGTAAGGGCTATGACTTCGTGGCGTTCTTCGATTGCCTGCACGACATGGGCGATCCCGAGGGAGCCGCACGGCACGTGCTCGAGACGCTCGATCCGAACGGGACCTGGATGATTGTCGAGCCATTCGCGAACGACAAACTCGAGGACAATCTGAACCCCATCGGACGCGTGTTCTATTCCGCTTCGACCATGCTGTGCACTCCGGCTTCCCTTTCGCAGGAGGTTGGTTTGGGTCTGGGAGCCCAAGCGGGCGAGGGCCGGCTGGCGAAGCTGTTGTATTCGGCGGGATTCAGGCGGGTGCGGCGAGCAACGGAGACGCCGTTCAACCTCGTTCTGGAAGCGCGGCCCTAAGCTCGCGCGCGCTGTGCTGATCCGCTAGGCCGATCCGCTTGCGCGATCAGTTCGCGCGGCGGCGCGAGAAGACGCCTCGCAGCACGCGGTCGGCAGAGGCGTTCAGTTCCAGCTGAAACCGTCCGGCGGCGCGGCGGGCCTGCTCCATCAGCGAGGGGTCCAGCAGCAGCGCCGTGCGGTCCACAAATGGCCCGGACGCGATGGCGCGTCTTGCTGGGCGCCGCGGCTCGATTGCCGCCAGGCTTTCATACAACTCCAGATCGTGCCAGAAAGCCTGCGCATCTTCCTCGGTCCAGCGCAGTGCCTGGCCCAGCGCGACGAAAAATTCCTCGCGGAATAGATCGAGCAGAGGGATGGCCAGGTCCAGTCCCGGTTTGCGCACATTTTTCTTTCTGGAGCGCTCGGCCTTCGCGGATTTTTTCCCTTTCTTCGGTTTCCGCCGCCGCTTCGTCTCGCGAACGGTTACCCGGACTTTCAAGCGCGTGGGCAAGGCAGCTTCGGCGCGCAGGACCATGGCCAGAAGAGCTTCGCGGCGGATGGTTTCCAGTTGGTCGCGGTAATGCGCGGGCTGGTCGGCGCGTCCAGGGCGGCGATTTTCCGCCGCGTACATGTCCAGAAACCGCGGGACCATTTCATTGTGGTCGAGCGTGGCGAGCAATCGCGCGGCCGCTTCGCGTGCGCGCACCACGAGCTCTCTTGGGCGATAGGGCATTGGAAACTTTCAAGCTGTACGCGATTGCGCTGCGCGCCGCAAGAGGAAACGCTTTTCGTGCGCGAAAAAGAAAAGGCCCGGCAAGGAATGTCCCCGGGCCTTTGCTTCGCTGTCTCGGATCGCTTTCTGGGGAATTAGTGAATCGGACCGGCAAGCGGCGGGCGATCTTCCCCGAGCGGGCCGCCGGTTACCGGCCGCACGGCCTTCTCGAACTTGCCCAGGGCAATTTCGAGCGCCTGTTCCGCTGTCCGTACGAAGTGAACCTTCATGCCTTCCAGCATCTCCTCCGGCAAATCCTCCAGCACGTTCGGCTCGTTCTCCGACGGCAGAATGACTTCCCGAATTCCGGCGCGCTTGGCTCCCAGCACTTTTTCCTTGATTCCGCCCACGGGCAGAACGATCCCGGAGAGAGAAATTTCTCCGGTCATCGCCACTCGCGGACGAACGGCCCTGCCCGTCAGCAGGCTTACCAGTGCGGTGACCATGGCCACGCCTGCCGACGGCCCGTCTTTCGGTACCGCGCCCGACGGCACGTGGATGTGGATGTCTTGCTTGCGGAAGAAGTCCGGGTCAATTCCGTAGCGCTCGGTATTGGCGCGCACCCAGGTGAGCGCAGCGCGCATGGATTCCTGCATCACGTCGCCGAGATGGCCGGTCATCGTGAAGGTCTTCCCGCCGCGCATCTTGCTCGCTTCGATGAAGACGATGTCGCCGCCCACCGGAGTCCAAACCAAGCCGACGGAAACACCCGGCTTTTGCACCCGCTCCTCCACTTCCTTTTCCAGATGCACCTTGGGAATGCCCAGCACTTCGCGAATCACCTCGGGCGTGACGACGAGCTTGTCCGTCTTGCCCTCCGCCAGACGCCGCGCTTGTTTGCGAACCAGTGTGCCGATTTCGCGTTCCAGGTTGCGTACGCCGGCTTCCCGCGTGTAGTGGCGGATGAGTTCGTGCAAAGCCTCATCGGTGAATTCAATCTGTTCGCCGAGCGCCAGGCCGTTCTCCTTGGCTTGGCGGGCGATCAGAAACATCTTCGCGATGTGGACTTTTTCCTCTTCCGTGTACCCGGAAAGCTCGATGATCTCCATGCGGTCGCGCAAAGGCTCGGGAATCGGGTCGAGCCAGTTCGCCGTCGCGATGAAGAGCACCTTGGAAAGATCAAACGGCACGTCCAGGTAGTGATCGCGGAACGTGGCGTTCTGTTCCGGGTCGAGCACTTCCATGAGCGCAGCCGAAGGATCGCCGCGGAAATCGCGGCCGAGTTTGTCTACCTCGTCCAGCATCAGGACGGGGTCCATGGTCTCGGCGCGGCGGATGCCCTGAATGATCTGGCCGGGCAAAGCGCCAATGTAGGTTCGCCGGTGCCCGCGAATTTCCGCCTCATCGTGCATTCCGCCTAGCGAAATACGCACGAATTTACGGCCGAGCGCGCGAGCTATGGACTTGCCGAGCGAGGTTTTGCCGACGCCCGGAGGTCCGATGAAGCACAGAATCGGTCCTTTCATACCCGGCTGCAATTTTTTGACGGCCAGGTAATCCAGAATCCGTTCCTTGATCTTCACCAGGTCGTAGTGGTCCTCGTCCAGAATGGCCTGCGCGTTGGGGATGTTGATGTCTTCGGTCCCGGAAGTCTTATTCCAAGGCAGCGAAGTCATCCATTCCAGGTAGGTGCGCGCCACCATGTATTCCGCCGAGGCCGGAGTCATCTTCGCCAAGCGCTTCAGTTCGCGCTCGCATTCCTTCTTGGCTTCGGCGGACATGCCGGACTCTTCGACCTTCTTGCGCAATTCGTCAATTTCAGCTTGCCCGTCGTCGGACTCGCCGAGTTCCTTCTGAATCGCTTTCATCTGTTCGCGCAGCAGGAATTCACGCTGGCTTTGGTTCACCTGCTCCTGCACCTGATCGTGAATCTTGTTGCGCAGATCCAGCACTTCGCGTTCCTTGGTCAATTCACTGATCAACGCTTCCAGGCGCTTGCGTACGCTGAAAGTTTCCAGCAGTTCCTGGCGGATCATGGTGCTGAGCGAAGGAAGTGTGGAAGTAACGAAGTCCGCCAAGCGTCCTGGCGAATCAATACCCATCACTTCGGTTTGCAGATCATCGGAGAGCTGCGGCGAACGCGCGACGACTTCGCGGAACAATTCCTGTACGTTGCGTTCCAGCGCGGTCAATTCGGCGTCGCGTTGATCTTCCAGGTCCGGCTGCGATTCGACACGCGCCTTGATGAACGGCGTGAAACCAAGCACTTCCATCACGCGGATTCGCTCAATCCCCTCCAGAAACGCGACTACGTTTCCGTTGGGCATGCGCACCATCTTGTGAACTTTCGCCAGAGTGCCGACGCTGTGCAGGTCGGTGCCGGTGGGCGCCTCCACGCGAGGATCGAGTTGCGCCACGACGCCAAGAATTTTGTCGCTCCCTTCGAGCGAGTTCAGCAAGGCGAGCGAACTCTCGCGCCCTACCGGCAGCGGCAGAACCGCGCCCGGAAACAGGACCGTGTCGCGAACCGGAAGAATAGGCAGTTCATGCGGAATAACTCTATTAGATTTGGTCACCATTTTCTCCCTGGGCCTCCAAAACGAGTTGACCCATCAGGCAGCTAATCGGCTGCCATGAAGGTTAGATGCAGGAAGGCGGAAAAAGATTTCCGCAACTTTCGCTATCGCTTAGCAGACAACCTTATAATACAACACTAAGCTTTAAGAATAAACCCCTTATCGAGTCGACGGCTTCCACGTAATAGATTGATAATAAAAGCATTACCCTACAGAGAAGGCGTATGGTGATGCTTCCGTACCCATGTCAGCGCGTCCTCGTGAGTCTGGATGGTTCCTTCCAGCTGGGCGTCCTCGGCCGCATCCAGAATCGCCCGGAATTCCGGTCCCGGCCGGAATCCCAAGGCGATCAGGTCGTCTCCGGTCAGAAGCCTGACTGGACGGACCTCCTCCGCGGGCGTCTCGGCCAGGAAACGGAGCATAAAGTTGTAGTTCTCCATGTTGCGATGGCTTGAGGAGCAATCCAGCCGGTGCAGCTCCATGTGCTCGCTGAATCGGTCGAGCCGCACGAAGCGCTTCAGGGTTGAGCGCCTCATCTGCGGCACGTCCTTGAACCGCAGGTGATTGGCCACCAGGGAGGCGATCTGCGCGGTGTCGTCATTCGAAAAGCGCAGTCTTTCGCAGATCTGCTCGGCCATCCGTGTGCCGACCTCAACGTGGCGATCAAAACGGATGCGGCCGTTCGGTCCAGAAGGCGGCGTAAACGTCGCAGGTTTGCCCACGTCGTGCAACAGCACGCCCCACGCCAGAGTGGGAGAACTCCCCGGCGCCAGGCCCTCGAGCATCAGCAGCGTGTGAATCCAGACGTCGCCCTCGGGATGGAATTGAGGGGGCTGCGCGACGCCTTTCATCCGCGAAATCTCAGGGAGCAGCTCGGGCAACAAGCGCGTCTCATCCAGCAGCGCAAAACCGCGCCGCGCTCGACCTTCGCTGAGCAGCTTGGTCAGTTCATCGCGCAGACGCTCGGCGGAGACTTGGCCGATTTCAGGAGCGAGCCTCTGAATCGCGCGCAGCGTTTCCGGCTCGATGGCATAGCCAAATCGCGCAGCGAAGCGCACGGCGCGTAGCATCCTCAGCTTGTCTTCGCGGAAACGCTCTTCGGGGCGGCCGATCGAGCGAATGATTCCGGCGCGCAGATCGTCGCGTCCGCCGACGAAATCCAGAACCTCGTTCGTCTCTGGATCCAGCAACAGGCCATTGATGGTGAAGTCGCGGCGCTGGACATCTTCTTCGGGCGAGGACGCATACACGACTTGGTCGGGATGGCGCCCGTCGCTGTAGCCCACGTCGGACCGAAAAGTGGCCACCTCTACCGTCGCCGGCGCGCCATTTATCTCATCGCTCGGATCCGGTTCCCCCACCACCACCACGACGCCGAACTTTGCGCCCACCATCAGGCTATTCGGGAATATCTGCGCGACGCGTCCGGGAGTAGCGTCGGTAGCCACGTCGTAATCGGCCGCTTCGCGGTGCAACAGAATGTCGCGCACACACCCGCCCACGAAATAAGCCTGATAGCCTGCCAAACGCAACGTCCGGCAGATGTGCTCCGCAAATGCGCGAGCGTTCATGACGCGATTATGCGGGAATCGCCCCTGCGTGGGAAGTTTGGAGATTGCGGCGGGCGCCTGGGAGCGATCAAAACCTGTTACAAATCCCCGGCTGGATCACGGAATGATGCGCAGGACCAATGCGGTGATGTCGTCATGCTGGCGTGCGTAACCGACGAAAGTGTTTACGTCGGTCATGACGCGATTCAGAACTGCCGCGGCAGTGCCCGAGGGCATGGATTGAATCGCGGGCACAATCCGCAGCTCGCCGAACTCTTCGCCCCTTTCGTTCACCGCTTCTGCGACGCCGTCGGTGAAAATGAAAAGCAAGTCGCCGGGCTCCAGCTGGAGGCGACCCGCGCCATAGACGATTTCGTTGTCGGTAAACAGCGGCACACCAAACGGCGGACCGCCGGTCTCCAGCCGCTCAATGCTCCCTGACGCGCGGCGGAGAATCGGGTAGTTGTGCCCCGCGTTGATGTAGCGCATCGCGCGCGTTTGCGGGTCGATTTCCGCGATAAACGCGGTGGTGAAACGGCGGCCCTCCAGGCTGTGCGCGCGAGCGTAACGCTCCAAGCCTACGACGATCTCATCCAGAGTAGCAGGGGTTGCGGAAAGCGCGCGCAGTCCCGACTGAAATGTCGCCATCAGCAGCGCCGCCGGCACGCTTTTCCCGGCAACGTCGGCTACCACGACCAAGAGCGACGGCGTTCCCCTGCCTGCTTCCGGCACCGGCCGCAGAAACGCGTCGTAGTAGTCGCCCGCCACCGTGTTCTGCGGGCGCGTAGCAAAGGCGATATCCATGCCGGGAATCTCGGGCGGTTCGCTGGGCACCAGCCATTGCTGAATTTCGCGGGCGATTTCCAGATCGCGCTTCATGGTCACGCGATCGGCCAGTTCCAGGGCCAGCAGCAGGAAAAGAATCAACGCGGCGACGCCGACAAAATCAAAATTGACTTCATTGTTTCCCCAGCGCACGTCCGGATGGAAAACCAGGAGCAAGAGCGCGAAGACCAGAAGAATTCGCCGCGCGGGTGAAAGTTTCATCAGGATGGCTTGAAACAGCGCCCAGCCGGACAGCAGGATCCGCTTGAATTTCGATTTTTCGCGCCCGATGGCTTCCCAGTCCACATCTTTCGAATAAAGGACGTAACCAGCCTGCGCTTCGGACTTGAACTGCCCCCAAAGCTGCTCGAGCTGGAAGCCTTCGGTCAAGCGGGCCCAGAAGGCGCGCAAGCGCTGCAGGGCGCTTGGTTTCCCGTCTTGGGTGTGCGGGGGACTGGTGGACATGCGCGCTGCGATTATAAGGCAAGAACCGAATTGCGCCAGAACACTGCCTCTGGTTTGTGGAGTTTGCTGTGCGGCCGAGGAGTTGGCCCCTGATTTTTACTCGGAATCGTCGCGCAGGGGCAGGGAACCGCCGAACTGCAGCTTGGAAAATCCAAAGCGGTCCCGCAGCCGGTCGGTGGCTCGCGCCAGCCTCTCGAGTTTTTCACGGCGTTCCGGATCCAGCAGATCAAATTGCGCCGGGCCCGCCGAGAACGACGTGAGCGCGACACCCACCAGCCGGAGTAGGGCTTGGCCGTTCCAGGCGTGCTGAAAAAGCTCGCGGACGGCTTTCAGAAATACGCTATCGAGGTCGGAAGGTTCAGCCAGCGTGTGGCTGCGCGTGATCGTCGTGAAATCGGCAAAACGCACGGTGAGCGTAACGGTGCGCGCATGGAGCGCGGCATCGCGCAGGCGTTTCGCAGCCTTCTGGCACAGGTAGCTGAGCGTGGATTCCAGCAACTCGCGGTCACGGGTGTCTTCGCCGAATGTCTGATTGTGCGAAAGCGATTTTGGTTCGGCATCCACGAAAAATTCATAGGAATCAATTCCGCGGGCCCTGCGAAACAGAGCCGTGCCCCATTGGCCGAAAGTATCTTCCAGGCGTTCGAGCGAGACGTTCTGCAACTGGGCGATCGTTTCGATGCCCAGGCCGCGCAAGGCCTCCTCGGTGACTTTGCCGATTCCGGGGATGCGCCGCACAACAAGCGGCGCCAGAAATGCCGCCTCGCTGCCCGGCGGAATCCACAGCAGGCCGCGCGGCTTGGCTTGCTCGCTTGCGATTTTTGCCACCAGGCGTGTCGCGCCAAGTCCACCGGAGCACGGCAGGCCCGTCCTCGCCGTGATTTCCTGCAGAAGCTTGTGGGCCGCGGCCAGCGGCGGACCGTGCAAGCGTTCCGTTCCGGCCAGGTCGAGATAGGCTTCGTCGATCGAGGCCATTTCCACGATCGGCGAATATTTTCCCAGAATCGTGGCTACACGATTACTCCATTGGCCATAGAGTTCGTGGTGACGATCGAGAAAAATGGCGTGTGGGCACAGTTGCGCGGCGGTGCGCAGGGCCATCGCGGAATGCACGCCGAATTTTCGCGCTTCGTAGCTCGCGGAGGTGACGACGCCGCGCTGATCGCGCTGGCCGCCTACGATGACTGCTTTCCCGCGCAGCTCCGGCCGCGCCAGGAGCTCCACCGAAACGAAAAACGCGTCCATATCAACGTGCAGAATCGCGGCGGAGGCGTCCGGGGCGATCGCCAGGGCCGCATCGTGCTTGGCGCGGTATTGAGCCAGCTTGGGCATGGAGGCACCGCCCAGCTTAGATCACTGCGCGTTCAGGGTGGGAAATAATGTTTGACGGGCGCTAGCGGGCGCGTTCTGCGGCAAGGACGCGCGGGATGCCCGCCAGGTCCATGGTGATCGCAACCTTGGTCCAGGCAGGCTGCGCGTCGAAAATTCCTCGCACGTGTTCCGCGGAATCGTGTCCTAGTTCCAGGACCAGGATGCCGCGGTCGCGCAGCAGGTCGCGTGCTTGGTCAATCAGCCGCTGATACATTTCGATTCCTGTGGGTCCGCCGAAAAGGGCGGTGTGCGGTTCGTGGTCGCGGACTTCGCGCTGCAACTGAGCTGCTTCGTTGCGCGCGATGTACGGAGGATTGCTGACGATCAAATCGAAGAGCGATCCGTCATGCGCTGACTCCGGCGCGGCATGCGGTCGAGCCCGGCTGCCGGTATTCGTATTCTCAAGGCCGGTGAGCAGGTCGCGTTGCAGGAAATGAATGCGCTCGGCGACTTTGTGGCGCGCGGCGTTGCGGCGCGCAACTTCCAGCGCCGGTGCGGAAATATCCGTCGCAAATACTTCGGCGTGCGGCAATTCCCAGGCCAGCGCAACCGCCAGGCATCCGGAGCCGGTGCCTGCATCCGCCACACGCAAGTTTTCGCGCGGCGCGCCCGTGTCCATGCGAATCTTGATTCCGCGTTCGCCCAGGCGCGCCAGTGCCACTTCCATGACGTGCTCGGTTTCCGGCCGGGGAATCAACACGGCGGGTGTAACTTCAAATTGCAGCCCCCAAAATTCTTGCTTGCCGGTGAGATACTGCACTGGCTCGCCTGCTGCGCGTCGCGCGATCAAGGCTAAAAACTCTTGCGCGGTGGCGGGATCGAGTGATTCTTCCGGATGGCTGTAGATCCAGGCGCGATCACGACCCAGCGCATGCATCAGCAACAGTTCGGTGGCGAGTGTGTGTGCAGGAACTTGCGCTGCGCGGAGTTGCGCCATTCCTTCTTTCAGAGCGGCGCGTATGTCTGTTGGATTTGAATTTGGCACGATGGTCGGTGCACAGCCCGTTTGGAATATCCGGAGAAAAACCGCGCAGGCAGGATTGCCCATGCCAGGTTCCCATGCACCTTCACCTGCACTTGCGTTTATGCTTCGACCAGTTCCTGCTTCAGTCGCTCGGATTCGTAATGCGTCGAGAGCGCGTCCACGATCGGTCCCAGCTTGCCTTCCATCACCTGATCGAGCTGGTGCAGCGTCAAGCCGATGCGATGGTCCGAGACGCGATTCTGCGGAAAATTGTAGGTGCGGATTTTTTCCGAGCGGTCGCCGGTCTTGATCTGGTCGCGCCGCTCGGCTGCGATGGCTTCGTGCTGCTTGTTCTGCTCCATTTCATACAGGCGCGCGCGCAAGACGCGCATGGCCTTGGCGCGATTCTTGATTTGCGATTTTTCGTCCTGCTGGGAAACCACCAGGCCGCTGGGAATGTGCGTGATGCGCACGGCGGAATAGGTGGTGTTGACGGATTGGCCGCCGGGACCGGACGAGCAGAACGTATCAATGCGCAAATCCTTGGCCTCGATCTTGATGTCAATTTCATCCGCTTCGGGCAGTACGGCAACCGTGGCCGCGGAAGTGTGAATGCGTCCCTGCTGTTCGGTGGCCGGCACGCGCTGCACGCGATGCACGCCGCTCTCATATTTCAGTTTGGAATACACTTTGTTGCCCTGGATCGCGGCGACCACGTCCTTCATGCCGCCGATGGACGACGGCGAGCTTTCCAGAATTTCCAGTTTCCAGCCTTGCGTTTCCGCGTAACGCGAGTACATGCGGAAAAGTTCGCCGGCGAAAAGGGAAGCCTCGTCGCCGCCCGTGCCGGCGCGGATTTCCAGGATCACGTTCTTGTCGTCGTTGGGATCCTTGGGGAGCATTAGGAATTTCAGCTCGCGCTCGACCGTTTCGCGGCGCGCTTCGAGCTCGTGCTCTTCTTCGTGCGCCATCTGCTTCAATTCGGCGTCTTCGGCTTCCACCAGCATTTGCTTGGTACCCAGCAAGCCTTTTTCAATCTCTTTCCACTCGCGGTATTTCGCCACCATTTCGGCCATGTCCGCGTGCGTCTTGGCAAGCTTCTGGAAACGCGCCGAATCGTTGTGCACTTCGGGCGAAGAAAGCTGCTGCGTCAGCTCTTCATACCTCGACTCGATGTTTTCGAGTTTTTGGAACAGCGTCAAATTCGCCATGGCGATACCTCAAAGATGCAGAAAATAGAAAAGGGAAATCGGAAAATCGATGCAGCTGCACGGAAGCGCGGCCCCGGGCGGGGTCGAGAGGTATCGCTAATAGAACGCAGCGAACATTGCGGTCGTCTCTACTTAAAGAATAGCGGCAAAACAGCGGCGAGTCAAACACGCTATCTCTTGGTTTCCTTCGTTTCGCACTGCACGATGAGCTTGCTTGCGGCCTTGTGCGAAAAGCCACAGCTAGATCGTGCGCGCTTCCATGGTAAGTTACGCCGAAAGCAAAATGGCCAGCGGCAGCAAGAGGTGAGGCTATGTCCGAGCAAGATTACCGTCAGACAATCGTTGATGAGGAGCATCTGAAGCTGCTGGCGATTGGTTACTGGGTGGCGGGAGGGATGGCGGCGTTCTTCTCGTTGTTGGGAGTGTTTTATATCTGTATGGGCGCCATGGTTGCGGTTTCATTTGCGAAGATTCCAGCCGCTGCGGTACAGCCTAATCAGCAGCCGCCGGCTTTTATGCCATGGATCTTTGTGGGCATTGGTCTTGCGATATTTCTGGTAGCGGCCACATTCGCGGCGATGAGGTTTTGGACAGCAGTCTGTTTGAAGCGTCGACGGTCGCGAACCTTTTGCCTGGTGGTGGCGGCGCTGAGCTGCCTGGAGTTCCCCTATGGAACGACTCTCGGTGTTTTTACATTTATGGTCCTCGGCAGGCCGTCGGTGATTCAGCTGTTTGGCGCGCGTTTAGACGCACTGCCGACGGTTCGATCGAGTTAGGATATCTCGCATGATGTTGTGGTGGCTGAAAGTTTTCTCGCACGTGTTTGCTGTGACTTCATGCCTGTAATACGATGACCGCGATGAATCTCGATTCGTCTCATTCCGGCGCGTTGCATTTTTTGTGGGGATTCTGGTATCCCGCGCTGCGCAGCGAACAAGTGCGGCGGCACAGGCTGGTGCGCGGGATGCTGCTGGACGTGCCGCTCGTGCTGGGTCGCGACGCCGCCGGAAAACCGTTCGCCTTGCGCGACGTGTGCCCGCACCGCGCGTTTCCGCTTTCCTTCGGACAGTTTGACGGCAAGACCGTCGAGTGCGCCTACCACGGCTGGCAGTTCGACGCGCACAGCGGGCAGTGCCGCACCATCCCTTCGCTCACCGAGGATTCCAAGCTGAAGTGCGACCGGATCTATGCGGGCAGCTTTCCGTGCGAAGAGCGCGACGGCTACGTCTGGGCGTATATGACCAACTCCGAAGGCCGCGGACTCGAGGAATTGCCACCGCCACCGCCGGAACTGCCGACGTTCAGCTCCGGCTACAAAATCGCGCACCTTTATGCCGACCTGCCCTGCGGTGTGGACCAGGCGATCATCGGGTTGATGGACCCGGCGCACGGACCGTTCGTGCATCAAGCGTGGTGGTGGCGCACACGGCGCAGCATCCGCGACAAAGAGAAAAGATTCGAGCCGATTCCCAACGGTTTTCGCATGAGCCCGCACGCGCCTTCGGCGAACAGCGCTCCCTACAAGATTCTGAAGCTGCTTACGGGCGAGCCGGCCACCACGATGATTGATTTCGTGCTGCCCAACCAGCGCTTCGAACAAATTCGCGCCGGGCGCTACTGGCTTTCCAGCCGCACAACGGTTACGCCCATCCGCCGGGATTTCTGCCGGCTGGATTTCTGCGCCGGGTGGAATATTCTGCCGTGGTTTCCGATCGTGTCGTTCATCATCAATGTATTTGGCCCGCGCTTCATCCGCCAGGACACCGAAGTAATCAAGAAACAAGCGATGGGATTGCAGTATGAGGACCGCATGATGTTGATTGACGATGCCGATCGCCAGGCGCGCTGGTATTTCGAATTGAAGGCCGCCTACCAGGATTCGCTGCGTAGCGGCGCGCCGCTGCGTCATCCCCTCAACGGCCCGGTCACACTACGCTGGCGGTCGTAATCGCCTTTCTTCTCTGCAGAAAATCGTGAACAAACAGGCAAGGGGGACGCAACATGAATCCGCCGTAGTGCGCCTAGCGAAGGTGGCCCAGATCGAACGTTGTTTCGACGTCCTGATCATCCGGCGTATGCACTTCGATGGTCACTTCATCGTCCGGATCGATCTTTTCGGGGTCATACCTGAATTCGATGATGGCGCCGGAGACTTCGTAGGTGTTAGAGGCTCCCTCCGAGTAGAGGAGGTAAACCTGCGTTGACTGCTCGGTGATTTTCTTGTCGCCTTGAACGAGCTGGACTGGGAAGTCCCGTTGAAAATCAGGCAAAGGAAAACCGGGCGCCGTGAGATCCCAGGCAGGCGGCCCGGGATAGCTGGGCCCCAGATCGACTCCCACCTGCACGAGAAAAGGCAATTTCTTGTTGGCGAATTCCTCTTCGGCTCCCTGGACGTCGGCATTGACAGCAGATTCACCCATTTCGACCAACTGGCTGTAGGGCGTCTTGAGAGTGATCTTCGCAACATGCGGACCCGTATCGGGCATCGGGAGCTCCCGCACGTATGGGGCGAAAAAATTGGTGGTGTTCAGGTCCTTCGCGTACCCGAGCAGATAAGCATTGCGAATGTCGGAAGACGAAAGCGGATATTGATACGCGAGAGCAGGAAGCGCGAGCAGCGCAAAGATCACGAACGTCCCCGCAAGAATCCGTAAACCGGAGCGAGCGGCTGGTTTCATGGCGGTCTCCCGTGCTGTTGTTTAGGACGCGCCTAAGTAACCCAAGGGTACAGCCCAGTTCATTTGGCGATGCTGCCGAGGAACGGGTAGTGCTCCGCGGCACCCATGAAGAAGAGCATAGGGAACGAGAGCCAGAAACCGACGCGCGAGGCGATGAATCCCCAGCGCGCCAGGCGCGCCGCCTGCTCGGGCATCGGCGTGCCTTGCTCGGCGCTCGCGCGCGTCCAGATGATCAGCCGCTTCTGCACGCGCCACACCACGCCCCAGCTGTTCATCAGCATCAGAAAACCCAGCCCGCCGCCGACGCTGATGCACAGATGCGCGTTCGAAACCACCGGCCCGTTATTCAGATCCAGGTTGATCCAGGAAGCTGCCATCACGATGGCAGCAATCGCAATCGTGCGCACCCATGGATTGTCGAGCAATCCCTGGTGCGGAAGCTGAAACGGATAAATCAGCGCATAGGCAACCATCCATACCAGCGCCCAGCGGAAGAACCAGCGCAGCATCAGTGAGGGATCGCCCGAGTTTTGCGCGTCCACGGAAAGCAGATGAAAGTAATAGCGCACGCCAACCACGATGGTGATCATCGCCGACCAGCGAAACCACGCCATCGCGCGCGACATCAACACCGGGTACACCTTGCCGCGCGCGGCAGGCTCCAGTTGCTTCATGGTGGGAACGCCAACCAGGTTGAAAAAGTAGAGCAGACCGATCCAGATAATTCCGAAAACCAAATGCAGCCAGCGCAGCACGATGAACTCGGCGGCTCCGCCACCTTGCGGAAAACTGAAGTGCGGCTCCAGTGCGCGAATGGCGAGTGCCAGCTGCGACAGGTGAGAAACGATCATGCTACGGCCTCCCGCGCGTTCCCCGAGCATCCTTTGTTGCAGCGATCAAACGCCCGGACCTGCGCCGCTACGCTAGCCGAACGCTACGCAACAAGTCAATGAATGCCGGCAGGTCAGCACGAGCCCGCAAAGAACCTCGCATACAACTCTTAAAGCAGAAGCGCCTTGCGTCAACGCGCCGCGCGATGCGTTCCGGCGAATGCTGTGTAAAGTCCCAATCCCAGCAGGACGCTCCCGCTAACGCCGCGGCCGGCGGCCCTCAGGCGTCGGGTGCTCGGAAGCTTCGGTGCGACCACGCCCGCTGCGAGAGCGTAGATGGTGTCAGTCGTTGCGGCAATCAACACAAAGATGCAGCCGAGAAAAACACTTTGTGTTACGGGCATTGCTTTGCCGCCCATGAACTGCGGCAGGAATGCGGCAAAAAAGATGGTGGTCTTCGGGTTCAGCAAAGCGACAGTGAATGCATCTCGCACCACTCGCCGCAGGGACACGGACTGGAACTCGACCGTTTCCATCGTGGGTTCTTGCGACAAGAGCGTGCGCATGCCCAAATAGATGAGATACGCCGCACCAGCGAATTTAGTGATCGTGAACGCCAGCGATGAGACCGCGAACCACGCTGCCAGCCCGACCGCCGCAGCCACGGCGTTCCCCAAATTGCCAAGTGCGACGCCCGCTACCGAAGCCAAGCCTGAACGTCGTCCTTGGGCCAAACTTCGCGTGACGATGTACAGGACACCGGGCCCTGGAGTTACGGCCAGCAGCAGGCTGGCGCCCAGGAACGCCGCAAGAACCGGCCAGGCGGGAAGTAGCTCAGACATTGGACGCGAAGAATATCAACATTATCGGGCGTTCTGCAAAGTATCCGCAAGCCGGGCCATTGCCCAGCGCGCGTGATCGGCTATCAGCGAGTCGTCGGATGCGGCGAGGCGTTCGAGCAACGCTGCCAAGCGCGCGTGGGCATCCGAGCCACGCACTACTTTCGAATTTCCGAGCGCGACGCAAGCGTTGCGCACCAAGCCGCGCCACTTCGCGCGTTTCACGGCGCTGCCACGAAAAATGCGGCTGAATTCTTCCTGGGAGAGCGCAGCCAGCCACTCCAGCTCCGGCGCGAACAACGTCGCGTCCTTTTCCATTGTCTCGTTTCCATTTTCGCTTCGCGGCGAAATCCGGCGCGGCTGAAACGCCGCCAGCTGCGTCACCGGCGACTTGCGATTCCACGGGCACACGTCCTGACAAATGTCGCAGCCGATCGCGGCATTGCCCATCGCCGGCCGCAGTTCTTCGGGAATCGCACCGCGCAGCTCGATCGTCAGGTAGGAAATGCATCGCCGCGCATCCAGAACGTACGGCGCGGTGAACGCCTGCGTGGGGCAGGCATCCAGGCACAGCGTGCAGTTTCCGCACAGGTCGGCGGCGGGCGGCTCGCCGGGGGCCAGTGACGCCTGCAATTCCAGCGTCGTAAGAATGACGCCGAGAAACAGCCAGGAACCCAGCTGCTCGTTGATCAGGCAGGTATTTTTCGCGAGCCAGCCAAGGCCAGCATATTTTGCTGCCACGCGCTCGACGACGGGCCCCGTGTCCACGTACGCGCGTGCGTCAAAACGCTCAGGCCACCCCGCATGCATCCGCGCGACGAGTGCATTGAGCTTTTCGCGGAGCACTTCGTGATAGTCGTCGCCCCAGGCGTAGCGCGAAATCCATCCGCGCGGGGAAACTTCGTCGTGAAGGCGAGCCTGCTCGGTGGAGTAGGGTCTCGGCGCATTGTAATTCAACGCCACCACGATCAAACTGCGCGCGCCGGCGAGCGCCAGTCGTGGATCCGCGCGGCGTTCATCGCTAAGGTAATTCATCTCGCCGGCGTGCCCGCGCTCGAGCCAAGTAGAAACCTGCGCAAGTTCCGGAAAAGCATCCGCCCGAGCCACGCCGCACAGATCAAATCCCAGCTCGCGTGCCTGCTCGCAAATCCAGCGCGTCCTGGCGGCTGAATCCATGCCGCTATCATGCCATCAACAGCCGTCACAGCGCGCCACCGCCTCGTGGTAACGCCGGGACCCCCGCTTTCATTAGCCTATCCCCGCATCGGCTGCTACAATGCGGCCATGGCTGATTGGCGGCAAATTCAGGCGCGTATTCGCAAGGCGAAGAACAGCGCCGACGCAAAGGCAAAACTTTCCGAGCTGTACCAGCGCACGCACGACGCGATGGTGGCCTGGGAGCTGGGAGCCGTCGAAGAAAAAGCCGAACGAAATGAGGACGCCGTGAAGTGGTACACAATTGCAGCGGAACGATTCCGCCGCGCGGATTGGAAGAAAAAGGCGGAGGAAGCTCTGGCGCGATTGGGCGCGCCGATTCCCGTGGCGGGAGCTAAACCCAGTCCCGAGCCGACGTTTGCGGCAGCCAGCATCACGGAAACTGAGTCGCGCGACGAAGATGGCGGCCCAGAGGATTCAGAAGAGTCACAACCGCGCTTGGCGCTCGGTGAGATTCCAGAAGATTCCGTGGACTATGCTCGGGATGCGATCGAAGTAGAGACCGTGCATCTTTCCGATGCCACGCCTCCCACCGGCGCCGGTGTGGCCGACGCCGACGCAAACGGCAAGAAAAAGCGCCGCCGCGGACGCCGTGGTGGCCGAGGGCGCCGTCGCAAAGGTGCTCCTGCCGCACATGGATTGCCTTCGCAGGCGTTCGCGGAATCCGGCGCCACGCATGCGCCATCGTCGGCCGCGCCGCAAACGCGAGCACCGGCCCCGCGCTTTCAGCCTCCCCGGCCTGCTCCTCACCCCGAAACATTTGAACGCGCTCCGGCCGCGGCGATTGCGCCGCATGAACCGGAATATAGCCCGCACGCGGAGCAAGCGGCTCCGATGCTTCCATCGGAGCGCACCGCACACGGCCGCGCCGGCGATCCGGCCCTGGCCTCGCGCATGTCCAAGCTGGAATCCATGTTGCGCCGCTTGGTTTCCAGCCCGCTGCACCGCTTGGATGAATCGGATTCCGCTCCGGCTGGGCCGGGCGTATTCCTGCTTTCGGATTCAGACCAGATTACTTCCTACTACATTGAAGCGTGCCAGACGCTGCGCGTCGGCCTGGGAAATCTCGCGCGCGGCAGCGGACGCAGCACCACCAAACCCGCTCGCGGCGGGCGCCCGGCCTTCGACAGCGGCCTGAAGACCAAACTCGCCGAGCATCTGGGCATAGGCGAAGCGAAAGTTTCGCAATATCTGAAGGACCACTGCGTAGTTCGCTGGATCCAACTCGACGACGATGCTCCGCATCTGGCGCATTTCGCGATCGGCGTCCTGCGCACACCACTCAATCTCGATTAACCGTGTCGTAATCACACCAGACCTTAGCTACACTCGGGCAAAGTGTCTCGCTCCGCAGGGCTGGTTTCAGACCAGCCCTCGGCACGCGATCCTCTGACTTCAAATTTCAGAACGTCAGGTGCAAGGCCATCTGCAAGAACCTGGGGCTTCCGATCGTGTGCTGGATCATCCCCAAGTTACCGTACGGAGGAAAAGCATAGCCGTACGGGGGTTTGTAGGAATAGTTCGGTGTCGGCGGATTGTTGTAACCCGGATTGAACTCGACGTTGCTATTCGGAGTGTCAAAGCTGGGGTGGTTGAAGATGTTGAACGCCTGCAGATCGTAGCGCAGCCCGAATCGCTCGGAAATTTTGAAATTCTTGAACAGCCCCATGTCCCATCGCTCCTGAAAGGGACCTCGAAAGATATTGCGGCCGCCCGTGGTGTAGCCGGTCTCGTATGTGTCGCAAATCTGTGACGCGCCACTGCCCTGGCACGGCGGTACGCCATTCGTTCCCGGGGTGTAAGGCGTGGGTATTCCAAACGCCGCTGGATTCAGCACGGGTTTTAGCGCGTTGACACCTGTAGTTCCCTGAAGCACCGGATTCGTGGCAGTCGCGCCGTAGCCGCCCACGGGAACGATCGGGTTGGTGACTGCGTCCTGTCCACCCCCGTAGTAAATGCTCGCGGCTCCGCCAGTGTAGTCGTTCACGCTGTAGGGCTGGCCGCTCTGATACACGGTGACGCCGTTGAAGCCCCAGCCGTTCAACACGGCGTTTTTCCAACCGGAGGCATCGCGAATCGTCGGAAGCTCGTAGTGATACGAGGCTGTGAAAACATGGGTGCGGTCGTAATCGGAAGTTCCATAGGAGGAGTGTGGATTGTTCGGGTCGTTCCCGGTATAGAACAGTCCGAGTCCGCTTTGTTCATCGAGCGTGTGTGAGTAGGTGTAGGAGCCGATGACTTGCAGCCCATGGCTGAAGCGCTTGTTCACGCTAACCTGCAGGGCGTTGTAGGTCGAAACACCGACCGCGCGGTTGAAGTCGGAGTTGGGATCGTACCCAAGATAGGGAACCCGCAACGCGGCGTTTCCAGTGCCGTAACCGTTGACGATGGTGCTCACATTTTCGGCGTTCAGGCCCGGGACGCTGTACCCGTAGGAATAGATCTGTTCATTGGGTCCGCCCGCCAAAACGGGATTTTGCGGCGTGGCAATTAAAGCTTGGTTATAAGGCAGAGGGATCACGCCGTGGACTCCGTGATTTCCGACGTAAGCCAAATCCAATACCACGGTGTTGATGGGCTGCCATTGAGTGTCGAGAGTCCAATTTTCCGAATAAGGTAGCGAGTTCTTAGGATCGTAGCCGCCAAACAACAACGGACCGCAGCCGGTCTCACCGAGTGAGTTGCAAAAAGTCGTCGTATTGGCGATCAATTGCGCGGCGTTGGGCACGAGCGCTTGCACGGCCGAAAGATTCGCGGGCGGCGGAGGTGGGGCCGCGGTGCCGAACGGCGCGCCAAATGTTGCGCCGGCGGGTGAGTAGTACGGTACGACGAACGGTTCTTCCACCGTCACACCGAAGGGACCGCTGATGCCGCCACCCGATGGGGGAGAGAGTTCCGTGAAGTATTCGCCGCGGTCGTAATACATGCCGAATCCGGCGCGCACTACGAAATTTCGCAGAAACTTTGGACTGTACACCACCCCGATGCGAGGAGCGAATCCCCATTGTCGGCCGGTCAAGGTCGAGTCACTTACACCCTTGGTGCCGAAAGTCTTGTTGTTTCCGGCCACGACTAAACCTATGTTCGTGATCGTGTCCGATGCCACGTCGTAGGAATAATCGCCTGCATAAAAGTTGGTCAAGTAGCCGTTCTTTTCGACGAGTGGGCCATCCCAGTCCCAGCGCAAACCCAAATCAATCGTGAGGTTCGTTTTGAGTTTGATGTCGTCTTGGACGTAGACACCCACCTGCTTGGAACGGTAGTAACGATTGCTGGCTCCATTTAGGACTTGGGAAGGATCCTGGCCACCGCAAGACGTCGTATTTGGACCGCAGACCTCTCCGAGCAGAAACCCCGGGAAATCCTCAAACGTAATGCGCGCCGTTTCGTTGTTTTGGTTGATCACATTGAGCTGAATGTAGTCAAAGCTTACGCCGGTCGATATCGTTTGACGCCCGTTAACCCAAGTGAGACTGGTGGCACCTTCGAAATCGTTTTGAAAAATTCCGGCGTTCGCGAAATTGCTGGTGGGGCCAATGGAGAGGCCGTCGTTGCTGTTGTATGTACCGTCGGCATACCTGATATTAATTTGCGGAAATCTGCTCAGGCCCACCAATCCGATCTGGGCGTCCGCGGGAGTCAATCCCTGCGCAAGATTGCTGAACGCGCTCTCCCGGATGAAACCCACCCTCTGTTCCCAGCTCAAATTTGGAGTCAGTACCCTGGTGTTTATCAATGAAAATGCCTGGCTTCCGGCCTTCAGTGTCTGGGGAAAATCAAGCAACTCACTTTGCGCAAAAGGAGCCGTATTCGGGTTCCGTTGATAATAGTATTTCCCTGCCAAGCGGTCCTTGCTGTTGAAGTTGTAATCAATATTCCCGTTCACCTGATCCGCGACAAAGCGCGCTGCGGGTCCCTGCACGACCGCGTCAGCGTTATCGCTGGCTTGCAAGGTGGCGAAATTGGGTGAAGCACTGGGTATCAGGTAACTTCCGTTGTTTGCCTTGGCTTGCAGCAAGGCGAGAGCCTGCGGCGTGATTTGGCTCGCGGTAATATTCGTTCCGAACTCCGTGTTGGTCGCGGCAGCGATGCTGGCGGCGTCGCGCGCGTCAGTTAAAGTCGACGGAACCGCTACGTAGGAAGTTGCCTGCAATTGGTCGCTAATGCGCTGTCCCTGATACGAAGCGAAAAAGAACAGCTTGTTCTTCTTGATTGGTCCGCCGAACAATCCGCCAAACACGTTACGATGTAAATCGGGTGTCGGGAGACCGGCGTTCTTGTTAAACCAGGGGTTGTCGTTCCAGCTGCTTTGCTGGTGGTACTCGTAGGCCGCACCGTGGAAGTCGTTGGTCCCGGATTTCGTGCTGACCTCGATGTGGGCTCCGCTGTTCGCGCCTTGGGATGCATCGTACATCGCGGTATTGACCCGTACCTCCTGAATCGTCTCGACCGGAGGCGTTGGAAGCCCCTGCCCGATCGCTCCATACACGGAGGTGCTGGTCTGGATTTCGCCCGTCGCGGGATTCGTGGATTCCCCGATGTTGACGGCGACGCGGTTCGACGACACCTGGCTGGTAGATTTCCCGTTGAAGATATTGTCGGCGTAAATTCCGTTCACTTCGAAGCTGTTGCTGGTGTCGCGCTGACCGTTCGCCCAAATTGCCTGGTTTCCGTAACCCGCGTTGGTTCCCGCCGAGTTCAGGAGATCGGCGCTGACACCGGGACTGAGGATGGCTAACTGGGTGAAGCTACCGGTTCCGAGCGGAGTGTTGTCAATCTGCAGCTCGCCGAGAATGTAACCGCTCGTCGTGTCGGTCTCGTTCAGCATCGGGGTGGCATTCACGGTGACACTGGAAGTAACTGCTCCGGGCAGGAGCTGTACATTCAACGTCGTAGTGCGATCGCCTTGGAGCAGGATTTCGGGATAGCTCACCGTCTTGAATCCGTCCCGTGTGAAGGTGACTTCATAATTGCCAATCGGCAAGTCGGGGATGTGAAACGAACCGTCGTTCTTGGTCCGAGCCGACACCGTCAGATTCGTCGCGGTATTTCTTGCCGTCACCGCCACATTTTGCAGCACGCCACCGCTAGAGTCGGTGACCGCGCCGTCAATCCAGCCCAAAGTTTGCTGTGCGGAAGCGGAAACTGGCAGAAACCCCAAGAACAGGAAAATCAGCACACTCGCAGTACGCCGCATATTCATAGTCTCGCCCCTTAGTCTATGAACCGATTCTGCCCGCGCTTTTTACTCGCATCTTCAAGCGCAGTCAAGATGATCCTGTGAATGTTGCAAATCGATAAAACCTTCCGTTGCTTCGTTTAGCCGAATCGTATGACCGCAGCAAGAACCGCACTTGAAAAGCGTGTGAATGCGATACGCTGACCGAAAGCGGAGTGCGGAAACGGGTGCGACCGAGCTCCGGCCCTGCCTGTTTCAGTTGGTCCTGGCTTTAACCGTCTCAGGGAAAGGTTCGCATAACCTGCGCCCGTTAACGCTCCGAAAAGTCGATCGGTAGTACTTGCCCCTGTCCATTGGCTGCTCCTGGGCGCCATTCAACCCCCAAATTGCACCTTTGGACGTACCTTCCTAGACGTCCCACGGGAAACCATGCAAACTTTAGTACCGTAACTGGTTACGGATGAGTCTCATCCATAGGGGCAAGCCTCCGGGGGATTTAAAGGGGCAGGTCGGGTCGGTTCGAAAGGGAGAGGTGGAATCATGGCGAACGCGGTGAGCACAAAACTTTGGAAATCATTCGATTGGGCGCTGTGTAAGACAGCAGGCGTCACTTACAACACGATCCAGTACTTCAACAAATTTAATCCGAACCCTTCCTTCACGCCGAAGTGGTCCGATAAGCCGTTGCTGAAATCCTGGGAGAAATCCAAGCCGACGCTCGGCTGGCCGCGCACGACGGATTCGCTGTGTCCCGATTGCGTGCGCGAAGCGCGCGATCTGATCATCAACGGGAAAAAGGACTGGACCGATCTCGTGCACGAGAAGGTCGGCGAAATCAAAGCGCAGATTATCGAACGCGACGGCCAGGTCTGGATGGTGAAGGAATGCCCCATCCACGGAAAATTCGAAGACTTGATGGCTGTGGATGCCAAGTTCCTGGAATGGATCGAAAAGAATTTCCCCGGCCGCGATATTCCGGCGCACAACGATGAGACCCTGCATCGCCACGGCTCCAGCACGGTTCGCCACGGCCGCGGTTCCGTTCTTACCGTGGACCTCACCAATCGCTGCAACATGATGTGCGACCCCTGCTTCATGGACGCGAACCAGGTGGGCTACGTCCACGAACTGAGCTGGGAAGAAATTCAGGAAATTCTCGAGAACGCTACCAAGATCAAGCCCCGCCGTCAGATGTCCGTGCAGTTTTCCGGCGGCGAGCCCACCATGCACCCGCGGTTTATTGACGCGGTGCGTTACGCGCGCAAGGTCGGCTACAACAGCGTGCAAGCCGCAACCAATGGCATCGAGTTCGCCAAGAGCAAGGAATTCTGCAAGGCGGCTTTCGAAGCAGGCATGCGTTATGCGTATCTGCAATTCGATGGCATCGGCAACGACGCCAACAGCCACCGTCAGGTCGGCAACCTGTTTGACGTGAAGCTCCGCGCCATCGAGAACATGCACGAAGCCGGCATCGAAATCGTGCTGGTCACCACCATCGTCAACAACGTGAACAATGATCAGGTGGGCCCGATCGTGAAGTTCGCGATGGAAAATCCCAAGAAAATTTCCTTCGTGTCCTTCCAGCCCGTGTCCTTCACCGGGCGCGACGAGGAAATCACTCCGGAACGCCGTATCCGCCAGCGCTACACGCTTTCGCATCTGGCGAAGGATGTCAGTACGCAAGTGGGCAAAGTCGAGCCCACTCGTGACTGGTTCCCGATTTCCTTTATCAGCACGTTCGCGGGTTTTTCGGACCTGGTACACGGTCCCGATTCGCAGTGGGGATCGCTCTCCTGCGGCTGCCATCCGAACTGCGGCGTCGGCACGGCGCTGATGATCAACAAGGAAACCAAGGAATGGGCGCCGGTTCCGCGCTTCCTGAACGCACAACAGCTGACGAAGGACGTCGCGGCGATTACCGATGCGGCGCGCGGCAAGACCTTCTCGAACTTCATGATGGCGATGGCCGTCCTGAAGAATTACAGTCCCTTCCAGGGGCCGCCCAGTTTGCGGCTGAAGGATCTGTGGAAGAAATTCGATAAGACCTGGGCGCTCTCCGGGAATGCGGACAAGAAATACGGCAAGGTTTCAGGCGACCGCACCTACCAAGACGCCATGAAGCGCCGCACCGAAGACCCTTGGAATTTCCTGTTCATCGCCGGCATGTGGTTCCAGGACCTGTTCAATTACGATTTCCGCCGCACCGAAATGTGCATCATTCCCTACGCCACGCAGCAGGGCGAAATTTCCTTCTGCGCCTACAACACCGGCGTGGGCTGGCGCAAGATCATCGAGAACATGCACAAGAACGCGACCGTCGCGCAGTGGTACAAGGAACACGGCAAGCACGATGTCTTCGCCAAGGGCAAGAAAGTCAATCTGGAGAGCTACGAACACTCGCTGCGCATTGACGCCGAAGATGCTTCGCGCGTTCGCCACCTGGAACACGACATTCCGGTGACCGCGGCCGAAGAAGACCGCATTCGCCGCAAGAAGGCGTTCGAAGAGGCCGCCAAGGTCCGCCGCATTTACGAAGAGCTCGTGCTGAAGAAGTCCACCGAGCCCGTCGTGCAGATCGGCTCGATGCAGCAGATCCTGAGCGCGGTTCCCGGCGCAACGGTGAAGCCGGTCCAGATCGCCCCGGCGAACGGCAATGGCAACGGGCATGCGAACGGCAACGGCCTAGCCAAAGTCGAAAAGCCCGAGGCAGAAGCCGCCGTAGCTGGCGACTAGCGCAACAATCTCCGCAGGGTATGCAAGGCCAACAGCCCCGGCGCAATCCGGGGCTGTTGTTTTTTTGGGGCCAGCGAGCTTCAGAGCCGACGCTTATTCAGGAACAAATTCCCGCTTCTGGCGTCAACAAGTTGCAGGACCAATCCTGTTGATCACAGCGATCCTCCAATGTTCGGACTTCCTGGTCACACTCGTCGTAGCACTCGGCTGCGCTGGCCTTCCCGCGCTGCTTGCGCTTCTTTGGATGTCGCGCCGGTCGGAAAACGGATTAGACTGGGGTTCGCGGCCAGGACGATTGGCGGTGGGCATCGCACTGGTTCTGGTATTCGCCTGGATGTTGCTGTTCAGCTACGTCTATCGCTCCGCGGACCCTTGGACCGACTGGTATGACTGAGCTATACGGCTCATCGAGCTAGAACGAATTTCCCGCCCAGACGTTCGAGTGCGGCTGTCCTTAGGGTCCGGACCGTCAGTGCATCCCGCCTGATTGCTGCGAGAACAACCACTCCGCTAAGCCCGGTTCGCTGAATGCCACGTCCCACACGTTGTGCCCGATGCTGGGATACTCGGAGTACTTCGGCGCATCGCCAGCTTTGCGTAGCTCCGCGACCCATTCGCGCGCGCGCGCGACCGGCACGAGGGGGTCTTCTTCGCCTTGGAATATCCACACCGGAACCCTCGCTACGCGAGGAATCATGTAGGCATCGCCGTATCCGCATAGGGCAATCGCAGCCGCAAATCGCTGTGGCGCGATCGAAAGCGCCGCCCACACGCCCTCACCGCCCATGGATTGGCCGACTATGTACTCGCGCGCGCGGTCAATGCTGTACTGCTTCTCAATCGTATCCAGAATCTCCAGCGCCAGCCGAATTGCCACCGGAGGCGTATTGGTATGCGGGCGCGCCCAACCTTTGGTCGCGTCCACCTGCGGCGCGAGCACCAAGGCGTGATACTTCGCCTGACTTTCCGGCCTGGTCCAAAAGTGCGAGCCGGGTGAATTTCCGCCCGAAAGCTGTGAAAGATTATCCGAGCCGCGCCCCGCCGCACCGTGCAGCCATAAGACAATCGGATATTTTTTCGCGGCGTCGTAATCCGACGGCACAAACAGGCGGTAGGCCATAGCCTCGCCGCCGGAGCTACGATAAGAACCGGCGATGAATCCCCTAACTGCGGCATCCTGCGCTTGCGCAGCGCGCGCTTGCAGGGGAAGCAAAAGAAGAACTATTATGAAGGCATGCCTGCGGCGCCTGACACGACGAGCAAGATCCGTTACTGAGCTCAAGCAGCAATCCAAAGAGCGAACGCAGCGTCGGCGCATTCCTGCAGAGATTTTCGGTCCAGATCTGAGAATGCGTTCGCCATCTCGCTCTCGACGTCAATTGTACCGATGACCCGCGGGTCTCGCCGATCCAGAATTGGGATAATGATCTCTGAAAGCGTGCTGCCAAAAGCAGTCAAGTAACGTGGATCGCTGCGCACATCACCTGCAACAATAGCTGATTTCTCCCGAATCGCCGAACTGGTCAGCCCCTTCGTGACCGGGAACGATGGATAGGCGGGCGCGGACGGGCCGCTCCACGCCATGATCGAAACCAGCTCGGCGCCAACGTCGTAGACCCCGACCCAGCGATACGCACCAAGTGCACGAATCGCGTCGGCGATTTGCCGCGCTCGTGCGGCGCGTTCTCCGTCGCTCGACGCGACCGAGCGAATCCTACTTAACGTCTCTTCCATCACCATGGCGCGAATAATGCAGCACATTCTGCGGCGGCACGAGGCCGGCATTCAACTTAGGGTCGGGAATCGGCGCGCCAGGCACCACGGGCAAGGGCAGCACGCCTGCCCAGATCGGCAGGGAGTAATCTGCATCGTCATCTTTCGGCGGGCCCGTGCGCACCTTCGCCGACACTTCCTCGAGCGGCAGCGCAAGCACGGACGTCGCTTTCAATTCCGTATCCGTGGGCGGGCGGACATCGTTCCAGCGGCCCCGTACAATGTGGTTCGTAAACGCTTCCAGCACGCGATTCTTTTCGCCGCTATCCTCGACCGGCATTGCGCGGCCCAGCATCACCACCGAGCGGTAATTGGCTGAATGGTGGAACGCCGAGCGCGCCAGCACCAATCCATCCACCAGCGTCACCGTGACGCACATCTGCACTCCGCCGGCGAGCGTCCGCAACATGCGGCTGGCCGACGAGCCGTGTACATACAGCGTGTCGTGCACGCGCGCGTAATTCGTGGGAATCACGAATGGCTGGCCGTCCACGACGAATCCCACGTGGCACACGAATCCTTCGTCGAGAATCCGATATACGGTTTCGCGATCGTACTTGCCGCGGTCGGGCAGGCGCTGAACTTTGGTGCGTGCTGTGGGATTGAATGGCTGGGTCATGCATCGAGCGTAAATCGGCTCGCCATTCACCGCAAGTGCCAATCTGGATCGCTGCGCTGCGCGCGTTCACACCGCGCTCCCCGTGGTTACGGTTGCGGCGGAGGTGCGGCAGACGCGGGCTTTGGCGGCGGAGCAATGTGCACCACGCGAAATCCGGTGTAGGCCGGATCAGCGGCGCGGTACTGTGCTTTGCTATCCGCCGGACGATCGGCGCTGCCGCCGAGCGTTTTGCCCGAGCCGTCGGCAGCGATCACCCACTCCGCCACATTTCCACCGAGGTCGAACACCAGCTCCTCGCCTTCTTCGCCCTCCGCCGCGAAACTTCCCACCTCGCGCAGCAGCGGTGAATCTCCCGGCAGTTCCTTGATCTTGGCTCCCAGCTTTTGCGCGTCCTCGGGATTGAGCGCGTAGCCCGCCCAATAATCCAGCGTATTCTCACCGCCGCGCACCTTGTAGAAATCCACCGTTTCGCTCTCGTTCGGAAGCCGGTACGTTTCGCTAGTCAGCTCGCTCAGCCATTTGCAATATGCTTGGGCCCGCTCGAGCGCGACGCCGCTCGCCGGATAATTTTCCGAACCCGCGTCGACCTTGTAATCCTTGTCGAAAGCCGCGAACTGCGCACGCGTGATTTCAAACCGCCCGATTTCAATCGCGCCGCGTTTCACTGTTTCGGGGATCAGCACATCCGGCGCGGGATTTTCCGGCGTTGCAGACGGATGGAACGCCACGCCGTACGACGCGCCGACCTTCTGCACCGTCGCGCGCTGCAAAGCCACGGCCAGCGGCGAGCCTTTTTTTAGCGCTTCATTTTCCGGCGGCTTGGTCTTGAACAAATAGGTATCGAACCAGGCGGCCTCCTCGGTCATTTTTCGCAGCTGGTGCGTCAACTTGCGCGGCCCGTGTGCTTCGCCGGGAAACAGAATAAATCTCACGGGAGCCTTGCCAATCGAATAAAGCGCGCGGTAATGCGTCCAGCCTTCTTCGGTGGGAACCTGACGGTCAATCGTGCCGAAGAAAATCAGCGTGGGCGTCTTCACTTTATCCATTTTGAAAAGCGGCGATTTTTCGATGTAAAGCTGCGGATCTTCCAGCGGCGTTTTTCCAAAATAATAGTGGTCAAACGATTCGCCGAAATCCACATTGGCCCAGTCGCTCAGCCATTCCACGTCCCCGGCACCCACCACCGCCGCCTTGTAACGGTCGGGATTGGTGACGGTGAGTTCGATCGAGAGAATCGAGCCGTTGGACCAGCCCGCCGCGCCGATCTGCTCGGGGTCCACCAGGCCCTGGGCGATCAGGTTGTCCACGCCGCGCTCGATATCGGGAATTTCCAGCTCGTAGTATTTTCCGCAGCAGATGGATTCCACGAACTTCAGCCCGTAGCCGGTGCTGCCGTGATAATTCGTTTTCAGCACAAACGCGCCCTGCTGCGTCATCAGGTTCGGCGCGTACGCCCAGCGTTCGGACCATTGGTCGTGGTCCGCGCCAGCGGGCCCGCCGTGCGTCGCGACAATCAGCGGGTAAGCTTTGCCCGCTTTGTAATCGTCCGGATAGTACAGGATACCTTCCACCTCGTCATCGTTCGCGCCCTTCCAGTGCAAAACTTCTGTTTTCGCGATGGGCTTCTGCTTGAACGCCGGATTCAAGTTCGTGATCTGCAGCGGTGCATTGATTTTCGTGCCGTCCAGCCTGGCGCGGAAGAATTGCGTCGGGCTGCTGGCGGTGGAATGCTCGTAAATCAGGGTCTTGCCGTCTTCGCCCAGCACGAAACTGAAATAGTGTTTTTCGTCTTCGCTGGAAATGGATTTGCGCGACCAGGTGGCGCCATGGCGCGTGAAACGCACCGGCTTGGTGTAGGCGCCATCCGCCAGCAGCGCGATGAATCCGTCATTCGTGACTTCCAGCGAACGCGCGAAGCCGCGGTCCCAATCCAGATTCACTTCGCTGGCTCTTCCCGCAGCCAAATCGTAGAAATAAATCTTCTCGACGGTCGCGACCAGGAAACGGGGATCGTCGGAATAGGGCGCGACCACGTAAAAGCCGGAATCGTCACGCGCCCAGGCAACGTCAACCGGCTGGATTCGCTCATTCGCGAAAACCTGCGTGCGTTCGCCGGTTGCGAGGTTTACAACGTAGGTTACTGGCGGAATCTTCTGGTCCCATGCGAAGCTCAATTCGCGCCGCGCCACCGCGACGGCTTTTTTCTTGTCGTGGGAAACTTCAAAACGCTGGATCCAGTCGTCGTTGTCCGTCAGGCGCGTGACGCGCTTGTCTTTCAGCGAAAATTTGTAAAGCCTCACGGGCGCGCTGTGCGCGGCATCGTCCACCACATTCGAATCGTCCTTGCGCTCTTTCGTTTGCCGCTCGTAAAACGCGGGATCCTCTTCCGCACTGAAAAGGATGGTGTCGTTGTCCAGCCACTCATATTGCTGGATGCCCCGCTCGAAATCCGTCACCGCCCAAGGCTCGCCGCCCGCGGCGCTCAGCAGCCACAATTGCGTGGGCGCCAGGTCGGGTTTCGGCTTGGCCAGCGCGTGAGTGCTGATGTAAGCAATCATCTCTCCCGCAGGCGACCAGCGCGGCTGCGAGACTTCGTCCGTTCCGCGGGTGAGCTGCACTTCTTTGCCGTCAGTCAAATTGCAAAGATACAGATTGCTGACGCGCAGATCCTTCTCCTTATCCGCCGTGCCCTTCACCCACAATGCAAATTTCCCGTCCGGCGAAACGCGAAACTGGCCGGCGTCTTCCTGATAGACTACATCCTCGGGAGTCCACTGATTCTTCTTGCCGGAATCGGTCTTGGGCGCTTTCCTGGCTGAGTCCGTCGTGGCCTGCGCCGCAACAACCGGCGCGAAGAGCAGCAGTGTCCCCGCAAGCAGCGCAGCGACTTTCCGGCAATCTGCAGCAATCGTTTTCATACGTTCCTCAAATTCCAGCCCACTCACACATAGCTGAATTGGGCAGCCGAAAAACTATCACAGACTTGCAGCAGGCGGGTAGCTACGTCGCAGCCACCTAATTTGTCAGTGTGGGATTGCCCGACTGATTGGATGTTGGCGGTTGCAACGATTCACGGCCATACAATCCATCCTTGCTGGTAGACAAGCTTATTCTTGCGGTAGTATGACGTGTCTTTTCACTCCGGTGGCAATATGCGCGCGAGCGTAATTTCCATTGCGCTGTTCGCAATGTGTATTTTTATCTTCCCCGCAACCTGCCTGACGCAGCAACCTGTTGCGTCCCCGAGCTCCGGCAATGCGAGCGACCAGCTGTGCACGATCGCCGGGACGGTGCTGAGCGCGAACACGGGCGAGCCGCTGAAAAAAGCACACGCGGTTCTGCATCGCCGAGGAGAGGAATCGAATGAACACCCATTAACCGCGACCACCGACGCCTCCGGCCATTTCTCCATCGACAAGATTCCCGCAGGCAGGTACGAACTCGCGGTTGACCGCGCGAATTACTTAGACATGCAGTACGGCCAAGATCAACCTGATAAACCCGGCGCGATCCTGAGCCTCGCACCGGGCCAGAAAATGACGGACCTGCTTTTCCGTCTGCATCGGACGGCGGTGATTGCGGGGCGCGTTTTGGACCAAGATGGCGACCCGGTTCGCGGAGCGGAAGTGGTGGCGGCGGCTCGCACGATGGTCCGAGGAAAGCCGAAAATCGAACCCAGTGAGGGCATCAGCACGAACGACCTTGGCGAGTACCGGGTTGCGGATCTTGCGCCCGGCCGCTACCTTGTTCTGGCCAGTCCGCCCAGAGTATCTCCTTGGCGGGAGCCTGAGGAACAAGCTGCGTATCTCCCGACATACTATCCCGGCACGACGGAGAGCGCTCGGGCCTCCGCGATCGAGGTGAAGTCCGGCGATGAGATTACGGGCATCGATCTTGTTTTTGCGTCCAAGCTTCCCACTCGAACCTACAAGATTCACGGCCGCGTCGTGAATTCCGTCACAGATGATCCGGACGCGCAGATCGTGGTACTACTTTCGCCTCGCATGAATCGAGAATTGGATTTTGACCCAAATCAAAAACAGGCGAATCCGGACAGGAAAACAGGAACCTTTGAAATCAACGACGTCGCTCCAGGTGAGTATGTCGCGGTTGCAATCTCGTTCGGAGAAGGCAGGCGGCACAGAGCGGCGCAGAATGTGGACGTGATCGCCAGCGATGTGGATGGCGTCTCCTTGATACTCACCCGAGGAATCGATATCCCGGTCCGAGTTATGTTGGAAGGAAAGTCAGCCGCCATTGCAGATATGTCAATTTTGCTCAATCCGTCGGCGAATGAGGCGAGTATCAGATTCAGCGAGGAGCGACGACGGGCAATAGTACAACCCGATGGTTCATTCGTTCTGAAAGAAGTCAGCGATGGGTCCTATTCACTGGAAGTTTATTCAAAATGCCGGGAATGCTACCTGAAATCCGCCCGAGGCAACGGCGTTGATTTGCTTGAACAGGGCGTTCAAGTTGTATCCGGCGAGGCGCCTTCTCCGATCGCTGTGCTGTACAGCAGCAATACCGGCACGCTGACCGGCGCTGTCACGAATAAAGATGATTTGCCTGCTCCGGGCGCTCTGGTGGTTCTGGTGCCGGATTCGAGCTCCCATCAAAGACCCGAACAATACAAGACTTCGACGACCGATCAATACGGCCACTTCGAGATTCGCGGAGTGCCGCCGGGGCATTACCAGGCTTTTGCATGGGAGAAGGCCGACGAGGACTCCTATGGCGATCCGGATTTTCGGAGGCCTTTCGAAAGCATGGCGGAGTCCTTCGACATAGCTGCCCACGAGCAGAAATCCGTGCAGCTTAAGATGATCGCAGCAGCCGATTCAGCGAACTAGTCCTGCCCGCTCTATCGAAAGACGCGCAACGCGCCGTCGCGCCGGATCATTCGTCTCGTCGCGCAAATTCAGCTAGAATGTTTTTGCCAGCGTATCGGAGCTAACACCATGGCCATCAGCCGCGAACAAGCGCGCAGCGAACACACTACCAGCACCACGCACGATCAGTTCAGCGAGACGATTTACGGCGTGGTCTGCTCCACATGCCACAATTACATCCTCATTGACAAGACCAACTGCCCGGCGTCCTGCCGCGAACACGAATCCTGCCGCCAAGCCTACGCGTGATTCGCGCTGCCAGCATTCAAGAACCCTTGCGGGTCGTGGCTTTAGCCACGACAGGAACCGTCGCTGCTCAGTAAGGCTTTAGCCGCTGAAACCCCGTTTTGGGAGCGTCACAGTGGCTTTGAAGTCTACGAGGACCCCGCGGCAGCTGCGGACAACTCTCGATTGACGCCTCCTTCGCGCTTGCGTACGATGCGCGGCATGCGGCAAAAACGATCTCCGGGGGCGCGGGCCGACATATGAAATCACTCCTGAAAATAATTCTGTGGACCGCCATCGCGCTCGCCGGCGCCGGAGCGCTCGCCGCCATCGCTTTCGAACGCCGCGAGCCTCTCAACGCCGTCTGGTTCGTCGTCGCCGCGCTCTCGACCTACCTCGTCGCCTATCGCTTCTATTCGAAATTCATCGCAGCAAAAGTTCTGGCGCTCGACGATAGCCGCGCCACGCCCGCCGAGCGCTTGGAAGACGGGCACGATTTCGTTCCCACCAGCAAATGGGTTCTGATCGGCCATCATTTTGCCGCGATTGCCGGCCCCGGCCCGCTCGTGGGTCCCACCCTGGCCGCGCAATTCGGCTATCTGCCGGGGACGCTGTGGCTGATCGTCGGCGCGGCGCTGGGCGGCTGCGTGCAGGACTTCATCATTCTTTTCTGCTCGATTCGCCGCGACGGAAAATCGCTGGGCCAGATGGCGCGCGAGGAAGTTTCCAAGCGCGGCGGTATGATCGCCCTTCTTGCCGTGCTGGCCATCATGATTATTCTGCTGGCGGTCATCGCGCTGGTGGTCGTCAAAGCGCTGAAGGAATCGCCGTGGGGAACCTTCACGCTGGCGATGACCGTTCCCATCGCGCTGCTGATGGGAGTTTACCTGCGCTACGTGCGTCCGGGCCGCGTGCTGGAAGCTTCCCTCGGCGGCGTCGCGCTGGTCATGCTGGCCGTCGTTTCCGGCCAGTGGGTGAACGCGTCGCCCGCCTGGTCCAGCGCCTTTACGTTTTCCGGCCCCGCACTGGCGATTGCGATCATCGCCTACGGTTACGCCGCATCCGCGCTGCCGGTCTGGCTGCTGCTCGCGCCGCGCGATTATCTCAGTGCGTTCATCAAAGTCGGCGCTATCGCCGCGCTGGCCATCGGCGTGATCTTCGTGCGCCCCAACCTCGAGATGCCCGCCCTGACGCGCTTCGTGGACGGCAATGGCCCGGTCTTCGCCGGAAAAATTTTCCCGTTCTGCTTCATCACCATCGCCTGCGGTGCCATCAGCGGTTTCCACGCGCTGATTTCTTCCGGCACCACGCCGAAAATGATTCTGCGCGAAGGCCACGCGCGCACCATCGGCTACGGCGCGATGCTCATGGAATCTTTCGTCGGCGTGATGGCCATGATCGCCGCCTGCGCGCTGCAGCCCGGCGTGTATTTCGCGATCAATAGTCCCGCCGGAATTGTCGGCAAGACCGCCGACGCCGCGGCCGCCACCATTCGCGGCTGGGGTTACGCGCTCGACCCGCAAACCATGTCGGCGCTCGCGCAACGCGTCGGCGAACACACCCTGCTCGACCGCACCGGCGGCGCGCCTTCGCTCGCCGTAGGCATGGCGCAGATTTTCAGCGGCACCATCGGCGGCGAACACCTGCTCAGCATCTGGTATCACTTCGCAATCATGTTCGAAGCGCTGTTCATTCTCACCGTGCTGGACGCCGGCACGCGCGTCGGCCGCTTCATGGTGCAGGAACTCGGCGGACACGTCTGGAAACCGCTGGGCAAATCCGGTTCGACCGCCGGGATTCTCGCCACCAGCGCGCTGATGGTCGGCGCGTGGGGATATTTTCTGTGGCAAGGCGTGCAGGACCCGCTGGGCGGGATTAATTCACTGTGGCCGCTGTTTGGCATCGCCAATCAGCTGCTCGCGTGCGTCGCGCTGGTGGTGGCTACCACGATCCTGCTGAAAATGGGGCGCGCGCGATGGATTGGGGTGACCCTCGGGCCCATGGTCTGGCTGGTCGCCATCACCATGACCGCCGGCTATCAGAAAATTTTCTCGGCGAACCCGCGCATCGGCTTCCTCTCGCAAGCCAATGTGCTGGCGGCGCAGATTACCTCGGGCGCGATACCCGCTGAAAAAATAGCCGTCACCCAGCGGCTGATTTTCAATAATCGCCTGGACGCCGCCGTCACCGCGGTACTCGCCGTGATGATTCTGGTGCTCCTGGTCGAAGCCATCGGCGAATGGATCGCAATTCTCAGCGGACGCAAGGCCGCGGTGCTGCACGAATCCAGTTACGTCGCGACGAACTGGGTCGAAGGGGACTAAAATGCCTTCTGTAGGGCGCGTGCATGTTGCCGTGCAACAGAACCCTGACGCGATGCATCTCTCCTTACGCGGCAGGCGTACGCGGAGCTCTCTGGAAGGCGTTCGCCGCGAAGAGTTCAGCGCGCGGAATCTGCTTTGCGCGGTTGCATTCGCCCATACCTCAGCCGAGAGAACGAAGATGACCAGCCGACGGCTGTTGGGCACGCTTTTTCTGTCCTGGGCCTGTGCAACTTGCCTGCAGGCGCAGGAAGCAAGCCCCATCCCGATTCAATCGTCCGCGCCGGAATCCGATCCGGCGCTTGCTCACCGCCCCGCTGCAATACCGCCAGCTGATACTGCGAACCCCGCGACGATTCCTTTGTCTGTGCCGGCTGGCATGCCCATACAACTGGCGCTCGATGAAGAGATTCGCATCAGGAAGGTTGGCCAACCTCTCACGGCGCATACCGTCGAGCCGGTTTATGCGTTCGACCAGCTGGTGATTCCCGTCGGCACTGCGATCTTGGGCCAAATCACGCGCATCGAGCCCGTCTCGAACGGGAAACGCACGCTCGCGGCGCTGGATGCCGACTTCACTCCTTCGCACGCAATTGAGGTCACGTTCGCGGAGCTGATTCTTGCCGATGGCAAGCACATTCCGATCCACACGGTCGTCACTCCCGGTTCCGGTCAGGTGATTCGCTTCCTCGCCGCCGCCGACGAAAAAGGAAAGAAAGGCGTAAAGGACGCCGCGTCCGAAAAAGCCAAAGAGGCCAAGGAAGAAGCCAAGCGCGAATGGGATGCCGCAATGCAGCAAGTGAAACAGCCCGGCAAATTTCACAAAGCCGAACGATATGTCGTCGCCCAGCTTCCGATTCACCCGCAATACATCGACGCCGGCACAGTTTATTTCGCCGAACTGCAGGAGCCGCTCGATTTCGGAGCCGAACCCCTAACGCCGGAAATGGCGGCCTCTTTGGGCGCGGCTCCTCCGCCGGGTAGCTTCGTGCGCACGCTCCTTACGACTCCCCTTAATTCTGCCAGCACTCCGAAAGGGGCGCCGGTTGAAGCGATACTTTCGCGGCCGCTTTTCGACGGCAAGCGCCTGATTCTTCCCCAGGGGTGCCGCTTAAGAGGCTCGGTGGTTCAGGTCGAACCTGCTCGCTACCTGAGCCGCAACGGCCAACTGCGCATGGTTTTCCACGAGTTGCTCCCGCCGGAGGGCGCTGGCGGAGCGATCGTCGCACAGAAAGTGGAAGCGAATTTGGAGGGCGTGCAAGCCGCTGTGGCGGACAACGTGGCACTGGACGCCGAAGGCGGCGCCGAGGCCGGTTCGCCGAAGTCCAGGTACCTGCTGACAACGATCTCCGTTGGCCTTGCAGCCGTTTCCGCCGGAGTCGGCGGCGACACCTTGGGAGATACGACCGAGCGTGCCGCAGGCGGTGCGGGAGGTTTTAAGCTGATCGGTATTGCTCTGGGTGCCGGAATACACTCACAGCCGTTCGGCATGGCCATGGGAGCGCTCGGCGCCGGCAGATCCGTTTACACTCACTTCATCGCACGAGGCCGCGAAGTGGTCTTCCCGAAAAATACGGCGATGCAGATTGGCATCGGCACGCGCCAGGCGCCGGCATCGTCCAGTAGCGGAGCGATCCAACCGTGACCACCGCCAGAGCGCTCGCAATTCGTATCCCAGGAAACATTTGGTCTTGGATCCGCCAAGTGAGCGGAGACGCGGCGTACGAAAACTATCTGCGGTCAAAGTATCGCATCGCGGATGTGGCCTGCGCCGAATCCCGCACTGTGCATGCAGGCTGCCGAGCGCATACCACATCCGCTCCATTGCTCACGCGCAGAGAGTTTTATCTCGACGCGCTGCGACGCCGCTATTCCACCATCTCTCGCTGTTGCTGATTCGCGCGATTACTCGCCGCCTGCTAACCGTTTCCGAGATACATCACGTGGCAGTAGGTGCCCAGCCTCACGTTGTACGCCAGGTACCAGCCCACGTGATCGGGATCCTCATATATTACGACCTGGTCGGAATCCCACAGCCAGTCACTGCAATAGCCGAGGTCGAACGGTGCAACGCTGAAGTAGAAGCCGCCGAACCAGAATCGTGACGGACCTCCTCCCGCCAAGTGCCAGACGTGGCCCCGGCCGAAACCACCGGTAAAGCGCCCATGCTCCCACGGATGATCGAGGTGATAGTGGGGATCGTTCGGCCCCGAATCATGCCCGATCCATTTGCCGTCGGGATGAACGTGCGGCGCGTTCGGATGTCCCTCTTTATCGGCGAAGGAATGATTTTCTTCGCTGGGGTGTCCGGCGCCTTTCACGGGAGCGGGGCCGTGAGCAGGCGGCCGTGCGCCGCCCTCGTGACCGCCTGGATGAGCTTGCGCAAAAACGGGAACCGCAAACAGCAACAACACCGCAAGATAGCCCAGTACTTTTTTCATATCCACCTCCGAAGATAATTTACCACCGTTGGTCAAGACTTGCAGACGCGCTGCGCATCGAGCGTCCGCGACACAGCGCCAGCCTGCGACACTGCATAGCTCGACGCGTGCCGGACCATTTTGGTTTCCACTGAGGCGAACCACTGCTCACCCGAAAAAGGGACGCTTGTTGCAAAATCATGACGCGGTCTTTGTCGATGCGCTTCGTATCGAAACCGGCTCGGGCAAGGAGTCGCTGGAGTGATCTTTCACGATGCTGCCGCAACGATCGGCAATACCCCGCTGGTCGAGCTTGGACGACTTGCCAAAAATCTTCCCGGCAGAATCGTCGCCAAGCTTGAAATGCGCAACCCCTGCGGCAGCGTGAAGGATCGTCTGGGCGCGGCGCTGATTGAAGATGCCGAGCAGCGCGGCGTGCTGCGTCCGGGAAGGACTCCCCCCATGACCATCGTCGAGCCAACCGGCGGCAACACGGGAATCGGTCTGGCGCACGTTGCGGCAATCAGGGGATACCGGCTCATTTTGACCATGCCCGAATCCATGTCGAGTGAGCGGGTTGCGCTGCTCCGTCACCTCGGCGCCGAAGTTGTGCCGACGCCTGGCATTCTCATGACCGACGCTGTCGCCAAAGCACAGGAGATTGTCGCGGAGACGCCGAACGCCTTGATGCTCGACCAGTTCACAAACCCGGCCAACCCCGCAATGCACCGGCGAACGACGGCTGTTGAAATCTGGGACGACACCCAGGGCCATGCAGATGTTTTCGTTTCCGCGGTCGGTACCGGTGGGACGATTACCGGCGTGGGTGAACTGCTCAAGCAACGCAAGCCCGGTGTGCGCATCGTGGCCGTCGAGCCGGCCGGCGCGGCCCTGCTCTCCGGCGGAGTCGCGGCGAAACACCAGATGCCGGGCATTGGTGTGGGCTTCATCCCGAAAGTCCTGAACCGCGACATCATTGACGAGGTCCTCGTCGTCGCCGACGAGCAAGCCTTCGCGTGCGCGCGAAGGCTGGCGCGCAGCGAGGGAATCGTGGCAGGAATCTCCTCGGGAGCCGCGCTGCACGCCGCGATCACCGTTGCGTCGCGCAAGGAATCATCCGACAAGACGATCGTCGTGTTGCTCGCCGATACCGGGGAGCGCTACATTTCATCCAAGCTGTTTGCATAGCGGGCGGTGCTCCGCCGCCCTACGGCATCGGTAACTGGCCGCACGAGTCATGTGCGTACTTCGTTGACGGAACCGCTCGCGGACCCGTATAATTGGGGTTTGTCACTAGCTCCAGGAGGCAGCATGTACGCCGTGATTCGCAGTGGGGGAAAGCAGTATCGCGTCGAGCCCGGCAAGACGATTCGCATCGAGCGGCTCGAGGGCAAAGTCGGCGGCAAGGTCACTTTTGATGAGGTGCTCGCCGTGCGCAACGACGACAAGAAATTCGCTTCCGGCGCGGATATCGCCAAGGCCAAAGTCATCGGCAAGATCGTCGCCCAGGATCGCGGTCCGAAGCTTTTGGTTTTGAAGTACAAGACGGGCGGTCAGTACAATATCAAGCGCGGCCACCGGCAGAATTACACCTCTGTCGAAGTCAGCGACATCCAAATTTCGTAGGGGTT
>Ga0210394_10001463_pt1 | contig 37616 bp, 36 predicted proteins | sample IncBWC12MmetaG_FD_160121 | JGI IMG/M metagenome (GOLD analysis project Ga0210394, IMG submission 160121) | Forest soil microbial communities from Barre Woods Harvard Forest LTER site, Petersham, Massachusetts, United States - Inc-BW-C-12-M | ecosystem: Environmental > Terrestrial > Soil >... | reverse complement strand
TTCCTGGTGGTCTTACCGCAAGGGTCACACCCGTTCCCATCCCGAACACGGAAGTTAAGCCTTGCCGGGCCGATGATACTGCGCTGGAAACGACGCGGGAACGTAGGTCACCGCCAGGATTAAACTCGAAAAAGGCTCCGAGCAATCGGAGCCTTTTTTATTTTTGTCCTGATTTTCCAATACACTCGCTCAATCAGTTGCGCGATGCTCTCGCCGCTTTGTGGTAGGAAGGCACGGCCGACACTCGGTGAATGGTTATGACTTCCTGGAATTAGCGCGATTGAGAGGTAGCGCGGCTCGATATTCAATCTAACCATGGCGTCGACCGGCAAATCCCGGCCGTTTCTTGCAACAATTTACAGAATTTGGCTGATGCGGCACGTGGACGTGCCGGCCGAGATTGCCGACGCGCTGCTCGCGCAACTTCGCGGCGACCGCAGCAAGCCGACACGCAGCAAGAGCGAATCGGGAAGCAGCGACCCCATGCACGTAAAGCCGAAATACGTGCCCGTCGTCGCGATTGTGAACGGACGCAGCGCGCGGGTAACTTTAATGCCGGCCGGTGGCGGGCGCTATCGCATCCAGCTCAATACGGCTCTGCGCAAAGCTGCGCGCGCCGACGTTGGTGACGTCGTCCGAGTCGAACTTCAGCTGGACCGCGCGTCGCGAGAAGAGCCCGTTCCCCCCGACCTGCGCCTGGCGCTGAAAGAAAATCCCGCGGCGCGCGAAGCTTTCGACGAGTTGACCAGCGGTCATCGTCGGCATTTCATCAAATGGTTCGACTCCGCCAAAGGAACCGACACACGCATTCGCAGGCTCGGCCGCGCGATGGATTTTCTGCTTGGGCGCGCGCTTTCACGCAAAACCAAAATCGCCCGCACCCGCAGGAGGTAGCTCCCGACGATTTTTAGCAGCGGGCCGGAAGTTCGTGCCGCCGCGGCGCAACTGCGATATCGTATCTCCTCATAAGAATATCCACGGGTAATAAAAATCATGTACGGGCAAAACATTCAACACTCCGAGCCGATTTTCCTGCTGCTGTTGCTGTGCGTGGCGGTGCTCGCAACGCTCGCCAAGCGCTTCAAGACTCCTTACCCCATCGTGCTGGTAATCGCGGGCCTATTCCTCAGCTTGATTCCGCGCATGCCGCGCATCGAGTTGAATCCCGAAGTGGTTTTTCTGCTGTTCCTGCCGCCGCTGCTGTTTTCCGCCGCGTTCCAAACTTCCTGGCGCGACTTTCGTTACAACATCTTCAGCATCTCGCTGCTCGCCCTTGGACTGGTGTCGTTCACCGTGTACGGCGTGGCCTTAGCTTCCCGCTGGATTCTGCCGGACTTCACCTGGAGCCTCGGTCTGGTTCTCGGCGCGGTGATCTGCACCACGGACGCCATCGCCGCTACCTCCATCACGAGACGCCTGGGATTGCCGCAAAAAGTGATCGATGTAATCGAAGGCGAGAGCCTAGTGAACGATGCCAGCGGTCTGCTCGCGCTGCAGCTCACGATCGCGATGGTGGTCACCGGACACACGCCGCCGCTGCGCGAGCGCATGACTCTTTTGTTCTACCTGATCGTCAGCAGCATCGTGATCGGCCTGGTAATCGCGAAATTGGTCGCGTGGCTCATCAAACAAATAACCGATGCGCCCATCGAAATCACACTCAGCATCATCACCCCCTACTTCGCCTATCTGGCGGCGGAAAGCGCGCACTCCTCGGGCGTGCTGGCCACGGTTGTGTGCGGAATGTATCTGGGCCGTGAAAGCTCGCTGTATTTTTCCACGCGCGCGCGGCTGCAGGGCGCAGCGGTGTGGGAAACTCTCAGCTTCGTGCTCAATGGGATCGTCTTTATTCTGATCGGACTGCAACTTCCTTACATCCTCGGCGAGATTCGCAATCACAGCCTCTATCACCTGATGCTCATTGGCCTGCTGGTCAGCGCTGTGGTGATCGTGCTACGGCTACTGTGGATGTATCCCGGCACGTGGGCGGCGAACTGGCTGCGGCACCACGTGCAGCATCAGGAGGCCACGCTGCCTAGCGCGAGATATGTTTTTATCGTCGGCTGGACGGGCATGCGCGGCGTGGTGGCGCTCGCCGCCGCAATTTCCCTGCCCAGGTCGCTGCAGGACGGCTCTCCATTTCCGCAGCGTAATATGATCATTTTCCTCACCTTTTGCGTGATTTTCGTGACGCTCGTATTTCAAGGCTTGTCGCTGCCATTCTTTATTCGCCGCTTGGGATTGGCTGGCGCGGTCGTCAAGAATCCGGAAGAAGAACGCGCGCGCTATGCGATGATCGAGGCCGCGCTCGCCTATCTGGAACAAGCGCGCGAACTGGACAACGCTGGCTTTGCGCCGGTGTACCAGGACCTGATTCGCATCCAAAAACATCACCTGAATTTGCTGCCCGGTGAGCGTACGGTCGAGACTGGCTACACCGCCCAAGATTATGTTCGTTATCGCGAGCTCTCTAAGAATATCCGCGCCCTGCAGCGCGCGGCCCTGCTGAACATGCGCAATCACAACAAGATTAATGATGCGGTGTTGCGGCGCCTCGAGCAGGAACTCGATCTCTTCGAGGTACGCTACGCGAGTTCGCAATAAAGCGGCGGGAGGATTTTCTGGAATGAAATTATTCTCGGCGTTCCTCATGGCGCTGGTTCTCGCGCCTGCGGGCTTCGCGCAGGCCAAACCCGCGCAAACCAAAGCTGGCGACCCCGACCGGCTCGGGCTTACCTGTACCCAAATTCTGCAAATGACTTCCACGATCTGGGTCGCGCACTTCGTGGAAAAAGCGGGCAACGCGTCTGCGCCCACAGCCGTTCGGGCCATCACTGCATACGGAAAATGCTACGAAGCGCGCAGCAATCAACTGGCTGCCTCACTGGGCAGGAGCGGCAGAGGCCCGCTCATGGGCGCGCTGGGATACTTCCGTGAGTTTCAAAAAGCGCTGGATGACTTCACCGCGAAAGCTCTCGCCGTCTCGAATAAACCGCCCGCAACGCAGGAAGCCTCCTACGCCGCGCTCTACGAGAAGCAGTTTCGCTATGAGTTCTACCAGAGGTACGAGCAAAGAATATCCGGAGGACGCCCGTTGACTGCCGAAGAAGCCGCCGAATATTCCAAAGCGAAAAATCGCTTCGGTGAATTTCTCGGATTGTTGCCGGAAGATCAGGCACACATCATTCACGCCGCTTTTAGCCACATTTTTGACGGCGCCCCGGTCAGCGACGTCACCAAGCTCGAGCTCTACCGTTTCGCGATCTCCGTTCTCGAATCGCCGCAAGACACGCCCTTCTCCCCGCCGCCGTTTTGACGCTGGGAGCCGCGTCTGCTAGGCTCGCTTGTTCCTTTCCTGGGAGAGAACAAATTGAAATCTCGGACCTTGTTTGCGCTCGCGGCGATTGCGGGCTTGGTCTTTGCGACTGCACTCCAAGCTCAAGTGAACGACAGCACCAAGCAACTTTCTCACGACATCTTCAAGCAGCTGGTTGAAATCAACACCACCGATTCCGTCGGCAGCACCACAGTTGCCGCCGATGCCATGGCCAAGCGCCTGCTCGATGCCGGTTTTCCCGCAAGCGACGTCCAAGTTCTCGGACCGAACGACCGCAAAGGCAACCTGGTCGCGCGCATGCGCGGCACCGGCGCCATGAAACCGCTTCTGTTCATCTGCCATCTCGACGTGGTCGAAGCGCGCCGCGCAGACTGGTCCATGGATCCCTTCCAGTTGATCGAAAAGGACGGATATTTTTACGGCCGCGGCACGGGAGACATCAAGGATGGCGACACGTTCCTCGTCACCACCTTCATTCGCCTGCAGCAGGAGCACTATCAGCCCGATCGCGACCTGATCCTGGCGCTCACCGCCGATGAAGAGGGCGGCGCGTCCAACGGCGTCGCTTGGCTCATCAAGAACCATCGCGATTTGATCGAAGCCGAATACGTGATCAATCCGGATGCCGGAGACTTCGAGCTCGACAACGGAAAACACCTGCTCGTCGGCATTCAAGCCAGCGAGAAGCTGTATCAGGATTTTGACTTGAAGGTTACCAATCCCGGCGGACACAGTTCGCTGCCCACTTCGGAAAATGCGATTTATCAGCTCGCCCAAGGGCTCACGCGCCTGGAAAAATATCAATTCCCATTCGAACTCAATGCAGTGACGCGCGAATATTTTTCGCGTGAAGCAGATATCGTCGGCGGCCAGACCGGCGCGGACATGAAAGGTATTCTGCAAACGCCGCCCGACGCCGCCGCAGTGGCGCGGCTTTCCGCCATTCCCTATTACAACTCGCGAATACGCACCACCTGCGTCGCGACGCGCCTGGACGGCGGTCATGCCAACAACGCGTTGCCGGGAATGGCGCATGCCAACGTGAATTGCCGCATTCTGCCCGGCCACGCGCCCGACGAAATTCAGACGACGCTCGTGAAGGTTCTCGACGACTCGCGCATCGCTGTCACGCATGCGCCCGGCCTTGCGTCCAGCGGCATTCCCAACCCGCCGTCGCCGCTACGTCCGGACCTGATGGCCGCACTGCAAAAAGTCTCGAACGAAATGTGGCCTGGCATCCCCATCGTTCCGGTGATGGACGCGGGCGCCAGCGACGGAGCAATTTCTCGCGCGGCCGGGCTTCCCACCTACGGGCTGCCCGGATTATTTATGGATGTGGACGACGATCGTTCGCACGGCCGCGACGAACGCGTCCGCGTCGCTTCCTTTTACGACGGCGTGGATTTTTATTACCGCCTGGTGAAAGCGCTCTCTTCTGCACAATGATCGTCAAATGAAGAAGAACTGGCACGGCGTCGCCGGCGCTCTGGCGATCGGCGCGAAACACGAGTCCAGAAAAGTGTCAAAGACGAGCCAGTCATGAATCTCATGCGCCGCGGATTTCTGGCAGTCTCGCAGAATCAGTGGATGCGCGAGCACGCGCCCCGCTTGGGATTCATGCGCCGCGCCGCCGCACGTTTCCTGCCGGGCGAAGACGTGCAGGATGCCATCACCGCCGCGCGCTCCCTTGCCGCGAATGGCATTCAGTCCGTGCTGTCGCATCTGGGTGAAAACATTGCCGACCGCAACGAAGCTGCCGAGGTCACGCGCGGTTTCCTCGAACTCAACGATCGCATCCTCGCCGCAGGAATTCCCGCCGAAATTACCGTAAAACTCAGCCAGCTTGGACTCGACGTCGATCCCAGCCTCTGTTACGAAAATCTCGCGACGCTCATCCAAAAAACGCCCGCCGAAAAAATTCTCTGGATTGACATGGAGCAAAGCCCCTACGTGGATGTCTCGCTCGAACTCTATCGTCGCGCGCGCAAGGCGTACTCCAATGTCGGCATCTGTCTGCAGGCTTATCTCTACCGCACGGAAAAAGATCTGGATACGCTGATTCCGGAGGGCGCCGCGATTCGTTTGGTGAAGGGCGCGTACAACGAGCCCGCAGAGATTGCCTTTCCCAGGAAGAAAGATGTGGACGAAAACTATCTGCATCTAGCGCAGCGCTTGCTCAGTCCGGAAGCGCGCCGAGCCCGCGTGCGCGTCGCCGTCGCTACCCACGATCGCGCGCTGATTGCGAAAATCATCGCCTGGGCCGCCGATCAGCACGTGCCGACAAATTTGCTCGAATTTCAAATGCTCTACGGAATTCAACGCGCGGAACAGCTACGCCTGGTGCAGGCTGGATATCGCTGCGCCGTTCTCATCTCGTACGGCACGTTCTGGTTTCCGTGGTTCATGCGCCGGCTGGCCGAACGGCCAGCGAATGTGCTGTTCCTGGCGCGAAATCTGTTCTCGAACTAACCTCTGCGCCGATCGCTTCGTGGCCACAGGCGTCCGATTGCGAAGCACGATTTCCTTCTGACGCTCTGAGTCTAGCTTCCGACCAGCACAAACGTATTGTGGTCCGCATCGTAAAATTGGGCCATCATCCCGCCCCACGGCTGCTTCTCCGCCAACTGCTTGAACTCCACACCGCGCTCGGCCAATTCCTTGCAGGTCTGCACAATATTGTCGCAAGCAAAAACAATCCCGGAAAATGCGCCGATGCGGCTCTCCTGCCCCGGCGGCGTAAAAGGCACCAGGTGGGTTTTCGCGCCTTGCGGCGCCACTTCAATCCAGCGCGCATTCGGCCCCATCGGTTCATCGCGCAACACCTTAAAGCCCAGCTTGTCCCGGTAAAATTCCACGGCCTGCTGCTGGTCGCGGACATAGATGCTGACATTTCCTACGTGTGTGATCATTTCTAGCTCCTCATTTTGCAGACCCACCATAACAGCCCGGAATCGCGCCATCCGGAGGCAGATGAAATCCCCCGTCATCCACAAATTCCAGCACCGCCGGCAAATGTCTCGCAAGGATTTTGGACTTCCATCCGCTCCCCAGCATCCTCCTCAGCAACAAGCCCCGCAGTCCACGGAAGCCCGTGTGATCGAAGTGCAGCCGCGTTCCCTGCGGCACCGCCTCCAGCCTGTAGGTAACCACGGTTTCCATGCCTCCACCTTTCCACGAGTAAGAGAGCTTGCGCGGCGCGTCCAGCTCCAACACTTCGCAGTTCACGAATCCGTCAAAACCTGGCCTTGGTTTTGTGCGAAATTGGAATTTGTGTCCGACAACGGGCCGAAAATCGTTGGGCATCAGCCACTTGGAAATCGCGGCGGAATCCGTCAATGCGCGCCACACCCGCTGCGGCGAGTGCTTGTAGACGAACTCGAAGTGCAGAGCGCGGCTCATTCTGCTGCCCCGGCAACATCTTCATCGAGATAAGCGCCCAGCGCCTGAAGCTTTTCCGTCCAGAATCGTTCGTAATGCGCCACCCAATCGTAAACCGCGCGCAGCTGCTCGCCGCGCAGCCGATATCGGCGTTCGCGCCCCTGGCGACGAACGCGCACCAATCCCGCTTGACGCAAAATCCGCAAATGCTGCGAAATGGCAGGTTGCGAAATTCGGAACGGCCGCACCAGGTCGCTCACCGAACTTTCCGAAACGAGCAGCAAATCGAGAATCCCACGCCGCGTCGGATCGCTAACCGCTAAAAAAATGCGGCGGGCATGCTCACGCGAAACATCGCCCAACGGCGTTCGAGTTGAGCCGGCGCGGGTCATCGCCCGTCACTTTATATAAGCAATCGCTTATGTGTCAAGAGGGAATTTTTAGCGGCTGAAAATCGCATTTGTGGCGACCTCGCAAAGGGGCAGCCGGGCGGGTGACGGTTCATCGCGCCGACAATTTCTAACTCGGGAGCGGAGAGTTTTGTATCTGCGAAGGTGATTGCGGAAAAACGTCGCAGCTACCGAATTCCTACGACACAAAAGCACAAATCGTGCTCAGCGGGTTCGTTCGTCGCGTTCGACTTTTCCGTCGCGCAGGCGGATGACGCGATGCGCGTGCGCTGCGATATCCGATTCGTGGGTTACCAGGATGATCGTGTTGCCCTGCACATGCAGCCGCGCAAACAGCGCCATGATTTCTTCGCCGGTCTGCGAATCAAGATTTCCCGTCGGCTCGTCCGCCAGCAGTATGGAAGGATTGTTCACCAACGCGCGCGCAATCGCCACGCGCTGGCGCTGGCCGCCAGAAAGTTCGTTCGGCTTGTGCATCATGCGCTCGGTCAAATCCACCTGTTGCAGCGCTTTCTTCGCGCGTTCCAGGCGTTCTTCCGAAGCAGTGCCGTTGTAAATCATCGGCAATTCCACATTGTGCAGCGCGGTCGCGCGGGGCAGCAAATTGAAAGTCTGAAATACGAAGCCAATTTCCTTGTTGCGAATGTACGCCAGCTCGTCGTCATCGAGCTGGCTCACCAAGCGGCCCGCGAGCCAGTAGCTGCCCTTCGTCGGCGTGTCCAGGCATCCGATCAAATTCATCAGTGTGGATTTTCCCGAGCCGGAAGGGCCCATAATGGCCACGTACTCGCCCTTGTGAATTTCAATGGTCACTCCGCGCAGCGCGTGCAGTTGCTCCGCGCCCATCTCATAGGTCTTCCACAGTTCCTCGGTCTGAATGACGATGCCCGTATCCACGAGGTCCTGCCGGAAGCTTTGCGAGGGGGCGATTTCTTCCACTGCCATGGGGACGCGCTCCTGGATTCGGTAAACCTACGTCGCGGACTCTTCACGTTTCGGCGTGGAGTTATCCACTTTGATGGCGGCGCCAGGCCGCAGCGTGCGCAGCGCTTTGTAACTGCCGATGACGATTTCCTCGCCTTCCTTTAGCCCAGTGGAAATTTCAATGTCCGTGACGCCTGTGATCCCCGTTTGCACCGGCACGAACTCCGCTTTCTTGCCGCGGATCACAAAAACCCCCTGCACATCCACTTTCTGCTGTGCATCGGCGGTCGCAGCCGGCTTTGATGCCGCCAGAGTCACGTTGCCGCCGCGTTCCTTCTGGGCTGCTTCCAAATCTTTCTGCGTGCGCACCGCCAGCGCCTGGATCGGAATCGTTAGGATGCCCTTCTTTTGTTCCGTCTGAATCTTCGCGCTGGCCGAAAGTCCCGGACGAAGATCCGCGGGCGGATTATCAATGGTCACCACCACTTTAAAATCGCGCGCTTCCTGCGTGTTCGCGGTGGCCTGGGTAGTGGCCGCTTGTCCCGACGAACGCAGAATCGCCAGCTCGCCCACCTGGGTTACGTGCCCTTTGAAAATCTTCCCGGGAATTGCGTCAATCGAAACGTCCGCGGAATTTCCCTCGCGCACATTCGTAATATCCGTTTCGTCCACTTTCACTTCGGACGTGACCACGCTCATATCGGAGATCGTCATCAGGAAACTGCCTTCGGCGTTCTGGATCCCGGGCACCACGTTTTCGCCCACACGTACCGCGATATAACTCACAATCCCGTCAATCGGCGCCACATAGGTGGTCTTCCGCAGCACATCCTTGGTGTGCTTCAGCACCGCGCTGGCTTGGTCCAGGTTGAAACGCGTTTGCTCGCGTCCCGCGCGGCTTTGTTCCACTTGCGCCTTTAGCGCATTCAGACCTGCAGCAGCGGCGTCATAGGCGGCCTTGCTCGCGTCGTAATCCGACTTGGCGATCAGTTGTTCTTTGTAAAGTTGCTGCGCGCGCTCCCAGTCGAATCTGGCCTTCTCCAGGTCCGCCTGGCGTTGCGCCAAAGTGGCTACCGCGGAATCATAGCTGGCAGCCGCGGCGCGCACTGAAGCTTCCGTCGAGTCAATCGCGGCCTGCTGGGCCTGGACGTCCGCTCCCGGCTGGATGTTCTCCAACCGCAGCAGAATGTCGCCCTTCTTCACGTGGTCGCCTTCTTTCACCACGATCTCGGTAATCTTCCCGATCCCTTCGCCCAGCACGTTGGTGTAATTCTTCGGGCGGATTTCACCGGAGGCGGTCACGACCGACGTGAGGTCGGCTTTCATCACATGCCCCGTCTGGACGGCCACCACGCCCTTATTCACCTGGTAGGCGCTGAACCAGGCGATACCCCCGAGCACCAGGACGACACCCGCACCAATTCCAACTTTCTGCCACGTTTTCATTGCTTTACCCTTGGACTCGCCCCTCGAGGCGACAGCATTACCATGACTTGAATACGTTCCGGGGACACGAAATGTTTCTAGGTCAACGTTAGACGTTCGCGCAAGCCGAAGGACAGGCGCGAATATGACATTTCGGAGGTCGTCGATCTAAGTTGTTGCTTTTGGGTTCCAGGCTTCTCGTTCTGCACAGCCAACTTGCGGCGCCTACCCACGGCGCCTCCCTTTCATCGCGGCTCCATTGTAGAGCTATTTAGACTCCAAGAGAATAGGGCAAAGCTCATCTTCGCCGACTTTCGCCGAATCACGCAAGTAGCGCTTCCCGTTTGGGGATGACCGTCCAGCGTCCCGCCAAACCCCTCGCGCGGTTCCAGTTTTCCCGTCGATTGCCCATACCCGCGCAACAATCGAGGCAACCCCGCGGCCGCCATCCGATTCCAATGGTTCAAGGGCAGTTAGGGGAATCCGGCGTTGACCTGTACCATTGGACAGGTTAGAATTTCGTGCCTCGGGGCAAAGGCTTAACGATGCGTTCTACGGTCAAACTGTTCCTTTTTAGCGTTTTAGCTTTTGGACTGGTGTGCGCGCCTAGAGCTTCAGCTCAAGGTGAATCTCCCACGCAGCAGCCGGACCAAACAGACAAGAAAACCGCGAAGCAAGCCGCCAAGCAACGCTCCAAGCGAGACAAAGACCTGTTCAACGAGCTCGATTCCCAATATAAGAAATGGCTGAACGAAGACGTTATCTACATCATTTCACCTGAAGAGCGCAGTTCGTTCCTTCATCTTTCCACCAACGAAGAGCGCGAGCAATTCATCGAAGCATTCTGGCAGCGCCGCAATCCTGATCCGGACTCCGCCGAAAATACTTTCAAGGAAGAGCATTATCGCCGCATCGCTTACGCCAACGAGCATTTCTCTTCGGGCATTCCCGGATGGAAAACTGATCGCGGCAGAATCTACATCATGTGGGGTCCCGCGGATGAAGTTCAATCGCATCCGTCGGGAGGAAGCTATGACCGGCCGGCGAACGAAGGCGGCGGTGAAACCTCCACCTATCCGTTCGAAGATTGGCGCTATCGCTATCTCGAAGGCATTGGGGAAAACGTAGAGATAGAATTCGTAGATCCCACCATGAGCGGCGAATATAAGCTCACCATGGACCCCAGCGAAAAAGACGCGTTGCTCTACGTTCCCGGCGCCGGCCTCACCGAGATGGAATCAATGGGCCTGTCCAGCAAGACCGCCCGCTTCAATAACACCGACGGCACGCACATGGCCCAGCCCATGGGGATGACCCCGGAAACCATGCAGGAATTCTCGCGGCTGGAACTCTATGCAAAGATCCAGCAAGCGCCCCCGGTAAAGTTCAAAGACCTCGAAGCAGTCGTCTCGTCCCGTTTAGTGCGCGATCAGGTGAAATTCCAATACCGCACCGACTTCCTGCGCATTACCTCTGAAACCGTGCTGGTCCCGATTACGATTCAAATTCCCACGCGCCAGCTTAGCTTTCAGCAAAAGAATGGTGTCGAGTCCGCCTCCGTCAACCTGTTCTGCCGTGTGACGAGCCTGAGCGGCCGTATCGTGAACACTTTTGAGGACAACGTCCGGCGCGACGTTCCGTCGTCCTTGCTGCAGCAATCGCTCGCCACCGCTTCGATTTATCAAAAGGCCATCCCGCTCAGTCCGGGACTCTACCGCCTGGACATCGTCTTGAAAGACACGAACAACGGCAACGTAGGCGTCGTTAATACCCGCCTCGCTGTGCCGCGGTTTGAAGATGACAGCCTTTCCTCGAGCACTCTGATCCTCGCCGATGAGATTAAACGCGTCTCCTCGCACGATATCGGCTTGGGCCAGTTCGTCCTGGGCGACGTGAAAGTCCGCCCGCGCATTGATTCTTCCTTCGCCGCCAGCGATGAGATGGGCGTTTTCCTTCAGGTCTATAACCTCAAGGTGGACGACAAGACTCACAAGGCCGACGCTACCGTGCAATACCGCGTGACCATGGACAAGGCCAACGACCCGGTGCTCAAGTACGATCTGGGCGGGGACAAACTGCCTCTGCACGGTGAGGAAATGACGCTGGAAAACATTATCACTCTCGGCTCGCTGAAGCCGGGGAAGTACAAGCTGGAAGTTTCTGTCACCGATAATCTAAGCAAGAAAACCATCACCCCGGTTACGGAATTTACCGTCCGGCCAACCGGTGCGCCGCCGCCACAGGCGAAGTGAGCCTTATGAATCTTCGGATGATTCGCGCCATGGGCCTCGGCATGATCCTGTGCCTCTCCTGGTGTGTGATCCCGACGCCAGTGATGGCCGCGCAGGGCTCCGGGAAAATCACCGGATTGGTGGTGGACTCGACGGGGACTCCCCAGATGGGCGCCACCGTGGTTATTTCCTCTGATCAGCTCCTGAACCATATGGGATTCCAGCTTCTGACGAATGATCGCGGCCGTTTTTCCAGTTCCACTCTGCCGGCCGGCATTTATTCCGTCAAAGTGACTCTTGCGGGTTTTCTACCGGCTGTTGAGCAGGACATCCAGGTGCGCGATGAGCACACCACTCTGCTCGAAATCGTGCTCGGCTCCGTCTTTACTTCACTCGAAAAATTGCGCCGCCAGCCCGATCAACAGGTCGCCGCCGATGATTGGAGTTGGGTGCTGCGCACATCCGCTGCCACCCGCCCGGTCTTGCGCTGGCAGGACGGCGACGTGGTTCTGGGCGGACGCGTGAATCCCTTCGAGAAACCGCAGGACCAGTCCGCGCGCACGCGGCTTGAATTTACTTCTGGCTCGGATCATCCCGGCTCCATTTCCAATCTCGCGGATTCGCCCGGCAGCGCTTTTGCCTACGATTACGGACTCGGTGGACTCGGCAATCTCCTGATCGCCGGACAATTCAGCTACAACGCGGGTTCAGAGTCCAATGGCTTCGTCGCGCAATGGCTGCCTTCCGGAGATTCCGGCGCGGGCCCGGTGACGACCCTTTTGATTCGCGAATCTCAGCTCGGTGACGCCGGTCCCACGTTCCACGGCTTGCGCATGTCGCATGATTCTGCGTTTCAATTGGGCGATCGCGTCAGTATTCGCTACGGCGCGGATTTCTTAATGGCGGGACTAGGATCCACCACCGCCTCTGTGCGTCCTCGCGCGGAAGCGGCCGTGCGCATTGCTCCCACGTGGCTGGCTTCCGCGCTGGTCACCACCAATACCTGGCAGGATTCCGCCGGCGCCCCTGGGAACCTGCAATCCACAATCAACCAGCTCGACACTTTTCCCACTTTACTGCTGCGTGCCGGCCGGCCCGTGCTGGAAGATGATCTGCACGCGGAAATTGCCGTCGAACACGACCTCACCAAAAAATCCAGCATCACCGCCGCCGTGTTTAACGACCACTCCAACAATACCGCCATCTTCGGCCACGGCAATTTCTCGGGACCGGATTATTTGCCCGACTATTTCTCCGATGTCTTCGCCTACGACGCCGGGAGCATGAATTCATTGGGAGCGCGCCTGGTTTACCAGCAGAAAATTGCCAGCAATCTCGACATGACTGTGATTTATTCCTACGCGGGAGCGCTGGCGCCCAATGAAGATCCAGCCCAGGGCGCGCTGCGGAATCAGCTGGATGCTCAGTATCGCTCCAGCGCGGCCACGCGATTTTCCGCCACCATTCCCCGCACCGGCACAAAAATCATTTCCAGCTACAAATGGATCAGCGGGCCCGTTGTCTCTCCGCAGGACGCCTACGCCCAATCCACTTACCACATCGATCCGTACTTGAGCATCCAGGTTCGCCAGCCTCTACCCGGCTTTATCCCAGGCCACGCCGAAATTCTGGCCGACTGCGGCAACCTTCTCGCTCAAGGTTACGTTACTCTCGCCACCAGCGACGGCCAAATTGTCCTGGTACCGACCTATCGGTTCTTCCGGGGCGGCTTGAGCTTCCAGTTCTAGTAGCAAGCCCGATATTGTAATCGGGAAGCTACCTTCCACAAATGGGATGAGAGCAATATTCAGCTCTGGCCACCTCTGTAAACTACTAATAAATAAGTGCTTACATAATTCGGAATATGTGATTCGCTGGAAGTTGACGTGCTAACATATTCCTCCAAGGATATTGGTGTACTCGGATGAAAGATAGTCTGCGAATGCGGCTCGGAGCGGTGATCTTAGCCCTCCTCACATTGGCGGCTATTGTTTTCGCCGTTCTGAACTTCCAGCAGCGCTCTCTCTACGTTCTTCCTGACGATGGGGTCACCTGGATGGACTCCGCTCAGGGCGTCGCCGCCTGGCACGTGGTCGCTGATTCGCCGGCCGCGAAAGCCGGCATCCGCCAGGGCGACGTTGTCGCAACTGTCCGCAACGTCACCATCCACCGCGCCACCGATGTCACCCGCGTGCTGTTCCACGTGGGTCCTTGGACCGAAATCCGCTACCAATTGCGCCGCGATGGCCGGACCTTCGAGACCCCGCTGGTCACTGCGCCGCAGGAAAATCCATCTTCCATTGAAAACTATTTGCGCGTCCTCGGGCTGCTTTACCTGTTCATCGGCCTCTTCATTTTTGTGCGCCGGTGGAATGCACCGCGCGCGATACACTTTTACATTTTCTGCCTGGTCTCTTTCGTCCTCTATAGTTTTCATTACAGCGGCAAGCTGAATTCCTTCGACTGGATTATTTATTGGACCAACGTAGTGGCGCTGCTGTTGCAGCCGGCGATGCTCGTGCATTTCGCTCTGGTGTTTCCAGAGCGTCGCGGCAAACTCTGGCCGAAGCTGGTGGCAGTGTATTCCGTTCCCCTGGCGCTTTTCGTTCTGCATGCGTTCATTGCCACCGGTACGCTGGATTTTCTGCCGTCGCTCGGCACGCGCTACTGGCTCGACAAAGTTGAGCAAGTCAATCTGGGGATCTATTTTGTTCTGGCCGCGTGCATTTTCTTTTTCAGTTTTCGCCGCGCGCCCAGCGGCGTGCTGCGCCAGCAATTGAAGTGGGTCACGGCTGGGGCTTTCGCCGGCAGCTTGCCATTCGTCTGTTTCTACATCGTGCCCTACGCGTTGGGCGTGGTTCCGCCGGCTTGGATGAAGAGTTCGGTCTATTCGCTCGCACTAATTCCGCTCTGCTTCGGCTATGCCATCATCCGCTACCGCCTGATGGACGTGGACATCATCTTCAAGCGCGGCCTGTCTTACACCTTCGCCACCGCTGCCGTTGTAGGTATTTATTTCGCGCTGATCGCCGTGATCGGCGAGCTGTTTCACCGCCCAGGCCTCTCCACCGGGCCCGCCGGCGGTATCATTGCCATCGTCGTCGCCGCGTTTCTGATCGAGCCTTTGCGCGAGTGGGTGCAGACGCGCCTGGATCGTTTCTTCTACCGGGATCGCCTCGATTACCGGCGCACGCTCATCGAATTCGGTCGCGCGCTCACCAACGAAGTGCGCCTGGAACCGCTCGTCGGCTCGGTGCTCGATCGTGTTTCGCAAACGCTCCTGGTTGACCGCCTGGCCGTCTTCTTGGAAGATCCCGCGTCGTCCGCGCAATTCGTCCTTGCGCGCTCCATGGGATTGCGCCCCGAAGGCCCGCTGGACCTCTCGTTCCTGGACCCGGCTCGTCCGGCCTTCGAGCGTGGTTGCCTGTTCTTCGAATCGGCGCGCGCCGCCATTCAGGAATCCGAATCCGTTCGCCGCACGCTCGAAGAACTCGATCTGAATTATTTCATTCCCTGTCGCTTCCGCGAGCGCACCGTCGCGGTTCTCGGCCTCGGCAAGACCGTGGACGGTGATTACCTCTCCAGTGACGACCTCGAGCTGCTCTCCACCATCGCCGGTTACGTTGCCATCGCCATCGAAAACGCCGGCCTCTATCATTCTCTCGAACAGAAAGCGATGCAGATCGAGCGCCTGAAAGATTTCAGCGAGAACATCGTCGAATCGCTCAAAATCGGCGTCGTTACCGTGGACCTCGAAGACCGCGTCGAATCCTGGAATCCGCAGCTCGAGGATTTACTCTCCATTCCGCGCGCCGAAGCGTTGCAACGCCGATTACCGGAAGTGTTGCCGCAGGATCTCGTCGCCGAAATTACTTCCCACGCGGCCAGCGATCATGTTTCCGGCATCTACAAGTTCCGCCTGAATACGCGCGCTGGCCGTCACCTGGTAATCAACGCATCCATCGCTCCGCTGGTCGGTAAAAACGGCGCGCGCCTCGGCCGCCTGATCCTTCTCGACGACATCACCCAGCGCGTTCGCCTGGAAGATCAGATGGTGCAGACGGAAAAGCTCACTTCGCTCGGCCTGCTCGCCGCCGGCGTGGCGCACGAAGTGAATACGCCCCTCGCGGTGATTTCCAATTACATTCAGATGCTCGCGAAACAAATTCCCACAGACGATCCGCGGCAGAAAACCATCGAGCGCATCGTCAAGCAAACTTTCCGCGCCAGTGAAATCGTCAATAATCTTCTGAATTTCTCGCGCACCGGCGCCGCCGAATTCATCGAAGTGGACATCAACAATGTGCTGGAGGAAACCCTCACTCTGGTGCAACATCCCTTCAAGACCGCGCGAGTGAATGTCGTCAAAAATTACAACGAACAATTGCCGCCGGTTCTCGGTTCCATCACCCGCCTGCAGCAAGTTTTCCTCAATCTTTTTATGAACGCGCGCGACGCCATGCCGCAGGGCGGCCTGCTCGAAGTTCGCACCGCGACGCAAAATGGCTCCGTCGAAATCGAAGTCACTGACACGGGTTCGGGGATTTCTTCCGAGCACCTCAACCGTATTTTCGATCCATTCTTTACAACCAAGGCCACCGGACGGGGCACCGGGCTGGGTCTTTCGGTGAGCTACGGCATCATTAAAGAGCACGCCGGCAAAGTCGACGTACGCTCAACTCCCGGCAAAGGTACTTCCTTCCGCTTGGAGTTTCCCGTAGCTAGGAAAGCCGTCCATGCCTAGAGGCTCGATTCTTGTTGTTGACGATGAGATAGAAATCAGGGAAGGCCTCGAAGCGCTTCTCACTTCAGAGAGTTTTCAAGTCACACTCGCGGAAACAGGCGAGGCGGGCCTGCAGAAGCTCGAAGATCAACCCTTCGATCTGATGCTGCTGGACGTCAGCCTGCCCGATCGCAACGGCCTGGAATTGCTGCGCGAAATCCGCCGCCGCGATCCGCAGCTTTCCATCATCTTGATCACTGCGTTCGGCTCGATTGATATGGCGCGCGCGGCCTTCAAAGGCGGCGCGCAAGACTTCATCACCAAGCCTTGGTCCAACGACGAGTTGATCGCCCAGATTTCTCTGGCGATCGAGGGCCGCCGCTTGCGCGATGAGAACGTGCAGCTCAAGCGCGCCCTGAAGCAGCGCTACAATTTCCCGAACATCGTGGGCAAGAGCGACAAGATGCAGGCCGTGTTCGACCTCGTCACTCAGGTCGCGCCCTCCCGCTCCACCGTGCTGATCTCCGGCGAAAGCGGCACCGGAAAAGAAGTCATCGCCAAGGCCATCCATTCCGCCTCGACGCGCGCGGACAAAGCCTTCATCCCCATCAATACCGGCTCGATTCCCGTGGACTTGCTCGAATCGCAGCTTTTCGGCCACGTGAAAGGCGCTTTCACCAGCGCTGTCGCTTCGAAAAAAGGACTCTTCGAAGTGGCGGACCAGGGCACGATTTTCTTCGATGAAATTTCCACCATCGGCCCCGAAACGCAGGCTAAGCTTCTCCGCGTGATTCAAGAGCGCGAATTCATGCGCCTGGGCGGCACCGAAACCATTAAAGTTGACGTGCGCATCCTCGCCGCCTCCAACGAAGATCTCAGCAAACTCGTGCGCGATGGCCGTTTCCGCGAGGACTTATTCCATCGCTTGAACGTCATCTCTCTCCACCTGCCGCCGCTGCGCGATCGCAAGGAAGATATCCCGCTGCTCATTGACCGCTTCCTCGGTCAGTTCTGCACCGACAATGGCAAGCCGCCGCGCCTCTTCACCCATGGCGCTATGAAGCTCCTGATGGATTACGATTGGCCCGGCAACGTGCGCGAACTCGAAAACGTCGTTGAACGCGCCGTAGTTCTCTCCACCCAGGAAGCCATGGATGCCGACATTCTTCCCGAAAGCGTTCGCACGCGCGAAATCGTTCGTGGCGTCCGTTTGCAACTCGCGGAATTTTTGCCGCCGCTCCCCGGACAAGTGGGCGGCCCGGGCACTGCGCCTTCGCTATTCGAAATCCTGGAAGAAGTCGAGCGCCGCATCATCGTGGACATGCTCGAACGCACCAACTGGAATCAGACCGAAGCCTCCGAGCGTTTCCAGGTTCCGCTCTCTACGCTGAACCAAAAAATCAAACGCCTCGGCATCGAAACGCGCCGCCGCAGCATGTCGCCCCGCGGCCCCGGCGGCTTCGGCGAAGACCCAGCCGAATTCGCCGCCGGGAAATAGCGCAGCTCTTCATCCGTGCAGCACCCCCGGCTGCGCCGTGCCGCATTCAGTGGCTCGCTGCAGCCGTGATCATTCGTTGCCGACTAGAGCACGGCCATCGCTGGCTGACTTTGACTTGTACGAACATCAACCCTAAGCTGCCTACGAAGACATCTCACCCGTTCGCAACAAGTGAACCCTAGTGCCGCAATGTCAGCAGTGCGCGAAGCCATTCGAATCGTCCGCGCCATCCGGTAATATCTGCCCGGAATGCGCCGCCGCAATTCGCTCCGATTCGACTCCGGCCGCGTGCCCCGACGATCTTTGCGCAAAATCGCGTCCCTTGCGCTTTCGCTTCCCTTGGCTCACCTTGCTCCTCGCAATTCTGATCGTCGCCACTTACTGCCTGCAAGTGTACGCGGATCATTCCACGCCCAAACATCCCTACGATCCGGTATTACTTGCAGTCGGGATGAAAGGCGAGGCGGTCTTCGCCGGCCAATGGTGGCGCCTGTTCACAGCAATTTTCGTGCACATTGATTTCCATCATTTGCTCTCCAATCTTTGCTTCCTGCTGCTCTTCGGCTCGATCGCTGAGTCGGTTTTTCAGCGCGCCGGCTATACGGCACTTTGGGTCCTCACAGGCATAGCGGGCAGCATGTCGCAGCTAGTCGCTCTTTCACCCCAATACTACGGATTCGGCGCGAGCGGCGTGGCCTTCGGCTTGGTCGGCGCGCTTTGGGCCGCGTATTTCCTGCAGCGCGTGCCTTCCTCCACGTTCAAGCGACGCTGGACGATCGTCCTCCTTCTTGGATTTTTTATCATTCTCGGATTCTTGCCGGACTGGCTCTCTGCTAGTTCATTCAACACAGCGCACCTCGGCGGCCTACTCGCCGGAATGATCCTCGGCCTGGTCATTCCGGTTAGTACCACGCCTGCTCCCGTCCGCCGACTCTGCGTGATTGTCGCGATTTCCGCTGTCGTGTTTCTGGGCGGCGCAAAACTCGCCCGCGCCAAACACGAACCGCCATTACTCCACAGCGCCCAGGCGTCCGCCAGCTCCCCTGCAGAATCGCCCAGTGTTCCGAAGCCTCCGCGATAGCTTCGCACGCTTGAAAGCAGAGTTGTGGGGAGCGGCGCAGTGATATCATTCGGTGTCAAAGCAAAGCAGTAGCCGCATGAAACGTCTCACACGCGCGCTTCGGCAACGCACCACGGGCAGGCCGCAAGTGCGCCCAAAATCTTGCACGCGCAAGGGGCGGTTGTTTTCCGCTGACGGATGCCATCGGTTACCCGAATCACTCCTCCACCAGGCGAAACTCTCCACCGCCAACTCGGCGTGGGCTCCGCCGCCGCAGTCGTCGCCGGCGAAGCGATCGCCGTCGGCATCTTTCTCACGCCGGCGGGCATGGCCAAATCTCTGGGGTCTCCCTTCTGGCTGCTCATCGTTTGGCTGGCAGTCGGTGCCATGACGCTTAGCGGCGCGCTCTGCTACGGCGAACTTGCCGGCCGTTTCCCCAGCGCCGGCGGAGCCTACGTGTACCTCCGCGAAAGTTTCGGCCCGCGCACCGCGTTTCTTTACGGCTGGATGTGCCTGCTGGTCCTTGATCCCGGCCTCACCGCGGCGTTTGCCACGGGTTTCGCCGCCTATGCCGCATACATTTTTCACTGGCCTCCGCTCATCATAAAATTCGCCGCCATCGCCGCCATCTGGGCAATATGCGTGCTGAATATTTTCAGCACGCGCATCAGTGCCGGCTTTCTCCGCTGGATTACCTGGCTGAAATTTGCCGTACTCGCGATTCTCACCGTCTGGGCGCTCGCATTTCGCCTCGGCTCCTGGTCGAATTTCGTTCCGTTCGTCGCGCAACACGCCGGCGCTTTGCCACTGGCGCCCGCGCTCGGCGCCGCCGTGGTCGGTGCGTTCTTTGCCTTCGGCGGCTGGTGGGATGCCACAAAAATCGCCGGAGAAGTGCGCGACCCGGGCCGCACGCTTCCGCGTGCTCTGCTCGTCGGCGTCCTTGCGGTCACCTCCGTGTACGTCATCATCAGCGCCGTTTTCATTTATCTCGTGCCCATCGCAAAGGTCGCCTCCGACGGCACCTTCGTCGCGCAAGCCGGCGCAGTGCTATTCGGTCCCACCGGAGGAATTATTTTTGCCGCGATCGTTGCCGTCTGCGTGCTCGGCAGCCTGGCCGCGTTCATGATGTCCGCGCCGCGCGTGTATTACGCCATGGCGCGCGACGGCGCGTTTCTGAAGTCTGTCGCGCGCATTCACCCGCGCTTCGGCACGCCCGCGCGCGCCATCGCCATTCAGGGCTGTATCGCGGCGCTGCTCGCAACGCTGGGCTCGTTCGAACAAATCATTTCGTATTTCTTCTTCGTCACCGTGCTATTTCTGGGACTCACCGTGGCGGGCCTGTTTGTAATCCGCCGCAAGCCGCAGCAAACGGACACCGTCATCCTCACCGCCGGTTATCCCTTCACGCCAATTGCGTTCCTCGCGCTGGTGGGTATCATGTTAATTCTGCTAGCCACCCGGAACCCAGGGGAAGCCGCGCTCGGTTGCCTCGTGGTGCTGGCGGGCTGGCCCGTGTACAGTTGGGTCCGCCAAACGGAAAAATGATTCGCAAGATGTCGAGCGCGGACGGAGCCTTCGATGTCGACCAATGAAAAGAGCAAATCGCAGAACGCCGGCGCGATTTCAGAGACTTCTGCCGAAAAATGCTCCACGAAGATCCGCATCACCGAAGACGCAGAGGCTTCCGGCGAACTAGCCGGCGCCTACGATTTCTGGCGCGCCGGCTCGGGACGTCAACAGATCCCCGGCATCATCAAATGCTTCGGCGCTCGTCCCGATTTTCTGCGCCAGGTGGTGGAATTCTCCAATAAAGTTCATTTCTCGGAAGGCCATCTCGAGCGCCGCCACAAGGAGATGATCGCCAGCTACGTTTCCTTCCTCAATCGCTGCCCGTATTGACTGGACAGTCACGCTTACTTCCTGCGTGTTCAGGGAGCCACCGATCAATGCGTAGCCGCAATGCTGGAAGGCAAACTCGATGAGGCCGGCCTGACGCCCGCAGAACGCGCTCTAATGGTATACGTCGCGCAGATTACCAAGGACGCTGCGCGCTCCACCCACGCGGACGTACAGAATTTGCGCGCTGCGGGATGGAAGGAAGATCAAATCGCCGAAGCCGTATACATCACCGCGCTCTTCGCTTTCTTCAATCGCGTCGCCGACGCCTTCGGTGTCCCTTCGCAGGATTATCTAAGCAAAGGAAGAATGACTCCCTAAGTGCGACAATATCTCAACGATTCTGGAAGTCTTCGAGAAAACAGACTTCGATCTCTGCCTCGCCATTTCCCCTATATTGATGTCCGGACTTCGCAAGCGCCGCGATCTTCTCCGCACACTCCAGCCAGCCTTCGTCATGTCGCGACCATGCAGGGATCTTCCCGTCGGCATCCGTGTGCTCGTACACAATTTGCTGAGAGCCTTCCTTCTTGAAAAGCTTCCAGAGGATTGACGGACAGTTTGTCGAAAACTCCGTCCACTCGACCTGGCGAAGAGTAAACTTGCTGACGCGGTGATTGGCAAGGTCGCGGACGCGCCCAAGAAGCCAATCCCTATCATTGGTCGATCGCAGTAAAAACACTATCCGCGGACCTTGCGCAGAAAGATAGAAGTCAACCTACAGGAATTCGTAAAGTGAGCTTAAGAAACCAGCTGCCGCCCGGCAATTCCTTCCAAAATGCGAAACGGCGCCGCTTCCGGCGCCACCAGTGCTTTTGGTGGAATCAGAAAGGTCTGCTCGACGGCATATTGCCCGCTCAGCGCCGCGTGCGCCACGCCATCGGTAAAAACCATCCAGGTGGCCAGCGGCGGAAATTCCATCAGAATCTTCGGACAATTCGCCTGGAACGCGCCGTTCTCCTTCAGATAATCGTGAAACCGCAGCATGAACATGTCATACGGGGTGCGGCTCATCGTGCCGATGCCGAGTTTCGCTCCCAGACTCTGCACCGTGCGCCCCAAAAAAGAATCGTCCTCGGCGATTTGCTGTAGCCCCGCGGCCTTCGCGTATTGCCGCGCCAGCGCGTCGAAACTCTCCGTGGTGGTCCACACGCGCGGCCGCGTGGTATTCAAATTCGTGAACACGCGCAAAATTCGCCCGCCGCGCGTTGGCCGGCTGGGAAAAGCATCCACGTGCAACAGATCGTTGCGCTTGTGCACCGGCAGATCGCGGTTTTCTTCTTCCAGCGGCCGAAAGCTCGCGAAATCCAGATTCCACTTGCCGCTGTACGGCGAAAGAAACCTCCCCACGAACTCGATAATCTGCGCGCTGTAATTCCGCATGATCGTATGCAGCCGCCCGACGGTCTCCGCGTTCCCAGAAACTCCGCGCAGAATATCCTCGCTCGGCCGGTAAGAAACGTTTTTGTGCAGCCGCAGCTCCGTCCATTCCTGCTCGCGCAGAAATTGCTGGTCCTCGACGGGCAAATGAAACGGCAACTCGCGGAAAAACAAGATTTGCCCGCGCTCGGCCAGCTCGCAGTAGGCCCGCGCGCGCGCTTCCTGCTGCTCGGCCCCAATCCATCCCGCCGGGTACTTGTAGTCTTCAACCATGATCCACGGCAGGTTTGCCATCGGCTTACTTCTTGCCGCTTCCCGCCGCCACGTACCCCGGCGGCAGCAGAGTCGTACTCAAATCCAGCCCTGAAAGGTCCACGCCTTCCAGATTGGTTTCGCGCAAAATCGCAGTGCGCATTTCCGCCCCGCTAAAATCCGCGCCCCGAATTTCCGCGCTGCGAAAATTAGCCGCGCCAAAGTTTGCTCGACGCAAAATCGCCTGCCGCAAATCCGCGCGGAATAATTCCGCTCCTCCTACCTGCGCTTCCGTCAAATCCGCGCCGGAAAGATCTGCTTCCGTCAAATCCGCCTTGCGCAGATCGGCGCGCCGCAGTTTCGCTTTCCTCAGATTCACCGACGAAAGCCGCGCATTGTAAAGCCGTGCGCCTTCTAGATTCGCTCCCTGGAAATTCACCAGGTCCAGATTCATGTTCTCCAGATTCACGCCCTTCAGGTCCGCGCCGGACAGATCCGCGCGCGCGCCCTTCTCGTCGCCCCGCACGAATCGCTGGTGCGCCTCGATGATTTCCGATACGCGCTTGCCTTTGTGCCTAATACTGTTGGGGGATTTCACACCACTCCTTTCAATGCCGCCCGCATTCCCATAATCCTTGGATCCTTCCGGATGTTTGCCTAAGCTCACATTTTACTAGAATCAGGGCATAACGCGACGAATCGACTGTTGCAAGCGAAATGCCCAGCTGGCGTAGAATCTTATGGAAAAGGGGCGGTCCGATTTTCCTCCCGCCGTGAAGCGGAATGGCAACCGAACGACCGTCAGGATGATTCCATCGTTCCTGGCTTCCGGTCGTCCGCTGAAATACATATCCAAGTGCTTTCGCGACTTTTTGGAATTCGCGCGCGATCGCGCTAGGCATGCAGAATTTCAGCGCTGTCTGCTGGGAAGGATAGGCCCTTGTCGCGATATTCATCGGCGATCATTGCAAAAACTTTCCCTAGCTCGGCTAGAGCTGCTTCGCGCGTCCCCATCCATGCGTAGCAGCCTGCTATCGCGGGAATCTCGGCGACCCAGGAACCATCCTCCTGGCGATACAACACGGTCTTGTAATTATCGATGGTCCTAATGCCTCCGCCGCCTCGCCGAGTATATCATGGACAAAAGTGCGACATTTCATTGTTGGGTTAGGACTTGTGGTACCGTCGAGTTATGAGCCGGCTTTTCCGCATCGTTTGCTGCGGCAACCGAAGTGCCGCGGCAATCCTTCTGCTTATCGCGACAGTCTGTTTCACTTTTGCGACGCCGCCAGCCGCCGCCCAGCAGGTTCAGGACGTACCCACTGAAGAAGTGGTCGTAAACTTCGCGGCCGGCCGCGTCGTCATCGCCGTCGTCAAAGACGCGATCCTCATCGCCACGATTGAAAATCAAATCGAGCCGCAAACCCATCCGCCCATTCCGGTGCAGATGAGCGGCCGGCGCGCCGGCATCCTTCTCGGCGCCGTCGATTGGTTTTCGCCCTCCTCGCAGCTCCAGCTGGCGCGCCTCGACACCGAATTGCCGCACCTGCACGGCCATTTCGCCGTGTCAGGCCCTCATATAAGTCAGGTGCAAACCACTGCGGAGGCTTCCGACATCGAAAGCGTCGGCCAAAATCTCTTCGAGCGCATGAATGTCGTCGCCGGCAATCTCCACGGTAAGCTCGATTGGCCGCCCGGCGAGCCCGTAGCGCAACTCATCCTCGCCGACTATGTGCAGGGATACGGCGCGGAGGTTTGGCAACTCAGCTTCAAACTGACTCAGGAAATGCAGCGCCTGGACTACTACGATACGCACATCTCACATCCCACCTATCTGCAAAGCTGGCCCCCCGAAAAAGGCCAGCCGCACACCCTCATGGAATTTCAGTATCCGCCCGAAAACGCGACACCCACTTTGCTCGATTTGCTGCGCCGAAAAGACCCACGCTTCGAAAAAATCTGCGCTTCCGACTCCAAAATGCGGGAGGTTGCCGATTATTTTCTGGCAGGACAAAGCGGCAAGATCATCGCAGCCGACGCCACGCAATTTCTTCGCGCCGCGCTCGCGGTTTTGGCGCCGCCAAACGCTCGCCAGACCATGGCGTCAATCGGCTTGGATACAGGCTTCGATTGGATTCTCCGTCCGCCGCCAGAGCCTAAGAGAGCTGCTTCGCAGGCAGAACAAGAAAGGCCCGCCGACGCCCCTTCGCTGCTGAAAGGTTCGTCGCCGCAATAAAGCGGCGTCGGGAAAAACGAGCTGAACCACGGAATGCCGCGGGATATGTAGCGGCCGCTTCGTACTGTGACTTTCAGGGCGAAGCGGGCAGCCTGGCCCACGCGCCGCGCCACGGCCCGGAACCTCGATGCCGCTACTTCCGTTCCGCAAGCTGCTGCTGCAAACGCGCATTCTTCTCCGTCACCGACCGCGCCAGTTCTTCCTTATGCTCCACCAGCTTTCGCGCAATTGCCGGATCGGACAAGCCCAGAATCTCAGCCGCAAATATCGCCGCATTTACCGCCCCGGCCTTATCAATCGCCATCGTAGCCACGGGAATTCCGCCCGGCATCTGCACAGTCGAAAGCAGCGCGTCCAGGCCGTTCAGCGTACTGGTCCCCATCGGCACGCCGATCACCGGCAGAGTCGTGTTCGCCGCAATTACTCCCGCCAGATGCGCCGCCGCCCCCGCCGCCGCGATCAGCACTTTCAATCCGCGGCTCTGCGCCGTAGTGGCGTATTCGTGCGCGCGCACCGGTGTGCGGTGTGCGGACATTACTTCCATCTCGTATCCAATCCCAAATTTATCGAGCACTTTTCCGGCTTCGCTCATCACCGGCAAATCCGTGTCCGAACCCATCAACACGCCCACCCGTACTTCGTTCTGCTTGCTCGCTGTCATCACCTGGACACTCTCGCTTCCCTGTAGTCAGTCGCCACGTTCTCTCCGGCCTGCGCTATCACTTCGATCCGGTCGCCTATTCGGATTACTGCCGCTTCCTTCACCCTGCACAACCAACCCCTCTGACCCCTCAACTCCTCTTGCAGCCCCATGCGAATTTCGTCCATCCGTGCGCACGGGTCGCAAGGTCCGGTAATCTCCAGTACGCACTTCCCGATGCGCAATATGTTCCCCGTCGCGAGCGTTTGGAAGTCGATCCCTCGCGTGGTTATGTTCTCCTTCACAACTCCCGGCGTTAGGCCGAACTTGTCCAGAGTTTCACGGTCCATCAGCGAAACCTGCCGCTTGCTTCCAGGGCGCCCATGAATGCAACCTTTAAACCCTTTGTCATAAATCACTTCAACCTCAGGCACCTCTCGCATCGGAAAGCGATGGACCAGACACGTAAACAGATGTAGCACCTCACCCATTCGCAGGAACCTCGGCGATCTTCGCCTGTCTAAATTCGGTCATTCCAATGTCCTTCCGGTAGTGCGCTCCGGGTATCTTGATTCTACTAGCCGCGTCGTAGGCAGCTCTACACGCCTCCAAGAGCGAATCACCACCTGCCGCCACTCCGAGAATCCTTCCACCACTTGTGTAGTAATCGTTTACTTCCCGCCGGGTTCCCGCGTGGAACACAGCCACATGCGCGACCTTCTCGGCTTCCTCCAACCCACCGATCAGCTTTCCCAAAACGGGGCCCGACGGATAGCCCTCGGACGCCACAACCAGGCAAATGCTAGCTCCCGGGAACCACTTTGCGCTCGCTCCAGCGAGCCTTGCGAGCGCGGCATCCATGCATGCTGCTGCAAAATCAAAATCAGCCCGAAGCAAAATCGCCTGTGTTTCCGGATCGCCCAGCCGGCAATTATATTCCAAAACTTTCGCACCATCCCTCGTCAGCATCAGCCCGAAAAAAATAAATCCGCGGTACTCCATTTTTTCTTTGCGCAATCCCGCCAGCGTCGGACGCACAATCTTCTCCAGAATTTGCTGCTCCAGCTCGCGCGTCAACATTCCGTCCGTCGAATACGTTCCCATCCCGCCGGTGTTCGGCCCCTCATCATTATCAAACGCGCGTTTGTGATCACGCGTCGGCGCCAGGGAAATAAAATCTGTCCCGTCGGTCAGGATGATGTACGAAAGTTCCTTGCCGGTGATTCCTTCCTCGAGCAGCACCCGGTTTCCGGCAGCGCCGAATTCGTCGCCTTCCATGAGCCGCTCGATAAATTCCTTGGCCTCGCTCGCCGACGACGTCACCAGCACGCCCTTGCCCGCGCAAAGCCCATCCGCTTTCACAACGACCGGCCACGCGACGGAATCCAGCTTCGCGCAAGCCTCCCGCGTCGATTCGAACGCGCCATACACGCCGGCAGTGGGAATTCCGTTGCGCGCCATAAATTCCTTCGCAAAGATTTTGCTGCCCTCTAGTTGCGCAGCCGTTTTCGGAGGGCCGAGAATCGCCAGGCCCCGCCGCGCGAATTCATCCGCAATGCCCTGAACCAGCGGCAATTCCGGCCCTACAATCGTAAGGTCTGCGCCCAGCTTCATCGCCAGGTCCGCGGCCGTTTTCACGTCGCCGACGTTCAGCGGCATACATTCGGCGTCGCGCGAAATGCCGCCATTGCCGGGAGCGCACCAGATTTTTTCCACGCTCGCGCTCTGCCGCAATTTCCACGCCATTGCGTGCTCGCGTCCGCCGCCGCCAATGATCAGAATCTTCATGTTGTTCGTTTGCAAGAACAAGAACGATACGGCCGTGCGTCCGGCAGTGTCAACTCCTCCGCCCAATGATTCGCGGTTCGGCTTGCTTCCATCGCCGCAAAAGTGTTTTCATTTAGCGTGATGCATTGGGATTTTGCTCTCATTCTGCTTTTTCTCGGCGTCGCCGTGCCGGTGCTCGGACGCCGCCGCGTCCGCCAGTTGATACAAATGCCCAACACCACAAAAATGGATCGCATCTCACTCTACGCTTCCACTCTCGCGTTTCAATGGATTGCCGCGGGCGTAATTTTGTGGCGCAGCAACGCTCATGGAATCCGCGCCGGCCAACTCGGCCTGGCTATACCCAATGTGGCGCTCGCACTGAGCACCACGGTGGTGCTTGCTGCGTTGATTCTGCTCAATCAAATTATGGGCCTTCGACGGCTCGTTGCGCAGCCTGAAAAAGTTCAGGGAATTCTCCCGCAGCTGGCTTTGAAGCTTTTCCCTCAAGACGACGTAGAACGCCTGGCCTTTTTCGCTTTGGTCGCTACCGTCGCACTGTGCGAGGAGCTGATCTACCGTGGTTTCGTCCAGCGCCTCTTCGAGGATTGGTCACGCGGCTCGGTCGTTGCCGCCGTCGTCGGCTCCGCTGTGTTCTTCGCTCTTGCACACTTGTATCAGGGGCGTCGCGGCATGATTTCGACCCTAACGATCGGCCTGTTATTCTCGATTATGCGGGGTTGGACGGGCAGCTTGGTGCCGTGCGTAGTGGCGCATTTCGTAGCGGATATTACCGTCGGCATGCTCGCACCGGCACGATTGCGCGCAGGCATGGCAAAGGGGAAGCTGCAAGTTGCTTATAATAAGGTAGATACATAAGACCTCGATTGGCGTGATAACTATGTACGTAGTATATAAACGTGAAGACACTCTCTAGAATCACAATCGAAGCGGCTCTCAAACCATACGGAATCACCGCCTCTCGATTGCTCTGCGAACAGATCACCACCTACATCGACCTCCTACTCCGTTGGAATAAAAAGACTTCCCTCACAACGGTAATCGAACCAGACGAGATACTGCGCTTCCACTTCGGTGAGAGCCTCATCGCGGTCGCCGCCATTCCCATACGGCATGGTCGGCTCGCCGACGTTGGCTCTGGTGCCGGCTTTCCTGCCGTACCAATCCGTATGGCTTCGGAAGATTTAAGCGTCATTCTCATCGAATCGAACCAAAAGAAAGCGACGTTTCTTCAGGAGGTTGTGCGAGAACTATGCCTTAAGAACGTAGAGGTGCGCAGGTGCCGTATGGAGGATGTACTCCTGCACGATGAAAACTTCGACTTCGTCACTGCGCGTGCTCTGGGAATCGATAATACATTTCTTATCTGGTCGCATAACGCTCTAAATTCAACTGGATCCGTCGTGCTGTGGCTCGGAGACACGGATGCGGGGCGAATTTCTCTGAATACCGGCTGGAAATGGTCGGATCCAATCCGCATTCCGCAATCTGAGAGGCGAGTTATTCTGCGCGGATCAAAGGGTTAGCTGAGAACACTCTGTTCCACGTGGAACGAATATTATGCGCAGTCATTGTTTCACGTGGAACGACCCAGTATCCGTGCTGTTTCACGTGAAACATCTTGCCTCTCAGCAAATCTCTCTGGTACATTTACGCCGCGCTTGGGGGACTTGCCGTTGGCCCGTGTCATCGCCATAACCAATCAAAAAGGTGGGGTAGGAAAAACCACTACTGCCGTAAATCTCGGTGCATCTCTCGCCGCCTCCGAGCAGCGCACGCTTATAATCGACTGCGATCCGCAAGGCAACACCACCAGCGCACTTGGATTTCCGAAAGACCCCGCCCGCCGCACGCTCTACCAAGCACTGATGCTCGATGAACCGATCGACAGAATCATTTTGGACGCACAAGTAGATGGCCTGGATATAATTCCTTCGGACAAAAATCTCGTTGGCGCGGCAGTTGAGTTAGTAAACCTCGAAAATCGGGAATATCGCCTCAAAGCACTCGTTTCTGGCATCCAGGCGCGCTACAACTATATCTTGATTGATTGCCCTCCATCCCTCGATCTGCTCACGCTCAACGCCCTCGCGGCCAGTGATTCAGTCCTGGTCCCAATTCAGTGCGAGTATCTAGCCCTCGAAGGTGTATCTGAACTGCTCGATACTCTGATGCGCTTGCGTCGGACTATAAATCCATCGCTCGCGATCGAAGGCATCCTCCTCACGATGTATGACGACCGCACCACGCTATCGAAGCAGGTAGCCGCCGATCTTCGCAGCTTCTTCGGGGCCCAAGTCTTCGAAACCGTCATTCCTAGGAACGTTCGGCTGGCAGAAGCGCCAAGCCATGGCATGCCAGTAATGTTCTACGACATACATAGTAAGGGCGCTGAAAGCTATATTCAACTTGCTAAGGAGGTTATCGCTAATGCCCAGAAACGCGTTGGGCAGGGGATTGAGCGCGCTGATTCGGGAGCCGGAGCCGACAGCGGCTCCAGTGCCTCCGCCGCCGCCGCGGGAGCTGGCTCCGTCGGCTCAGCCAGCACGTCCGACGACAGCGGCAGCGACGGCAGCGGCTCCAGCACCATCTGAGGGGCTGTTTCAAACAGACATTGATCTGATTGACCCGAGCCCCTATCAGCCTCGCACCCGCTTCCGCGAAGAAGCGCTCGAGGAGCTTGCGCGCTCCATCCATTCGAGCGGCATCGTGCAACCGCTCGTCGTCCGCAGAATTGCCGGCCGCTTCCAGCTGATCGCCGGTGAGCGCCGCTGGCGCGCAGCACAGCGCGCGGGCCTGCTCCGCGTCCCGGTCGTCGTGCGCGACGTCTCGGCAGAGATGGCTCTCGAGATGACGCTGGTGGAAAATCTCCAGCGCGAAGATCTCAACCCAATCGAGCAGGCGCACGCCTTTCAGCGCCTCATTGATGAATTTCAGCTCACGCAAGAGCAAGTCGCCGAGCGCACCGGCAAGGACCGTGCCACAATCGCCAATGCTGTCCGCCTGCTCAAGCTCGAAGCGCCAATCCAGATCCTGCTTGAGGAAGGCCGTATCACCGCTGGTCACGCTCGCGCGCTCCTCGCCGTAGATGATCCCCAAGCTCGCCTCACCATCGCTCGCCGGGTCGCCCGCGGAGGCCTGACTGTTCGCCAGGTAGAACGCCTCGCCACTCGCAGCTCCAAGCCTCACGTCGGCGCACCGACATTTTCGGTGGATGCCAATACCAAAGCGGCTCTCGAGGAGCTGCAACGCGAATACGGCACGCGCGTGCACATGCACCCGCGCCACGGTGCCAAGCCGGGGCAGTTAGTGTTTGAATACTACGACGATAGTGATTTAACCCGCCTGTACGACCAACTCATGCGAAAATAGTGTTACGCTGTTTTCCTAGCGTGGGGGAAGTCGCATGGGCTGGTTTGACCGCAAACGGCATGATTCCGGGGAATGGACTGGCTTTCTCGACCAGGGCGTCAAGCTCGAAGGCCGCCTGGAATGCACTGGCACCTTTCGCATTGACTCTACGATGAAGGGGACTCTGGTTTCACACGAGACCCTGATCCTCGGCGAACACGCTAAGGTCGAAGGCCAGATTGACGGCAACTACGTCATTATCGGCGGCCATTTCGACGGCACGATAAAAGCCTCCGGCAAAGTCGAAATTCAAACCAAAGCCATCGTCACCGGCGAAATTCACACGCCATGCCTGATCATGGAACCGGGTGCCATCTTCGACGGCCGCTGCCATATGCTCGCCGCGACCGAATCCGCCAAACCCATCACCATTCCCATACGGTCGGCCGCCGCCCACGCATAACCCGCACGCTAACCTCGTCCAGTCAGTTCCGCTGGTTCTCATGCTGAGGATGCGATCACCCCGCGCTATAATCATCCAGTCTGTTCCACGGAGAAATGACATTGGCGGAACAAGTCCGGCTCACCACCACCGCGAAAGCCGCAGGCTGCGCTGCAAAACTGAGTCCGAGCATTCTGGACGCAGTGCTCAAACGCCTTCCACCGCAGCTCGATCCAAACGTGCTGGTCGGATTCGAAACCAGCGATGACGCAGCGATATATCGCCTCACTGACGATCTCGCCATCGTTCAAACCGTGGATTTTTTCACGCCGATCCTGGATGATCCCGAGCTTTTCGGCCAGGTGGCCGCCACCAACGCGCTCAGCGACGTGTACGCCATGGGCGGCCGTCCGATTTCCGCACTCACCATCCTGGCATTTCCCGCTGCCGGCGCGCCGGAAGTCCTGGAGCGCATTTTGCGCGGTGGTTTGGCAAAAATGGCAGAAGCGAACTGCACGGTAGTTGGCGGGCATTCGATTCGCGACGATGAGCTGAAGTTTGGCTACGCGGTCACTGGCGTGATCCATCCGCAACGAATCTGGAAAAATGTTGGCGCGCGTCCTGGCGATATTCTGATCTTCACCAAACCGCTCGGCACCGGCGTGATCTCTACAGCCCTAAAACAGGGCCAAGCCGAAGAGGCGTGGGTCGCTGGAGCCACTGCGTCCATGACGCGCTTGAATCGTGATGCCGCCGAAGCGTTCCACGAAATTGATGTAGCGCACGCGCCGGAACAGCATCCGATTCACGCCGTCACCGACGTCACCGGTTTTGCGCTTCTCGGTCACGCGCGCGAAATGGCCATCGGCAGCGGCGTCTCCATGAAACTGGACCACGCGCGCATGGAATATCTTCCTGGCGCGATCGAAGCGGCTCGCCGGGGGTTTTTCTCCGGCGGCATGAAGAACAATCGCGACTTCGTGGAAAGTTGCACCGCTTTTGCTCCCAGCGTCCCCGACGAATTCGGCGCCCTGCTCTTTGATCCGCAGACCTCCGGCGGTCTGCTCGCGGCCATCGCTCCGGAATCCGCCGATGCCGCGTTGGCCGCTCTCGAACGCCGCAATGTTCCCGGCCGCATCGTGGGAGAGGTTACCGCCAGACGCTCTCCGCTTCTGGAAGTCGTTTGATTTCCGCGCAATCGTGTACACTCTTACCTTTTCGAATGGCTCATGGACACCATAACTCACGGAATCGTCGGCGCGCTTATCGGCAAAGGCTTTTTCTCGGAGCGTAACGGGCGCGTCGCAACTTTCGCGGCCACGGCGGGCGCGATGTTTCCGGATGTTGACGTCGTGCAGGAGATTTTCTCCACCGATCCTCTTGCGATTGTGAAGTATCACCGCGCCATCACTCATTCTTTCGTCGCGCTGCCATTTTTCGCCGCCTTTCTCGCATGGCTCACTCGCGCGGGCTTCGCATTCGCAAAAAAACGTTCGAGCCTTCGCGATTGGGAAGCGCCCTCGTGGGGATTTCTTTTCATCATCTACGCCATAGCAATCGCCAGTCACATTTTCCTAGACGCTATGACCTCGTTTGGCACGCGCATCTGGTATCCGTTTTCGCAGGAACGCGTCGCCTGGGACTTGCTGTTCATCATAGACTTTTCATTCACCGCGATCGCCTTGCTTCCGCAGGTCGCCGCGTGGATTTATTCCGACCGCAGCAAAACGACCAAGCGCGCCTTTTCCATGTGGGTGCTATTCACGCTCTGCGCATTCGGCGCGTGGAAAATTGCAGGCGCCGTAGGATTTCCATTTCATCTGTGGGTCGCGTTCGTGGCCAGCGGCATCATCGCCGCGCTGTTTTTTCTCCCCCTAATTCGCGGGGCAGGTTTCCGCGTCAGCACTGCGCATTGGTGCCAGGCTGGCTGTGTCGTGCTGTGTGCCTATATTTTCGCCTGCAGCCTTGCCCATCACGCCGCGCTCACACGCACCAGGAATTTTGCAGCCGCAAATCATATTCCGATTGACCGCATCGCGGCCCTTCCGCTTCCGCCTTCGCTGCTCGATTGGGGCGGCGTGATTCGCACCACCGACGGTGTGTACCAGTCGCGCTTCGATCTGCGCGATTCCGCCGCGCCGGTTTTCGCTTTCAGCGCCGATTCTCCTCCGGACGAATTTGTCGCGCGTGCCCTGCAACTTCCCGAAGTCCAGCTCTACTGGTCCTTCGCGCGTTTCCCGGTGATTCGCACTTCCAGCGACCGCGGCCGCCATTTTGTGGATTTCAACGAGCATCGTTTCATCACGCGCAATCGCCCGGGCCCCACGCCGTTTTCCTATCGTGTAGTATTTAATGATGCCGGTGATCCCATCGAGGAAGGCTGGCAGGCCGAGGGCATGGATGTGAAGCGCTTGATCAAAATTGCTCCCACTCACACGGGGAACTTGCGATGAAAATTCTAATCTTCAGCGATATTCACGGCGATTTGCGCACGCTCGAGCGCGTCGTCGCGCAACCCGCCGACATTTACATCGCCGCGGGCGACCTCTCAAATTTTAGTAAAGGACTCGAACGCTGCGGTGAAATAATGATTGAGCTTGGAGAACGTGCCTGGATTCTGCCCGGCAATCACGAAACACATAAAGAAACGGCGCAATTTTGCAACCGCTTCGGCTTCACCGACTTTCACCGCCAATCGCGAAAGCTCAACGGAACCAATTGGGCTGGCCTCGGCTATAGCAACATCACCCCATTCAAAACTCCCGGAGAATATTCGGAGGCCGAAATCGCCGCGGCCCTAGCGCCATTCGCCGGCCTGGAACGACTCTACCTCGTAGTTCATTTTCCTCCGCTTGATACAAAACTCGACGAGTACGCCGCGGGTCAGCACGCCGGAAGTCCCACGCTGCGCGCGTGGGTGGAAAAACAGAAACCTCTGTATCTATTCTGCGGGCACATCCATGAAACGGCGGGCATGAGTGATCGCTTGGGAACGACGCAATGTTTCAACGTGGGAAAAGAAGGCTACACAATCGAAGTTTGAAAATTGCGGCGAAGATATATCAAAACTTCGGCAAGAAACTCACGGGCCACCTCAGCGCCCGAAGCACAAGCCAGGAATCACCAATCACTAATTTCCACCTACTTCTTCACCACTGGATACACCACCAACTGCCGGCGGTCGCCCACTCCTTCGCTCATCGTGCGCACGCCTTGCGCGCCGCTCAGTTCCAGGTGAATCAGCCGTCGCTCGCGCGGCGACATCGGATTAAAACGAAATACCTGACCGGTTTCGCGTACACGCTGCGCAGCCACGCGCGCGGAAAGTTTCAATTCCTCCAGGCGCTGCGCGCGATACTCTCCGCAATCGAATCGCACGCGGTCGTGTAGGCGCGGATCCAAGTGCAGCCAGCGATGGCCCACATGCTCCAGCGCCAGCAGCAATTCTGCATTGTGCTCCAGCAAAAAATCCTGATCCGCGCCCTGAAACGCGACCAGCACATCCTTGTCATCCGCGGTGCCATCCACCGTTGCCGGCGTCGAAATTTCGTACGCGATCTCCAGGCCCATCTCGCGCACCGCCAGATCGAGATAGCGCTGCAATTCCGCGATCGCGCGCTCGCGATCCAGCCGCGCGTCACCTTGCGCGTGATCTCTCGTGAAAGGCCGCTTCCCGGCCCCTGTGCGTTCGTCAGGCATCGATTATTTTCTTTTTGAACTTTCCCCGCGCGGGCATCGGTTCCGATTTATTTAGATAATACTGTTGCGCGATGCCCACCAGGTTGCTGGTGAACATGTACAAATTCAATCCGCTGGAAAGCCGGAAAAAAATGAATCCCATCATCAGCGGCATCAGCGCCAGCATTTTCTGCTGCGCCGGATCCGTGCTGGTTTGCGGCGTCATTTTCGTCATCAGGTACATCATAATGGTCATGCCGATCGGCAGAATATAATACGGGTCCATCGCCGAAAGGTCATGAATCCAGCCCATCCACGGCGCATGGCGCAGTTCGATCGCGCCATTCAGCACCCGCCACAACGCCCACCAGATCGGCATTTGAAATAGCATCGGCAGGCAACTGCCCATCGGGTTGATGCCTTCGCGGCTGTAGACCGCCATCACTTCTTCATTCATTTTCTTCTTGCGCGGATCGCTCATCGAATACTTCTTGTAGCGATCCTGAATCTGCCGTATTTCCGGGCCCACTTTCTGCATCTTCTGCATCGAACGCCAACTCTTCATCTTCAGCGGAAACATCGCCAGGTTGATCACCAGCGTCATCACTACGATGCACCAGCCCCAGTTCGTCACCTTGGTGTGCAGCGTCTGCAAAATCCACAGCAGCGGCTTTGCGATGACTCCGGTCCAGCCAAAATTCACGAGCTCCGGCAGCGGCGGCTCAATTTTTTCCAGCAGCGCCAGATCTTTCGGCCCCACGAATACGCGCACGCGCAAAGGCGCGCCCGTCGTGGTCCCCGCCGCCATCTCCGCTTCCGGCTCGCTGGTTTGCTTGCCGTCCGCCGTCACGGAGTGGTTCTGCATCCAGTGCCACAGCGAAATGTCGGTGCCATCCGGCAAAAACGCCGCCGTAAAAAACTGATCCTCGACGCCGGCGAATTCCAGTGGCCCATACTGCACCGCGGGCTGGCTCTGATTTCCGGATACTCCCAGCTTTTTGTATTGCAACAAATTCAGCTTGCCGCCGGCCTTGTAATACACGGTGACGAGCTGCGCCGCGTTGTACACCGCCTTGTCGCCGAATCCGCCGCGCCACGCCACCGCCACCGGCTGCGGCTTCCCATCCAGCGTCACCACCACTTCCACCGTAGTTTCGTAATTAGAATCGAATTTTAGTTTCTTCTGGACGTCCAGATGCCCATCGCTCCAGTGCATATCCACTTCCATCGGCGCCCACAAGCCGCCAGCGGATGCCGGTGGCACAAATGGAGTCTTCCCGGGCTTCAACTCTGACTTGTAGGCAACTGCAGAGGGAACAACATGGGTTTCGATCTGATAGAGTCCCGCATTCGCGCTCGCTTGCTGTTGCGGGTCCGTCAGCACCAGCGAAAACGGCCAGCCAAGTTCCTGCGCCACGCTGTCGTTCACCAAGTCCAGCGGATGCGGCGGCTTCTGGTCGTCCATATACTGGTTCAGTTGCCAGGTTTTCACCACGCCGCCGCGGTTCGATAGTTCCACGCGATACAGCGCGCTCTGCACCACTATTGTTTTCTCTTCGCTGGCTTCTACCACGGAAGAATTGGCAGCAGCCGCCGTGCCCGTCGCGCCCGATTTCGCACCCGCACCGGAGGACGAAGCGTTCCCCGTCCCACCGGGCTGCGCGGTTCCCGGCGGCGAGCCTTGCTGATTAAATGACGCGGAGGTTTGCGGTGGATTCGTCTGCGGCGGCGGAACCGGCGGCTTGTAGAAATGGCCCCAAGCGAAAAGAATCAGCAGCGACACCACTACGAACAATATTCCGCGGACCTGGTCGGACATTTCCTTCACTGCGCGCGCTCCTTGCTTTGCACTGCGCCTTTGAACGGCGCGTCGCTGCGCAGCCACGTTGCGTCCGAATCTTCCGCCTCCGGCACTGCATCAAAACCGCCCTTGGTGAATGGGCGGCAACGTCCCAACCTCTTCAGCGCCAACCATGCTCCGCGCCGCGCGCCATGCAGTTCGATTGCTTCCTGCGCGTAATTCGAGCACGAGGGATAAAACTTGCAGGCTCCGCCCAGAAATGGCGAAAAGAAAATTTTGTAGAAATGCACGAAGACCAGCAAACACCACGCGCCGATAGATTTTGCGTGCACGCTAGTGGTCGAATGCGGCGGCTTCACTCGGCTGGTTTCGCGGGCGATGCCGCGGGCGCGTGCGGCGGCATCAGTTTCAACAGTTCCGCATGCAACGCCGAAAATTCCGCTGTGGCGGCTGAGCTGCGTGGATGAATCACGATGTCCCATCCCGGGGCGATCTCCTGTCGGTGCAATCTTACTATTTCGCGGAGGCGTCGCCGGATTCGGTTGCGCCGGACCGCGTTACCCAGCGCCTTTTTTATGCTCCAGCCGAACCGGCTGCTGTCGAGGCCATTGGGACGAAGAAATAGCGTGAACTCGCGGCTGCTCCGGCGGCGCCCTTCGCGATACACCGCGTCGTACTCGGCGCGGCGCACCAGGCGAAAAGCGCGCGGAAAATCCAGCCGCGTCGCTTCAGACGCGCGTGAGGCTGTGGCGCCCTTTTTTGCGGCGTCCTGCAAGAACTTTCCGTCCACCTTGGGATTTCATGCGCTTGCGAAACCCGTGCTTTTTATGTCGGCGCCGCACATGCGGCTGAAAAGTGCGTTTCGGCAACGATCTGTCTCCTGAATCGCTCCCGCAGAGCGGGACGATTCACCCTGAGATCCCGCTGTGCGGGAGCGCAGGGCCTTTTAATTTTCACTCGCGCACTACTACGAATCGCGGGTCCAGGCGAAACAAGCAGTTTAGACGACCTGCGCGCGACGGTCAAGGAAGGCTGGCCAGCGCCAGTGGTTCCGCAACCAGAGCTAAGAGATCAACTAGGCTGTTCCAAATTAAGCAAATTAGGTGAAATTGACGGGGTCTACCAGCTTCGCGGTGCTGTGGGAGGAGCGAATCCGCCTCTGCGGC
>Ga0210394_10001462_pt1 | contig 37654 bp, 37 predicted proteins | sample IncBWC12MmetaG_FD_160121 | JGI IMG/M metagenome (GOLD analysis project Ga0210394, IMG submission 160121) | Forest soil microbial communities from Barre Woods Harvard Forest LTER site, Petersham, Massachusetts, United States - Inc-BW-C-12-M | ecosystem: Environmental > Terrestrial > Soil >... | reverse complement strand
CACCGGTGCTGTCGGAATTTCACCAGATGGCCGCACTGCTGATTTTTTTGCAGCTCAACGTGCACCACTGGCTGCTGCGAGCGCTGGTGCGCAGCTTCGCCTACCTGCCGCCAGGCGGCGCGCATGCCACGCTGGCGATGGCGGGCGGTTTACTGCAGGCTGCCGGCGGAATTTTTTTGACCGGCGTGCAGATTGCTGCTCCGTCGCTGGTGGCGACGTTGATCGCCGACATGGCTCTGGGGTTCCTGGGGAAGGCTTCGCCGCAGTTGCCGGTCTTGTTCATCGGGCTGGCAGTGAAAAATTTGGTGGGCTTGTCCGTGCTGATCGCGGCCATTGCCTACTGGCCGCGGGTTTTCAGCCAGCAGTTCGTGCTGGCTATTCGCACCGCCGAACATTTATTGCATCTGGCGAGATGAGGGAGAAACTCGTAGCGCAAAGCTAACCATGGCCGATGAGAGCAAGACAGAAAAAGCATCGCCGCGCCGCCGGCAGAAGGCGCGCGAGCAGGGACAAGTCGCCCGCAGCCGCGACCTTACCGCCGGCCTCGCGGCGATGACTGCAATCGTGTTCTGCGGCTGGCAGATGCCGGCCTTCGCCGGTCAATGGCGTTGGCTGCTGCGCCAGGAGCTCGAACAGGCGGCGACGCGTCCCGAGCAGCTGATTCCCGTGTGGCGGAATGCGATCTGGCTGTTTCGCGGGGTCGCGCTGGCCGCAGGGATGAGTTGGGTCGTAGGCACAGCGGGCGGCATGGCGCAAGGCGGGGTGGTGTTTGCTCCGTCGGCGCTCGCGCCCAACTGGAGCCGTCTCGATCCGGCAAGCCACATCTCGCAGCTATTTTCGCTGGGCGCGCTGAGCCGCCTGTTGAAGTCTCTGTTGCCCACGGTGGTGGTGGTGTATTTCGCGGCGGCCATCCTGGTGCGGGATTGGAGGCACTTTCCCGCGTTGCTGCACGGCAGCCGCACGGCGCTGACGGCCTTTACCACTTCGCGAATGTACGAGGTGGCGTGGAAGGGCTCGCTGGTGCTGCTGTTCTGGTCGGCGGCGGATTACTTCCTCGAGCGCCAGCGCCACGAAAACGAATTGAAGATGAGCAAACAGGAGCAGAAAGACGAGTTCAAGGACACGGAAGGCAATCCCGTGATCAAGCAGCGCATCCGCCGCCTGCAGCGCCAGTCGCGGCGCCGCCAGATGCTCAAGGACGTGGAGCGCGCGGCGGTGGTGATCACCAACCCTACGGAATTTGCCATCGCGCTCGAATACCGCATGGACATGGACGCACCGGTCGTGGTCGCCAAGGGACGCAACCTGCTGGCCGCGCAGATCAAGGAGATCGCCCGCTGGAACGGCATTCCCATGATCGAGAATCCGCCGCTGGCGCATGCCTTGTACCGCGCGGTGGAAGTGGGGCAGGCGATTCCCGCGAAACTTTACACCGTGGTGGCCGAGATACTGGCCGCAATCTGGCGTGCGCAAAGCCAGGCTTCCCAGAGTCAGGCCTCGCAAAATCAGGCTTCACAGAATCAAGCCTCGAAAAACTAAACCATGGCCGCAACCGCCCACATCCCGCTTCTCACCCCCGCGGTGCCGCCGCAGAAGAAGGATAGCGCCGCGGAATGGATCATGCCGGTGGCGGCGGTGTCGCTGGTTTTCATCATGCTGGTGCCGCTGCCGAGCGTGCTGCTCGATGTGCTGCTGGCGACCAGCATGACGGTGAGTGTGCTGGTGCTGCTCTCCGCCATTCAGATTCTGCGTCCATCGCAGTTTTCCGTCTTCCCCAGTTTGCTGCTGCTGCTGACCCTGTTTCGCCTGTCGCTGAACCTGGCCTCCAGCCGCCGCATTCTTCTGCACGGCAACGAGGGCGCGGGCGCGGCTGGACACGTCATCGAAGCCTTTGGCCAATTCGTGGTAGGCGGAAATTATGTCGTAGGCTTCGTGCTGTTCGTAGCCTTGATCGCGATTCAGTATCTGGTGGTGGCGCACGGCGCGGTGCGCACAGCGGAAGTGACGGCGCGTTTTACCCTCGACGCCATGCCCGGCAAGCAAATGGCGATCGACGCCGACCTGAATGCCGGGTTGATCAACGAAGCGCAGGCCCGCGCCCGCCGCGAGCAGATTGCGCACGATGCGGAGTTCTACGGCGCGATGGACGGTGCGGCGCGCTTCAACCAGCGCGATTCGATTGCGACGATTCTCATTACCGCGATCAACATCATCGCGGGGTTTCTCATCGGCGTCTTCCAGCTGGACATTCCCTTCCGCGAGGCGTTGAAGACTTACACCGTGCTTACCGTTGGCGACGGCCTGGTTACCATGATTCCCTCGCTGCTGGTTTCGATGGCGGGCGGCATCGTCGTAACCCGCGCCTCCTCCAACGCCACACTCTCACTCGACGTGGGGCGGCAAGTGCTTTCACGGCGCCGTCCGCTGATCATCGCCGCGGGAGTGATGCTGTCGCTGGCGGCGATTCCGGGGCTGCCGAAGTTTTCCTTTTTCCTGCTGGCGGCGGGCACCGGCTTTCTGGCCTGGCGCGCTCCGAAGTCACTCGAAGAGCCCGCGGCCGCGACCGCCGTCGGAGCGGCTGCGACGGCGGAGAAAAAACCAGCAAAAGATTCCGTCGAAGACATGCTCAAGCTCGACGAACTGAGCCTCGAGGTGGGTTACGGGCTGGTGCCGCTGGTCGACGTGAATCAAGGCGGGCAGCTTTTGGCGCGGGTAAAAGCTCTGCGGCAAAATCTGGCGCAGCATTTGGGCTTCATCGTTCCCCCGGTGCACATCACTGACAACGTGCGCCTCAAGCCGAAGGAATACACCATCGCATTGCGCGGCGTGGAAATCGCGCGCTGGGAGCTTCATCAGGACAACCTGTTGGCCATCAGCTCGGAAGGTTCGCCGCGGCCGCTCGCGGGAATCCCCACAAAAGAGCCGGCCTTCGGCGTGGCCGCGGTGTGGATTCCCCCGTTGATGCAGAACCAGGCCCTCGCCGCCGGCTATGCCGTAGTCGACCAGACGTCGGTGGTGGCGACACACCTGGCGGAAGTGGTGAAACAGCACGCCTATGAACTGCTGACGCGGCAGGAGAGCAAGCGTCTGCTCGACCGCCTCGCCGAAAGCCATCCCAAGCTGGTCGAGGAACTGGTGCCGAAAATTCTGAGCCTCGGCGAAGTGCAGAAAACTTTGCAGCAACTTTTGCGCGAGCAGGTTTCGATCCGCGATCTGTCGACCATCCTCGAGACCCTGCTCGACATCGCGCCCGCAAACAAGAGCGCAGTCATGCTGGTCGAGGCGGCGCGCCAGGCCTTGTCGCGCGCGCTGGTACAACCGCTGCTAGCGGAAAACGGAGGCCTGCGCGTGGTCACGCTCGACCGCGCGCTCGAAGACGAATTGGGACGCGCCTTCTCCGGGCAGGCAACGGCGGGGAGCGCGGGCCTGCAGCCTCCATTTGCCCGCCGCATTGTGGATGGATTGCGCCGCCTCGCCGGAGAACAGATTGTTGTGGCGACGCCGGTGGTGCTGTGCGCCAGCCCCGCGCGCTACCACCTGAAGCGCTTGCTCGAGCCATTCCTGCCGAAGGTGGTAGTGCTGTCACCACTGGAGGTTCCGCCGGTGATTCAGGTGCAGTCGCTCGGAGTCCTGCACTGATCGGGGATTAAACGATGGGAAGAAAGTGGCGAGCCAACAGAGACCGGAACCAGGAACAGAAAAAGGAAGCGGAGCCATGAGCAAGAATACGGCGCAAGCCTACACCACCTGGCAAGACAAAGAAGAGCGCGACCGCATCCTGCTCGAACAGTTGCCGCAGGTGCGTTACCTGGCGCGGCGTATTCATGAGCGTCTGCCGCGGCACGTTCCTCTGGAAGACTTGGTGCACGCCGGAGTGATCGGCCTGATGGATGCGCTGAACAAGTTCGACCGCTCGAAACATGTGCAGTTCGGCTCCTATGCCAAGTTCCGCATCCGGGGCGCGATCCTCGACAGCCTGCGCGAAATGGATTGGGGGCCGCGCGAGTTGCGGCGCAAGGCGCGCAGCGTGGAAGAAGCGCAGCGCAAGCTAAGCATGGCTCTGAGCCGCGCTCCCACGGAAGTTGAGATCGCCGCAGAGATGCATTTGGAGTTGCGCGAGTTTCAGCAGTTGCTCACCGAACTCGATGGCCTCGAAGTGGGCAGCCTGCACCTGGAGTCTCCGTGGGACGGCAAGGAGGAGGATCTCTGCGACTATCTGCCGAACGCTCCCGAGGACACTCCGTTTTTCCGCTGCATGCGCTCCGAGATGAAAGAGCTGCTGACCCGCGCCGTGGCGGAGTTGCCGGAGAAACAGCAGCAGGTGCTGGCGCTTTACTACTTCGAAGAACTCACCATGAAGGAAGTCGGAGTGGTGCTCGGCATCGGAGAATCGCGGGTATCGCAGATTCATTCTCTCGCCGTGGTGCGGCTGCGGGCGCGGCTCGAAGATCTCATGGGAGCCAAGCCGGAGACACGGGCGGCGGCCAGCGGCGGCCATTAAAGATGCGCTGCGAATCCAGCGGAGAACGGAAGCGGAAGCGTGCAGAACGAACTTAACCAGGAACAGATCGATGCCATGGTACGGGCGGCACGCAGCGGCGGCGCCGACGCGGGCAAAGCCAAGGAACCCAAAGTCGAGCCCTGGGATGTGCGGCGGGCGGGCCAGATCCGGCGTGAGCAACTGCAAGCCATTACCGCGCTGCACGAAGGCTTTGCCCGTAGCCTGACCCACTCCCTTGGCGCGTATTTGCGAGTGGTGTTCGCCGCGACCCTGGTTTCCGCCGAGCACCTGACCTACCGCGAATTTCTGGAGCGGGTTCCGGAGACCACCTATCTGGCATCCTGCAGGCTCGAACCAATGGGCGTAATTGGCGCGCTGCAATTGGACCTGAAAGTTGCTTTGCCGATTGTCGATCTGCTGCTGGGCGGTGAAGGTAAAGCTTTCGCAGTCACCCGCGAGCCCACCGAAATCGAAGAGCAAATTGTCGAAAGCGTGGCCCGCATCGTGTGCCGCGACCTGGGAGCGGCCTGGCAGGCAGTGAATCTTCAGGTGGACTTCGAGAAGCGGGTAGGACTGGCGGATGCACAGCGCCTGATGCCGTTGGGCGAGAAGACTCTGTCGCTGAGTTTTGAGATCACCATGCTTGAGGTGCGGGGAGGATTGAATCTGGCGGTTCCGGTATCGGTTTCCCACGCCCTGCTGCGCAAGATCTCCGCGGAATCGAGCGAACACCTGCCGCGCCACCGCGGCTGCTGGCGGGAGCGGGTCAAGCGCTGCGTGCTGGATTGTCCTTTTCCCCTGGAATTAGGCGTCGACGGCTTGACTGCGACCGTGGGCGAATTGACCGAGCTGGTTCCGGGATATCTGCTTCCACTGCGGCGCGCCGTGAGCAAACCGGCCTCGGTCTTGGTCGCAGGGGTTGAGATGTTTACCGCAACACCCTCGCGTTGCGGCCCCACCCGCGCCGCGCAGGTGCTTCAGCCGGTCGCGACGGAGGAGACGGATGCGGACGAGATGAAGCTACAGGGTGGGACGAAACCATGACGGAAGCCGCCGCTCCTGCCCTCGAACCCGCGCCTGCCGAATACATCCAGGTGTGGTCGGAAAGCTTTTCCCAGGTGGTGGGGCAAATCAAAGGCTCGGCGGTTCCGAGCGCGGTCAACCCGTCTGCCCCCGCCGACCTTCCGCCGGCAGCGGAAAGCGATTTGTGGGCGGTGGTTACATCCACCGGCGGCCTGCGCGGGGAGATGAGCTTGCGTCTGGCGCCGCCTACCGTGCTTCGCCTGGCTCAGGACTTGATGAGCGAGCCGGACGCGCCCGAAGTGGAACTGACGGCTGATCATCGCGAGGCGGCGGTCGAACTGCTGCGCCAGGTTGCCGGGGTGGTTGCGACCAGCGCAAAGGCGCGCTGGGGAGAAATTCAACTGCGCGTGGAACTTGCTCCTGCCGCTCCCTCATGGCAGCCGGCGACATCGTTTTGGCTCCATGCGGGAGAAGAAGGTCCAGCCGGGATGATGCTGGAGTTTGGCTTGAGTGCCGCGCTGGTGGCGGAGTTGCGGGAGAAAGCGGACGCTGCTAAGGCGGAAGCCGCCAAAGCCGCGGCTGCACCTTCTGCGCCATCCGCCGCGCCATCGGCTCCATCCTCTCCATCCTCTTCATCCATTCCCGCACCCGACCCCGCAGCAGGCAGCGGCGCTTTAGATCTGTTGATGGATGTTCAGTTAGGCCTGACCCTGCGCTTCGGCTCAAGACAAATGCTGCTGCGGGAAATACTCGATCTCAACCCCGGCGTGGTGATTGAACTCGACCGCAAAGTGGCGGAGCCGGTCGACCTGTTGCTCGATGGCAAGCTGGTGGCGCGCGGAGAAGTTGTGGTGATCAACGGAGACTACGGTTTGCGGGTGACGGATGTAAGTCCACTCGGACTTGGCAGGACTCCATCATGAGTTTGCTTTTCAGGCTCATCGCATCCTGGAGTGCGGCTGGCGGTGCTTTATGGGAAAAACTTGCGCCACGATGCGCCTACACCGGCTGCATGCACGCTCATAGCCGCTGGAACCGCATGCGGCGACGGAAGCGGGGCACGCGGATGCAGGGAAGTTGGTATTGCCAGTCGGAATGTTTAGAGCACGTTCTCGTAGAAATTCTGCACCGAGAGCGTTCCGTTCCCCGCCTGGAACTGGTGCAGTCGCATCGGGTTCCTTTGGGATTGCTACTTCTGTCGCGGCAGCAACTCACGGCTGCGCAACTAAAAAGCACGCTCGAGGCGCAGCGTGCTGCCGGGAGCAGAAAAATCGGCGAGTGGCTGCAGCAACTGGGCTTCGTCACCGAGCCGCAAGTGACGGCTGCTTTGGCCCGCCAGTGGTCATGTCCCGTATTGCGAACCGGAGTGGAGACGCTGGGTGAGGCACGATTCACCGGGATTCCGATGCTTTTACTCGAAGGCTTTCAGATGATTCCGGTGGAGTTTGTGAAATCTACATCGACACTTCTCGTCGCCTTCAGTGACGGGATCGACTACACGATGCTTTACGCAGTGGAGCAGATGCTGGGGTGCCATACCCAGCCATGCGTCGTGTCTCCGGCCGCGCTGCAAAAGGGTTTGCAGGCGCTGGCCCAACGCCACACGGCGAGCGATGTGGTCTTTGACGGAGTGCAAAATGGCGTGGAGTGCGGGCGCATCATCGGCAACTACACCGCGAACTTTCGGGCCGAGGAGGTCCGGCTGGCACGGTGTGGAGACCACCTGTGGGTGCGGCTGGAACGTTTCAGGCAAGACGCGGTCAATCTGATTTTGCGCGTCCCCGCGCATATAACCACCGAGGTGGAGCTCCGTCCCTTCGAGGCAGCGGCAGTCTAAAGTCCCGCCCAGTCTTGCCGATAATCCCTGAGGACGAGTTCGATTCTTGGGGAAAACATGACGCCGCAGAACACCGATGTGGCAGTGCAGGAAGCTACCGAGAACTGGATCGGGTTGTTAGAACTGGCCTCGCGCGAAGTCTTCGATCTGATGCTGGGAAGCCAGCTTGAGATGGCGCCTCAGCCGTTGAGCGATACGGGACTCGATGTCACCACGATGGTGGGGCTAGCCGGGAAGATGTGCGGCCTTGTGACCATCCAATGCGCCACTTTGTCGGCGATTCGCATGGCGTCGAAGATGCTTGGCACGGAAGTTGAAAAATCTGGGATTGAGACTTGGGATGCGCTGGGCGAAGTCTGCAACATGGTTGCGGGAAATTTCAAAATAAAGATTCCGGGCATGGGTGACAATTGCCTGCTTTCCGTACCAACGGTGATCAAGGGAGGGAACTATAAATTCCACTCTGCAGCGAACGCGCGCAGGATGCAAACCGGCTTTTTGTTTGAGGGAGCGTTGTTGCTGGCTGGGCTTGAGATTAAAGGTTTGGCATAGAGTCCGGTGATCGGCATGAGTGTTGCCATGAGTCTGGAAGGCTTTGCAGGGAGGCATCTTTCTACCCGGCAAGATCTGCTTTCGTCTGCTGCCACTTAAGAATTTTCTTCGAACGCCATTCTTGTCAGGCTTTCATTCCTTACAGATAACTTTTCCCACCGCCTTCCAGATGGAGCGCTGCGTGCTCTTCCTTGTTGGACGGAGCAAACCCACATGGACAGCGGATACTACGCAGCCACTGCCGGCCTTGCCGCGCAGAGTCAAGCCCTGGAGTTGGTCGCTCACAATATCGCCAACCTGTCGACGACTGGCTATCGCGGACAACAGTCAACGTTTCGTTCTCTGCTGACGGGAAGTACGGGATGGGTAAGCGCCAGCGCGCTCAATTCTGCGGTCAACAATTTTGGCGTTCTCAGCGGCAGCCGCTTGGATATGACTCCGGGCAATCTTGTCGCCACCGGAAACCCGCTCGATGTCGGCATTGGCGGCGGTGGATTTCTGGAAGTACAGCAAGGGCAAGACACGTTATACACGCGCGCCGGGGAGATGCACCTTACAGCCGCACGATTGCTGGTTACGAGCAAGGGCAATCCCGTGCTGGGAGAACTGGGTCCGGTGACACTGCCGAGCGGAAGTGTAGCAATCAGTTCGGATGGCACAATTTCGGTCGAAGGCGCAGTGGTCGACAAGCTGCGGCTGGCGGAATTTTCGCCGGCGACAAATCTAACGGCGCTCGGCGATGCCACCTACAGCGCTCCCCCAAACTCCGCGCTGATTGTGACCACTTCGTCGGTGCATCAGGGCGCGCTTGAAGCGTCGAACGTGAGTCCGACCGAGGGCGTGGTCCAGTTGATCATGGTGCAGCGCAATACCGACATGCTGGCGCGGGCTCTCACCGCGATTGACGGGTCGTTGAACCAGATTGCAGTACAGGATTTGCCGAAGGTCTAGCCTGCACAAATTTTTTTCTGGAGAAGAAACTCATGATTCGCGCGCTCTACACCGCCGCCAGCGGCATGACCGCTCAGGAACTTAACCTGGATAACATTGCGAACAATCTTTCGAACTCGAGCACTGCCGGCTTTCGCAGCCGTCGACTGCAGTTTGAAGATCTTATTTATCAGAACCTGATCATGCCGGGAGCGGCAGCGACGCAGCAGACCACGCTGGTTGCGGGACTTCAGGTTGGTTTAGGAACTCGCTCTGCCGCCTCGGAAGTTCTCCAACTGCAAGGCGACTTCAGCCAGACTGGAAATCCTTTGGACTTGACCATTCAAGGACAGGGCTTTTTCCAGGTTCTTCTGCCGAGTGGCGAGACTGCCTACACGCGGTCGGGCAGCTTTCACACAGACGGGTCGGGCAACCTAGTGGATCAGGACGGCGATCCGGTGCAGCCCGGGATCGCGATTCCTACGGGCGCAACCTCGATTACCGTGGGATCCGATGGAACGGTCAGCGTGACTTTGGCGGGACAGACTGCGGCCCAGCAGGTGGGATCGTTGCAGTTGGCGCTGTTCAACAATCCCGGAGGCCTGAACAGCGTTGGTGGCAACCTGCTGTTACAGACCACGGCCTCGGGATCACCCATCGTCGGGACCCCGGGCGGCAGTGAAGGCTTGGGCAGCATTGTGCAGGGCATGCTCGAACAATCGAACGTCAGCGTGGTCACCGAATTCGTGAACATGATCGTCGCCCAGCGATCTTATGAAGCCAGTTCGCGAGTAGTGAATGCGACGGATCAGATGCTGCAGACCATCAACAATCTTGGCCGATAGCGGCGGGGTGCGGGTTCCCATGAAGTGGAGTGGCATGAAATGGATTGGCACGGCGCTGATGAGTGGTGTGTTGCTTGCAACGATGCCGCAATGCGCCGCGCAAGCGGCATGTGCCGGCGTGTCGGTTCGCGCGAGCGTCGACGCGGCTCGCGAAGACTTGACGTTGGCCGACTTTTTGTCGAGTGAAGCTTGTCCGCACATACGCCAGGCGGCGGCACAAGTGAGCATGGGAAAAGCTCCGCGGGCCGGAGCCGTGCGCGTAGTCGAGGGCCAGCAGGTGCGTGCGCTGTTCGCGGGGCTGGTGAGCGACAACGCAGGCAACACTGCCAGCTTTCAAATTCCGGATCGCATTCCCGATCGCATTATGGTGCGGCGTGCGGGAACGACGAAGTCCTGCGTCGAGATCGCGGATTTCCTCGCGGGAGCTGCGCCCTCGCAGGACGACCGGCTGTCTTCGCACTTATGGCGAAACAATCTGGAGTGTGGCGCGATCCAGGGAATCGCGGAAGACGCGGAACTCGAACTGATCAAGAGCGATTGGGACGCGGGATTGCGACGCTGGGAGTTTCTGCTGCACTGCGTCCGCCCGGAGGATTGTGTGCCGTTCATGGTTTCGGCACGCGATCCGGAAACGCAGCGAGGAAATTCGCCGCATGCAGCGTCCTCCGCCGAATCTTCCACGAGGGTTCAAAGCTCGGCCGGTTTTGCTTTGCTGGTAAGGCCGGGCGAGACCGCGATGCTTACCTGGGATCAGGCCGGGATTCGAGTTACCTTGCCCGTCACATGCTTGGATGCCGGCGGATTAGGCCAGTACGTGCGGGTGCGCTTGAAGAGCACGCCGCAGGTCTTGCGCGCTGAAGTCGTCGGGAATGGGGCAGTGCAGGTGAAGCTATGAGCGTTGTTCAAGCTCACCCGCGAATCAATTTCGGCCCCACGACGATCGCCGAAAGAAAAATCCAGCGCAGAAAAACCGGCGTGGTGTTTCCGCTGGCAGCGGTCGTCCTGATGCTGGCAGCGCTTGTGCCCGGCGTAGAAGCCAGTCCAAAGAAGAAGACTACGTCTCCCAAGAAAGATTCGCTGGCCGATTATCTGCAGAAAGTTTCGGGGCCGGTGCAGCCAAACATAAGCACCAATACGCTCGGCAGCTTGTGGACGGACAATGGCCGGCTGGCGAATCTAGTGACCGATTACAAGGCATCGCGGGTGGGCGATCTGGTGACGATCAGCGTGTCGCAGAATCTTTCGTCGACGAATACCGGCAATGTCGCCACGAATCGCACGTTTTCGGCGAGCTCGGGAATTACCGCTCTGGGCGGGCACATCAAGACCAGCGGCGTTGCCAGCCTGTTTTCGCCGACGTCGACGCAGGCACTGACGGGCAAAGCACAGGCCACCTCGACCACCGCCTTGAGCACGACGCTGACTGGACGCGTGGTTGCGGTGTTGCCCTCGGGCACTCTCGTGGTTGAGGCGGAGCGCCAGATCGTGATGAACGATCAGCGCGAGATCGTGATCCTGCGCGGCATGGTGCGCACCGGCGACCTCGATGCCACGAATACGGTTACGTCGAATCAGGTGGGCAATCTTGAAGTCGAAGTCAAAGGCAAAGGCATTATCAGCGAAGGCGTGCGTTCGCCCAACCCGATCATGAAATGGATTTTGAGGATCGTGGGGTTCTGATCGCGGCTTATGAAAATCGGGTTTCTGAAAAATTCCGGCCTTCTGAAAATTGTGAGCTTCAGGGAGATGCATGAATCGATTCCGTCGCCAGATTAAGTTTGCCATCCGATGGGCGCGACGGTGCATGCTCACGCTGATTGCATTCGCAATCATGACAGCGGCCGGTCTCGCTGGCGAATGCCAGGAATTGCAGAATTTAGATCATAAAATCCTGGACAGCCGAAGCAACGATCAGAAGCAAGCCCCACAAAAGAAGAATCAGCCAAAGCTAGATCAAGCAAAGCTAGACCTGCCAGAACAAGCTCAGCAAAAACCAAACCACGACCACAAGGTGCTGATCCGCGACGTGGCCAGCGTCGAGGGTATCCGCTACAACTCGCTTATCGGCTACGGACTGGTTGTGGGATTGAAGGGCACGGGCGACAAACAACAGACGTACTTCACAATTCAGACGCTGGCCAGCATCCTGCAGCGCATGGGAGTGGAGATTCCTCCCTCGGTGGTGCAGTCGACGGTGCAAGTCAAAAACGTTGCGGCCGTGTTCGTGACTGCAAATCTGCCGCCGTTCTCGCGGCCGGGCATGCCGCTCGACGTGCTAGTTTCATCCGCGGGAGACGCGCGGAGTCTCGAGGGCGGGCTGCTGCTGTTGACGCCGCTGTACGCGGCCGATGGGCAGGTTTATGCCGCCGCACAAGGGCCGCTGGTGGTTGGCGGATATTCGGTGGGATCGGTGGCCAACTCGAAGCAGGTGAATCATCCCACGGTCGGACGCATTCCCAGCGGAGGACTGGTCGAACGCGACAGCTCGCTCGATCTCACCAAACTCCCGCGACTTTCGCTGCTGCTGAATGAAGCAAACTTTTCGACAGCCGAGGAGGTCGCGGGAGTCATCAACGCCGAGCTGGCGAGTCCGGCGGCGGCGGTGATCGACAGCCGGCGGGTGGAAATTCAAACTCCCGGGTCGAAGGTAGGCGATCTTCCAGCCCTGCTGGCTCGAATCGAAAACCTTGAAGTGCGGGTTCGCCGTAAAGCCAAAGTGGTGGTCAACGAACGGACCGGCACGGTGGTGATGGGCAAGGACGTGCACCTCGGAGCGGTGTCGATTCTTCACGGGACTTTCTCGATCGAAGTCACCACAACCTACGGGGCGTCACAGCCAAATGCGTTGGGCGCTGGACAAACCGAGGTGTTGCCGGAAACAAAGATTAAGGCGACCGAAACTCCGGCGCGCAACGTGGAGTTGAACGAAGGGGCCAGCGTGGAAGAATTGGTAACGCGACTGCAGGCTATCGGAGCGACAGCGCGCGACGTGGTTTCGATTCTGCAGGCCATCAAGGCTGCGGGCGCGCTCGAAGCCGATCTGGAGGTAATCTGATGAGCTCGATTTCCGGTTTTGCTTCTGCTGGTTTTACTTCTTCTGGATTTACTCCGGGGACTTCCGGGCTGTCTCCCGGAAATGTTTCCGGGGCGAGCATGCTGCCTCTGGCGAACGCGCCTTTGGGCAGAGGACAAAAGGCGGCCCGGGAGTTTGAAGCGCAACTGATTGGCACGTTGCTGCAGTCGATGGAAAAGACCTTCGCTTCGGTGCCCGGGCAGGAAGCCATGGCGGGCGAGGATAACTACAACTATATGGGTACGCAAGCTTTGGCGTCGGCCATTGTGGCCGGAGGCGGATTTGGGATCGCACGCATGATCGCGCAATATTTCGAACGCACCAAAGGCGCGGCCGGAAACCAAGCCGCGCCTGCGCGTAACCCTGGAGTGGTGCCCTAAAGTTTATGTAACTTCTGCCGATAGAACAACATAAGGCCGCAGTACAGGCAACTGGTAAGCCTGAGCTGAGGCTGAATTAAAGTTTTTTAACCATCCGCCGATAGTTCAATTGCAAGGGCAATCTTCGGGGGAGGAACCAACTATGAGAATTGATGGAAATGCGGGAGCGCAAGCGCTTCCCGAAGGCAGTCGAAGCAACAGTGCGGTACCCGCCAGTGGCGATACGCGCCCTGCCGCAACCAGCGCACCCGGCGAAGATCAGGCGCAACTCTCGGGGGCTCACGTACAAGTGCAAGCCCTGACGGCCCAGGCTTTGCAGCTTCCGGAAATTCGCCAGGAAAAGGTGAACGCGCTGCGGCAGGTGGTCCAGAGCGGAAACTATCAACCAGACGCCAGGCAAACGGCCGATGCGCTCTTTATGCACCTGCTGGTCGAGCCGGCGGCGTAGACCGGATCGAGCTGAGACAACATTAATTCTGGAGGCGGGCCCATGGTGCCAGAAAGAATTGAATTGACCTCCGGTCTCGGAGTCGAGGGATTAGCGCCGGTGGCAACGGCGCAGGCAGTGCAAGGGCCAAAATGCGGCCGCGAGCGGAGATGGAAAAGAAAGAGAGCGCCTGGATCGCCGCCCGATCCGGCTTGCCATGAAAGCGCCTGACGACGAGGCCCCTGGCGAGATCCTTGAGTTGAGCGGCGACTCCCTAGCGGATCAAGTTCCGGAACACGAGCGTGAGCGACGACAGTATCCTCCGGAGCCAGATCAAAATCAGGATGGCGGCCTGGGATCACATCGTATTGACAGTCTCGCTTGAACAGATTTATCGAAGAGTTCCCGAAGAGGCTTGCGCGAAGCGAAGAGCCTGCTCGAAACCACGATGCCAACTGATTCCATCGCCCGACGCCAGTTCTCTTTGAACAGCAGTTCCGTGGAAAGCACTTCCCTCACGATGGAGCGATTCACGCCCGAGCGTTTGAAGTTGTTGCAAGATTTGGAGGCAAGCCTGAATGGCAGCCGCCGCGCGCTGCTCGCGCTTGATCTAGCCGCAATCGAACAGGGAACGCGGGAACAGGTTGGACTGGTTCTAGAAATGCAGAGGCTTTGCGAACGAATGTTGCGGAGCGAGACAGCGCCCCAGCAGGAGATCGCAGAAGAGATTCGACGTTCGGAAGAGGCTGTTCTTCAGGCGGCGCGGGTACAGGCTGCGTTACTAGCGCGGGCGCAAAGAAAGCTGCGCATTCTGGCAAATATGCTGGCCGGACCGAGTCTCAACTACCGATGTTTGTTTGTGAAACCGAACGCGCCGGCGACTGTGGTTTACGACACGCAAGGTGGGGTCTAATCATGTCGAGCCTGAATGCCAGCCTGGCGACCGCTCTCAGCGGATTGATGGCCGATCAGGGCGCGATGGCGACCACAACCAACAATGTGGCCAACGTCAATACTCCCGGCTACTCGCGTGAGGAGGCTGTGCTGGTGGCGAGCGATCCAGTAGTGCTGCAACCGCTCACCTTCGGCACGGGAGTGACGCTTCAGAGTGTGGAGAGCATCCGCGACCCGATCCTCGAATCGCAAATCCAGCAACAGAACCAGGGTCAGGGACAATTCAGCGCGCTGACTTCGGCGCTGCAGCAGACTCAGGTAAACTTCACCACCAGCACCAACGACATCGGAACGCAGATCACCAATTTTTTCGACAGCATCAATCAACTCTCAACCAACCCCAGCGATTTATCGCTGCGCCAGGCCGTTCTGACTGCGGCGGGCAATCTCGCCACCGGCTTCAACAACATCGCCAACAACCTGACCCAGCAACAGCAGAATCTGGACCTGAACGTGGTGCAGACGGTGGGGCAGATCAACCAGCTTTCGCAGCAGATTGCGCAACTCAATGGACAGATCAGCAACCTCGAAAATGTCGGCGAGAGCGCGGGAACCTTTATTGACCAGCGCACGCAGGCCATTGATCAGCTTTCGAGCCTGGTGGACGTTTCGGAGATTCCGAGCGACAACTCGATCACGCTGACCACGGGGAACGGGGCGCCGCTGGTGGTTGGCCAGCAGAGCTTTCAACTGCAGGCTCAGGCGATCGCCTCGGGCCTGCATGACGTTTATTCGCAGGCGGGAGCCGACATCACCAGCCAGATTACATCTGGCCAGTTAGGCGGAACGCTACAGGCTCGCGACCAGGAAATTCCGGCGATTAAGACGCAGCTCGATACCCTGGCCTCGGGATTGGCAACGGCGGTCAATACCGTGCAAACGGGCGGATTCGATCTCCACGGCGTGGCCGGCACCAACCTTTTCAATCCACCGCCGGTCAACGGAGTGGGTGCGGCCGCCAGCTTGTCCGTAGCCATCACCAATCCGTCCCTGATCGCAGCCAGCTCCGACGGCAGTGTGGGAAGCAATGGGAATGCCGAAGCCATGTATGCGCTGGGCAATCAGGGGATCGTCGCCGGCCAGAGTCCGACGAATTATTATTCCAGCATCGTCTTCAACGTGGGCACCGATGCGTCCAACGCTTCCGCGGAACAGACCGCTTCCGGTCTGGTGTTGCAGCAATTGAACGACCAGCGCTCTGCGATCTCGGGAGTTAATCTCGACGAAGAGGCGGCCAACATGGTGCAGTTTCAGGACGCTTATGCCGCATCGGCGCAGGTCGTGACCACCATCAATGACATGATGAACGCCGTCATCCAAATGAGCACCTTAACTGGATAATGCTATGCGCGTAAACCCCAATCCGTATCCTGATTTGCTCGCTGCCGTGGCTCAGACTCAACAGGAGATCAATACTGACGAGCAACAGATCTCGACCGGGTCGAGCGTCAATGTTCCATCCGACAACCCCGCCGCAGCCGCAATCCTGGTGCAGAACGCAGATCAAACCTCCAAGGACGATCAATTCCAGCGCAGCAGCGGAAGTATACAGAACGAAATACAGAATGCGGATTCCACGCTGAACTCAGTGATCACTTCACTGCAGCAGGCCATCAGCCTGGGGGTGGAGGGGGCCAATGGCACGCTCAACGCCTCTGACCGAGCCGCGTTGGCTACGGAAGTGCGCGGCATCCAGAGCCAACTCGTGAGCCTGGCCAATTTAAGTTATCAAGGCAACTACGTCTTCGCGGGAACCGCCACTCAAACCACCCCTTATGTACTCAATCCGAATTCTCCTTCCGGGGTCACTTATGCGGGGAACTCGGGTGTCAACAGCGTTACTTTGGGGGATCACTTCACGCTACAAACCAATCTGCCAGGATCGCAGTTGTTTTCCGCGTCCGGGACCGACATGTTTCAAGGCATTCAGGATCTGATAAACGGCCTGGAAAGCGGCAATGGCATCCCCGCCGCAGTTAGCGAAGTCAGCAACGCTTCAGCTTCGATCGATAGCCAGCGGGTGTTCTATGGTAACGCGCTGAACCAGATCACCGCGCAGCAGACCTACCTCAGCGGCGAAAGCGTCCAACTGGCGCAGCAAGAAAATACAGTGGCGGGCGCGGACCTGCCCAACGTAATCAGCAATCTCACCACGGCAGAGACCTCGCTTCAGGCCACGCTGACGACGATCGGGCAAACCGCGCACATCAACCTGTTTTCTTATTTGAAGTAAGAGTTGATTGAAAGAGAAAAACAAGGAACAAACTGCAAAAGGAATTTTGTTTTCTAGAGGGTGCGGCGGGATGCGCGCGCCCATTCAGCGGCGGCTTGTACGCGGGCTCGCTGGGATTCCAGGCGCGCTCGCTCCGTCAGCAGCTGGTTATGAATTGCCGGCAGCATTCGTTGAAGCCGTTCCACGTTCCGGCGATACTTCTCCAGTTCGTCGTCCAGTTCGGGGTCGACTCCTTGTTCCGGGGTTGGTTCCGCGCGTAACCCTTCGCCGGCCTTCAACAGTTCCGCCAGCAATCCGGCCATCTGGTCCGGCGTAACTACGGCGGCCTGCTCGTGCCGGGCGATGACACAGTCCAGCCAGTCTGGAATGCGGCGGTTGGCGTCGCGTAAGGTCTGAACTCTTGAAGGCATTATGCGTTCCAATCGGCAATGGGGATTTGCGGCTCGGAGGACGCGGGTGCAGCCTGCCTGCTCACCGTGAGTTGCAGCGAGGATGCGGCCGTGATGCGCTCCACCTCTACCCAGGCTTCATGAATAGTGACCAGCAAGGAAATTTGTTCTTCGAGGATTCTTGTGGATTGCTTGACATGGGCCTGAACCAAACCAGAGCGGATCAAACCATAAAACCGATTGAGGTTGGCGGCCACTTCCCCACCTCGCTGCATATCGAGAGAACCCTGCAGGTGGGCGATGACGGTAAGGGCGTGATTGATACCTCGAGTGCGCGCCTCGATGTCGCCTGTTTCGAGAGCGGCGACGGAGCGGCGAAGGTCTTCGATCGCCTGTTCATACAGGCAGATCACAAGGCGCACAGGGCTTGCGCCGCGTACGGCGGTTTCACGGTAATGAGATCGTGCATCCATTTGCTATAGCCCCGAAGTAAGAGTGGGTCCGCTCGGAACCAGCGAGCCGGAACTGGAGGTGCCCTGACCCAGCGTGCCCAGCGTCTGGGTGATCTCTTGCAGAAGAAGAGGATAAGCCTGCAGAGAAGCGTTTACAGCATCGTACTGCTGCGTCAACTGTGTTGACTGGGCCGTGAGCTGGACCTCGAAGTTGTTGATCGTGGTCGTCAAATCCTGCTGTTCCGCCTCGTTTTGCGTGACCTCCGCGTTCAAAGGGCCGCTGGTGGCGTTCGTAATGTTGCTGAGATCGGTGTTGAAATTGTTGGCGAAGCCAGTTCCTGACGCGTTCTGGAAAAAATTTTGGACGGCTGTTGGATTAGCCGCCAGCACTTGGGCAAATGTGAGGCCCTCCGCATTCGTCCCCAGTGTCAGCGTGCCGTCGTTGTTGGTGTTGATGCCTAGCGATTCCAGATTGACGTATCCGCTGTTCCCGGTAATCGAGAAGCCAGCATCCGCCTGGAGGCTGGACTGGACTGAGCGTAAAGAAAGATTCGACTCGAGAGGCGGAGCGGGAGTGGTTCCGGTGGGATCGACCGCATATTGCTGATTGTTGGTGGTGACCACCGTGTTGTACGCGGAAATGAAGTTGTTGACCGCAGTGGTGATCTGGTTTTGATCGGGTCCCACACTCAACTGCACGGGATTGCCGGGCGACTGGCTGACTAGGCTGAACGTGACTCCCTGGATGGCACCCTTTACCGTGTTGGTAGTGCTGCTGAAAGGCACTCCATCGACGGTGAGGCTGGCGTTGGTGCCACCTGCCGGGGTGGCGAAAGTTAGGCTGGTGTTGGTATTGCTGCTGATCGTTAATGCCCCAGCAGTGCCCGTGTTCTGGCTTTGCAGGGACAGCCGCGAACCGGTGGAATCGCTGACCACGCTGGCAGTGACTCCCCAATTATTTGTAGAGCTATGCGCGTTGATGTAGTTGGCCAGGGTGGTGAGTGTGTCGTTGCTGCCTTGGGTGATGGGGATGTCAAAGGGGGTGGCTCCTCCGACCTGCAGCTTGATGTCGCCGGTTTGTCCGGTAACCAGAAAAGAAGTATTGGCCCCGGCGGCGACAGGATTGGTATACAGTGTCCCGTTCGTCGCGAGGGTGTCCACTTCGACGGTATGAGTTCCGGCGATAGCCGTGCTGTCCGCCGTGGCGGTCAGTACTGCGGGCTGCGATGATGTTGCCGCCTGGGCGGTGAGCGCTCCTGTCGGATCAGACAATGCGGCGACCGCAGCCTGCAAAGCGGTGAGATTGTTCTCGATCCCGTCAAGTAAGCCATTCTGGGTCGACAGGGCAGTGTCCTGCCCTTGCCACACCGACAACGGGCCGGTGCTCTGGTTGGTAATAATCTGCTGTACTAGGGAAGCAACATCAATGCCTTGCCCTGAGAGGATTGTCGAGGGATTCAAACTAATGCCCATTGGCTTTTCCTCCTTCGTTTACGACTGGTACTTTGGACGTGGCCTCTTGGGCCAGTGCCGTGGAAATCTCGCGAGCGATGCTGAGCATTTGCTCACTCGGTACTTGCACAATGAGGCCGCCTTGCTGGTTCACGAACTGGTAAACCGCGACCTCGCCCGGTGGCTCGAACTGCACTTTGACTTCATCTTGGGGATCAGCCGATACTGCGGCGGTGTTTTCTGGTTGAACGGGTTTCCCGTATGAGTCTCCTCCTGAACTGGGAACTTGAGCGACCGCGCGCACTTCCTCCGGTTCGGCTTGAGTCTCGGCCGAAGCAGGAATCCTTAGTGCGGGACCCACGCTCATGGTTCGAGCCTCCCGTGGATGAGTCGGAAAAGGAGGCAGGCTCGACCGCCTCCTTCCGAGCTGGGCTTACTTGAACAGATTTACTGCAATAGCTTCAAAACGAGCTGCTGTTGCTGGTTAGACTGGGCGAGAGCGGAGATTCCGGTCTGTTCCAGGATGGAATACTTTGTAAGGTTCGCCACCACCGTTGGGATGTCGGCCGAGGTGATGGTGCTCTCCGCCGATGTCAGGTTTAAAACCTGACTGTTGAGGACGTTGCCGGCTGCGGTTAGCCGGTTAACCACCGCGCCCAAGTTGCCGCGAACACTGGCAATATTGGCGATGGCGGACCCTAGTAAGTTCAGAGCGGATTGCGCGTCCCCCTGAGTGTTTAGGTCGGTGGCCGCAAGGTTGACGGCGCTCGTACCGCTGCCGTTGGTGATGGACGCAGTATTCAAAGAACCGATGGTTACCGCGATCTCGCTGGAGCCGACAGCGGTAGAGTCGCTCAGGAAGATGTTGGTGGTTGGCGAGGCGGTGGTTACCGGACTGCTGAAGGTTCCCAGCGCGGTATTGGCATTGGTTGGACCGACAGCGAGGTTACCGTTGTTGAGAGGATCGACCACGACCAGCTGCCCCGCAGCCGAGCCCACGGTTCCGATGTAAGCCTGCAGGTTTGCCGGATCGGTTAGAGGGTTGTCAATTGCGCTGATGAGGGCTCCGATGGTGGACCCCCCGGTCGGCGCCGTATAGGAAAAGGTCTTGCCCCCGGCTGTGAAGCTGGTGATGCTGCCGGCCGCTAATGTAGTGGCGGCGGTCAATGGAGTGCCGCTAGTTCCGGCATTGCTGACCAACTCGTTGGCGTTAGGGGCCGATGACCCGATGGTGGGGTTGACGAAGTTGGTTTGAGCCCCCGCGACCGCTGCACCGAGTATCGTATCGGTGGTGGTGACCGCGATGTTGCCCCGATTGAAGGGATCCGTGACTTGCAAGAGTCCGTTGACTAGAGACGCCTTGGCCCCGACAACCGTGTCGGAATTAATGGCGTTGATGAGATTCTGCACAGTGGATGTCGTTGCTGTAGGGTTTGCGAATCCGCCCGCAAAATCCTGCAGGGGATGGGCGAGCGCCGCAGGACCGACAGTAAGGTCGGCGTGGACACTTTCAGTCACGGTCAGGGTGTTGTTGTTAGTAGGATCGGAGATTTGCAGGAATCCGCCCACCAGAGCGGCTCCAAAATCGCTTGTCGGAGTCGTACCACCGACTGTAATGCCGGTTGCACCGCCTACCGTACCAGCGGTTGCAACACCGGTGGTGAGTGCGGTGATCAACTGTCCGACAGTCGCTGCGGCGCCTGCCGTGTAGGTGGTGGTGACGCCGTTACGCAGGACCGTTTCAATCGTTCCTGAAGTAATGGCGGTAGCAGCCGTGAGGGCTCCGGTGGTGCTTTGTACTTGGTTAAGGTTAGGATCGACAGTCTCGGCTACGGCCAAACTGTCTGTGCCGCTGAGATCATTGATCTGTAAAGCTCCGCCTGCGAGCACGGCAGAAAGCCCGCCGCTGGTCTGAGTGCCCGTGACAGCGACCGTAATACCGGTGCCGGTGCCAGTGTTGATGGCATTAATCAGGTTACCAACCGTGGTCGCAGCATTCGCGGTATAGGTGGTGGTTCCACCTGTGCGGGTCACGGTCAAGATTGCACCCGAGGCTAGCGCGGTACCGGCCGTCAGGTTTGTGGCAGCGCTCGTTACCTGGTTGGTGGTCACTTGACCCGTGTTGGCGGCTGTGAAGGTGAAGGCCGCTCCTCCCGCTGAAATTGTAGTTGTACTGCCGGCCGTCAAGCCTTCGTTGAGTTGCAACGTGCCGGTTCCAGGGCTGTCAACGGCGTTGGTATTGGGCGTTGCGCCACCCTGGAATATGGCTTGGCCGTTGAAGGTGGTGCTGGTGCCGATGGAATTTATTTCCGTGAGGATGGACGAGTATTCCGCCTGAATCGCGACTCGTTGCGCGTTGGATACGGTGCCCGTGCCCGATTCGGTAGCTAGTGTAACGGCGCGGTTGAGCAGAGTGGTAACCTGGGCGAGAGCGCCATCAGCGAGTTGCAATTCGCCGATGCCGTTGTTGGCGTTGCTAACGGACTGGGTAAGGGCCGAAACGTTGGCCTGTAACCCATTGGCAATGGCCAGTCCAGCAGCATCGTCTGCGCCGGTGTTGATGCGGGACCCTGAAGACAGTTGTTCCAGTGTCGAGTTCAGGGCGTTACTCGTCAGAGTTAGTTGGCTTTCCGCCGCGAGAGACGGAATGTTATACAGGATACCGAGAGGCATTGTGTTACTCCTTTGTTAAGTTGGTCCCGCCACTTTGGAACCGTCTCCTCAGCGGGTGAATCTCTGCTAAGTTCTCGTTCCACTTCATGCTTACGGAACCCGAATCGCTTGTCTTTGTCTCCATCGGCAATCCTCGTTCCCGCTTTAGTACCGGTGCTCGTTGGTAGTATCTGTCGGGCTTAGACCCTCAGTAACGAAGCATTTGCGCGCGTCAGTAATTCTCAATTGCGTATCGCCGATACATCCCCGTAGAAGCCTGTGCGTCTCCAAAGAATCTGACGGGCGCGCGAGGACAAGGGAGAACATGATCCAGCTCACGCGTCTTAACAACCAAATCCTCACCGTCAACTCCGACCTCATTAAATTCATCGAGCAGTCTCCGGACACCCTGATCACGCTGGTCACCGGAGAGAAAATCGTAGTGCGTGAGAGTCCAAAGGAAGTTCTGGCCCGGCTCATTGAGTTTCGGCGTTCGGTTCTGCAGGGATTGACGTTTGGCTGGGATAGCTCCGCTTCGCACACTCTGCTTCCCGGGCAAAGTTCCGATGCCGGCAAAACGGGTTCCACGAGGTGAGCATCGACAAAGCAAGCCTTGGCGGGATCGTTCTGGCTCTCGGCGGAATTCTCCTGGGCCTGGTACTCGAAGGCGGCAACCTTGGGCAGGTCCTGCAACCGACTGCTGCAATGATCGTATTTGGGGGCACGCTCGGAGCCGTGATGCTGCAGTTCCCGTTGCCCATCATTATTCTTGCTTTCCGGCAGCTGAGCACGGTTTTCGTTAATCCCGAACGCAATCAGGAGGACATGATTCGTGAGCTGGTGAAGTTTGCGCAAAAAGCGCGTCGCGACGGCATCGTTTCACTCGACGCCTCATTGCCGGAGATTGAAGATCCATTCCTGCAGCGGTCGTTAATGTTGGCAGTAGACGGGACAGAGCCGCAGGAGTTGCGCAAGATTATGGAGTTGGAGCTCGACAATCAGGCCGAGTACGAAGAACAGGTGCCCCAGGTGTTCGAGTCTGCGGGCGGCTTCGCTCCCACTGTAGGCATCATCGGAGCAGTGCTAGGCCTGATTCAAGTCATGCAGCATCTGGATAAGATCGACGAAGTCGGGAAAGGAATTGCGGTCGCGTTCGTGGCGACCATCTATGGCGTGGCTTCCGCGAATCTTCTTTATCTGCCGATTGCGGGAAAGATGAAGCTGCGTATTCGTGAAGAGCAAGTCATGCGGGAGATGACCCTTGAAGGTGTGGCCTCCATTCTGGAAGGCATGAACCCCCGAATGTTAGAGACTAAGCTTCTAGGCTTTTTGGTTGAATCGAACCAATCCCCTCCTGAAGAAGTGGCAGAGAAATGAGCCGCCGCAAGCGCCATCGTCCGCACTCGAACCATGAACGCTGGTTGGTCTCTTACGCCGACTTCATTACTCTACTCTTCGCTTTTTTTGTAGTTCTCTACGCTTCCTCGCAAGTGGACAAACGGAAAGCCGGCCGAGTGGCCATGAGCATCCAGGTTGCATTTCAAGAGATGGGTGTATTTCCGGCGGCGACCACGGAGATTCCGCTGGATAGCAACAAGCCTATGCCCTTCAGCACCGTGCAGGCCATTGAGCAAATGACGAATAAAACTGAAACGGGACGTGCAGTTCCGCCTCCCGAGGATCCGGTTGCCGCCCGCGATCAGGTAGACCTCAACACGCTACAGAGCGAACTGCAAGAGGCCTTGCAAAATGAGATCTCGCTGAACCAGGTCGCGATGCATCGCGAGACCGAGGGCTTGGTCGTGAGTTTGAAAGAATTCGGTTTCTTCAAGAGCGGCTCCATAGCCATCAAGCCTGAGTCATTGCCAGCCCTCGACAGGATCGCTTCGATCCTGGCCGTGCGTACCTGCCGCCTGCGCATTGAAGGACATACCGACAACCAGCCGATTCACACTCCCCAAATAGCTTCTAATTGGGAGCTCTCAACGGCTCGGGCCACGGAAGTAGTTCGTTTCCTTATCATTAATCATCGCTTCGGGCCGGAACGGCTCTCCGCCGCCGGCTATGCGGAGTATCACCCCGTCGCGAGCAATCTCACCCCCAACGGCCGCGCGCAGAATCGACGGGTAGATATTGTGATTCTGGCCGCGAAAGCCTCGGAGGTTTTCTTGACGCCTAGTGCGGACACTACGACCAAACCATCCCCGTCATTGCCCTGACCGGAAGCCATTCAAGTTGCCAGACTAATCATGGGACAGGCTTGATTCGTTTCTGTCGATCGCCTGGCCACCCGTAAAGTGTGGCCGCTTTCTGCCGATGGAGTTCATGGATGGCGCGTCTCCGGCGTAGCGACGCATTTGTGTGTTTGTTTGGCCTAATCCGGAAGGCGCAACCAGGCCAGCGATCTGAAAGGTACTCTCTTGACGACAGCGCCCTCGCCACAACCTGCGCTCCGTACGCAAGGCGCTCCTGAACCCGATCTGGTTTCCATTCGCGACTTGATCTACCAAGTCGCGGGAATCTTTCACCCCGATAACAAGCTCAGTCTGCTGCAAGATCGTTGCCGCCGCCGTATGACGGAGGTCAAGGCAGCGACTCTACGGGAGTACTTCGAGTGCCTCACAATTCGTCCCATTCGGCAGGCAGAACTAACCGCTTTGTTGAACGAAATCACCATCGGAGAAACCTGCTTCTTCCGCAATCAGGCGCAACTGGATGCTTTCCGGCGAGTCGTGATTCCGAAGATTATCGAGGCGAAAGCCGATCTTCCCATTCGCCGCCTGCGCATCTGGAGCGCCGGCTGCTCCACGGGAGAAGAACCCTACACGCTCCGGATGGTGCTGCTGGAGGAGGCGGCCGACCGGCTCAAGGATTGGAATATTGAGATTATCGCCACCGATCTGAACGAGCGCTCCCTTGCGCACGCCAAACAGGCCGTCTACGGCAGTCATAGCACACGCAACCTCACGCCAAGCTACAAGGAACGGTACTTTCTTCCGTACGGCGATCAGCTTCAGGTGTGCAACCGGGTCCGCGCCAACATCAATTTCGTTCGCCTTAACCTGTCCGACGATTCACGCATGATCTTCATGAAGAGTTTGGACGCAGTGTTTTGCTGCAATGTACTCATCTACTTCGATCTGACATCGAAGAGCCGCGTAGTCCAGCATTTTTTTGCCAATCTTCTGCCTCACGGATACCTCTTTCTCGGACAGTCGGAATCGCTTTTTGGTGTCAACGATGACTTCCAGCTGGTTCACTTACCCGGAACTACGGCCTATGTGAAAGGAAACGGCACGGAGAGGAGAAGCACGCGATGAACGCACCCGCAACCAAGCAGGTTTTGTTGCAGCGCCTGGAAGGACTGCGGCAGATGCCCACCATTCCCGCCGTCCTCGTTCCTTTGCTGCATCATCTGCAGCAACCGGTCGCGCAATTCGACGTACAAGAGGTCACGGACCTGCTGTCGCAGGACAAGTCACTGGCAGCGCAGTGTCTGCAAATGGCAAACTCTCCGCTTTTCGGCCGGTGGCAGCGGGTGGAAACGCTGCGCGGCGCGGTAGTCAGTCTGGGCTTCCATCACCTTAGCGATATCGCCATGTCATGCGGGGTGCTCAACCTGCTCCCGACCGACAAGAAGAAACTCGATCCAGTGGTTTTCTGGGAGCACTCCCTGGGATGCGCGCTGGTTTGCCGCCACCTCGCCCGCCAGCTCAAGTTAAGCGATCCCGGAAATGCGTATCTCGCGGGCTTACTTCACGATCTTGGAATCATCGTCAACCTCTGGGTTCTGCCCCAGGAATTCCGCGCGGCGTTTGAGATCGCCAAAGCCGAAGGGATTCCGCTGCATGAGGGCGAGGAGCGGTCGCTTGGCTTTACTCACTGCGATAGCGGACGCATTCTGGCGGAACATTGGGACCTCGCCCCCAACCTGATTGAGGTCGTGTCCTTTCATCACTCGCCCGAGAAAGCGTCTCGGAACCCTGAGTTAGTGGCTCTGGTGCACGTCGCCGACTTGCTCTGCCGCATGGGTGGTCTGAATTACGGCTATATCGAGCAACAACAAGTGAATCTGTTCGATGACGCAGGATTTTACATCCTGGCAAAAAGCTCACCTTCGCTAAAACATTTTGACTGGGCCCGGCTCACCTTCGAACTGGATTCCTACATGGACGAGGTGCACAGGGTTGTGCAGACGATTTACCGCACATGAACGGCGAATTCGAAAACCCTCAGATACGAGTACTCATTGTCGACGACAGCGCCTTCATGCGCACGGCACTTTCTCGTATGCTGACCGCCGATGCCGGACTCTGGGTCGTTGGCACCGCGAGCGGCGGCGCTGAGGGCTTGCAAAAAATGGCGAGCCTCGATCCCGATGTGGTGACACTCGACATGCAGATGCCGGGCATGGACGGATTGGAGACGCTACGCCGCATTATGGCTCAGTTTCCGCGTCCCGTCATTATGGTGAGCTCGGCAACCGTGAAAGAAGCCGAAATCACGCTGAACGCCCTGGAGGCGGGCGCGTTCGATTATGTGCCCAAACAACTTTCTCCCTCGTCGCTGGACATTCTTCACATTCGAGAACAGCTGGTCGCCAAAATCAAAGCGGCCGCAGAATCGCAGCGTTCAAGAGATCGTCTGCCGCTTTCGCGGAAGCCTCCTCGAACGGTGGACTTGCCAGCGCGGAAACTAAACGAGCCCGCGGCGCTCGTTGCACTCGGGATTTCCACTGGCGGTCCGAATGCCTTGCAGGAGATTCTCCCCACACTTCCGGCGGACCTGCCGGTTCCGGTAGTTGTTGTGCAGCACATGCCGCCAGGTTTTACCACTCCTTTTGCCGAGAGGCTTAACAAACTCTCCGCGATTTCGATCCGCGAGGCATCGCACGGTGAACTGGTTCAACCCGGCGTCGTCTATATTGCTCCGGCGGGATCAAACCTGAGAGTGATCCGCCCCACTGAATCGCGAACCGTGATCTTCCTCTCGGAGAAACGCGAGGATCAACAACACATTCCGTCAGTCGATATCATGATGCAGTCGGTTGCACTTGCATTTCATTCTCAAGCCATGGGAGTCATCATGACCGGCATGGGATCAGACGGTGCACAGGGTATGAGCGCCATTCATCGCGAAGGCGGTTTCACGCTGGGCCAGGACGAAGCGAGTTGCGCAGTCTATGGTATGCCTCGAGTGTGCGCGGAGATGGGTATACTCGACCGCGTTGTGCCGTTGGGCCAAATACCAAATGAGATTCTGCACGCCGCGTGCTATCGCGAAGAGCGAGCAATTCGAACCAGCGCCAGTTAAGCCGAGGCTCTTGAATCAACTGGACACTTGTCCAACGCTTGGCGCACCCTTCGCAACAAGGTGCGAGTGGAAAAGGGCTTCGCCAGGCACTCTCTGCCATGAGCTGACAAACCATCCAGAGCCAGTTGTTCCGCGTAGCCGCTCATCAACAGAATTCGCGCCTGCGGGCAAAGTCCTGCGAATTCATGGGCTAGCTGATGACCACTCGTTCCGGGCAATACGAGATCCGCAAGAAGCAAGTCGACTGGCTCTGGGCATGTGCGCTGAGCCTCTAATGCTTCTGCCGCACATCTGGCACTGACGAGCCGGTAGCCCGCTGACTCCAACACTTCGCTGGTTACTTTTCTTACAAACTCCTCATCTTCCACGAGGAGGATGGTTTCCGCGCCTCCTGCCTGACCGTTTTCGGAAAAGGGCACACGGATGATCGCGTCCCCTGCTGCCACGGACGCGATGTCCGTCGCATTCTCATCGCGGTCCATCTGGGCTGCGCCGGCTTCGGTTTCGTTAGAGTTCAAATTTAATTACCTACGTCTTATCTGGGTAGGTGAGCACATGAGTAGCCATCATGCGGTTCCATGGAATTGGTCGCCAATCATGCGCCTGGCGCGACGTGCTCGTCAGTTAAGCGCCCTGTGGACGATCCGGGCAAGTCGCGCCGCCGCCCGTTTTGGCATTTGCGGTGGGAATTGGTTCTGAAGCGGGAAGACGGCAAGCCGACACAGAGAAATCCTGGCCCTCGGAGCAGCTTGCACTTTTGTGCATCTACTTTGGACTGGTCAGGATCGTTTCGTTTGGATCGAGCAAAAGTTTGTGGGTTCCGAGTGGCGCAGAGACGCGAAACGACGACTCGGCGCCATCGGCAAACACCCGCCCCACATACACGGGAACCTTGCCCGACGTCACGGCATAGATGGGAACGGAGGTGACCAGATCTTCGGGTGCATCTTTTTGCCGTATCACGCCAGTCACAACTGTGGAGTTGGCTTTCGGAAGAAATTTAACAGATTGCAACTCCAGCCGAGGCAACGCGGTTCCGTTGATCCATCCTTCGAGAAACCAATCGAGCGATGCTTTGCCTTCATAGCGCAAAGAGGGCGGCAGGTCTTCGGCGAAAACATCGAGCAGTTCCCGAGTAGTAACCGCTTTCCCTTCGTAACGCTGGCGAAGCTTGCGCAGCGAGCGCAGGAATGGTTCCTCAGCGATGCCGCGGCCCGACTCCTTTCGCCCAGCCTCTGACGCGGTATCCTGCAACATTGAGCGAAGCATGTGGAACAGCCACGTCCCGCGACCATAACTTATCGCTTCGTATCCTCCGGGAAAGCGAGACGACAGCAACCGGCTCCCTAAAGTAACTGGGCCAGCGTCTTTCGGGAGGTTTCCATCTTTATTTTTCTGTAGAAGATCTTCCCGGTATCTTTCCATCACCTTGTGAAAGGCCGCCGGATTTTTCTCCTGCAGCATCATCAGCGCGCAATAGTTGGCCAAGCCTTCGGAAAACCACTGGTCGCGGTATGTGCTCCAGAGAACCAGATCGCCCCACCATTGGTGTGCAGCCTCATGCGCGGGGACCTGTTGAACCATCAAAATTCGCGCAGGATCCATGTGGAGTTCCTCGTTCTGCTGCGGAGTCATGAAGGCGTAAGAGGAAAGAAAGATCAAGCCGGGCCAGCCCTGGCTCTCGCGTCCCGGCAACTGAGTCAAAACCAGCTGGCTGTAGGGAAATGGACCGAATCGTTCCGCGAAATAACGAATCGCGCGGGCGGTGACGTCGGCAACCGCTGCTGCATTTTGTGCCGGTGAAACCGGAGGCTGAGCCAGAGTTGGAGCGACGTTCAGCGGCGAAACTGCCCGCGGCCGCAGGTGCGGCGTATCGGGTGGAATTGGGGGCGGCGGAGGCCGGGGAAAATCTTTTTCAACTCCGACTGTAGCGTAAGTTTCGACCATCACATTGCCAGCCGGTGCAGCGACTCGAACATACCTGCCGAGATTGAACCCCGCCACAGGGATGGGACGTTCCGAAACCCAGTGGCCCACTTGCTCGGTTCCGGCATTTTGCCCTTCCGCTTGTGGAGACGCAGGCGGCTTCGATATCGGGCTGGGTTTGCCGGTCGCCACCAATGTCCAACCCGCGGGATAGTGAAAGGTGAGATCGAAATCGGCCATGGCCAGACCACGATTCGGATACCAGGTTCCGCGCTCTCCGACATAAAGCAGGCCTTTGCCGGCTTCTGCCAGCACATCGCCCGCATAGACGAAGCGCAGGTTGATTGCCTCTCCCTTGCGCGCCGCTTCCGGCAGAATCACGGCCACCACGTCATTGCCGCTGCGCGCCAGGCGTGTGCCCTCCACTGGCGGGTTCTGGATGAATTCCACCTCATGCCCGTTGGCCTCGACAGTTTGAATGTGCAGGAAGCGCGACAGCTCGAACACCAGGCAGCGCGGCCCGCCGCGCTCGACATCGAGGTGCACCTTCACCTCCGCATCAAGCTCTTTGGGTGGTTTCACGGTTGCGCCGATCACATAGCTGCGAACGGAAATAGCATCTTCTCGTGATCCGGCTTCTGGCGGCACGGTTTGAGGAATCTCTTCCCGCGACGGGCGATTTTTTTCCGATTCGTTGGAGACTGGGGTCGTCGAAAATGACGTCCACGAATCGTAGTACACGGCCCCGGTTTCCGTAGTCCTCACTTGGCCGGCTTGAACTTGTTCCCCTGCCGTCGAGTCGAAAAAAATATCGAAAGCTCCCAGCTTGTTCCCCTGCAGGCGGATGTGCAACATGCGATCCTCGGGATCGACAGCATTTGCCACTATGGGATTTTCGGACGTTATCGCGCCCGCGACCGGCAGCATTTTGCTGAAATCGACGAGCAGCCGCATCGCATCGGTCTGCGCCAGATTGCGCGCCGTCATATTCCACCGGTCGGCAAACTCCTTGGCATCATCGGGAGCTCTCAGGCCGGGCTGCAGCTCGGTGGCAGTGTTGTCGTTGAAGCGAAAGTAGGCAGAGCTGAAGCGCTCCTCGAGAATTGCCATGCCGGTGAACAGGCTCATGGATTGCCGTTCCACTTCATTAGGAGGAGCCAGCAGCACCTCGCCGTCGCCTTCAAAGAAGGCGCCGGTAATTCTGCCCATCACGTCCTGAGTGAAGGCGATGTTTCCATCTTCCAACGTGATATGGATCGCGGAGCGGTCGATGGCCGCGTCGCGCACTTTGAAGACCTGGCTGGGATCAAGGCCCACGCTGCTCAGTTGCGCATAGAGAGATTGCGCGGGCCCCGGCCGCGGCGTCTCCGCCAGCGCACAATCGACGACGGAGCAGGGCAAAACTGCTGCGCATGCGGCCAGTGCAATCCAAAATCTGCGGAATGGAATCGACACTTTGGTCACGTATAGGTCCGCGTTGTCTGTTGCTAGAATGCGCTTCAATGCGGTTTCGTGTCACTACCCTCGTAACGATATCGACGTGGATGACGCTCGCTTGCGCGACCGCATCGGCGGACACCATTCACTTGAAGAATGGCCGGACCATCCCTGCCGATCACGTCCGCGAAAGTGGCAGTCGCTATGAATACGACATCGGCGACGACAGCTATGCTATCCCGAAAAGCTCGGTAGAGCGGGTCGAAGCGGGCGGCATACCAGCGATCAGAACCGCGTCGGCAACAACTGGCGGTGGAGTGGCTGATCTGTCATCGTTCACCCCCGCTAATACGCTGGCCAATGAAGGCGACCTTCCGAAAACCATCATTCAAGACGGAAAAATCGACTTGGATACTTTAGGGAAACTGGAAGGCAAAGGAAACGCCGAACTCGCCGCGACGGCGGACTTCATCGCCGGCAAGTTTGAGTTCGACCGCGGGAACATCAACGAATCCCGCCATTATTTCGACAGCGCTCTCCACTTTCAACCGGAGAACACAACCGCCCTTATTTATTACGCAGCGTCGCTGGTGCGCACCGGGAACCCTTCGCAGGCGCTCACTTACGCGCAGCGCGCCGTGGCCGCGGCTCCGGATTCGCCCGACGCTTATACCGTTCTGGGTTATGCGCAGCAGGCGTCCGACCAAACCAAAAACGCCATTGTCTCCTGGAAGCGGTCGCTCGAATTGCGTCCGGATGCGACGGTGCAGCAGTATCTTGCGAAGGCCGAGCGCGAGCAAAATGCGGAGACTGATTTCGCCCAGCGGGAGAGCAGTCATTTCGTGATGCATTACGAAGGGAGACAGACCTCCGAAGCGTTCCGCGGGCAAATTCTGGCTGCACTCGAGTCCGATTACGATGACCTGTCGCGCGATCTCGGCACTCCGCCTCGAGACAATATTCTTGTAACGCTTTATACCGAACAGGCTTTCTTCGATGTGACGCGCGCGCCTTCCTGGTCTGGAGCGCTCAACGATGGCAAGCTGCGTATTCCAATCAGCGGCCTCAGTTCCATGACGCCCGACCTGGCGCGGGTGTTAAAGCACGAGTTGGCACATTCCTTCATCAACCAGATTTCGGCTGGACGTTGTCCGCCATGGCTGCACGAAGGAATCGCGCAGTTGCTTGAGCCGAAATCTCTGGGCGGCGATGGGCGCCAGTTAGCTCAGTTACTCAAAGCCCAAAATAATATTCCGCTCAACGTGCTGGAAGGGAGTTTCATGCGCTTCTCCGGCGCCGAGGCTTACTTGGCGTACGCGGAGTCTCTGGCGGCGGTTTCTTACATCAACGACGCCTATGGCATGGGCGACATCCAACGGATTCTGCAACTGCTCGGTCAAGGAAGTTCGACCGAAGCGGCGCTGCGCACAACCATCCATTCCGACTACGGCCAGCTCGAGATCGAGCTCGGTAAATATTTGAGCGATAAGTACGGCGACTAAAACTGGTTCGCCGATTTGCTCCGGGCCGCGGCTTATGCTAGTTTCGGTTTTGCGCTAGCCTGCGAATGTGCGCCTTATTCCAATCCCGTTCGCCCGAGCCTCTACCGGCTTTGGAGGCCGTTCCAGGCGAGTTTCCACCGATCGACGGGGCTGAGATTGCCGCTACCACCTACGGAAAGCGAGTTGCCGGTGATTTCTACGACTCGCTGCGAGTAAGCCCGGAGCGAATATTATTTGGCTTGCTTGACGTTGCCGGACGCCGCGAGAATAACCAGTCGATCCTTTCCGCGGCGCAGGAGATTTTTCGCACGTCCGGCGCGTCACTTTTTGCCGGGGCCGATATCAACGAAGCCGAAGCCATGGTTAATCTCTGCCTGCGGCTCAACCGCGGCGTGATGGAAGCTGCCGCGGGAGTTCACTCCTGCCCCGCGTTCATTGGCTGCTATCACGAGAAATTCGGCACGCTGTGCTACACCAATGCCGGGCATACTCCCGGACTCCTGCGCGACAGCACAACCATCACCGAACTGGCTTCCACGGGCTTGCCCCTGGGGTTGTTCTCGCACGCTACGAGCGATGCACCGACTGTGGCCATGGAAAAGGGCGCGGTCCTGTTGCTGGTTTCGCGAGGAGTGGTCGAGGGCAAGTGCAAAGACGATAAGAACGAAGACCTGGAATTTGGCCTGGAGCGGGTCAAGGAGCGATTGCACCTTGAACCTTCGACGCACGCCCAGACCATCAGCGCGGCCATTTTGAATTCCGTCGGCGAATTTACCTGCGATCCACTTGTTCCGGACGATATGACTGCTTTGGTTTTGGCGCGAACCATGTAGCACTCCCACCCACGGCGCACCAAGTTCCTCGCCGAAGTAGTAAAATATCGTAAGGTTTGTGCCGCAGGATCGTCGTGGCCACCCCGAAAACCAAATGAAAAAACTGCTGCTCGTACTCATCACCATGGCGTGCCTGCCAACTTTTGTGGTTGGCCAGGTGGTTGAAGAAATCATTGCACGCGTGAACAGCCAAATCATTACCCGCTCGGAATACATGCGCAGCAAGGACCAACTCAAAGATGACGTCAAGCAGCAGGACGCTGCCAACGCCGACAAGCTTTATGCCGAGCGTGAAAAAGATGTTCTACGCGATCTGATCGATCAGCAACTGCTGCTCGAAAAAGGCAAAGACCTGGGGATTACCGGCGACACCGACCTGATCAAGCGCCTCGACCAGATGCGCAAGGACATGAAGCTGGAGACCATGGAAGAGCTTGAAAAAGCCGCCACGTCTCAGGGGATTTCCTACGAAGATTTCAAACAGAACATGCGGAACCAGATCATCACGCAGAAAGTGATCGGAGAAGAAGTCGGTTCTCACCTTAGCATCACCAAAGACGAAGAGCAGAAGTTTTATGAAGAGCATAAGAGTGAGATGGAGCGGCCGGAATCGATCAAGCTCAGCGAAATCCTGGTCGCCCCGGCGAAGACGGCAGCCGATAAACCTGCTGCAGCGGGTGGAGACACGCAGACTCAAGATGCTGGAAGTGAGGCAGACAAACAGGCCGCGCAGGCTGCGGCTCTGGCGGCAGCCGAAGCGAAGGCCAACGATCTACTGAAACAAATTCGCGCTGGAGCCAGCTTTGAAGACATCGCCAAGAAATATTCCGAAGGGCCTTCGGCGGCGGCAGGCGGCGATCTTGGCGCGTTTAAACGTGGCACTCTCGCCAAGGAGATAGAAGAGAAGACATTCGCCATGAAAGCCGGCGAGGTCACCGAAGTGACCCGCACCAAGCAGGGTTACATCATCTTGAAAGTTACCGACCACCAGATGGCGGGAATTCCGCCGTTGAAGGACGCCGAGCCCAAGATTCAGGATGCGCTGTATTACCAGAAGCTGCAGCCCGCGCTGCGCGCTTTCCTCACCAAGCTGCGGGAAGAAGCCTACATCAAAGTCAACGAAGGCTACGTTGATTCCGGCCGCAGCGCGAATCAGACGGAGCCGATCGAAACCGCGAGCGCCAAAACGTCTGACACCAAGAAACTGAAGAAGAAGAAAAAGAAGATGCTTGGTGTGCCGATCTAGGTTCTAGCGGATAGCGGCACCTAAGGCCCGGACAAGTCTCGACCGCGGCAGAATTGCGCAGCTGGCATGCTTTGCAGCACCTTCGTGCCTTCTGATTTACACTGATACAACGAATGAAAGAGTTCTATATCTGCGACTGCGTCCGCCACGAAAACAAGATCGTTACCTCCAACTTTGTGGTGGTCAGCAAGCAAATCAAGCCTAAGAAGAGCGGGGAGCCGTATCTCGCGTTGACCCTGGGCGACCGCAGCGGACATCTCGAAGCCAAGATGTGGGACAACGTTGAGGAGGTGCTGAATGCTTTCGAGCAGGACGATTTCCTCAAGGTCAAGGGCCTCGTCAATAAGTACAAGAATCGATTTCAGCTCACGATCCACAAGTTGCGCAAGCTCGGCGAGTCAGAAATTGAGTTCTCGGATTATCTACCCAAGACCACCAGAAACATCGATGAACTCTGGCAAACGCTGACCGATTTCGTCGCATCCTTCCGCGATCCTCATCTCAAATCTCTGGTGCAGGCTTTTATGTCCGATCCGGAGATCGCCACGGCCTATCGCAACGCTCCGGCGGCGAAGACGTTGCATCACGCCTATATCGGCGGCCTGCTCGATCATGTGGTCTCGCTTTTCCGATCGTGCGATCTGGTTTGCAGGAACTATCCGCAAGTCAACCGCGACCTGCTACTGACGGGCGTATTTCTGCACGACATCGGTAAGATTCACGAGCTTACGTACAATCGATCGTTTTCTTACACAACGCGCGGCCAGCTTCTTGGGCACATGATCATCGAACTCGAAATGCTGCAGGCGAAGTTGGCTCTCTTCCCGGAGTTTCCTGCGGAACTCAAAACCCTGATCGAGCATCTCATCATCAGCCACCACGGCGAATACGAATTCGGCTCGCCCAAGCTACCGATGTTTCCCGAAGCTCTGCTGCTGCACTACATGGACGATCTCGACTCCAAAATGGAGGCCATGCGCGCCCACTTCGAACGCGAGGCCGACCTGGAAAGTTCCTGGACAAGCTACAATCCATCGCTCGGGCGCCCACTGCTGAACAGCACCAAGTTTCTTACGCCCAAGACTTCGACGCCTGCTGAGGATTCTTCCGCCGCTACCGAAGTTGAAGCCGAAGCGGGAGAAACCGGCGAAGTCCGCGAGGAAGCTCCGATGCTACCCGGTCTTAAAACGTAGTCTTCGCGGATAGAGATCGTATCGACCATGCTTGACTTCAGCCGCTTCGAAATCCTCACCTTCGATTGTTATGGGACGCTCATCAATTGGGAGGAGGGGATCCTCGGTTGCCTGCATCGCATCCTAGCCGCACACCGCATGAACAAAGACACCGACGATGCGACGATTCTGAAGCTCTACGGCGATTTCGAAGCTAGAGCCGAGGCGGGAGAATATCGTCCCTATCGCGAAGTTCTTCAGTCCGTAGTGCGGCAGTTCGGGGAACGGCTCGGATTCACACCGACGGTTGAGGAAGTCCGCTCACTGCCCGAGTCGCTGCGAAATTGGAAGCCGTGGCCGGATACGGTAGCCGCACTCAATTTGTTGCGCAGCCGTTTTCGATTGGCCGTGATTTCCAATGTGGATGACGATCTTTTCGCCACGACCCAGCCGCAGCTTGGAGTGAAATTTGACCAGGTCATCACGGCGCAGCAGGCCGGAGCCTACAAGCCATCACTAAAGATTTTTGAACTCGCGTTGAGCCGTATCGGCATTCCTGCGAAACGCATTCTGCATGTTGGCCAGAGCATTTATCACGACGTGATCCCGGCGCAGTCGCTGGGCCTTGCCACTGTCTGGGTGAACCGCCCTTCGCCGCGAGCCGGAGTGGGTGCAGTGAAATCCGCCAAAGGAAGGGCAGACTTGGAAGTTTCCAGCCTTGCAGACCTTGCGGCGGCTAGCGCCGGGGAAACGTCCGGTCGGAATTCTTCCGCAACGATTCTTTAGAAGTTGGCCGGAATCTTTACCACGCGCTGCTGGATGGCCCACATCACCATTTCCGCTTTATTGTGGATGCCGAGCTTACGCATCAGGTTGAATTTGTGAGCGTCCACGGTCTTGGTGCTCAACCCCAGAATTGCCGCTGCTGCACGCACTGTTCTTCCTTCAGCCAGCAACTTCAGCACCTCGCGCTCGCGGGCGGTAAGGGTCCGTTTTTGCTCGAAGAGGATTTCGGAAGCACGCTGCGGAGACCGGCTGAGGGAAACTTCCCCGTAATTCATTCCGCTCCACTGACACGTGTCGCGAATGATCTTGATTAATGCTTCGGAAGAAATCTGCCGCGCCGCGCGAATCCCGCCGGTGGTCGAACTGCTTTGCTCCTGCAGGTTCAAGAACACAGCTTTGGTTTGCGGAGATTCCCGAGCCAGCAGTCTCTCCGAGTCAACTGTGGACAGTCCGAAGGTATCGACATCCGCGATGACGACGTCTGGCCGAGATTCAAAAACGCGGCGCAGGCACTCCGCCGCATTGCCGGCCTCGCCCACTACTTCGATATCAGGTTCATCCTCCAGCAAACACCTCAGACCTTGCCGGAACAAGATATGCTCGTGGACAAGCACACAGGAAATTTTTCTCTCGGGAAGAAAAGCTATTTCCCGTGGCTCTGTGCGTGGGGGCACACAGTCCTCCTTTGTTTGGCCAGAAGTTTGCGAAGTGACGCGAACCGCTAAGTGGAACTACCCTAGAACGATTACGAGTTAATGGCGTAATCTCAATTGTACCAATCATTCATGCATCCGTGCGGACCGAGGAAAGAAAAATTCGCGGAATCTCACTTTTTTCGATCTTCTTTTCGGCGACTCTTTCGTAATTGTCACTCCTTTCTCAACCCCGTGTCACTCCGGTAAAGCGCGGTATCAGGTAAAATCGAGCAACTCATGCTGCGCTATTTCACTGCGGGAGAATCTCACGGCGAAGCCTTGGTCGCTTTCCTGTCGGGCCTTCCCGCGGGGCTTAAGGTCGACCAGGCTTTTCTCGACCGGGAACTTTGGCGCCGGCAGCAGGGCTACGGCCGCGGTGGGCGCATGAAGATCGAGCGCGATACGGCTCATATTCTTTCCGGTGTTCGTCACGGCAAGACGATTGGCTCGCCGATTTCCGTTCAGCTGGAAAATAGAGACTGGAAGAACTGGCAGGAATCTCTTCCCGTCGGAGCAGGCGATCCTGCCCGCCACAAGTGCGTCGCTTCTCCGCGGCCAGGCCATGCGGACCTGGCTGGCGCCCTTAAATACAATTTCCCAGAAGCTCGCTACGTGCTGGAGCGCGCTTCGGCTCGTGAGTCGGCGGCGCGCGTCGCCATTGGTGCACTCGCCAAGATTTTTCTGCGCGAGCTCGGCATCGAGGTGCTCAGCCACGTCACTGCGGTGGGCACCGCCTCTCTAGACCAGGAAATACCATGGTGCGAGATTCAATCTCTTTACCTGCAGGAAGAAGTCCTGCTGAATTGCGCCAACCCTGAAATGCAACAGCGCATGAAAGACGAGGTGGATAAAGTTCTCAGGACTGGAGACTCGGTGGGAGGAGTCTTCGAGGTAGTGGCCCATGGAGTTCCGCCGGGCTTGGGCACTTACGCGCAATGGGATGAGCGGCTCGACGCGTTGCTCGCCGCCGCCGTCATGTCGCTACAAGCCGTCAAGGCAGTTGAGATCGGCTCTGGTATTTCCGCCGCCGCGGCTGCTGGTTCT